>Ga0105046_10003066_pt1 | contig 26449 bp, 29 predicted proteins | sample MAT03_FD_78385 | JGI IMG/M metagenome (GOLD analysis project Ga0105046, IMG submission 78385) | Freshwater microbial communities from Lake Fryxell liftoff mats and glacier meltwater in Antarctica - MAT-03 (megahit assembly) | ecosystem: Environmental > Aquatic > Freshwater > Ice > Liftoff...
GAAAAAATGATACTTTTGACATTGGATAGCTTGTGTTTTTTGTATGTCTTTTTCAAACATAAATATACTGATTATTAACGAGTTATCCTATTTTAAAATCACTTATTTTATTGAAAATCAACAATTTACACTACTTTTTAGCGAAGTATTGATTTAAAACAAAAAGCCAAACGAATGAATACGCGAAGAACCTTTCTAAAACAAGCAAGTACCACCCTGGCGTTGGGCATTTCGGCACCCGCCGAGGCATTGCAAGCCACCACTACCGCCAGCGAAGACCTTTTTAAACTCGGCATAGCAGGATACAGTTTTGTCAATTTCAAATTGGAGCAGGCACTCGAAATGATGCGCAAAGTAGATGTTCATTACTTGTGTATCAAAGACTTTCATTTGCCCTTCAATAGCACCGACGAGCAAATTGCCGCTTTTCATGCTACGCTCAAACAGTCGGACGTAACGGGTTATGCCGTGGGGCCTATCTACATGAAAACTACCCAAGAAATTGACAATGGCTTTGCCTATGCCAAAAGAGTAGGGGTGAAGCTCATCGTGGGTGTGCCAAACGAAGATGTGCTGCCCTATATTGACCAAAAAGTGAAAGAATACGACATGCGCTACGCCATTCATATTCACGGGCCCGACATCAAACTTTGGCCCAATGCCTCGTCGGTTATCAATGCAGTAAAAAACTTAGACCCGCGCATTGGCTTGTGTTTTGATATGGGCCACGATATGCGTTACGGCGACGACCCCGTTGCCGATTTGAAAAAATATGCCGACCGCATTTTTGACATTCACCTCAAAAACGTAACGGCTGCCTCCAAAGAAGGCAAAACCTGCGAACTGGGACGCGGCGTAATAAACATACCCGCTTTTGTGGCCATGCTCCGCAAAATAAAATACAGTGGCAGTTGTAGCCTCGAATACGAAAAAGACATGAAAGACCCCCTGGCGGGTATTGCCGAGTCGGTAGGGTATTTTAGAGGCGTGTGCGAAGCATCTAAAACAAAAAAATAAACCAATATTTTTTACATCAAGTTTACTGGAAGCGTCGTTTTTGAGTAAATTCAAAGCGCATTAATGACTATTTTTGTGCAAAATATTGAAGTTCAAATCAAAAACACCCTTTTTTTTAACGATGGCCCGCATAGCCCACATAGATTTAGGTACATTTCCGCTGCTGCTGGCTCCCATGGAAGATGTCAGCGACCCGCCGTTCCGTGCCGTTTGCAAAGCAGGCGGAGCCGATTTGATGTACACCGAGTTTATCTCATCCGAGGGGCTTATCCGAGATGCCGCCAAAAGCGTGCAGAAACTCGATATTTTTGAGTACGAACGCCCCATCGGAATTCAACTCTTTGGCAGCGACATCGAAACCATGCGCAGCTGCACCGAAATTGCCACCAAAGCAGGCCCCGATTTAATTGACATCAACTACGGTTGCCCCGTTAAGCAGGTGGCTTGCCGAGGCGCGGGGGCGGCACTGTTGCAAGATATTCCCAAGATGGTCAAAATGACGGAAGCCGTCGTAAAAGCCACGCACCTGCCCGTAACGGTCAAAACCCGCTTGGGCTGGGACGAGTCCACCAAAAATATTGTGGACGTAGCCGAACGGCTACAAGATATTGGTATTCAGGCACTTACTGTTCATGGCCGCACCCGCGTACAAATGTACAAAGGCGATGCCGACTGGACGCTCATTGGCCGCTTGAAAGAAAACGGGCGCATTAAAATTCCGATTTTTGGCAACGGCGATGTTGACAGCCCCGAAAAAGCCCTTGACTACCGCAATCGCTTTGGCGTGGACGGCATCATGATTGGCCGCGCCAGCATTGGCTATCCTTGGATTTTTAACGAAATAAAACATTTTATGCAAACAGGCCAGCACTTGGCACCGCCCACCGTGGCCGAACGCGTGCGGGTGTGTAGGCAGCACCTCGATTTTTCAATTCGCTGGAAAGGGCTCATCACGGGTATTTTTGAAATGCGCCGCCATTATGCCACTTATTTTAAGGGCTTAGACAATTTCAAGCCTTTCAGAATGCGATTTGTGGAAGCCGCCACTTACGAGCAGATTGTAGCCATTTTGGAAGAAGTAACCGAAACTTATTCATTGGAACTGGTATGCTAAAACTCATCTGTATCTCTGGTTTATTGTTTTTTTGTTCGTTTCAAACCAAAAAACCAACCCAAGGAATTGCGGGCGTAGTGCTGTGGAAAGCAGGCAATTTCATGCCCGACCCTGATGCCAAAAAGCCCGTTTCCGAAGGTTCGCCCGTGCAGCGCGAGGTGTATGTGTACGCACTCACGCCCGAAAACCAAACTGAAAAAGATGCCGAGGGATTTTACCGAAAAATAAAAACCCGCCTCGTAAAAAAAATAAAAACCGATGCCCAAGGCCGATTTTGGGTGCGGCTGCCCGTGGGTTATTATTCGCTTTTTGTGAAAGAAGAAAAAGGGCTATTTGCCAACTCCTTCGACGATGCCATGAATATCTCTGCCGTACAAGTACAACGTGGAAAATGGAGTAAAACCACACTATTGGTTGATTATCAGGCAGTTTACTAAATAAAACAGCATGCCGATTTCTTGCCAGATGAATTGGAGTATTGTCCTGCCGAGCCGGTTGGCAAACGATTGCTCGCCCAAAAACCCACCATTAAGCCAAAAAGCGTTAGCTTTGCAACGTTATTTTACAAAATCAAACAATCAAATGTCCTTACAGTGTGGAATCGTGGGGTTGCCTAATGTGGGCAAATCTACCCTTTTTAGTGCTTTGTCAAGTGCCAAGGCCGAAGCAGCCAATTACCCTTTCTGTACCATCGAACCCAACGTAGGCGTGGTAGAAGTACCCGACGAGCGCATCGAAGAGTTGGTTAAGTTGGTAAATCCCCAGCGCATAGTGCCCACTATTGTTGAGCTCAAAGACATTGCCGGCTTGGTAAAAGGTGCCAGCAAGGGCCAGGGCTTGGGCAACCAATTTTTGGCCAACATTCGCGAAGTAGATGCCATCATTCACGTGGTGCGCTGCTTTGAAGACGAAAACATCGTCCACGTAGAAGGGCGTGTCAATCCGCTGAGCGACAAAGAAATCATAGATTATGAATTGCAGCTCAAAGACTTAGAATCAATCGAAAAAAAGTGGGCAAAGGTAGAAAAAGCCTCCCGCGTGGGCGACGCCAAGTCTAAGGCCGAATTAGAAGTACTACAGCAAATCAAAAATACGCTCTTGCAAGGAAAGAGCGTTAGGGCCCTCAACCTCAGCGACGACCAAAAAGCCGCCGTGGCCGACCTGCAACTGCTTACTATAAAGCCCGTTATCTACGTAGCCAACGTGGACGAGGCCGCTATTTTGACCGGAAACACTTACGTAGAGCAGCTCCGAGCCGCCGTAAAAGACGAAGCCGCCGAGGTGATAATGGTGTGCGCAGCCATCGAGGCCCAAATTGCCGAAATGGAAGACCCCGACGAGCGGAGCCTGTTTTTGAGCGAGTACGGCCTGCAAGAATCTGGACTCAACAAACTCATCAAGGCTTCCTATCATATTTTAGACCTCATTACTTATTTTACGGCGGGGGTCAAAGAAGTACGGGCCTGGACGATTCAGCGCGGCTGGAAAGCCCCCCAAGCTGCGGGCGTAATCCATACCGACTTTGAGCGGGGCTTTATCCGCGCCGAAGTCATAAAACTCCCCGACTATGTACAGTACAAGTCAGAGGCAGGCTGCCGCGAAGTGGGAAAAATAGGCGTGGAAGGCAAAGAATACGTCGTACAAGATGGCGACATCATGCACTTTCGCTTCAACGTCTAAGCAAAATACGCCAGTTCGTCGGTTTCTTTTTTGCCAAATAACGCCCGAAACGTCCCCGCCATGTAAATCATTTGGTCGATACGGCCCTTGGCGTTTTCGATTACGTGCTGTTTGTAGCCGCCCTGAATCAACCGCGACAGTGAGTTGGAGAGCAAGTGCATGTCCTCGACATTTACCGAAAAATCGTGGACAACGTACATTTGAAAACCACGGTCTTGGCAGTCGGCAAAATACAGCACCAAGTGCAGGTCTTCGCCCGCAAAAAACGCAATCGCGTGGTCGCGGCTAAGGTCTTTGGGCATTTCGTTGTGGTCCACCAAATTGTCAATGATACCTACTTCCTCGCAGGTCAAATAAAGATTGGGCGTAATTTGGGTAGTGGGCTGAACATTCATGGCAAAACATTTTTTTATGATGATTGGAATACAAATCGTGCGTTTGAAACGCAAACGACAATGGCAAAGCAAACCTTCTGAAAGGTAATTTCATAACTTTTTGAAGTTTATTTTTTACTTTACCATTAAACCCGTTTGTTGGTTTTTGACCCATATTTTACCAAAAATTGCCCAACTGCACCGTGCCAAGTATCTTGACAATGCAAATTGGCGATTTTAATCGAAAAAGTGCGGTAAGTACGTTTTTTTTAAGCTAACTTTGGTTAGAAAAAAAGTTTTGTTGGGGGCTAAATTTTGTTAAAACAACGACGCAAAACGGCCCACTTTTTTTAAAAAAAGTGGGCCGTTTTGCGCGCTCGTTAAATCCCCGCCGAATCAGCAACGGGGAGCATTTTATCTCGAAATTTCAATTACTTCAAACTCCAACAAGCCCGCAGGCACGCGAATCTCGGCTACTTCGCCTACTTTTTTGCCCAGTAGCCCTTTTCCAATGGGCGAACCTACCGAAATCTTGCCCAATTTTAGGTCGGCCTCTTCCTCGGCTACGAGCATATAAATCAGTTCAGAATTGGTTTTCTTGTTCTTGATTTTTACTTTCGACAACACCGAAACCAACGAGGCATCAATAGACGACTCGTCTATGACCCGCGCGTTTGACATCACTTCTTCGAGTTTGGCTATTTTGGATTCGTGGTGTCCTTGCGCTTCCTTGGCAGCATCGTATTCGGCATTTTCGCTCAAATCGCCTTTGTCGCGGGCTTCGGCTATGGCCTTTGCTATTTCTTGGCGACCGCGTGTTTTCAGTTCTTGCAGTTCTGCCTTTAATCTGTTCAGACCTTCTTCGGTATAATACTGAATTTTACCCATCACTTCAATTATTAATTGGTTTATTAAATACGATTTGGTGGCATTTGAAAAAAAAAGAACGGTACAATTACCGTTCTACGAAAAAAAAAGGCTTTCGCCCCCGCAGAACCCATCATGGCTTTTGATATGCTAAACGGTGTTTTTTGAAACAAGGCATACGCAACTATATTGGTACTGCAATAAAATTTAGACCACAAAATTAGCAATATTTGTGTCAAAAATCACAACGCACCTAAAAAAATATTCCCCACCCAGTATGTCAGCTCTTCGCATTATATTTATGGGTACGCCCGAATTTGCCGTTGGTAGCTTGCGGCAACTGGTCGAAAACAGCTGCAACGTAGTGGCCGTAATAACTGCGCCCGATAGACCTGCGGGGCGGGGCCAAACGCTGGCTATATCGCCCGTTAAAGCCTACGCGCTTTCGCAAAATATACCAGTATTGCAGCCCGAAAAGCTCAAAAACCCCGATTTCTTGGCCCAACTTGCCGCTTATCAAGCCGATTTACAGGTGGTGGTAGCTTTTAGAATGTTGCCCGAAGTGGTTTGGGATATGCCCTCCAAAGGCACTTTCAACCTGCACGCCTCGCTGCTGCCCGACTACCGTGGCGCAGCGCCCATCAACTGGGCCGTCATCAATGGCGAAACCCAAACGGGCATAACGACTTTTTTTATCGAACATGAAATAGATACTGGCAACATTATTTTCCAAGAAACAGAGTCAATTTTGCCCGATGATACTGTGGGTACACTCTACGAGCGACTGCTGCAACGCGGTGCGCAGTTGGTACTAAAAACCGTGCGCGCCGTGGCGGCAAACGACTATCCGCAAGTACCGCAGCAAGCTGTTGAAATACCCAAGATAGCCCCCAAAATTTTTAAAGAAAACTGCCAAATCAACTGGGACCAACCCGCTGAAAAAGTCCGTAATTTTGTGCGCGGCCTGTCGCCATACCCCGCTGCTTGGACGGTTGTGGAGGGCAAAACAATGAAAATATACGCGGTGTCAGTAGTGAGCAGCCAGTGGGCGTTGGCAGCGGGCAAAGATTTTTTGACAACTTCAAAAACAGCCACCGACCACAAGAAATATCTCTATTTTCGGGTGGCCGATGGCTGGATAAGCGTAGATGAGCTACAACTGGAAGGCAAAAAACGCATGACCATTGAGGAGTTTTTGCGCGGCGCGCGCCTTTAAAAACGCGCGCTTCCAATCAATCGGCGTTCAATTCCAAGTATTTCAAAAATTCTTGCTTGGTATTTTCGTTTTCAAACTTACCGCCATAATGCGCCGTAACGGTAGCACTGGTGGTGTCTTCAATGCCGCGTGAGGCTACACAAAGGTGCTTGGCATCTAACAGCACGGCTACGTCTTCGGTTTGCAAAACTTGACACAACTCTTTGAATATCTGCACCGTAAGTCGCTCTTGTACTTGGGGCCTTTTGGCAAAATACTTCACAATGCGGTTGAGTTTAGAAAGCCCAATTACCTTTCCGTTGGCAATGTAGGCCACGTGCGCCCTCCCAATGATTGGTACAAAATGATGCTCGCAGTTAGAATAAAAAGTAATGTCTTTTTCTACCAACATCTGGTTGTAATTGTACTTGTTTTCAAAAAGCGTAACCTTGGGCTTATTACCAGGGTTGAGGCCGCTAAAAATCTCTGTAATGTACATTTTTGCCACGCGGTGGGGCGTACCTTTGAGGCTATCGTCGGTGAGGTCGAGGCCCATTGTTTCCATTATTTGGCGAAAATGGTGTTCAATCTTGGCTATTTTTTCGGCATCGGTCAGTTCAAAGGCATCGTCGCGCAGGGGCGTGTCGTACGAGGTGAGCGCGTGGTTGTCGCCCATATCGTCTATCCAGTCAAAATTTTCGTTAAGCGGGGTATTCAACAAAGTTTCGTTCGGTTTCATACAGTCTTATTTTTAAATCCAAATTACTGGCCAATTGGGGGCGTAACAAATTGTAAATAACTACGGCAATGTTCTCGGCCGAAGGATTCAAGTTGCGAAACGCTTCGGTATCGAGGTTTAGATTTTTGTGGTCAAACTTCTGTAAGACATTTTTTTCAATCAAGTCGTTCAGCACGCCCAAATCCACTACGTATCCAGTATCAGGATCTATGTTGCCCACTACCTGCACCACCAACTCGTAATTGTGGCCGTGGTAGTTGGCGTTGTTGCATTTGCCAAACACGCGCGCATTTTGCTCGTCAGTCCAAGCTAAATTGTGCAGGCGATGCGCCGCATTGAAATGCGTTTTTCTAAAAACAGCCACGCGGGCGTTAGTATCCATTGGTGTTTTGAAAAATCAGGTATATAAAATAAAAATGGTCAATTTTTTGTCCGAAAGGTCATCAGAAAGTTTGTCTGCAACACCTAAACAGCCGCTGGACGATGCACCGTCCAAGAGCAGTATATTGTTTGTATGGTATTAACATTTAGGGGCATTGATTTGTTCAAATATTAACCCAAGAGGCGAAAATTATTTGCACAAAACGCCACATTGGCACGCAACACAATAGAAATCCCTATCTTGCGACCTTCAAACCTTTAACCGTTCTAATTTAATCTTAACGATGAGTCAATCCAAAAACTACACTGGCCCGCTGATTATCATTGGCATTTTATTTTTCTGTTTTGGTTTTGTAACTTGGGTCAATAGCACCCTGATTGCCTTTTTCAAGTCTTCGCTCAAGCTCAGCAACGTGCAGTCGCTGTTGGTAACTTTCGCTTTTTTTATTTCGTACTTTATCATGGCCATTCCCTCGTCGTGGGTTTTGCGCAAGACGGGTTTCAAAAACGGCATGTCGTTGGGCTTGCTCATAATGGCCGTTGGGGCTATTTTGTTTGTACCTGCCGCCCACTCGCAGTCATATACTGTATTTTTATTTGGCTTGTTTTTGATTGGCACGGGCTTGGCGTTGCTCCAAACGGCCTCCAATCCTTACGTAGTCATTTTGGGGCCTTCCGATAGTGCCGCCCAGCGCATTAGTTTCATGGGCATAGCCAATAAAACGGCGGGTATCATTGCCCAGTATATTTTTGGGGCTATTTTGCTCAGTACAGCCGCCACTACCGAAGCCAACCCGCTCCAAAAAGTAGTGTTACCCTATATTTTGATTACCGTCGCCTTGGTGGCATTGGCGGCGTTGGTTCGTTTCTCAACCTTGCCCGAAATAGACGCAGAAAATGATGCCGATTCAAGCACTGCTATTGCCCCCAAAAGCAGCGTTTGGGCCTACCCAAATTTGGTGCTGGGTGTGTTGGCGTTGTTTTGCTACGTAGGCGCGGAGGTCATCGCGGGCGACACCATTATTAACTATGGCGTGTCCAAAGGATTTGCCATAGAAGAAGCCAAATTGTTTGGTACTTATACGCTCTATGCCATGTTGGTGGGCTATTTTGCGGGTATCGCGTTCATTCCTAAGCTATTGTCGCAGCAAACTGCGCTCAAATGGTCGGCCATTACGGGCGTTTTGTTTACGATAGCAGCAGTTTATACCACTGGTTTTACTTCGGTGCTGTTGGTGGCTATTTTGGGGTTGTCCAATGCATTGATGTGGCCCGCTATTTTTCCTTTGGCCATCAATGGTTTGGGCAAATTCACCAAAATAGGCTCGGCCTTGCTCATCATGGCCATTGCAGGCGGCGCCATCTTGCCCCTCGTATATGGCCAGCTGGCCGATGCCTACGATGCCCAAACGGCCTATTGGGTGATGGTGCCTTGTTATCTATATATTTTGTATTTTGCCCTCGTGGGCCACAAAAAAACAAGCTGGTAATTTTGAAAATATCCACCCCAGGCCGCATCTGTTTGTTTGGCGAACACCAAGACTATCTCGGGCTGCCCGTTATAGCAGCGGCCATTTCGCGGCGTATTGGCATAGATGCGCAACCGCGTACTGACGACGACCAGATCATTATTCATCAGCCCGACATTGCGCACAAAGAAGTATTCAATCTTTGGGAAACACTGCCCTACGGCAAAAAACGCGACTACTTCAAAAGTACCGTCAATGTGCTCAAAAAACGCGGCTTTGCTTTTAGCCACGGCCTCGAATGTACGGTAAGGGGCAATATTCCCATCAATTCGGGAACGTCGAGCTCCTCGGCCTTGATTGTAACTTGGGTGCATATATTGGTAAAACACTGCGACAACCCACGGGCGGTGTCAGCCAAAGAACTGGGCGAAATTGCCCACGATGCCGAAGTGCTGGAGTTTGGCGAACCAGGTGGTATGATGGACCACTACTCCACGGCCATTGGCAACGTAATTTATTTGGAATCCATTCCCCAAATTTACGTCCAAGCCCTTCAACCCCAACTCGGTACGTTTGTGCTGGGCGACTCATTGCAGCCCAAAGATACCCTTGGTATTTTGGCACGTTGCCGCTACGGTATGGAGCATATTTTGCAAAAAATCAGTGCATTTGACGCAAACTTTTCCCTGTTTAGCACGCCAGCTACCCAAACCAACGACTACCGCCGGCTACTCACCAAAGACGAATTTGAGTTGTTTAATGCCAACGTAGCCGACCGCGACATTTTGCGAGCAGGCAAAAAGCTACTTCAAAATCACTTGGTTGATGAGGCTCAATTTGGCAAATTACTCTACCAACACTTTGAAAACCTGCGCGATTATAAACGCACTTCTACCCCAAAAATCAACCGCATGATAGAAGCCGCGCTCGCGGCGGGCGCGCTGGGCGGCAAAATAAACGGCTCGGGCGGCGGCGGATGCATGTTTGTGTATGCCCCCAACCAGCCCCAGCGCGTAGCCGAAGCCATCGAGCGCGCAGGTGGAAAAGCCTACATCGTTCAAATTGACGAAGGTACAAAAATTGAATTGTAGCTATTTTTTGATAAAAATTATCGAATAAACGATTTTTATGCTAATTTTGCACCCTTATTTACAACTATTTAGTTTTATCAATTTAATTTTTCGTCAAAATTATGGCTAAAAACCAGTATGAGACGGTGTTCATCTTAACTCCCGTTTTGTCTGACCAACAGATGAAGGACACCGTCGACAAGTTCCGCAAAACCCTAGCCGACAACGGCGCGGAGTTTGTTCACGAAGACAACTGGGGTCTGCGCAAGCTCGCATACCCTATTCAGAACAAAAGCACGGGTTTTTATACCCTGTTTGAGTACAAGGTCGAACCAACCGTCATTGAAACCCTAAACACGGAGTTCCGTCGTGATGAGCGCGTAATGCGCGACCTGACTATCTTAATGGACAAGCACCACATTGCCTACGCCGAGCGTCGTCGCAGTGGTTTGATAGGCATCAAAAAATCAACCGAAACCGCAAAGGAGGGCGCAGAAGCATGACACTCTTAAACGAACCCATCGAACGGGCCCAGAACCGCAAGAAATACTGTCGCTTCAAGAAAGCAGGTATCAAGTTTATTGATTACAAAGACCCTAACTTTTTGTTAAAATTGATAAACGACCAAGGTAAAATTTTGCCACGCCGCCTTACTGGCACGAGCTTAAAATACCAACGCAAAGTATCGCAGGCCATCAAACGCGCCCGCCATTTAGGGATGTTGCCCTACGTAACCGATAACATGAAGTAACCCCACGTAAAGGCACAAAACGACAATGGAAATCATATTAAAAACAGATATTGCTGGCCTCGGCTACAAAAACGACGTAGTAGATGTAAAACCAGGCTACGGACGCAACTACTTGATACCGCAAGGGTTTGCCGACATGGCTACCTCTTCTAACAAGAAGGTTTTGGCCGAAAACTTGAAGCAAGCGGCCCACAAAGCCGAGAAATTAAAGAAAGATGCCGAAGAAATGGCCGCCGCTATTGGTGATACCATCCTCGACATTGCCGCCAAAGCAGGCGAAAATGGCAAGATTTTTGGCCGGGTAACCAACACCCAAATCGCCGACTCTCTCAAAGCCAAAGGTTTTGACATTGACCGCAAGAAAATTACGGTTGAAGACGTAAAAACTTTGGGTACCTACAAGGCGATGATTGACCTCCACAAAGAGGTGAAGCACGCCGTAACGGTAAACGTAGTTGGCGAGTAGTCAAGTTTAAATTTATTGACCACAAAAAAAGGTGTCCCAATCAGGACACCTTTTTTTTGTTTTATTACGCTACGCAAAAAATATTACGCCTGCGGCTCAACTGGTGGCGGGGTTTTGCCCTTCAAACCGCCGAGTAGTTCTTGCAACATACGCTCGGCTTCGGGGCTAAACTGCTTGAGCGCGTCAGAACCTTGGTTTTTTAGTTGCTCAAAATATTCGGGCATTTTGTCTAATGCACCCTCGGCTTCGGTTTTCAAATCGCCCGCTTTGGTTTTCAATTCTTCAAACATTTTTTCTCCCTCTTCGGTCTGCAAGTACTTGTGCAGTGCTACCCCAGCAGCGGCTCCCAATACAAAAGTGGCTAAGTGTTTGGCATTTACCATGATTTCAACGTTTTTAAGTTTGGGACGAAAGGTAACAGAACAAACCAGTAAAATCAAAAACTTTGTGATGATTGGTTAAATTCATAAACCGAAACCTTGTTTTGTTTGTTAAATAAATACCACTTAATGTTAGACCAAGCCCTACTTATAAGTTCGTCTTTTGGCAGAATCTCGATTTGGAGCGGTATTTGGTTTTTCAGTATCCATTTTTCATTACCCAGTTATTATGTCTGTGTTAGCTATTCAAAAAATTCGGCAAGACTTTCCAATTCTGAGCGAAGTAATTCACGGCAAGCCCTTGGTTTATTTCGACAACGCCGCTACTACCCAAAAGCCGACGGCCGTTTTGGACGCGCTGATGGGCTATTACGCGCATTACAACGCCAATATCCACCGAGGACTGCATTATATGGCCGACAAAGCGACTTGGGCTTTTGAGGCTTCGCGCCAAAAGATCCAACAGTTTTTAAATGCCCAGCACGTCCACGAAATCATTTTTACCTACGGCACCACCGATGCCATCAATTTGGTGGCTCAAACCTACGGCCGCAAGTTCTTGAAAGCAGGCGACGAGATTATTATCTCGACCATGGAACACCACTCCAACATTGTTCCTTGGCAAATGCTTTGCGAAGAAAACGGCTGCGTGCTGCGGGTTATTCCAGTAAATGAGGCAGGCGAGCTGCTGATGGACGAATACGAAAAAATGTTGTCCGAAAAAACCAAATTGGTGTCGGTCGTGCACGTTTCCAATTCGCTGGGAACCATAAACCCCGTTGAAGAAATAGTAAAAAAAGCCCACGCCGTAGGCGCAAAAGTGCTGCTCGACGGCGCACAGGCCACTGCTCATTTGGAAATAGACGTGCAAGCCCTCGATTGCGACTTTTACGTATTTTCGTTGCACAAATTGTATGGCCCAACGGGCTTGGGGGTGCTGTACGGCAAAGAAGCCATTTTGAACGCCATGCCGCCCTACCGAGGTGGCGGAGAGATGATAAAAGACGTAACCTTCGAGAAAACAACCTACAACGAACTTCCTTACAAGTTTGAAGCAGGTACGCCCAATATTGCCGACGTGGTGGCGGCAAAAACGGCCATTGAATACATTGAAAATCTGGGCAAAACCAACGTGGCCGCCTACGAAAACGAATTGCTGACTTACGCCACCGACGCGCTCGAAAGCCTAGAAGGACTGAAAATAATTGGCAAGGCCAAAGAAAAAATCGGGGTGGTTTCGTTTATTATAGACGGCATTCACCCGCAAGACGTGGGCGTTATCTTAGACCAACAGGGCATTGCCATTCGCACTGGCCACCACTGCACGCAGCCGCTGATGCAACGTTTCCAAATTCCCGGAACTTCACGCGCCTCTTTTGCGGTTTATAATACAACCGAAGAAATTGATAAATTGGTAGTAGGTTTGCACAAGGTAAAAAAGATGATGCTTTAAAGCGATTAGTGTATGATTACGAAGGGACAAACCTTAGCCTCCATTCAATCGCTGAAAATTAACAAATTACCTTTGTAACTCTTTGGGTAATAATTATCAAACCACAAAAATTGTCAGACAACCGAAGATTTTAGAGATGTTGTTAGTTGTTTAATGAAAAATTAGGAAAAAAAATAGAATGACAATAAACCAAACACAAGACGAACTCATCGAGGAATTTGAACTCTTTGACGACTGGGAGGGCAAATACGAGTACATTATTGACCTTGGAAAGAAACTGCAACCCCTGGCCGAAGCACACAAAACCGACGATAACATCATCAAGGGTTGCCAGTCGCGGGTGTGGTTGAATGCCAAAATGGACAATGAAAACTTGGTTTTTGAGGCCGATTCCGAGGCTGTTATTGTGAAAGGACTGGTCAATATGTTGGTAAAAGTGCTGTCGGGCCACTCGCCCCAAGAAATAGCCAAAGCCGATTTGTATTTTATGCAACGCATTGGCTTGCAGCAACATTTGGCCCAAACCCGCTCCAACGGGCTGGCCTCAATGGTAAAACAAATGAAAAATTACGCCGTGGCGTTTCAAGCAATCGAAAAATGAACGAAGAAGAACTCAAAGCCGAAGTAGTAAAGGCCATTAAAAAGGTTTATGACCCCGAAATTCCCGTGGACGTGTGGGAATTGGGGCTAATTTACGACCTAAAAATATTTCCCATCAACAACGTTTTTGTTGAAATGACGCTCACTTCGCCTTCTTGCCCGTCGGCGGGGACAATTCCCGCCGAAATTGAGCAGAAAATCCGCGAAGTAGAAGGCGTAAACGACGTGAGCGTAGAACTAACCTGGAACCCGCCCTACTCGCAAGACATGATGAGCGAAGAGGCCAAACTGGAACTCGGTTTCATGTAACTAAAAAACATTCATAATTCATCACCCATAATTCATCACTCCCATGTACCCTCCTCATTTAGTAGCTCCCATGAAAGAAGACCTCACCAAGGCAGGTTTTCAGTCGCTAGAAACCGCAGCCGACGTTGACGCTTTTATGACCGCCCCCAAAGGCATTTCGATGGTGGTTGTCAATTCGGTTTGTGGCTGTGCGGCAGGCGCGGCGCGTCCTGGCATCAAAGCCGCACTGGCCGCCAGCGAAGCCAAACCCGACAACTTGGTAACAGTTTTTGCAGGCGCGGACAACGAAGCTACCGCCAAAATGCGCGAATACTTGTTGCCTTATCCGCCTTCATCGCCTTGTATTGCCATTTTTAAAGACGACGAACTGATTCATTTTATTGAGCGTCATCACATTGAAGGCCGCAACGCCCAGATGATTGCCGAACACCTGACGGGTGCATTTGAAGAGTTCTGCGAAAACGCGTAAACACTGTTAACCCAAAAACTAAAATGCTTGGACATCGTTTTTCTGAATTCAAACCCAACGAGCAGAGTGGGAAAAGCAAATTTGATGAGTTGCTCAATTTGTTTCAACAATTGCTGTTGATGACTTCGGGCAACGTGTCTGAGTCTATGTCGTGGATGAGCCAATTGGACCGGCAATATGGTTTGACTGACGACCAATACGGCATCGGCGATTTTTTTGATGACCTCAAAAAGAAAGGCTACATCACCGAAGAAAACCAGGAGGGGCAATTTATAATGACCCCCAAAAGTGAAAAAAGCATTAGGAAGAGCGCGTTGGAAGAGATTTTTGGTAAGCTACGGCGCTCCAAATCAGACGGCAACCACCAGCTGCCCTACACTGGCACGGGCGGTGACCTCAGCAGCGACGTGCGGCAGTTTCAGTTTGGCGACGCATTGGAGCAGATTTCGATGACCGAGTCTATCAAAAACGCGCAAATCAACCACGGTATCGACGATTTTTATTTGCTCGAAAACGACTTGGAAGTGGTGGACAAAGAGCAAAAAACCAACACCGCCACGGTGCTCATGATTGACATTAGCCACTCCATGATTCTGTACGGCGAAGACCGCATTACGCCCGCCAAAAAAGTGGCCTTGGCCATGGCCGAGTTGATTCGTACCAAATATCCCAAAGATATGCTCGACATCATTGTCTTTGGCAACGATGCGTGGCAGATTCAACTCAAAGATTTGCCCTATCTGGAAGTAGGGCCATACCACACCAACACCGTGGCAGGCTTGGAGCTGGCCATGGACTTGTTGCGCCGCCGCAAGACCAAAAACAAGCAGATTTTTATGATTACCGACGGCAAGCCTACTTGCTTAAAAGAAGGCATTAAGTATTACAAAAACAGCTTTGGTCTCGATCGCAAAATCGTGAGCAAAACGCTCACATTGGCCGCACAATGCCGCCGACTTGACGTGCCAATTACTACTTTTATGATTGCCTCTGACCCCTATTTGAAACAATTTGTGCAAGAATTTACCCGTGTAAACAACGGACGCGCCTATTACAGCGGCTTGCAAGGATTGGGCGGCTTTGTGTTGGAAGATTTTCAGCGCAACCGTCGGAAAAATGTAAAATAGCGTCTGAATCCAGCCCATGGATTGGTGAATCGAAGTCTTTTCAAAACGCAGGGCTTCGGTGCCAAAATCGCAGGCTGTTGCCGAGGGTTTAAACGTTTAATGTTTCCAAACGAGGTTGGGCAAATGCTGCCTCATGGCTTTTTACTATTTCAACCAAAGCCAAGTTGATTTCTTGGCGTATTTCAATAAACGCCCGCCAATCGGTGGTATTTACCCAATAAATCACCAAAATATCGAATGAATAATCGCCAAAACCTTCTAAGTACACCACGGGGGGCTTCAGATTGGCCATTGGGTGCTGCGAAAGGTAGTTTGCCGCGTCTTCGGTGATAGCCGCCAAGTTTTGCGGGGGTGTATCGAAGGCAAGTTTGAGGTACATTTTTTGGCGGCGATAGCTGCGATTGGTGGTGTTTTCGAGTGCCTGCGACACCATCAAACGGTTGGGAACCGTTACCAAACTGCTATCGTCGGTACGAAGACGCACGCTGCGAAAACCAATTTGCTCAATATCGCCCGAAATTGTTCCTAACACCACTGCGTCGCCAATCACAAAAGGTCGCTCTATCATAATAGACACCGACGCAATGAGGTTTTCGATGGTTTCGCGGGCGGCCAATGCCACCACCAGGCCGCCGATACCCAAGCTCGTAATGAGTGCCCAAACGTTGACCTGATACACCCGGCTAAGCGCGAAAAAGAAACAAGCCAATATCCAAACCAGAATACCCAAGTCTTTGAGAAACGGCACGAGCTGGTTGTCGAGTGGCGAAGTGGTCTTGGCGGCGCGGTCTTTGGCAATAAGCCCCACAAACTTGATAAGTCGCACACCAAGCCACGTGGTAGCCATGATAAGAACAGTATAAAACCCCTTCAATAGAACCATTCTTGCGCCAAATACGCCCACTGGCTCCCACTCCCAAACACTGGGTACGCGCAAGTGCGAAAAAGCCCAATAAAGCATTAACAATGAAATGATGAACTCAAGCGGGTGGCGAGTAAGCCGCACAAAATCGGCCACGGACACTTCTCCTGATTCTTGCTTGATAAAACGGTAAATGCCCCTACTAAGCCCCAGCGACAATATTCTTTTTAGTAAAACGCCCGTCATAACAATACCCACAAACCAAAGTAAATGGCTTACTTGGTTGTCTATGATACGTTGATTGAGCAAAAATTTTAATCTTTCCATTTTAGATTTTGTCGGTTATTGCCGCAGAACACGCAAATTTGCAAAAACTATCTGTCAATGTCCATGAATGCCGCCGTAGATTTAGGAAATACTTTTGCGAAAATTGGTTGGTTTGCGCACAACAAACTGATAGAAGTACAACAGAAAATACTTTTTGAAAACCTCAAAACGGTGCTAACGCAAAACCTACCCACCAACGTCATTTTTTCTTCTACCTCGCACGATACGCAGCCTTTTGCCCAAACGCTTTTGCAGTTGGGTGTTCGTAGTTTTGAACTTTCGCCGCAGTTGCCTGTACCCATTCAAAAAGACTACGAAACCCCCCAAACCCTCGGCCCCGACCGCCTGGCTGCCGCCGTGGGTGCCACGGTGTTGTTTCCAAACGAAAATTGTTTAGTGATTGACATGGGTACTTGCATCACCTACGACTGGATAAGTGCCGATGCTGTCTTTGGCGGGGGAATAATTTCTCCGGGTCTTCGTATGCGATTTCAGGCCATGCATTCGTTTACTAAGAAGCTACCCTTGGTTGAGCCGCAGGGCTTTCCGCCTTTGGTTGGCAAAAATACGCAGCAAGCACTGCAAAGTGGGGCTATCAACGGGCTACTGGCCGAAATAGAAGGCATAATGGCCCGATACAGCACCGATTTTGGGCCTTGTCGGGTGCTATTGTGCGGCGGCGATGGGCCGTTTTTTGAAAATAAGCTAAAAAAACGCACCTTTGCAACGCCAAATCTGGTTTTGATTGGTTTAAATCGAATTTTACAATACAATGTTTCTTCTCAAAAAATGTAGTGGGCTGGTAGTAGCGGCGTTTCTTTTTAGTTCACAGTTAGTGGCACAAGGACTGGGCAACTCGCCCTACTCGGCACTGGGTATTGGCGAGCTATACAGCAGTGGGTTTTCTACCAACAACGGCATGGGCGACGTAGGCGTGAGCAGTGCCAATGGCCTGTATATCAACCCTACCAACCCCGCTTTGTTGGTGCGCAACCGCTACACTACCTTTGATGTAGGGCTGCTTGGCAACTACAAAATATTGCAAGACAGCCGCCAACAACAACGCGAATTTAGCGGCAATTTGGGGTATTTGGCCCTCTCTTTTCCTGCTGGCCCCAAGTGGTCGCTGGGCTTTAGCTTAAAGCCATACAGTTACGTCAATTATCAGCAAAATTTGTACAGCCAAATTGGCAGGTCTATCTACGAGGCACAATACATTTACCAAGGCACGGGCGGAGTCAATAAAGCCAGTTTCACCAACGGATTTGCCGTGGGCAAGTCTTTGACATTGGGTGCCGAAGTATCTTATTTATTTGGCCTTACCAACCGCAGTGCCACTTCGCAGGTGCGCATCGGCGACAACCGCGACTACATCGTAAGCCGCGACGACCGCATCAACTTCAATGATGTTGATTTGAAACTTGGCGCAGCTTGGCGGCACGTTATCAAGCCCGAGCGCTTCCTGAATTTTGGGGCGGCGTACAGTTTGCGCAACAGCATTTCGGGCAACCGCAATACCACCATTGAGCTACGCAATGCGGGCGGGCAAGCCATTACCAATCCAGATACGGTTTTCAATCAAACCAACCTTGCTATGAAGATTCCAGGCCAAATACGGGTGGGGGTCAGCTACGAAAAGCTGTACAATTTATTGGTAGCATTTGATTATGAACGCCAAAACTGGGCCAATTATGCAGGGCCCTCGGGCAACAACGAAGGCTTGCGGGCGGCCCAGAGTTTTCATTTTGGTTTAGAATACATGCCCAAATTTACCTCAACCAAATACAAAGACTTGATATGGTATCGCACCGGGTTTACTTACGCCCAAACGCCGTTTGTGGTAGGGGGCAAACCCATAGACGATCTCAGTTTTTCGTTGGGTACGTCGCTGCCCATTGGCCAAGGATTGATTAACTTTGTCAATTTGTCGGTAGTAGTGGGCCAACGCGGCGACATCACCGCCCAAACCTTCCGCGAACGCTACGCCCGTGTGGTGTTTAGCTTGTCGCTGAAAGATGGAGACTGGTTTCAGAAATTTAAGGTTGATTAATGAAGATCCTACTTTGTCGGTGATTTGTTAAAAATCTGTAAAACCGAAGTAAGTTGGCCGCTTAAATGCTAAATTTGGGTATCAAGTTAGCAACACAAAACAATGACAAGAAAAAAAACTTTGATGGAAGACAAACTTTTGTCTTTCAGTTGCTTTTTTATGCTACTTTATATTTTTTGTGCCTGCGAAAAAGACCCCGATGCCAAGAAATTTATGCCCTACAAAGGCGCACTCGAAGAAGCCGAAGACGTGCAGGTACTTTTTAGCGAAAACGCCCTGTTGAAGGTAAAAGTGAATACGGCCAAGCAAATCAAGCAGCCCAACGAAGACAAGGTGTTTCCCAAACCCGTTTTTATTGAGTTTTTTGACCCAGCGGGCCTCCATGTCATCACTACGCTCCGTGCCGACTCGGGGCGGCAAAACAACCAAACGGGCATTTATCGCGTAATGGGCGATGTGCGCGTGGTCAATACCTTAAAACAACAACGCCTATTTACTGACGAACTCACCTGGAACCCCCTCACGCAGAAAGTATTCACGGAGCGAAAAGTGGTAGTGGAAAGCATGCAATCGGGCGAACGCATGAACGGAACGGGTTTAGATGCCAACCAAGATTTTTCAAATTATAGTATTCGCAAGCCAACTGGCTTTTTTAACGCCCCAGCAGGCATGAATTAAGGAATGGACTTTGAACAAACCCGTACTTCCTTCCCGCTTCCCAAATCGCTGCGCCCTACGCGCATCTATCGGCAAGGGCGGCGTGCCTACTTTGGGGGCACCTTGGCAGCACCTTTTTTGCACTGGCCGCAAATAGGCGATTTTAAGGCAACCAACGGCCAAACATTAACAATAAATGCCTTCACTACCGACGAAGCCCTGCTAAGACTCTTTGCCGAAAGCGAAGCGGCGGGGTTGGTTTATTTGCAAAGAGGCTATTTTTTGCTGCACGCCAGCGCGGTACAAGTGGGCCAACAAGCACTGGTAATTGCGGGTACGCCTGGCGCGGGCAAGTCTACCACGGCAGCGGCTTTTGTCAAAGCAGGCTGCGCCCCCCTGGCCGACGACATGACGCTCATTACGTTTGACCAATCGGGTAAGCCTTTTGTAATACCTACTGGCCCTACGCTCAAAATATGGCAAAACACCGCCGAAGGCTTGGGCTACAACCACCAGCACTTGCAGCCTTGTTTGGAAGGCCAGCACAAATTTTACTATACTTTTTCGGGAAACTACCCCACAACCCCTTTACCGCTCGAACGGATTGTTTTGCTGCACCGTTCCAATCGGCTCAGAAACCAACATTCGGTTTCGGCGGCAAGAGTTCCCTTTGAACTGCTCCGCCATTTTCCGTTGCCGCACCAACTCTTGAAGGGGGCGTATCTCCAAACACATTTTAGCCAAAGTTTGCAGATTGCCCGCCATGCACCCGTAATTTTGCAATACCGCCCGCACGGGTTTGACGTTTTACAAAATTGGGTAAGCAACCAGCTAACTGCTCATAATCAGTTTTTAACCGTTACTTAAAATGCACTTTGAAACCCGCGCCTTGCAGGCCACTCGTACCCACGATGCCAATGCGGGCGCAGTAGCATCGCCCATTTATCTTTCTACTACTTTTGAACGAAACGACGAAAACTTACTTCCTCACGGCTATATCTACAACCGAACAGCCAACCCCAACCGCGATGCACTTGAAAAAGCCTGTGCCGCACTCGAAGGCGGACAAACGGCCATCGCTTTTGCGTCGGGGCAAGCAGCTACTACTACCTTACTGCAATGTCTGCGCCCCGGCGACCACGTGCTTATTCCAGACGATGCTTATTTTGGCACCCCCGCCATTTTGCAAGAACATTTTGTGGACTGGGGCTTGACATTCACCAAAGTAAATATGTGTGATAAGGCAGCGGTAGAAGCGGCTTTTTGTGCCAACACCAAGTTGGTTTGGGTCGAGTCGCCCTCCAATCCGTTGCTCAAAATCACCAACTTGCGGGCCATTGCTGAGCTTGCCCACGCCCACGGTGCCGCCTGCGTATGCGACAACACTTGGGCAACTCCTGTGCTACAACGCCCGCTCGAACACGGTTTTGACGTGGTAATGCACGCCACTACCAAGTATTTTGGCGGCCACAGCGACTGCTTGAGCGGGTGTTTGGTATTCAAACAAAACGGGCTGCTTGCCGAGCGTGCGCGTAGGTTGCAAAACATCGGCGGCGCGGTGCCGTCGCCTTTCGATTGCTGGTTATTGTTGCGGGGTATCAAAACACTGGCATTGCGGGTGCGGCAGCAGTCTGAAAATGCGGCTCAATTGGCGCAGTTTTTGGCCAAACACCCCCGCATTGAGCGCGTAAACTACCCTGGCCTGGCAAGTCATGCTGGCTATGAGCTTGCCAAAGGCCAAATGGAACTGCCTGGGGCCATGCTTTCCATTCAACTCAAAGGCGGTGCTAAAGAGGCTTTGGCGGTAAAAAGTAAGGTTAAATTGTTTATTCGGGCCACCAGTTTGGGCGGCGTAGAGAGCCTCATTGAACACCGTGCCACCGCCGAAGGGCCGCTTTCAAGCACGCCACAAAACTTGCTGCGTATGTCAGTGGGTTTAGAACACCCCCACGACTTGATTGCCGACTTGGTACAAGCATTGGACTAATTGTCAAGCAAACCCGCGTAGTGCTGGCGGTTGTACCAATGTTTACTGTTTTCTAACGAAAAAATCCCGCATTTGAGCGGGATTTTTTCGTATGCTTGACAATTAAATTTCTTTCGTCATGTTATTTTTAGTGCTACATCACTTGTTTTTGCCAGTCGAAATCATGGCACAACGGAAGCCAAGCATGGCCGTAGAAGAGTCTTGGTCTAAGAAACGGCGCGTGCCAGGTGCGAGCCAGTGGGCTACGTCGGCCCAAGAGCCGCCCTTATAAACGCGCAATCTATCATTGACAACCGAGTTGCTGTTTTTTTGGTCGTAACGCTTGGCATCGTCCATGAAGCCATCGCGGCGCAGTGGATTAAGGTCTTTCACGTCCATCGAAGACAATGGGCGATACACATCATATACCCATTCGTTTACGTTGCCGGCCATATTGTAGAGGCCAAAATCATTGGGTGCGTACGAATAAATTTCTTCGGTAATGATTGCTCCGTCGTTGGACTTGCCCGCAATACCCGCGTAGTCGCCGCGAGCGCGTTTGAAGTTGGCCAACATTTGACCTTTCTTTCGACCACTCGGATTGCGCATCGAAGAGCCGTCCCAGGGATAAATCCGCTGGTTGGTTTGGTTTTCGTCGGCGTATTGGGTACCTATCATGGCCTCGGCGGCATACTCCCATTCGGCCTCGGTGGCCAGGCGGTAATTGGGCAGCACGTAACCGCTTTCGACAGGTGGCCGCGAGTCGCTTCCCGCAATGGCGGCATCAGATTCGGCTCCTTTTTTCTTGCCTACTTTTCTGGCTTTTGTGCCTTTTTCGCCAAATTTTCCTGCCAAGCTTGAATTCACAATGTTGGTACGCCAAATAGAATAGTCGTTGGCTTGCACCCACGAAACGCCCACTACGGGATACAAACGGAAGCCCGGGTGGCGGAAATAATAAGTTACGTACGAGTCATTGAAGGAGAGTGGGTCAAACCAAACGGTGGTGTCGGGAAGGGTCTTGGCATATACTTCCGCCGACGAGTCGCGCTGGACGTAGTGCAAATATTCCAAATAGTGAATATTGGCTACTTCGGTTTCGTCCATAAAAAATGACTGAACGCTGATGGTTCTTTTGCGATTGTCGCGCGAGTACATCACGTCTTCTTCCAGTGCACCCACGGTAAAGCGTCCACCTTCGATAAACACCAGACCTGGGCCTACTGCCTGGTTTTTGTAGGGAGCTACCGCAAAACCGTCGGGAGTATCGGCGGCTTTCGCGCCTTTTTTGCCTTTCTTGGCTTTGCCGTCTTTTGAAGTATAACCTACTTCTGTTTTTCTACTGATTTTGCCTGGTTTAAGGCTGGACGGGTGCTTTTTTGAATTACAAGCATTCATCATCACTGCCGATACCAGCACCCAAATTGCTACATTTAAACGAAACTTTACCATGTATTTATTTAGTTTGAATTCGCAAAAATACCACTTGTTTGTTGAAATTATATTCTTTTACCTCTTTTCTTATCGTATGACTTATCAATAATGCTGCCAAACTTACTTTTTCAACAAAAATGTTACATTCACTTACAAAACGGACGTATTTGGGCTTATATTGTTGTTGGTGCTGGTTTTTTGTGCCTGTATAAAACGCAACAAAAAAGGAGCCATATTGCTATGGCTCCTTTTTTGTTTGGGTAAATGAGATTAATAGTTTGGATTTTGTATCAAAATGTCTGTCCCCAACAGGTCTATTTGACCCTGTGGCAGGGGCAGCAATTCGTGCTTGCCCAATTGGAACCTAGAACCCGCAAGAGCCCCCGGCAAAAACGTGGTTTCATAGGTCAGATAAGCGTTCAGTACTGGCTCGGCTATTTTCCAGCGTACGAGGTCAAAGAAGCGGAATCCTTCGCCCGAGAGTTCTAACTTTCGCTCAAACTGCACGGCAGTGCGGGCGCTGTTTCTGTCGGTCCAAGGTGCGTTATAAGTACTGATAACGTACCTTGCAGCGGGGCTACCACCTTTTGTTACGAAGCCAGCAGGGTTGGCCGCGCGGGTGCGAATTTGATTGACATAACCACGGGCTCTGTTCAAGTCGCCTATTTCTACTTCGCACTCGGCGGCCATCAACAATACATCAGCAAAACGAATGATTGTAAAATTGACGGCGGTGTAGCCTGGTGTCCAAGAACTATTGTCTTGTAACGACCCACGGTCAGATCTGTAATAGGTGTATTTTTTTGGCGAATATGGCCCTCCGTTGGGTTGGTTCCGAATCCAATCGGCTCCAGGGTGGTCTTGCCAATCTAAGTACGGAATACCTCGGCGACCAATTGAGTGGTCAATGCGGGGGTCTAAGTTGCCAGCATCGGGCGTAAAAGCTCTGTTTGAGCCCAGCCCCATGTCGGTTCTTACGGCGTTGGCAGCATTGTTGTACGAGCCGTCGAGTAGGGGCAAGCCCGAAGCATTGGTACGGAATGAATTGCCTAACTCGAAGCTGGGCTGAAAGAATCCGCAGCAATTGCCGGGGCCATTTGGGCCCGTGTTGTAGGGATAGTTCAAATCAAAATCAGGAAAAGCATTATTAACCGACCCCGTGTTCGCGGCGTTTTGAATGGCAAATATTGACTCTTCGTGGTTGTCGTTTGAGGCTCTGTAAATATCGGCGTAGCGTGGTACCAAGCCATATTTCCTGCCGTTGGAGGTGAGGCCATTGGCAATCACTGCGTCAAACAATACTTTCGCTTCGGCAAATTTGCTTTGAAAAATTAGCGTTTTGGCCAGATAAGTACCCGCTGCCCACTTGTTGGCGCGTCCTACTGCGCCTTGGGTTTCGGGAAGGTTGTCGTAGGCAAATTTGAAGTCGGCTTCAATTTTTGGCCACAAATCAACGTCATTTTTTACTCTTTCAATGCCTGTACCGTAGTCCACGGTTTCGTCCACGTAGGGCGTGTTGCCAAAAGCAGTCTTCAATTGAAAATAGTAATGGGCACGCAAGAAGCGGGCTTCGGCAGTAATACGTACTTTGTCAGCGGCGGTTACATCGGGGGCGGCCGTTTGCAACAGACTGAGCACCGAGTTGGCTCTTGCCACCCCTTCGTACGTACCCGTGTATTTGTCATTTATAACGCCCTGCGTAGTCAGGTTTTCAAAGCGTTGAATGGGGTTGATGTCGCTAAAATCGCCTGGGTCGGTGCCTTTATTGGCATCTCCGCCCCTGATACTGCCCCACACCCAATTTGAGGCACTCGCCATGCGGTTGCCCCGTCCGTTCAAGTTACTATACGCCGCAATCAAAGCTCCTTCCAGACCTTTTTTGGTAGAGAGCTGCTCTCTGGCCACGGCACCCGTGGGCGCTACCTGTAAGAAGGTATCTTTACAAGCAATAGAAATGCCGACGAGTAGCACCGTCATAATGGTTCCCTTTAATGCAAAATGTTTCATTGGATTTGTGTTTTTAAGCGTTTTAAAGTTTTGAACAGTTTGACAATCAAAATTATTTAAAAAGTTACGTTCAAGCCTACTGTCCAGCCCTTTGTAACGGGGTAGTTGCCCACGTCAATACCAAAGTTGGTATCTGCATTGCCGCCTACGCCAGGGTCTAAGCCCGAATATTTGGTAATGGTAAACAAGTTGTTGGCCGCCGCAAACACGCGCAAACGCTGCATGTTGAGTTTATTCAACATGGGAGCTGGCAAGTTATAGCCCAGTGTTATGTTTTGTAAGCGAACGTAACTACCGTCTTCGACATAAAACGAATTGGATTGTGTATTGGTACTGAAATTGGAAGCTGTTTCAAAGATTGGAATAGTAGCTCCCGTATTGCTTGGCGACCAAGATTGCTTTACGCGCTCGCTGATGGCTGCTCCCGCAAAAGATGGGTAAAAATCGGTAAACCACTTAGATGCGTTGAAGATTTTGTTGCCAAAGAAGCCATTCATGTACGCCGAGAAATCAAACCCTTTGTACTGAAAGCCAAAGTCTATACCAGCCGTAAATTTTGGAACAGGGCTTCCAATATAAGTCCGGTCGCTGGCATTTATTACGTTATCTCCATTTATGTCAGCGTAGCGGAAACGACCTGGGGCCGCTCCTGGCTGGGTAGGTGCGCTTCTAACTTCTTCGGCAGTTTGGAACAAGCCTAACACTTCGTACCCGTAGAATGAGGAAATTGAATATCCTTCTTGGTTGCGAATGGGTTGCAACCCACGGAAACCTGGGTTTATGTTGGTAAGGTAATTGATTCCTGGGGCAACCTCCACAATTTTGTTGTTCAATAGTCCCCCCGTCAAGGTTACGTTGTATTTTAGGTCGCGGGTAATATTGCCCCGGGTTGTTACCAGAATATCAACGCCTTTATTTACCATTTTAGAAATATTGACCGAGGGTGGCGCAGCAAAAGGCCCCGCAGTGGCAGTAATGGGCAATTGATAGAGCAGATCTTTGGTGTCTTTTTGCCAAAAATCCAACACTACTTCGAGTTTCCCGTTCAAGAAAGTACCATCTAAGCCAATATTTTTGGTAATACTGGTTTCCCATTTGGCATCGGGGTTTCCGATACGGGTGCGAAAATAACCTTCGGCGGCACTGGAGTTGCTACCCGTAATATCGTAAGAAGAATTGCCCAAACTGGCGCCGTACAAGCTAAACTGGTTATTGGGATTTACGTTGTTTGAATTGCCCATTGTACCGTATCCACCCCGTATTTTTAGGTCAGAAATCCACGAAAGCTGTTTCATGAATGGCTCGGAAGATACGCGCCAAGCTGCCGAAAATGCGGGAAAAACGCCGTAGCGATTATTAACTCCAAAGCGCGAGGAGCCATCGCGACGAACCACCCCCGTAACGATGTACTTGTCTTTGTAGATATAGTTGAGGCGGCCAAACAACGAATAAAAATTAACCCCTGAAAAAAGCCCGCTGTTTGCAATTCGTCCAACGGCGGCGGTATTGGTTAAGTTTACGTAGTTGAGGTCGGTTGAAAATGGATTTTGACCATTACCAAATATATTAGACTTCTTGCGAAAGTGCTTTTATGCTGCATTGGCATTAACGAATGCGGCAATGAGAGTAACTCTAAGCCCAAAACGAGAATGGCTACGATAGTGGTTCTTTGCTAACTTGAATAC
>Ga0105046_10003067_pt1 | contig 26427 bp, 29 predicted proteins | sample MAT03_FD_78385 | JGI IMG/M metagenome (GOLD analysis project Ga0105046, IMG submission 78385) | Freshwater microbial communities from Lake Fryxell liftoff mats and glacier meltwater in Antarctica - MAT-03 (megahit assembly) | ecosystem: Environmental > Aquatic > Freshwater > Ice > Liftoff...
CGCCGGTGGCACCGGGCTCGTACAACTCGGCCGCCGTGATCATGCTGACCGACGGTCAGCGCACCACCGGGCCCGACCCGCTGGACGCCGCCAAGATGGCAGCCGAGCGCGGCATCCGCGTCTACACCGTGGGCATCGGCACGACCGCCGGCGAGATCATCGGTTTCGAAGGCTGGAGCATGCGCGTCAAGCTCGACGAAGAGACGCTGAAGAACATCTCTGTGCTGACCCAAGGAGAGTACTTCTACGCGGGTACCGCCGAAGACCTGAAGAAGGTCTATGAATCGCTCAGTTCGCGCATGGTGGTCGAGCGCAAGGAAACCGAACTCAGCGCGCTTTTTGCTGCCGCCGGGGCTTTGCTGGCGGTGCTGGCGGCAGGCCTGTCGGTGTGGTGGTTCGGCCGCGTGGCTTGACGGCGGCAGCGCTCTTGCGGGCGGGCTTGGGGATGGACCTGGCCTTCTTCGCAGCCGGCGCCTTGCGCCCGCGCACACCGGCCGCCGCGCGCCAGTCTTCGCCGAGGAAGAGCGCGCGTTCGGCGCCGCGGCGCCGTGTCAAGCCGGCCAGGGGCTGCTTGACGCCGTTCACCGTGCCCATGTTCCAGCGCAGGAACTGGTCGGCGGCGCCGCCGTAGTCGCCTGAATTCAGCATCCGCAGCAGCGTGGATTGGCCAAGATTGCCGGCGCCCAGGTTGAAGGCGAAGCTGACGAGCGCACCGAACTGGCCGTCGTCGAGGCCGACCTTGACGAGCCGGACCACATCGCGCGCGCTGTCGAGCAGGTCCCCGCGCAGCAGCGTCTCGGCCTGCGCCCTGGTGATGCCGCCCGGGTACAGCGCACGCGCCACAGCCTTGTTATGCGCGCCGCGCAGCCAGCCGCCCTGGTGGGCGATGGCATGGCCCCAGCCGATGGTCCAGATGCCTACGGGATCGATGTAGGCGTCGATGTTGACGGTTCCCGGATCGCCGTCGGGAATGCCCTCGAAGCTCTTGATCAGCTCGACGGCGTCGTCAGCCACATCGCGCAGGGGTGCGGGCATCAACAGTCTCCTCGTGGTGTTGGCCGCAAGCCCGGCCAGACGCGCAGTGTCGTCACCCGGCGGCGCGCCGGGTATCCCTAATCCGCCGGCAGGCTCGACGACGGAGACAGCCGGTCAGCGCATCCGCCGGAGCCCAGACGGAACAGTGAGGTCAACGCTCCAGCCGCAGGATGCGCGCATCGCCACCGTCAGTCAACACGTACAGCCAGCCGTCGGGACCCTGACGCACGTCGCGGATGCGCGCATCGATCGACGTCATCACGCGCTCTTCGCCGGTGACAGTGCGGCCGTCGAGTGTCAGTCGAAGCAGCGACTGGGCGCGCAGCGCGCCGACGAACAGGCTGCCCTGCCAGCCGGGGTACCGGTCGCTGGTCAGAAAAGCCATGCCGCTGGGGGCGATGGATGTCGGCACCCAGTGCTTGAGCGGCATCTCGAATCCCGGCTTGGGACCCTCTTCGCCGATCCGCGTGCCAATGCCGTAGTTGCGACCGTAGGTCACCAGCGGCCAGCCGAAGTTGCGCCCGCCTTCGACCAGGTTGATCTCGTCACCGCCCTGCGGTCCGTGCTCGCTGGCCCACAGGTCGCCGGTCGCCGGGTGCATCGCGGCGCCCTGGATATTGCGGTGGCCCCGGCTCCAGATCTCGGGCAAGGCGCCGGGCGTGGCGGCAAACGGGTTGCCTGGCGGCAGGCTGCCGTCGGGGTTGATGCGCACCACCTTGCCCAGGTGGTTGCCCAGCGTCTGTGCGTCTTCCTTGCGCGAAAAACGGTCGCCCAGGCCGACCCACAGTGTGCCGTCGCGGCCAAAGACGATGCGCGATCCGCAGTGCAGCTGGCTGCTCACCTTGGGCTGCTGGCTGAAGATCGTGCGCACCTCGGTGAGCTTGTCGCCGACCAGCCGGGCGCGCGCCACCGCAGTGCCGTTGCCGGCCTGGCCTGCCGGCGCTGGCTCGGCAAACGTCCAATAGATGAGCTGGTTGTCGACGAACTTCGGGTCGACCACCACATCGAGCAGGCCGCATTGGCCGCCGACAGAGATCGGCGGCAAACCGGCCAACGGCTCGCCGAGCCGGCCGTCGGCGCCGACGATGCGCAACCGGCCGGCCCGTTCGGTGACGAGCATTCGGCCATCGGGCAGAAAGGCCATCGCCCAAGGGTTGGCGAAACCGCGGGCGACCACGACAGGCCGCAGTTCCTGGGACTGGGACTGGGCCTGGACTTCAGCGCTGGCAAGAACCCCCGCACAGAGCAGCAGAGTGGCAAAAAGCTTCATGTCGTAGATGATGCTGTGATCCGGCCGCCCCGCGCGCGGGCAGGGACAAACCTTGGCGGCCGCTGCCGCTTCAAGCGCTTCAGGCGCTTCAGGCCTGTGCCTCCACCACCATCTGCAGCCGGCGCTGGCCGTTGTATTCGTCGGCATTCAGCCGGTAGGCCAGCCGTACGTGGCCGGCCAGCGGCTCGGTGCGGCCGAACCAGATCGCGTCGCGCTGCACGCCGGCATGGCGCAGACGCAGCTTCAGGTGTTTTTCGCCCACCAGGCGCTGCTGCAGCACGTCGACCTCGTCGCAGAACAGCGGCGCTTCGAAACCCTGGCCCCAGACCTGGGCGTCGAGCAGCGTCACGGTCTCTGTGTTGAACCACTCGATGGCCAGCGGGCCGTCGGTGCGCAGCGTGCGCGCCAACGTGGCGGCGTCCAGCCATTCACCGGCCACCCGGCGCAGTGCGGCGTCGAAAGTGTCGAAGGCGTCGCCTGCCAGCGTGGCGCCGGCTGCCATCGCGTGGCCGCCGAAGCGCAGCAGCAATCCGGGGTGGCGCTTGCTGATGAGGTCGAGCGCGTCGCGCAGATGGAAGCCGGCGATCGAGCGGCCCGAGCCCTTCAGCCGGCCGTCAGCGCCGCGTGCGAAGACGAAGGTCGGCCGGTGCAGCCGGTCCTTCAGCCGGCCGGCGACGATGCCGACCACGCCTTCGTGAAAGCTCTCGTCGAAGATCGCCAGCGCGGGCGGCGCCTCGTCTTCCTGCGGCGCGAGTCGTTCGACTGTCACTTCGGCCATCTCGCGCATGTCGGCTTCGACCGACCGGCGTTCGCGGTTGATGGTGTCGAGCATCGTGGCGAGTTCCGCGGCACGTGCCGGATCGTCGGTGGTCAGGCATTCGATGCCCAGCGTCATGTCGGACAGGCGCCCCGCCGCGTTGATGCGCGGCCCGAGCGCGAAGCCGAAGTCGAAGCCGGCGGCACGCCGGGTGTCGCGCCCGGCCACCGTGAACAGCGCCGCCATGCCGGCCTGCAGGCGGCCGGCCCGCACGCGCTTCAGGCCCTGGGCGACTAGGCGGCGGTTGTTGGCGTCGAGCCTGACGACGTCGGCCACGGTGCCGAGTGCCACCAGGTCGAGCAACGCATCGAGCCTGGGCTGCGTGGCCGCATCGAAACGGCCGCGCGCGCGCATTTCGGCGCGCGTGGCGAGCAGCACGTAGAACATCACGCCGACGCCGGCCAGCGCCTTGCTCTCGAAGCCGCAATCCGGCTGGTTCGGGTTGACGATGACGTCGGCATCGGGCAGCACCGGCAGGCCGTCTTCGATGGCCGGCAGGTGGTGGTCGGTCACGAGCACCTGCATGCCCAGGGCGCGTGCATGCGCCACGCCGGCCAGGCTGGCGATGCCGTTGTCGACCGTCAGCAGCACGTCCGGCGGGCCGCTGGCCGAGCGGTCTTTCGCCAGGTCGACGATGGCTGGCGTCAGGCCGTAGCCGTGCACCGCGCGGTCGGGCACCACGTAGCCGACCGAGCCGCGCAGCGCGCCCAGCATCACCAGGCCGCGCAAAGCCACCGCGCAGGCGGTGGCGCCGTCGCAGTCGTAGTCGGCGACGACGCAGATGCGCAGGTTCGCGTCAATCGCATCGGCCAGCAATCGCCCCGCCTCGACAGCGCCACGCAGGGTGGACGGCGCCAGCAGCCGGGCCAGGCCGTCGTCCAGCTCATCGACGCTGCGCACGCCACGGCCGGCCAGCAGGCGCGCCAGCAGCGGGTGCACACCGGCCTGCTCGAGCGCGAAGCTGGCGCGCGGCGGCACGTCGCGGGTTTGCAATGTGGTCACAGCGGCTCCAGCAAGGGCGCCACTGCCGGCGAACGCCAGATGCCGGCCAGGCGCTGCCAGGCGCTGCGCCGGCTGCTCGCCCAGGTGACCGAGGCGCGTTCGCCGCAGAGCGTGAGCCGCACGTCGGCGCCGTTTCTGCAGGCGGCCGCCAGTGCGGCCAGCGGGCCGGCGTCCAGCGTGTCCCAGGCACGCACCCAGGCCGCCCAATCAACGCCCAGCGCCGGGCCGCGCAACCTGTCGTCGACCTGTGGCGCCTTGCCGGTGACGGGCTGCGCCACGCCGCAGCCGCTGAGCCAGAACGAATTGACGGTCAACTGGCCGAGTGTCTCGCGCCGCTCGTTGATCGCATGGTTGTAGAGCTGCATCTGCACCTCGTTCTGCAGGCGGCGCAGCAGGCGCGACGCCGGGTCCGCGGTCAGCCAGCGGTCGACGTTGCGGCCGATGACACGGTCGAGCGACGCACAGGGCAGCCCGGCCAGGCTGGCATGCGAGAGGTACCAGCGCTGCGGCGCGCCCCAGCGCAGATCGAAACCTTCGCTGGTGAAGAGTTCGGCCACGGCGTCGAACAAGGCGCGCGAGCCAACCTCGTCGAGCATCAGTTGCGCCGGGTCGAGCAGGCTGACCTGATCGGTGCCCACATGCCAGTGCGCCGGTGTGAGCTCGCCCCACGGCTGGCTGCCCACCACGATGCCGTCCGCGGCGGCACGCCAGGCGGCCCAGGGCAGCCGCCCGTCGCCGCCCGTGAAACCGAGCAGAGAAGCCAGCGCGCGCTCATGCGGAGGCGTCAGGCTCGTGTCTTCGCCGGGGTCGGCCGGCGCCGCCAGCAGCCGGGCCAGAAGGAACTGCAGGTTCGGCAGCGCCAGCGTGCGCAAGGCCGACCGGCCGGCTTCGGAGCCCGGCGCGGCAAAGGGGATCAACAGATGCATCGGCGGGATTATCCGGGTCGCCAGTTTCTGCCATGCGCGCTGCCAGCGAGCCGCCGGGCGCTCGGTTAGCATCCGTCGACCATGAACCTGCCCTATGAATGGCAGATCGGCTGGCGCTACACGCGTGCAGGCCGGTCCGGCCGGCGCAACGGTTTCATCTCCTTCATCTCCGGTGTGTCGATGCTCGGCATCTCACTGGGCGTGGCGGCGCTGATCATCGTTCTGAGCGTGATGAACGGCTTCCAGAAGGAGGTGCGCGACCGCATGCTCAGCGTCATCGCCCACATCGAGGTCTTCGACGCCAGCGGCGGCGCCCTGCCCGACTGGCGTGCCACTGCGGCGGCCGCGCAGCGCAACCCGCTGGTCATCGCCGCCGCGCCCTTCGTGTCCGCGCAGGCGCTGCTGGGCCGAGGTGACGAGTTGCGCGGTGCGGTCATTCGCGGCATCGAACCGGCCGAAGAAGCGAAGGTCACCGACCTGGCGCGACAACTGCGCGACACCACCTTGGCCGGCCTGCGGCCCGGACAGTGGAACATCGTGCTCGGCGGGGAACTGGCGCGCATGCTGGGCGCGCGCATCGGCGACAAGGTCACCATCGTGGCGCCGGGCGGCCAGGTCACGCCGGCCGGCGTGGTGCCCCGCCTGAAGCAGTTCACGCTGGTCGGCACCTTCGATGCCGGCCACTACGAGTACGACAGCGGTCTGGCGCTGATCCACGTCGAAGACGCGGCCCGCCTGTTCCGCTTCGAAGGCCCGACCGGCGTGCAGCTGCGTCTCAGCGACGTGCAACTGGCGCGCGGCGTGGCGGGTCAGCTCGCCACCTCGCTGGGGCCGAATGTCATCGTGCGCGACTGGACGCGCACCAACCGCAACTGGTTCGACGCCGTGCAGATCGAGAAGCGCCTGATGTTCATCATTTTGACGCTGATCGTCGCCGTGGCTGCCTTCAACCTGGTGTCGACGCTGGTGATGACGGTGACCGACAAGCGCGCCGACATCGCCATCCTGCGCACGCTGGGCGCCAGCCCGCGTTCGATCATGGGCATCTTCATCGTGCAGGGCGCGGCGGCGGGCATCATCGGCACGATGTCGGGTGTGGCGCTCGGGTTGCTGGTGGCCTTCAACATCGACGTCATCGTGCCGGCCATCGAACGCCTGCTCGGCATGGCTTTCCTGCCCGGCAGCATCTACGTCATCAGCCGCATGCCCAGCCAGCCGCTGGCCAGCGACATCGTGCCCATCGTGCTGATCTCGCTGCTGCTGTCGTTTGCCGCTACGCTGTACCCGAGCTGGCGAGCCAGCCGCGTCAAACCCGCCGAGGCGCTGCGATATGAGTGAGCCCGGCGCTGTGGTGCTGCGCGCCACCGACCTGCACAAGCGTTTCATCGAAGGCAGCGGCGTCGACGCGCTGGACGTGCACGTGCTGCGCGGCGTCAGCCTGGAGGTGCGAGCCGGCGAGACGCTGGCCATCGTCGGCGCTTCGGGTTCGGGCAAGAGCACGCTGCTGCATCTGCTGGGCGGACTGGAGGCGCCGACCTCCGGCCGCGTCGAACTGATGGGCCGCGACCTCGCCGCGCTGAACGCCACCGAGCAGGGTCGCTGGCGCAACCTGCACCTGGGCTTCGTCTACCAGTTTCACCACCTGCTGCCCGAGTTCAACGCGCTCGACAACGTGGCGATGCCGCTGCGCATCCGCCGGGTGCCGGTGGCCGAAGCGCAGGCCGTGGCGCGTGCGGTGCTGGCCCAGGTGGGCTTGCAGGAACGTGAGGCGCACCATCCAGCGCAGCTCTCGGGGGGCGAGCGGCAGCGCGTGGCGATCGCGCGCGCGCTGGTCTCCCAGCCTGCCTGCGTGCTGGCCGACGAGCCCACCGGCAACCTCGACCGAGCCACCGCCGACGGCGTCTTCGCGCTGATGCTGCAACTGGCGCTGGAACGTGGCACCGCCTTCGTATTGGTGACGCATGACACGACGTTGGCCGCACGCTGTGACCGAACCATGACCCTGGACCAGTGAAGCGGAGGGTTAATCCGTAAAATCCCATTCGTGCACCTGACCAACGCCGATCTTCATTCGCATTCCAACGTCTCCGATGGCACTTTGCTGCCGGAAGAGATCGCCGCGCGGGCCCATGCCAACGGCGTAGAGCTGTGGTCGCTGACCGATCATGACGAAGTGGGTGGCCAGCGGCGGGCGCGCGACGCCGCGCTGGCGCTCGGCATGGCCTACCTCACCGGCACCGAAGTCTCGGTCACCTTTGCCAATGAGACTGTGCACATCATCGGACTGGGTTTCGATGCCGACGACGCCGCGCTGAACGCCGGTCTGGCCGCCACGCGCAGCGGCCGCCTGGACCGCGCCCACCGCATGGCCGACGGCCTGGCGTTGGCCGGCATCCAGGGTGCATTCGAGGGTGCGCTGAAGTACGTCACCAACCCGGATTTGATCTCGCGCACCCATTTCGGCCGCTTTCTGGTGGAAACGGGCGTCTGCGGCGACACCTACGAGGTGTTCCGCCGCTATCTTACCGAAGGCAAACCCGGCTACGTGCCCCACCGCTGGGCCGGCCTCGGTGACGCGGTGCGCTGGATCACCGGCGCCGGCGGCATCGCGGTCGTCGCGCACCCGGCGCGCTACCGTTTCACGCCGACCGAGGAATACGCGCTGTTCACCGAATTCATCGCCCACGGCGGCCGCGGTGTCGAGGTTGTGACCGGCAGCCACAGCGCGCCCGAACAGATTCGTTATGCCGAGACGGCGGCCGAGTTCGAACTGCTGGCGTCACGCGGCAGCGACTTCCATTCGCCCGCCGAAAGCCGCACCGACCTCGGCAGCCTGCCCGACCTGCCGGGCCGCCTGACGCCCGTCTGGCAGGCGCTGCAGCACCGCATCCAGCGTCCGGGCTGAAGTGGGGCCGCGGCCGTACCGGCCTGCGCTCGGCGTCGCGCTCATCGTCGGCATGGCGGCGTGTTTCGCCGGCATGGACACGACCATTCGTGCCCTCAGCGGCCAGTTGCCGGTGCTGCTGCTATTGACCGCGCGCTACCTGTTTCAGGCCACGTTGATGGCCGTCTGGCTGGCCGGCAGCCGCCAGCACAGTCTGCGCAGTGCGCACCCGCGTTTCCAGTGGCTGCGCGGCAGCCTGCTGCTGTTCACCAGCGCGATGAGCTTTTATGGCCTGCAGCACATGCCGGTGCCTGAGTTCACCGCCATCAACATGCTGACCCCGGTGCTCGTCACGCTGCTGGCAGGCTGGCTGCTGCACGAACGGATCGGCGGGCTGCGCTGGCTGCTGGTAGCGGGTGGTTTTGCGGGCGCGCTGATCGTCATCCGCCCCGGCAGCGGCCTGTTCGGCTGGGCTGTGCTGTTCCCGCTTGCCGGCGCCTGCACCTACGCGTCGTTCCAGGTGCTGACCAGTCGCCTGGCCGCGCTGGAGAGTCCGTACACCACGCACTTCTGGACCGGCCTGGTCGGCTCGCTCATCCTGCTGCCGCTGCTGATGGCCAGCCCGATCGACGTGCCTGCCGTGCTGGCGGCCGCCACGCCCGGGCAATGGGGGCTGATGCTGCTGATAGGCGCCTGCGGCACCTTCGGCCACCTGATGCTGATCCTGGCGCTGGGCATCGCGCCCACCTCGACGCTGATGCCCTTCGTCTTCACGCAGATCGGCCTGGCGGCGCTGCTCGGCTGGCTCGTGTTCGATCACCTGCCCGACCAGTGGGGCTGGGTCGGCATGGCGGTGATCACGGTTTGCGGTGCGGCCAGCGCCTGGCTCAACGTGCGCGCCGCGGCGGCTCAGTCGAAGCGGCCGGAGTCGGTGGTCAGCGCCGACACCATCGGCGACTGATCAGGCCGCCAGGAAGTGCTGCCGGTAGTGCAGCAGTTCGTCGATCGACTCGTGAATATCGGCCAGCGCGGTGTGTGCCTGGGCCTTCTTGAAACCGTCCAGCGCGGCCGGTTTCCAGCGCCTGGCCAGTTCCTTCAGCGTGCTGACGTCGATGTTGCGGTAGTGGAAGAATGCCTCCAGCTTGGGCATGCCGTTGGCCATGAAGCGGCGGTCCTGGCAGATGCTGTTGCCGCACATCGGGCTCTTGCCTTTTGGCACGTAGCGCTGCAGGAAATCGATCACCGATGCCTCGGCCGCCGCTTCGTCGATGGTCGACGCCTTCACGCGGTCGACAAGCCCGCTCTTGCCGTGTGTGCCCTTGTTCCAGGCGTCCATCGCGTCGAGTGCGGCGTCGCTCTGGTGCACGGCGAATACCGGGCCTTCGATGCGCACCGTGCATTGCGCGTCGGTGACGACCACAGCCAGCTCGATGATGCGGTCACGTTCCGGGTACAGGCCGGTCATCTCGAGGTCGATCCAGACCAGATTCTGGTCGCTCTTCGGCAGCAGGGTGTCGGTCATGGGCAAGGGTGCAACGTCAAACAGGCATTCTCGCTGAAGCCTACACTTCGCTTCTATGGAAAGTTCCGATCTCACACTGGCTTTCGCCGGCGCCTTGCTGGTGTCGCTGCTGATCAAGTTCTGGCTCGCCACGCGGCAGATGCGCCACGTGGCGCTGCACCGCGAGAAGGTTCCGGCCGCCTTCGCAGGCACCGTCACTGCCGAGGCGCATCGCAAGGCGGCCAACTACACGCTGGCCAAGGGCCGCTTCGGCCTGATTTCCACCGCCTTCGGCACCGCCGTGCTGCTGGGCTGGACGTTGCTCGGTGGGCTGGAAATGCTCAACGTCGGGCTGCGCGATGCGGTGCTGCCCTCCTGGGGCGTGATGGCCTATCAGCTGGCGCTGCTGGCATCTTTCGCCTTCATCGGCGCCCTCGTCGACCTGCCCTTCGAGTGGTACAGCACCTTCCGCATCGAGCAGCGTTTCGGCTTCAACCGCATGACGACCGGGCTCTGGCTGGCCGACCTGCTGAAGGGCACGCTGGTCGGCGCCGTCATCGGCCTGCCGCTGGCCGCGCTCATCCTCTGGATCATGGGCGCCACCGGGTCGTTCTGGTGGCTCTGGGCCTGGGCGGCCTGGGTCGCCTTCAACCTGGTCCTGCTGGTGATTTACCCGACCGTCATCGCCCCGCTCTTCAACAAATTCGAGCCTCTGCCCGACGAGGCACTGAAGGCGCGCGTGCAGGCGTTAATGCAGCGCTGCGGCTTCGCCGTCAAGGGCCTGTTCGTGATGGACGGCAGCCGGCGTTCTGCGCACGGCAATGCCTACTTCACGGGCCTGGGCGCTTCGAAACGTGTGGTCTTCTTCGACACCCTGCTGGCCCGGCTGTCAGCAGCCGAGGTGGAGGCCGTGCTCGCCCACGAACTCGGCCACTTCAAGCACAAGCACGTCATCAAGCGCATGCTGGGCATCTTCGCCGCCAGCCTGGCCGGGCTGGCCCTGCTGGGCTGGCTCTCCGGGCAGGCGAGTTTCTATGAAGGCCTGGGCGTCACGCCCAACGTGCTGCAGGCGCCGAACGACGCGCTGGCGCTGCTGCTCTTCATGCTGGCGCTGCCGCCGTTCATGTTCTTCGTCTCGCCGTTGATGGCGCACCTGTCGCGCAAGCACGAGTTCGAGGCCGACGCCTACGCCTGCGCGCAGGCCGATGGCCGCGACCTCGCCAGTGCGTTGCTCAAGCTGCACGAGGACAACGCGGCCACGCTGACACCCGATCCTCTGTACGCGCGCTTCTACTATTCCCACCCGCCGGCATCGGCCAGACTGGCCGCCCTGCCCGCGCCGGCCGCCACCACTCAAGCGATTTGAGGACCGCTGCCATGACCGACCTGAAGAACCGCCGCTGCCGACCGCTGGAAGGACAGCCTGCGATGAACGTCGATGAGATCGCCAGCCACCTGGCTGCCGTGCCCGGCTGGGCGTTGGTGGGCGGGGCGATCGAGAAGAGCTACCCGTTCAGTGATTTCCACCACACCATGGCGTTTGTCAACGCGCTGGCCTGGATTGCCCACGCCGAGGATCACCACCCGGATCTGGCAATCAGCTATAGCCGCTGCACGGTGCGCTTCAACACCCATTCGGTGGGCGGCATCTCGATCAACGACTTCATCTGCGCGGCCCAGGTCGACGCGTTGCGGCCGTGAGAGGCTGAGTCGGCTGCGTTGAGCGACACCGAACATACCGGCCTGGTGGTCGCAGCGCATGGCCGCCACGTCATCGTCGAGACGACCGAGGCGCGCCGGGTGCTCTGCCATTCACGCGGCAAGAAGAGCGAGTTGGTCGTCGGTGACCGCGTGCGCTGGTCGCCGGCCGGCGATGAAGGCGTGATCGCAGGCCTGGAGCCGCGACGCAACCTGCTGTTCCGGTCCGACGAATGGCGCAGCAAGTCATTCGCCGCCAACCTCGACCAGTTGCTCGTGCTCGTGGCCGGTGAGCCGGTGTTCGGCGAGTCGCAGCTGACTCGCGCGCTGGTGGCGGCAGCCGAAGCCGGCATCCCCACGCTGATCGGCCTGAACAAGATCGACCTGCCCGCCACCGACGCCGCCCGTGCCCGGCTGGCGCCCTATGGCCGGATGGGGGTGAAGGTCATCGAGCTGGCTTTGAAGGCGCAACCCGATCGCTCCCACGACACCCTGCTGCCCTTGCTGACCGGCAAGACAACGCTCGTGCTGGGCCCCAGCGGCATGGGCAAGAGCACGCTGATCAACCTGCTGCTGCCGCACGCTGCGGTGCAGGTGGGCGAGATATCGAAGGCGCTGAATGCAGGCCGCCACACCACCACCACCACCAAGTGGTACTGGCTGGACGACGCGCGCAGCGGTGCGCTGATCGACTCCCCCGGCTTTCAGGAATTCGGCCTGCGCCAGGTGCCCGCCGACCGGTTGGCCAGCCTGATGCCGGACCTGGCGGCGGCGCCCGAACCCTGCCGTTTCTACAACTGCACGCACCGTAGCGAGCCCGGCTGCGGCGTGCGAGCCGCCGTGGAGCGCGGCGAGATCGCCGCCACGCGCTACCGCATCTACCTGGAACTGTTCGAAGAGCTGACGCAGAAGCGCTGGTAGGACGCGCTGGTTGAACGCACCGTCTGGCGCCGGAAGCCCCTGCCCTAGCCCAGCACGTTGGCCAGGCTCAGCAAGGCCACCAGCAGCATCCACAGCACCACCGAGCGCCAGACCAGGCCGACCACGCTTTGCAGGTGGCCGACCTGCGGTGGCACGCCTGCGGTGGAGCCCGCGGCCTCGGCGGTGCCGGCTTCCACGCCAGAGGCGAAGGACTTCGGCCTGTCGGGCGTGACGCCAGGCGCGGCGCTGCCACCGAGTTGCACTCCCAGTGCGCCGGCCGCCGCAGCCAGGATGATGCCTTCGTTGGGGTGCAGCCAGAGCGCAGCGTCGCGCCGCCAGCCGTTCACCGCTTCCTCGAAATTGCCCACCACGGCAAAGCCTGAAGCCGTCAGCCGCGCCGGCACATGGTCGATCAGGTCGAAGAGTCGGCGCGACAGGGTGAGCAGTCCATCGTTCGAAGGCGCGTCCAGCGTGCGCTGCCGGTAGGCCCAGTAGCGGCTGGTGAATTCGGCCATCCGGTACAGCACCGCGCCAGCCGGTCCCAGGCCCAGCGCGGACAGCACGACGAACCAGAAGAAGACGCCGAAGACATGGCGGTGCGCGGCCAGCAGTGCGTGCTCGAGCACATGGCGCAGCACCTCGGTTCGTGGCAGTTCGCTGGCGTCGAGGTGGCGCCACTCGCCGAGGCGCTGGCGCGCCAGGCTTTCGTCGCCGCGGTCGAGCGCGTCCCGGATGTCGGTGAAGTAGTGGCTGAACTGGCGGAAACCCAGCGTCAGATAGAGCAGCGCGACGTCGAAGGCCAGCGCCAGCAGCAGGCTGTAGCGGCTGACCAGCATGTAGACGCCGCCCACCACCAGCGCCGGCAGCAGCACCGACACGCACCAGACCACCCAGGTGTGGTGCGGCCTGCCGGCGTCGAAGTTGCGGCCGGCCCAGCGCACCCAGGCGACCAGCGTGTCATGCACCCGGTTGTCACGTGGCAGCGGCTTCAGTTGCTCCAGCAGCAAGGCGAGCAGTACGGCAAAAAAACTCATCGGGCGCGATGATACCCAGCGCGTCGCCCGAACAGTGTCACCGGCTGAGAAAGTGGTAAAGGTTGCGCAGCATGGCGGCCGTGGCACCCCAGATGAAATGTTCGCGCGGCTTGCCGTCATCGGCGATGGCGGGCCAGGGCATCGAGAGAAACTGGCGCTCGCCGCCTTCATAGGTGAAGAGGTGGCGCCTGTGATTCGCCGGCGCCATCAGGAAGCTCAAGGGCACCTCGAAGGCCTCGGCCACCTCGAAGCCGTCGAGTGCCAGCACGAAGGGCGGCGTCACCAGCGCCACGACCGGGGTGACGACGTACTGCGTGACCGTCGTGTAAGCCGGCAACTGGCCGATGACATCGACAAGGGCACGCGGCAGGCCGATCTCTTCTTCGGCCTCGCGCAATGCGGTGTCGGCGGCATCGATGTCGCTGGACTCGCTGCGGCCGCCGGGAAAGCTGATCTGCCCGGCGTGGTCACGCAGATGTTCGCTGCGCCGGGTCAACAGCACATGCAGGCCATCGTCGCGCCGCACCAGCGGCACCAGCACTGCGGCGGCGGAGGGCGGGCGTCCAGGGGCGATGTGGCCGTCGCCCGCCAGTTCGGGCACCCAGCCCGCGGTGCGTGCGAAGCGCTCGCGCAGCGCGGTCGCCGTCAGCCGTTCGGGATCAACCGCCGGCAGATGGACGTCGGTGCTGGCGAACGGGATCGCCTGCGGGTCGAGAATGCGGGTTGGCGCCATGTTCGAGTCTGAAGCGCAGGATGGTGGCCGGTGACGTCGTCACTTGCGCAGTGCAAGGCCATGAATTGAGTTCAACTCAACAGATGGGGGTGGGCAGCCACAAAAAAACCGCCCATCGGGCGGTTTCTCTCGGCCAACCAGGGCGTTGCGCCTCAAGCCAGCTTTTCCTTGATGCGCGCCGACTTGCCGCTGCGCTCGCGCAGGTAGTACAGCTTGGCGCGGCGCACGTCGCCGCGGCGCTTGACCTCGATGCCGGCGATCAGCGGGCTGTACAGCTGGAAGGTGCGCTCAACGCCCTCCCCGCTGGAGATCTTGCGCACGATGAAGCTGCTGTTGAGGCCGCGGTTGCGCCTGGCGATGACCACACCCTCGTAAGCCTGCACGCGCTTGCGTGTGCCTTCGACGACGTTGACGTTGACGATCACGGTGTCGCCGGGGGCGAACGGCGGGATCGTGCGGTTCAGGCGAGTGATCTCTTCCTGTTCCAGGATGGCGATGAGGTTCATTGGTTTCTCCAGGCGATCTTGGCGGGGTTGTTGGTGGAGTTGTTGGTGGAATGTCGGTGTGGTCCGCAGCGGAACCATACCCTGCCCGGCAGAGGATCGAAAAGCCTTTGATTATAGCCCGAGCACAGCCAGGTACCGTTCATCGGCCGCCGACAGCCGGCCAGCGGCACGCGCCGCGCTCAGCAACTCCGGCCGCCGCCTCGCCGTGATCTCGAGCGAACGCTCGCGCCGCCAGCGCGCGATGTCGCCGTGATGGCCAGACAGCAGCACCGCCGGCACGACATCCTCGCCATGCACGGTGGTCAGCCGCTCGGGCCGGCTGTAGGCCGGGCCTTCGAGCAGGCCATCGGAAAAACTGTCGTGCTCGTGCGATGGCGCATTCAGCACGCCGGGCTGCAGCCTCGCCACGGCGTCGAGCAGCGCCAGCGCCGGCAGTTCCCCGCCCGAGAGCACGAAGTCGCCGAGGCTGATCTCGTGAGTGACATGGCGGTCGATGACGCGCTGGTCGATGCCCTCGTAACGGCCGCACAGCAGCACGGCGCCGGCGCCCGTCGCAATTTCCTGAACCAAAGCCTGATCGAGGCGGCGCCCGGTCGGCGTGAAGTGCACGACCGGCGCCTGATCAGCCCGCTCGGCGCCGATAGCCGCCAGTGCACGCAGCAGCGGCTCGGCGAGCATCACCATGCCGGCGCCGCCGCCGAACGGGCGGTCGTCGACGCGTCGGTAGGCATCGTCGGCGAAATCACGCAGCGGCCACAGTCGCACGTCGACAAGGCCGCTGGCGAAGGCACGCCGGGTGATGCCCTGCGACAGATGCGGGCCGAAGAGTTCGGGGAACAAAGTGACGATGTCGAAGCGCATCGAGGTGGCGGGCCGTGTGCCTTCGTGTGCCTTCAAGCGCAGCCCGCGGTCAAACCGCGGTGCCGGCGGGCTTCAGTAGTCGGGGTCCCAGTCGACATGGATGCAGCGTGCGGCCAGATCGACGCGGTCCACATAGGCATCGACAAACGGAATCAACCGTTCTTCCGCGTCAGCGACGGCCGGTTGCAGGCGCAGCACACAATGCGGGCCGGTCTCGATGAGGCCGATCACATCGCCGAGTGCCACGCCTTCGCGGTTCAGCACCGCCAGGCCGATAAGGTCGATCCAGTAGAACTCGTCCTGGTCCGGCTTCGGGAAGTGGGCGCGCGAGACGAGCACGCGTGCGCCGGCCAGCGCCTGCGCAGCGTCGCGGTCGGTGAGTTCTTCCGTGGTGGCGACCACGCTGTCGCCTTGCTCGCGCACCTGCATGATGTGCAGTAGGCGGGGCATCGGTGGCAGGGGCTGCGCCCCGGCCGGCCGGGGCAAGACGGTGTCGCCGGGTTCCAGGAACCACTGTCTGGCAGCGAATAACGCCTGCGGGTCGGATGAAAAGGCCTTCACCCGGATGCCGCCCTTGACGCCCCAGGCGCCGAGGACACGGCCGACTTCGACGATGTCTTCAGGCCGGGCCGGCGGCGCGCTGGCCACAGGCAGGGGGTGAGATGCCTGGCTCACCCTAGATGCATCAAGCAGCCTTCTTGGCCTGTTCGACCAGGCGCTCGACTGTCGGCGACAACTGCGCGCCGACGCCCGACCAGTAGGTCACGCGGTCCATCGCCACGCGCAACGGTTCTTCGCCACCGGCGGCCATCGGGTTGTAGAAACCCACGCGCTCGATGAATCGGCCGTCGCGGCGCTCACGCGAGTCGGACACGACGATGTTGTAGAAAGGGCGCTTCTTTGCACCACCACGAGCCAGCCTGATCACGACCATGTCGAAAGATTCCTTATCGGTGTAGAAAAACCTGCGCGTTGACTGTCGTTTCGCTATCCGCTCGAAGCGGATCCGCGCCGGGGTTTCACCGGCCATGAACATGTGTTCGCGAAAGTTCACGAAGGCTCACGAAGCTTGACGAGGCAACGCGGCCTTCGGGCGCCACGAACCAAGCAGGGTACGCTCAGCGCCGAAAACCAAGCATTATAAACTGTGTTCTCATCCATATCTCGCTCAACATGAAACCCGGCACCTTGCTGATCCGCCCGAGCACCACCGCCGACCTGGCTGAGATCACGTCGATCTACACCGCAAACGTGCTCACCGGCACCGGCACCTTCGAACTCGAAGCGCCCGACCTGGCCGAGATGACACGCCGTCGCGCCGACGTGCTGGACAAGGGCCTGCCCTGGCTGGTGGCGGAACAGGAAGGCGCCGTGCTGGGTTATGCCTACGCCAACCATTTCCGTCCGAGGCGCGCCTACCGCTTCTGCCTGGAAGATTCGGTCTACCTGGCGCCAGGCGCGCTCGGCCGCGGCGCCGGCAAGCTGCTGCTGGCCGAGTTGCTGGCGCGATGTGAAGCACTCGGCGCACGCCAGATGCTGGCCGTCATCGGCGACTCGGCCAACCTGGGCTCGATCGGCGTGCACCTGGCGCTCGGCTTCGAGCACACCGGCATCCTGAAGTCAGCCGGCTGGAAGTTCGACCGCTGGCTCGACGTGTTGCTGATGCAGCGCGCGCTGGGCGTCGGCGACGGTGGCGCGCCAAATGACACCTCCGAATGAATCGCCTGCCGCATTACCGGTCTAAAACGCTCGCGACCTGGCTGGCACTGCTGCTGGGAACGATGGGCGTGCACCGGTTCTACCTGCACGGCTGGAAAGACATCGTCGGATGGCTGCACCCGCTGCCCCTGCTGGCGGGTCTGGTGGGCGTGCAGCACTTGCGGGAGTTCGGCCAGGATGACCCGCTGGCCTGGCTGCTGATTCCCGTGCTGGGCCTGTTGATCTCGCAGGCCATGCTCACCGCCATCATCTACGGACTGACGCCGGACGAAAAGTGGGACGCTCGCCACAACCCGGGCCAAACCGTGCACGAAACAGCCTGGGGACCTGTGTTCGGCGTGGTCATTGCATTGATGCTCGGCGGCGCTGTACTTACAGGCACCATTGCCTACAGCGGCGAGAAGTTCTTCGAGTGGCAGTTCGAGGCTGCGCGGCACGCGGGCTGAGGCGTCCGGTCTGGGTGACCCGGCTCTGCCGGACACCGGTCTCCCGCAGGGGCGGGGCGCGCTGGGCGCAGCCCGGCCCTGGTGGTGCTCATGACCGGAAGATGAAGTGCACCGCGCCCACCAGGTACAGGCCCGCCCAGAGGTAGTCGAGCATCAGCGGCTGGTCCAGGCAGAGCACTGCGAAGACCACGAAGACGCCGAGAGTGATGACCTATTGGTCGATCTTCAGCTGCGCCAGAGAAATGCCGCCGGCGTCACCGATGCGGTTGCCGGGCACCTGCGGAAAGTACTCGAACAGCGCGATGCCCCCAGCTGACCAGCGCGGCCCCACGCCAGGAGCGGTCGACCATGTTCTTCAGGTGGCCATACCGGGCGAAGCTCATGAAGGAGATCGACAGCACCGGCGCCGAAGGTCTGCACGCCCACTGAAGACAGCAAGGGCGAGGGGGTCAGGTGGCAAGTTTTTCAATGCGCTGGTCGCCTGCCTGCTCGAGCCAGTGGCCCAGCGGGCCGAGCCCCGGCAGCGACAATGCCGGCGCAATCTCGGACAGAGGCAGCAGCACGAACGCGCGGAGGTGAAGGCGCGGATGCGGCAACGTCAGCTCGACAGTCTGCATCACACGTTCGTCCCAGAGCAGCAGGTCGAGGTCGAGCGTGCGCGGCGCGTTGCGCACGCTACGTTCACGGCCGTGCAGTTGCTCGATGGCCTGCAACCGGTGCAGCAGTTCCAGCGGTTGCAGCGTGGTGTGCAATTCGACCACCGCGTTGACGTAGTCGGGCCCGCCAGCGTCGAGCGGAGCCGTGCGGTACAGCGAGGACCGGGCTCGCAGTTCGGTGCCCGGCAGGCCCGCGATGGCCGCCATGGCGGCCTCTACCGCAGCCCGCGCATCGCCCAGGTTGGCGCCCAGCGCGACGTAGGCGGTGCCGACCTTCACGGCATCGGGGTGCCGTCGCCATTCGGCGCGGCGGCGCTGCCGACGGGCTTGCGACGGCGGCGGCGGCGCTTGCGCGGCGCGGCGACGTCACCGCCTTCAGAGGCAGGCGATGCCTCGTCTTCGCCGTCGTCGTCCGCACCGGTGTCAGCCGCCGCATGCCGCGTGCCGGCGGCAGCATCCTGCACCGGCCGGGGCGCGGCCACACGTCGCGGCGGCGTGCTGCGGCGCGCGGTTTCGATCAGCGCCTCACGCTCCTCGGCATCGCCGAGATGGAAATCTTCCCACCAGTCCGCCAGTTCGACAGGCACTTCGCCGACATCGGCGCGCAGGCGCAGGAAGTCGTAGCCGGCGCGGAACCGCGCCTGCTCGACCAGCGACGTGGCAGAGCTCGCCGTGCGGCGGTCGAAGCGGGTCTGCATCATCCAGATCTCGCGCATGTCGGCAGCCAGTTTGCCGCGGCCCGAGATGTCGCCGATGCGGGCGTCGAAGACGGCGTCGATGGCTTGCTGCAGCGCCGGAATCTGGCTCTCGCCCGCGTCACGCAAGGCGCTCCAGCGGTCCAGCACGTCATGCCACAGCATGCAGGCCAGCATGAAACTCGGCGCCACCGCGCGCCCTTCGGCGACACGCCGGTCGGTGTCCTCGAAGGCCAGGCGCACGAAGGGCTCGCGCTGCGGATGCGGTCGTGACGGCGCCAGTATCGAATCGAGCACCGGGAAGACACCGCGGTCGAGGCCCTGCTTCTTCAGCTCGTCCAGGCTGGCCAGCGAATGGCCGGTCTGCAGCAGCTTGATGGTCTCGTCGAACATCCTCGACTGCGGCACCGCCGCCAGCAGCGAAGCCATGGCGCGAATCGGCTTCTGGGTGGCGGGCTCGATGCTGAAACCCAGCTTCGCAGCGAAGCGCAGCACGCGCACGATGCGCACCGGGTCTTCGCGGTAGCGGGTCTCGGGGTCGCCGATCATGCGCAGCACGCGGGCCCGTGAATCGGCCAGGCCGCCGTGGTAGTCGACCACGGTCTGCGTCACCGGGTCGTAGTACATCGCGTTGACGGTGAAGTCGCGACGCGCGGCGTCCTCGATCTGCGGACCCCAGACGTTGTCGCGCAGCACCCGGCCGGCGGCATCGACGACATGCGCCTTGCCGGCCAGTTCGTGGCGGGTGACTTTCTCCTTGCCGGCCACCTGGTCGGCGTCGGCCGATTCGAGCAAGGCGCGGAAGGTCGACACCTCGATGACCTCGTGTTCGCGGCCACGGCCGAACACCACGTGCACGATGCGAAAGCGCCGGCCGATGATGAAGGCGCGGCGGAAGTGCTGCTTCACCTGCTCGGGCGTGGCGTCCGTGGCAACGTCGAAATCTTTCGGCCGCAGGCCCACCAGCAGGTCACGCACCGCGCCGCCGACAATGTACGCCTCATGGCCGGCGTCCTTCAGCGTGCGCACCACGCGCACGGCATGCTCGTCGAGCAAGGCGGGGTCGATGCGGTGTTCGGCCACCGGCACCTCGACTCGCTGGCCGAGAGGGATGACGGGCGGCAGCGGCGCCGCGGCAGCCGGTACCGCGGCGTCTTCGCCCTTGCCGAGCAGCCGCTTGATGAATTTTTTGATCATTCGAAGAGCATGAGGATGGGCCAGCCGCGTTCTTGCGCGATGCGCGCCAGCGTGGGGCCCGGGTTGGTGGCCACCGGTTCGCTGACGCGTTCGAGCAGCGGCAGGTCGTTCGTGGAATCACTGTAGAAAACCGTGCGTTCGAAGTCGCTCCAGTCCTGGCCGCGACGGGCCAGCCAGTCCAGAACACGGGTGATCTTGCCATCGCGAAACGAGGGCACTCCGCGCACGGCGCCCGTCACGCGGCCATGGGCGTCGGTCTCCAGCTCGGTGGCGATCAGTTCGGCCACGCCGAAGAGGCCGGCGATCGGCCGCGTGACGAATTCGTTGGTGGCCGTCACGATGGCCACCAGATCGCCCGCGTCCTGGTGGCGCCGCACGATGTCCAGCGCCGCCGGGTGCAGCACCGGGCGCACCACTTCGTCGAGGAACTGCGCGGCGGCGACGGCCAGTTCGGCGGCGTCGCGGTCACGCCAGGGTGCGGTGGCGAAGTCCACATAGGCGTCCATGTCGAGCGTGCCGCGCAGGTAGTCGGCATAAAAAGCATCGTTGCGGCGCTGGAACGTCGCGCCGTCGGTCCAGCCCCGGCGCACCAGGAACTCGCCGAAGGCATGGTCGGAATCGTTCGGCAGCAAGGTGCCGTCGAGGTCGAACAAGGCCAGGTTCATGGGGACATCGCTTCAGGCATACCTTCTTCGATCAGCATCTGCCTGAGCAGGGGCACGGTGACGAGCCTGCCCTTGGCCAGGGCAAAGCGGTCCAGGCCGTCGAGCAGGCGCATCAGGTGTTGCAGGTCACGCGGAAAGCGCGTCAGCAGGTAGTCGATGAGCTCGTCGCCGAGCAGGATGCCGCGGCGGTCGGCCTCGCGCTTCAGCACGGCGCGTGTCTCGGGTTCGGTCAGCGCATGCAGGGCGAAGACATGGCCCCAGCCGAAGCGGCTGCGCAGGTCGTCGCGCAGCGGCAGGTCCACCGGTGGCAGCCGGCCGGCGGCAGCCACTTGCACGCCGTGCGTGCTGGCTTCGACGAAGAGCGCGAAGGCGGCCTGCTGTGCGGTGGCGTCGAGCGACTGGGCACCGTCGATCACCACCAGGGCCAAGTCGGGCGACAGCGTCCACGGCAGCATGTCGCCGGCGCCGAACCAGCCGAACTGCCGGCCCGCCTGCCGGCAGCCGTAGGCCAGTGCGCGCAGCAGATGGGTCTTGCCGCTGCCCGGCGGTCCCCACAGGTAGAGCGGCGCGGAGGGCATCGTCAGCGACTGCAGATGTTCGAGCGCGGCCGCGTTCCGCCCCGCGAGGTAGTTCTCGAAGGTGGCCAGCGGTTCGGGGCCGATCGGCAGCGGGATCTGCTTCATCGACACCCCCTCAGTGCAGGCGCGGGCGCGAAAGCGCGAGCCGCTGAAGCGCGACAGCCTGTCGCCGCAATGCGCTGGCGTCTTCGGCGTCCGGGCAATGCTCGAGGTAGAGCGCGAGGTCGTCGGCGGCGTCCTGCGGGCGGCCCAGCGCGGCCAGTACCAGGCCGCGGTCGCGCCGTTCCTCCCAGGCCGCGGGCAACAGGATCACCAGCCGTTCGGTGACCGCCAGCAGCCGCCGCCAGTCGCTCGCGCTGCGGTGGATCTCCTTCAGGTTGCGCAGCAGCCGGGCGATCACCTCGCGCGGCGGCGCCGCCTGCAGGAACAGGCCGAGCGGTGCCTCGAAGTCCCCCACCAGCCCACGTTGCTGGCGGTAAGGCAGCAGCCGTTCGTCGAGTTGTTCTCGCGACAGCGAATGGCCGGTGAAGGGGTCGATGATGACCTCGCCGCGCGGCAGGTGCAGCTTGACCAGGAAGTGCCCCGGGAACGACACGCCGCTGGAGGTCAGGCCCGCCTGCCCGGCCACCTCCATGTAGAGAATGGCCAGCGTGATGGGGATGCCGCGCCGCGTGCTCAGCACGCTGGGCAGATAACTGTTGCGGTGGTCGTAGTAGTCGTTGACGTTGCCGCCGAAACCCAGTTCCTGGAAAAAATACTGGTTGACCAGGCGCAGCCGCTGCAGCGGCGCGGCGTCGTCGGGAATGCGCCGCTTCAGCCGATCGGCCAGCGCGTCGATCTGCGCCAGCACGGCCAGCGCGTCGAATGCAGGGTCGTCGTCCTGTGCAACCGCCACCGCGACCTCGATCGTCGGGAAACTCGTGTCGTCGGCCACCAGCGCCGCGAAGTATTGCAGCGCGGTGGGCGCCTCGAAGTGCATCGATCCAGCCATGTCTGATTGTCGTGCAGGTCAGCCGCGGCGCGCGAACTGCCGCAGGTTCAGCCCGCTGGCCCAGAGCATGCCGAAGTAGACCAGCACCGAGCCGCCGAGCACCAGCGCCATCCAGCCGCTGCGCTGGCCCCAATGGGCCTGCAGGCCGATCCAGTCGATGCGGCTTGCGGCGAACATCAGGATCCCGGTCAGCGCCGCGCAGGCGAGCAGCACGCGGCCGACAAAGCCACCCCAGCCGGGCCGCGGCCGGTAGATGCCCAGGCGCAGCAGGCCGGCCAGCAAGAAACCGGCGTTCACCAGCGCGCCCAGGCTGATCGATAGCGCCAGGCCGGCATGGCCGAACCAGGGCACGAAGACCAGGTTCATCAGTTGCGTGAAGGCCAGCACGCCGATGGCGATGCGCACCGGCGTGCGGATGTCCTGGCGGGCATAAAAGCCTGGCGCCAGCACCTTGATGGCGATCAGCCCGAGCAGGCCGACGCCGTAGCCCATCAGCGCGCGCACCGTCTGCGCGACGTCGGCGCCGGTGAAGGCGCCATAGTGATACAGCACCGACACCAGCGCCTGCGGGAAGACCAGCAGCGCCAGCGCGCAGGGCAAGGCCAACATCACCACCAGCCGCAGGCCCCAGTCGAGCAGGTCGGAATATCCCTCGGTGTCCGCCCTGCCTTGCGCGGCCGACAGTTGCGGCAGCAGCACCACGCCTAGCGCCACGCCGAGCAGCGCGGTGGGGAACTCCATCAGCCGGTCCGCATAGGTCAGCCAGGACACCGCGCCAACGCCGATGTGCGAGGCGATCTGCGTGTTGATCACCAGCGAGATCTGCGCCACCGACACGCCGAGCAGCGCCGGAGCCATCTGCCGCAGCACATGGCGCACGCCGGGATGGTGCCAGGCCGCGCGCAGCGCCGCCGGGCCGAAGCCGACGCGCGGCAGGCAGCCGATCGCCAGCAGCGCCGGTATCTGCACGGCGGCCTGCAGCACGCCACCGACCACCACACCGGCGGCCAGCGCCAGGATCGGCTGGATGCCCCAGGTGGCGAACAGCGGTGCGCCCCACCACCCACCGGCGATCACCGCCAGATTGAGCAGCACCGGCGTGGCCGCCGGAACCGCGAAGCGCCGCCAGGTGTTCAGGATGCCGGCCGACAGCGCCACCAGCGACATGAATCCGATGTACGGGAACATCCAGCGCGACAGCAGCACTGCGGTGTCGAACTCCTGCAGGCCCGAGGCCATCAGCCAGACGAGCACCGGCGCACCGACCACGCCCAGCACGCAGGTCAGCAGCAGCACCAGCACCAGCAAGGTGGCGACGGCGTCGATCAGGCGGCGCGTGACCTCGTCGCCCTCGCGCTCACGGGTGGCGCCGAGCAGCGGCACGAAGGCCTGCGAAAACGCGCCTTCGGCGAAGAGCCGGCGAAACAGGTTCGGCAGGCGGAAGGCAACGTTGAATGCGTCGGTGGCGGCGCTGGCGCCAAAGGTGGCGGCCACCATTTGTTCACGCACCAGCCCGGTGATGCGCGAGGCCAGGGTCAGCAGGGAGACGGTGGAGGCGGCCTTGAGCAGGTTCATTGCGCTTTCATCGCGCCGGCGCTTCGCTTTCGCGGCGCAGGAGCTTCGGAGCCTTCCGGGCTTTCAGGCATTCGGAGCCCTTCGGCCGCTTTTGGCCGTTTTGGCCGTTTTGGCCGTTTTGACTCGTTACTGCGGGGAGCGGAGTGCGTCCACGTCGGACAGGGTGCCAAGGCGTGGCACTTGATTATAGGCAGCGCCAGACCCACCCTTGGCCACCGGGTTCCGGCGTGCTATAGTCGATGCTCTTTGCATCACTCGCACAGCACAATCAAGCATGGCCACCTCGTCAAAAGCCAAGAAGAAGACCGTCCGTCTCGCCTCCGGCCGCAAGCGCGCCCGGCAAGACGTCGTGCTGAACGCCGCGAACTCTTCGCTGCGCTCGCGCTTTCGCACCGTCGTCAAGAACGTGCAGAAAGCCGTGACGGGCGGTGACAAGGCCAAGGCCGTCGACGTCTTCAAGTCAGCGCAAAGCGTGATCGACTCGGTGGCTGACAAGGGCATCTTCCACAAGAACAAGGCCGCTCGCCTGAAGAGCCGCCTGTCTGCCAAGGTGAAGGCGTTGTCGCTCGCCGCCTGACCCGCAATTTGCTCGACCCAGAGGCCTGCTTTGCAGGCCTTTTTCGTTTCTGACATTCGTTGTTTCTGGTGGGTGCTTTGTTCAAGCGCGGGCAAGCAACACGTGCGTTCAGGACATGGGCCCGCCTTCGGGCATCAGGCAAGCGTCGACCACCTGCAGATGGTTGTCGCGGGCGAAGTTCATCACGAAGTCCCACGCCATCGGCTCGATGTCCTTCAGCGCCTCGGACACGATCACGCATTTCACGCCGTCGATGACGCGCGGCACGCAGTACGGCGAATAACCGATGTAGGCACCGATTCCGCCGTGCGTGCCGCCCGGGCGGAAACTCGACATCGCGCCAGCCAGCCGTTCTGACCAGTCACTGGGGCGGAAGGTGCGCCCTTCCAGGGTGATGCCCTGGATGAACACCTGGCGCGGTTTGAATACGGTCATCGGTTGCGGATGGGGGCGGATCAGGCTGACATCTGGCAGCCGTCTGCCGATCATCTGCACCGGCCGGCCGCCATGGTCCCCAATCATTGTGCCTTGAACTTGTTGCATTGCAGCATGCCAGTTTTGAAAACGTGGCGCCGAGGGTTCGGCGGGGGCTCTACGGGTTGTCGGCTCTCATGGGGCGACCTTTAGAATCGAAAGTCCTGCCGGTGAAAGCTCAATGTGCGACAGACCGGCGTTTGCTGAGGAACACCGATGAACGCTCCGGACCCCGCAGTCATGCTGCCGATGCCCCATGTGATGAACACCTACGGCCGCCTGCCGATGGCGATGTCGCACGGCCGGGGCTGCTGGGTGTGGGACACCGAAGGTCGGAAGTACCTCGACGGCCTGGGCGGCATCGCCGTCAACACTCTGGGTCACGGCCACCCGAAGCTGGTGCCGGCGCTGCAGGAGCAGGTAGCCAGATTGATGCACTGCTCCAACTACTACCAGGTGCCGCTGCAGGAGCAACTGGCCGCGAAGCTGTGCGAACTTTCGGGGCTGTCGGCGGCGTTCTTCTGCAATTCAGGCCTGGAAGCCAACGAAGCCGCCTTGAAGATCGCCCGCAAGTACGGCCATGATCGCGGCATAGAGCGGCCGGAGGTCATCGTCTACGAGCGTGCGTTTCACGGCCGCTCCATAGCCACCCTGTCGGCCACCGGCAACCCCAAGGTGCAGGCCGGCTTCGGCCCGCTGGTCGAAGGTTTCGTGCGCGTGCCGCTGAACGACCTGGGCGCCATCGAGCAGGTAGCGCGCGACAACCCGAACGTGGTCGCGGTGTTCCTTGAAACGATCCAGGGCGAAGGCGGTATCAACGCCGCGCGCTGGGACTATCTGCAAGGACTGCGCGCCGCCTGCGACCGCCATGACTGGCTGTTGATGCTGGATGAAGTGCAGTGCGGCATCGGCCGCACCGGCAAGTGGTTCGCCCACCAGTGGGCCGGCATCCGGGCCGACGTCATGCCAGTGGCCAAGGGTCTGGGCTCGGGCGTGCCGATCGGCGCCGTCGTCACCGGACCGAAGGCCATGCACGTGCTCGGTCCGGGCAACCATGGCAGTACCTTCGGCGGCAACCCGCTGGCCATGAGGGCCGGCGTGGAAACGCTGCGCATCATGGAAGAAGACGGCCTGCTGGAAAACGCCTCGGCGGTCGGCGCCTTGCTGCGCGCGCGCCTGGCCTCCGAGTTCGAAGGCTTGTCCGGCGTGACCGAGATCCGCGGCATGGGCCTGATGATCGGCATCGAACTCGACCGCCCCTGCGGCGTGCTGCTCGGCCGCGCGGCCGAAGCCGGCCTGCTGATCAGCGTGACGGCCGACCGCGTGATCCGACTGGTGCCGCCGCTGATATTGACGGCCGACGAGGCGATGTCCATCGCCGACATCCTGTGCCCGCTGGTGCGCGCCTTCCTCGGCGAAACCCCGGCATGAAACCGGGAGCCCGGCTGATGAAGCACTACCTGCAGTTCAAGGACCTGCGCACCGAGGAATACGCCTACCTGCTGGAACGTGCGCACATCATCAAGACGCGCTTCAAGAACTACGAGCGTTACCAGCCGCTGGTCGACCGCACGCTGGCGATGATCTTCGAGAAGGCCAGCACGCGCACGCGCGTCAGCTTCGAGGCCGGCATGTACCAGATGGGCGGCGCGGTGCTGAACCTGAC
>Ga0105046_10003069_pt1 | contig 26417 bp, 24 predicted proteins | sample MAT03_FD_78385 | JGI IMG/M metagenome (GOLD analysis project Ga0105046, IMG submission 78385) | Freshwater microbial communities from Lake Fryxell liftoff mats and glacier meltwater in Antarctica - MAT-03 (megahit assembly) | ecosystem: Environmental > Aquatic > Freshwater > Ice > Liftoff...
GTAAGTGTAGAACCTGGGTAAATGCATTGGGTTTTTCGTGCGTATCCTGTATTTCCAAACATAAATGTACTGTTGGAAGTGCCGCCGGATTTCATGATTTGTTGTGCCGGAGAAACAATTTGGCAAGCCAAAGTCCCGACGATGGCTAAAATACAATTATTCATTTTCACGTGGTAAATCGACTTAAGATTGAACAATAGTATAAAATTCCCTTTAAAATTAAAATTCTGGTTTCAACTTACACCTGAGTTTAAAACTCTTCCCTCATTACAGAAGTTCCTTCTCTATCGTAAACCCGGATATAATCAATCTTACCGGTTCCCACAAAGGAGGACTCTATACCCATTAGATTTCCAATAGGCTCGTTGTAAATCGTATCGGCAATCACCTTTTGGTTATAAAGAATCTGAATTCGTTTCTCTTTCACTTTGATTTCAAACTCAAACCAGTCTTTGGTTTCATGAATAAATTTTTTGAATTGCTCTGGGCTGGTACTTGCAGAATCCAGGATTACATCACTATACCTGTTGAAAATTTCCAGCTTCCCAAACCCATTGGCAATCTGAATCTTATGGTAATCATACTTACCCCAAATCCGTATAAAACCCCGTGGTCGTGATTTAAGGAACCTTTGGATGTATTTCTCATTCGGGCAATCAACCTGAAATTATCTCCTTCAACACCCAACTCTTTGTACAGGTAGTACGCTGTGTTAAATCGTCTGTTTGTATCTTATATTGCTGCAGGTGCGGATGGTTATCTCAAAGTAAATTCCGCTGCCACCAACCTGATCTGGGCTAAAACTTTCCCTAAAAATGTGCATAGGGTGGATGCCGGACCCGGAGGTTTTTCAATTATTTTAACAAGTGCCGCCACCAATTACGACAATCCAGACAATGTGACCAGTGCTACCATCTATGGTTTCGACCTGGCAGGTACGCAAACTGCAGGTTATGGAAGCGCACAACAATATACGCCGGAAGTAGCTATTGATGAAGCATCTCAAACCTTGATTTCAGTAGGCTATAAAAACATTGTCTCGAATACTTCAGATGCGGGAAATCAACCTGTAGTCATCCCAAATCATCAGGGAAGAGCCTATGATGGAACCATAAAATACACCGCATACGATTGGATTGGCGACAGTACCCAACCCAATTACATCAATAAACCGGAAAGCAATATGGCCGACAGCCGTGCATGCAGAGTAGCCATTGGTAAGGATAGCAAAATGTACATCACCTTTGAAGTAGCCGGAGGAAATCATCCAATGCGTTATTCTCCTTTCAATATCATGCAAGCGGTTACCGTGGTTGGTGGGGATAATTATTCCAACTTTTCAAACACAAATTCCGAACACAAGTTATTTATTGGAAGATACGAATCATCCTCAGGCGCATATTTGTTGGGCCAGCAATTTACAGGCAGGCTTTCGTCCGGAATTGGCACTACAGTGAAGACGGGTGCTGGTGCCGTAGATGCCAATCAGGATGGCAGAGTGTATATCACAGGATCAGCTGCTTCCGGACTTCCATTTATCCAGGATCATTTGCCGGGTCAATATTCTGGTGGTGGTTTTGTCTTGGTTTTAAGTCCGAATATGGCCATAAGAGAACAATTGGTTCGGGTTTCTCTGGGTGAAGGTCATGCCATTTCAGTTTCCAACAAAAACCGATGGGCTGTGGGTGGTTCATCCAAAGGTAGCTCCCTTTTTACAGTTGCTCCGGTTCAGACTACAGCAGCAAACGCAACAGACAATGGCTGGTTTGCCGTATATTATCAAAATGGTGGGAATGCCCGTTTGGCTGTTTCTGAGCCGATTGATGTGGTGAATCCGGCTTACGGAAAAGCAATTCAATTTTCAATCTTTCCCAACCCAAGTGCCAGACAGGACATCCATATTTTGTTCCAAACGGAGGAAGAAAAAATTGATTCAAAAATTCAACTATTTGATATTCACGGAAAATTTGTTCGTGAAGTTAACTCTCGCTCTTTCGATACCACATTGCCAGCAAAAGACATTAAACCAGGACTTTATATCATTAAAATTCAGGCGGTCGGGGTAGAAAAAACCAGGCAACTGATCATCAATTAAGTATTTGTTAGTTTAACCAATCTATGAAGCCCAAGCGACCAAAAGTTGCCTGGGTTATTTTTTTACATCTAAAGTCTGATCGGCTTCTATTCTCTATTCAGAACCAATACCAATCTCCAAAATTTAAAAGCCCATACCTTCCTCTACTTGTTTTCAAACTTACATTTGGATTTTATTCTGAGACATTGGATGTTTGAGCAAATCTTCCATGCTATTTAAATGAATGAATCCTACGACCCGATCCAGGAAATCGACGATAAATTGAATGCATTGATTCAGAATGAACTAAACCTGAGAATCAAAATTGATGGATTGAAAACTGAAATCAATCAGCTAAAGATCAACGCACTGCATCAGAAGATAGATAGTAAACCGATGCAAACTGAGCCTATATCGTATTCTCAAAAAACACCTGAAATTGTTCTTGAAGCGTCTGTTCCAAAACCAAAAGAAGACCCACTTCACGTCGATTTATCGGGTATGTTTGCTGGCAATCAAAAACCACAGCGTCCTTCGGTTCAGAAAAAACCAGGATTTGATGTAAAAAAGGATCTCGAAAAATTTATTGGCGAAAATCTTATCAATAAAATCGGCATCGTTATTTTAGTGATTGGAGTTGGAATCGGAGGCCGGTACTCCATTGAACACAATCTGATTAGTCCTCTCACCCGAATTATTCTTGGCTACCTTATTGGAATCGGATTACTCACAACCGCTTTCCGACTCAAGCCAAAATTTGAGAATTTTTCTGCTGTCCTTCTGAGCGGTGCAATGGCCATTCTTTATCTCCTCACATTTTTAGCATACGACCTTTATCAACTGATCCCGCAAATCCCCACCTTTGGAATCATGGTATTTTTTACCGGATTTACTGTCTATTCTGCCATTCAATACAACAGGCAAATCATTGCTCATCTGGGACTTGTGGGTGCCTATGCCGTACCCTTCCTGTTGAGCAGTGGTTCGGGCCAGATATCGGTATTGTTTACATACGTTGCCATTCTCAACGCAGGAATTCTGGTGGTTGCTTTTAACCGATACTGGCAATCGCTCCACTATTCTTCCCTTATTTTTACCTGGCTCATTTTCTTTTCATGGCTGGTCACAAAATTCAGCCCGGAAGCACATTTCGCTCTGGCTATGGGATTTTCAACTCTGTTTTTTGCGCTATTCTACCTCAGTTTTCTCTCCTTCAAATTGATCAGGAACCAGGTTTTTGAAGCAAAAAATCTACTCTTGATTCTGCTCAATGCCACGGTCTTTTTCTTTGCCGGCATTTCCATTCTTGCGCAAAAACCAGAAACCGACGTGTATGAAGGACTTTTTACCTTTCTCAACGCATTGGTTCATTTTGCAATTGCCTCTTTTCTATACTTGCGAAAACGCGAAAACAAGACTTTATTGGTTATGCTGGCAGGCCTGGTTGTAGTCTTTATTACCATCGCCATACCTGTTCAATTAGAAGGCAATTTTGTAACCGTTCTTTGGATTGCTTTCGCCACTTTCCTTTTTTGGTTGGGAAGAAAATACGAAGAGCGAATGTTCCATGTGATCTCGACCGCACTCCTCATTCTTGCGTTGATCTCACTTATTCAGGATTGGGAAAACCATTATGATAAATATACTTTGGACGAACCCACACGCTGGCTCACTCCGGTTTTTAACGCCCAATTTTTATCCTCCTTTTTGTTTCTCACTTGTTTGGGATTTTTTTGGAAAATAAATAAGCAAAGTTCAATCGATGGAAAGACAAATTCTCTCAGTGAAATTTTCATCTGGGCCATTCCAGGCCTGTTTTTATTGGTTCTTTTTGGAAGCGGATTTAAAGAAGTTTCCAATTATTGGGTCCAACTGTATCAGGCCAGCCGATTTATTGCAGATTCGGATCTCAATTCGTACAATCATTATGGATTTGATCCTTCATTTCAACACCTTAAAGAAATCTGGCAAATCCATTTCTCTCTTCTTTTTTGGGGATTGATAGCTTTAGTCAATTCAAGAAAACTGAAAAATCCGGTGTTAAGTAAGGTTACGATTGCACTTAATCTGGTAATCATTTTTCAGTTTTTAACTCTTGGACTTTCAGAACTGGATGATCTTCAAAATCTATACTTCCGATCGATTCTTCCAAATGCATCATTTACAGGGTATAGTACTTCTTTTACACTGATCCGCTATTTGTCGTTTGTCTTCCTCGGCTTTAATCTTTGGACTTGCCGCATCAATCTTGAGACTGCAGGAATCAAAGAATTAGCGATTCCTGTATTTGAATTATTCTTCTGGCTTGTTCTTCTGATCGTAACCAGCAATGAATGCATCCTTTGGATTTCACGCATTGACAAAACGGCCTTCTATAAATTGGGATTGAGTATTTTCTGGGGAATTTATTCCCTGGTTTTAGTGTCTTTAGGCATTGGCCAAAAGAAAAAATACCTCCGGATTTTTGCGATAGCTCTTTTTGGTATTACCCTGTTGAAATTGTTTTTCTTTGACATTGCCCATTTAACCACCATCCTGAAAACCGTGGTTTTAGTCTCACTGGGGGTTTTACTTCTGGTGATTTCCTTTCTTTACAACAAATTTCAGGACCGATTGGATCATGAGTAAGTGCTTGTTCTTGTTTGTAATTGCCCTGGTTCCATTTCGTTTGCAAGGACAGCCAATGGATTTTCAGTATGCACGGAATTTTGGAAAGCTGGAAAAAGGATGGAAAAAACTTGTATTGCCTCAGGAGATTTTCCACAAGCTTCAATCAAACGGACAAGACTTGCGGATCATCGGAATCACCAATCAGGGAGACACAGTTGAAGCACCTTTTTTGGCGGAAACATTAAATGAGAAAAAGGAAAAAGTGGCTATGCCCTTCGAAATCCTGAACCGAAGCCACACCAAAAAGGAATGGTTTTATACCTTTAAAATTAAGAACAGTGCTTCGATCAACGAAATAGAATGCATTTTTCGAAAGGGTAATTTTGATGGCATTGCCAAACTGGAAGGAAGTGCCGACCAAAAAGAATGGTTCATCATCCTTGAGAATTCCAGACTTCTTTCCATCGAAAATCCGCATGTTTCTTACCAATTCAATCGTCTGTTATTTCCGGAATCTAACTACTTCTTTTACCGGCTTCGTATTCAGTGTCCGGTTGACCCCGGATTAGAAAACGCTCAAATCCGGAAGGACAAGAGCATACCGGAAACACGCTATCCAAAATCTCCTTTTACCTGGAAAGAAACTCGGGCACGCTCTTCAAACCAAACCCGAATCAACATCACATTTGACTATCCAGTGCCTTTATCCTATCTAAATCTGGAAGCCACAAACACAACGGATTATTTCCGAACCATTTCCATCCTTACCGCAAACGACAGCATCAAGGCGATGAAAGGCAAGGTTTTGAATTTTAATATGGTTTTCAATGGCATAATGAGTTCTCTGGAAAAGAATGAATTCCATTTCGAAACTAAGCTCGTAAAATGGGTGGAAATCCGGATTGAGAATGAAAACAATGAGCCGCTTCATATTCGTCAAATCAATGCAAGTTCGGCACAGGAAATTCTCAAAGTGAGGATTGCAGAGGCAGGGATCTACAAATTGGTTTATGGAAATGAACAGGTATTTGCTCCTGAATACGATCTTGCACATTTTTCTTCCCCTTCTGCTGATTCTATGATTTCAATTCAGCCAGGGACGGAAATCGTTCTGAAGAAGAAAGATCCCCTGGAATATAAACCCTGGATTGAAGACAAAGCCTGGTTTTGGAGCTTGATTGTAGTGACCATGGCCCTCATGGTCTGGTTTTCTGTACGAATGGTGCGGCAACTTTGATTTTTCGGGGACTGTTTAAATCATCCGCATTTCAACAATTCCCATCCAATCAATTTGAGCAATCCGGACTATCGATTCGTTGTTTGAAAGAATGAACAACAGACAATCATTTAAAGTGTTCTTTCTAACCAAAATTTATTTTCTCACAATTTTTAAACCATGTTCCTGTTAATGCTTCGAAGCCAGAGTTTCTAAAACAAAAAAACAAATTATGCACACGAACCATCTGATCCTAAATAGAATAGCAAAACTAAAAGCAACCACAATTTTTCTTTTGATTTTAGTGTTCATCGCCTCAACTCCTGCAATTTCTCAAAAGCACCAACAGGATTCAAGCCGGGAATCAAAACATGGAATTCCTAACCTCACCGCCGAACAAAAAAAGAAAATGGCGGAACTCAGGACCCAACTTAAAAAAGAATTTCTCCCCATCCGCAACCAACTTGGAGAGAAAAAAGCCAAACTCAGAACCCTGGAAACGGCAGATAAAGCAGATATGGTTGCGATAAACACGCTCATCGATGAAATCCATAGTCTTCAGGCTAAAATGATGAAACTTCAATCGGCGCATCGCCAGGAAATCAGAAAAATGCTCACTCCAGACCAACGGGTCGATTTCGATTTGAATGGAAATAAAAACGGAAAGCATCGAAAAGAAAAAGGTAACCATAAAGATGGGCCAGCAATGGAGGATTAAAGAGGACGAGACATAAAAAAGACCGGCTATTCGCTGGTCTTTTTTATGTCTTATCCTGCCTGAGATTTCCCCCGCAATTTCAACTATAAATTCTTTGAAAAAATTCAAATAAAAAGCCCAACCGGTAAGGAAGGGCTCTTTTTTTATGAATACGAATAGGCTTATGCCATTTCTACTTTCACTTTCTTTCCACGAACCACATTGCCGGCCATTGCTTTCACAATCATACCCGCAAGATCGGCAGGCACATCAACAAAAGAGAATTTCTCTTCAATGCCAATATAACCTAAACGCTTTCCACTTACTTTGGCTTCAGAAGCAATTGCTCCTACGAGGTCTGAAGGCCGGATCTGTGCGTTTCTACCAAGATTAAACCTGATTTTCACCATTTTCTCCGTGTCTTTTCGGGCAATTCCATGTCCGGAACCCGGAGGTCTTCCACGACCCGGTCTGCGATCTCCTCCTCCATCGTTGCCACCAGATTCAAAACGCCCTCGGCTTTCACCACGGCTTTCTCTGCGGTCTCCTCCCCTTTCGAAAGAACCACGGTCACGCTCTCTTTCTCTTGAAATCTTATCCAGTAAAGGATCTTCAGATGTAGGAACAGCGCCCATATTCCTTCCAATCATATAAGCCAGAAGTTGCTTAGGATCAAATCCTTCTGCTTCCAACTGATCAACAACAGTTGCCCATTGCTGGCTGTCTGCTTCGGCAGAATTCGCTCTGAGCGATTGCAGAAAATCAGACTGATGTTTATATGCAATGGATTGAAGAGAAGGAATTTTCTCTTTAGTCATTTCTTCACCGGTGAAACGCTCAATCATTTTCAATTGGCGAAAATCAGACTTCATCACCAAAGCGAATGAGTGCCCTGATTTTCCGGCACGGCCTGTACGACCAATCCGGTGAACATAGTATTCGGTATCTCTTGGAATATCAATGTTAAAAACAGCCTCCACATTGCTAACATCAATACCTCGGGCCGCAACGTCGGTTGCAACTAACAAAGGCACCTGTCCGTTTTTGAATTTCCGCATTACAGAGGTCCGCTGCAATTGTGCCATGTCACCATGGATGGCTTCCGCCATATACCCTCTATCTGCCAGATTCTGAACCAGTTTATCTGCACCTAATTTCGTATTGCAAAAAGCGATGGCTCGTTCAAAACCATGGAAATTAATCAATCGAAGTACAACTTCGGCTTTGTCTTCCGGATGAACATCGAGATAATGTTGGGTGATGTCGGGCTTGTTGGCCGCTGATTTAGCCACTTCAATCAACTCATATTTCCCAAGATATTTATTGGATATCGTTCGGATCTGCTTCGACATGGTTGCCGAAAACAAAGCGATCTGAGGACTTGATTTTACATAATCCAAGATCATCAGGATATCCTCCTCAAAACCCATACTGAGCATTTCATCTGCTTCATCCAATACAAGGTATTTCAGATTTTCAACTTTTAGGGTGTTCCGCTTCAGGTGATCAATAATCCTACCTGGCGTACCTATAACAATCTGACTTCCCTGCTTGAGCAATTTGATTTGCCTTTCCATTGACTCACCTCCATAAACCGGAGTGGTGAATAACCCGTTTGTAACCCGGGTAAATTTCTTAATTTCTGTGTTAACCTGATTGGCTAATTCCCTTGTAGGACACAAAACTAATGCCTGCGTTTCCGGTGAAGATGCATCTACATTTTCCAGCATCGGAAGGCCGTAGGCCAGCGTTTTTCCCGATCCTGTGGCAGCCAGACCCATAATATTAAGACCCTGCAACAGGGCTGGGATGGCTTGAGACTGAATGGGGGTTGGTTGAGTAATTTGTTGTTGCTCAAGTATCTGTACGTACTCTTCGGACAGACCGAGCTCATTAAAATTTTGTAACATTTAAACCTGCGTTGCCTCAATTTTTGGCAATCGGCCCGCAATGTAGGTCAAAAATGCGCCAAAAGCGAATTTTTCCGGATAAAAGTTAATCTAAATCAATCAGTTAACTGAAATCGAATCAAAAAGATTCCTGAAAACAACCAGGTTATCCTTCACTTTTTTAGAGCGATTAAGGAATGTATCGAACTCGGTACGGAGTTCCTTTTCCTGTATGTTTTGCGAACGACGGACGTTTTTGCCGAAGAGCGAGGATTTAACCAGGCTCCACTCTTTAATGTCCGCATCCAATGCCGTGATGGCCCGGTTGATCCGGTCGATGGCATCATTCAGAGTTGTGTAATGTGTCATAGCGTGGGGCGTAATAGTTTCTACTAAAGGCTGTAAATCAAACGGGACTTTCTGACCAAACGAAGAACTGAAATTGATATTTAGTACGAAGACAGATTTGCTAACTTTCGTGCTCTGATTTCAGTGTACTTTGTTTTCCAATGTTTCAGTCTGATCTTTGAAACATTCATCCCGATTCATTGGTTCGGGTAACCGTAAGGTTTCATTGGAATTGATTCGCTCATGTACTTTAAAATTAAAATTTATAATAATAATGATATCTTTTTCTAAAAGAAGTACCATTTCGGAACTGATGGATAATTTCAATATGCCACAGTATGAACTGGATATCAACCTGATAGAATTAGAAATCATCAATCGTTGGCTCGGAGGCTATTCGGTAAGTTTTTCGGGTCTATTAAACCTAAACATGCCCAAAGACAAGGAAATTTCCATTTTAGACATAGGTTGTGGAGGCGGAGATGGGATGATTTCTATGCAACAGTTTTTGAAAAAAAGAGGAATAAAAGCCCACATGATCGGTTTAGATGCAAATCCGAAGGCGTTGGATTATGCAAAAAAACGCTGTAAAAATCATCCGGATTTCCAATGGGAATGCATTCCTTTTCAGGAAATTAAGGGTTTGAAACCGGATGTGATTCATTGTTCACTTTTTGCGCATCACTTTTATGACCAAGACCTGAACCAATTGGCCAAGGTTTTGGGTTCGGCCAAAATTGGATTTGTTGTCAATGATTTACACCGACATTGGCTGGCCTACTACTCTATTTCAATTCTAACCCGCCTGTTTTCGAAAAGCCGTTTGGTTCAAAACGACGCCAGTCTCAGTGTTGCCAAGGGATTTTCCAGATCTGAAATTGAAAACCTATTTAAAAACAATGGCATACAGAATGTTGAAATAAATTGGAAATGGGCTTTCCGATGGTTGGCTACTGCACGTACAAATAATTCAAAATGAATGATATAGCCATCATTGGAGGAGGGTTGGCCGGTTTAAGTGCCGGCATAATGGCTCGAAGAATGGGCCATTCCGTTCTTCTTTGTGAAAAGAAATCCTATCCATTTCACAAAGTCTGTGGTGAATACATTTCATTAGAATCCCGAAATTTATTGGAATGGCTTGGATTGCCCATTGATGAATGGAAGTTACCGATACTTGATCAGTTCCGGATTACCCACCACAACGGAACCGAATTCCGGTCGAAATTACCTTTGGGTGGAATAGGAATCAGCCGCTTTACTTTAGATCATTTTCTGCAAAAAACCTTGGAAAAGGAAGGCGGCATTGTGCTTCAGAATACGAAGATCAATTCAGTGACTCAACAAGCCGATTTTCATGTTTTGGAAAGCACACATGGAGATTATCCAAGTATTGATTCGAGAGTAGTGTTGGGAAGTTTCGGTCGTAATAAACCCACATTCGCAAACGAAAACATGAAAAACACTCCAATTGGAAAGCGAATCATAGAATTCAGCCCCCTGGCCTCCAAAGGGGGAATGGTTAAAGACGCCCAAAATGCTAAGCGTTTCATAGGGGTTAAAATGCATGTTAAAGCAGACATCCCCAAAAATCAGATTGAACTGCATCATTTTCCGGGTGGGTATTGTGGCATTTCTGCAATTGAAAACGATGGATATTGCCTTTGTTATTTATTGGAAGAACCGATCGCTAAGAAAAGTTCGGGCCACCTGGAGGAAATCGAAGAACGATATCTGTTCCAAAATCCGATTCTCAAACAGTACTTATCCAATTTTGAAATTCTTACAGAACGGGTTTCAACAGCTGGGGTTTTCTTTTCTCCCCGACCACTGCAAAAAGATGGAATGTTGTTTTTAGGTGATTCTGCCGGAATGATTCCACCCCTTGCCGGAAACGGAATGAGTATGGCCTTACATTCATCTGTAATTGCTACACAACTGGTTAACAGCTATTTGAAAGGTCAAATCCAGAAAGACAGGTTGATAATGGAATATGAAATGCAATGGCAATCTACCTTTTCTACCCGGCTCAGGATGGCGAGGGGATTGCAAAAAATAATGGAGCAACCCGGAATGACGGCCTTCTCAATGGCGGCATTCCGAACGGCTCCATTTTTGTTCCGATTGGCGGCTTCCCAAACGCATGGAAAGAACATTCCAATCCCTGTTTTTTAACCGAAAAGCGGATTAATGAAGATGTCCACCCGGACCGTGCACATGGCCATGCGCCATTTCTTCTGAACCGGCCTCTCTCAGACTTATAATTTTTCCTTTAAAGTGAAGCGTTTTTCCGGCGAGAGGATGATTAAAATCCATAGTCACTGTATCTGTTCCTACGTCTTTAACCCGACCTTCAAATTGATGACCGTTGCCATCATTCATAGGAATGATATTGCCGACGGACAATAAATCAGGATGTTTTTCAACTTCTCCGGCAAAAACGGAAAAAGATAATTCTACCACATCGTCATCGAAACTTTCTCCATAAGCATCGCCGGGCTCGATGGAAATATCAAACAAATCCCCATTTCGAAGACCCTCTAATGCACTTTCAAAACCTGGGATCATCCCTCCTACTCCGAATAAAAATGTGAGGGGGCGATCGGCTTCTGCTTTCTCTACAAATACTTTAGGAGTAGTACCTCCATCATTCACTTCTAAGGCATACGTTACACTAACTACCTTATTTACTTCGACTTGCATGTAAATTATTTCTGATTTGCGGGCAATTTAGTACAATAAATTAAATTTTTCTAAGCTCACCGGAGCCTGCAATCTTCTGGGTCAGATTTTTTGGTTCTCCTTTATATTGTACATCTCCGCTACCGGCTATTTTTATATGAAGGCTCTCCGTTGCAAAAACCTGGGCATCGCCCGAACCAGCAATGTTCACATCTACTTTTACACATTCAAACCCTACCGCTTTCACATCGCCTGACCCATGGATGGTGAGCTCGAATGCATCAGATTTTCCATTGATGGTTACATCCCCACTTCCATTGATGGTGCCTTTGCATGACTTTGAGCCAACCATCGCCTTCAAGCCTCCACTTCCATTGATGCTGTATTCAAAATCAGGACTGTCGTTCGGACTTTTCATCACAAAATCACCCGACCCGTTAATGCCAACTTTTTTGAGGTGGCTGCTGCTGATCTTTACTTTAATCTTATCTGAATTCCATTCGCCCCAATTATTGCCTTTTGATTTGATCACCAGGGTATTTCCATCCATTGCAATTTCCATCTTTTTCTCCTGATCCGCCGTGCATTCGAGAATACAGGAAGGGCTGTTGGAGTCAATCCATTCCACATCCGCTGGAATTTTGAGACTAACGGCGTCAAAATCAGTAACATTCATTTTAAAAATGTCTGCCATTGCAGAATCGCTGCATGCAAGTGCGAATGAAAGAAAAGTAGTGACCAGAAAAGTTTTCATAGAGGAATTAAAAATTTCCGACAATGTCTGTCTCCCAAAAAGATCACTAACTCTATTTCGTATGAATGGCAGAATAAATCGTTGGAAGGAAAACAAGAAGGTTTGCAAGTATAATGTTGCCTCCCATTTCCAAATTTCTTCCGATTTCAATTTCTCCTTATCTGCTTCCTTAAAGGATTTCGTTTTCTTTGTCCCATGCCCCGAACCAGTCCAGCTTTTAAATCGTTATCCGAGGTTGAATCCTTCCTTGAAAATCAGCATGTGCTTAGTCTTCATTTTGAAAACGGGTTTCAACACATCCGCAGATTTGAGAATCAATGCATACAGATTCAGATAAGTCAGCTTCCTGAGCCTGATTTTTTCGGGTATTCCCTTATAAACCAACAAGCCTTTCCGCTAAACTGGGAAGAAGATGACGGAGTTTTGGAAATTAATTCGGACGGAACGCTGTTGCTTGATGTGGAAACCGGACAGTGGAATTGGAATCTGGCTCCACATACACTTCTGCAAACCGAAACCGGTTTAGGCTTTGGATTTCTGGGACAGGAAACCATCGCAACTTTTCACCTGGAATACGAACAGCAATTCTTTGGTTTAGGAGAAAAAACAGGTGGCCTTAACCGGCAAGGATCCTCTTTTACCAACTGGAATACAGACGCTTTTGCCTACAACGAGAGCAAAGATCCTTTGTATGTATCCATTCCATTTTATCTTTCTGTTCACCAGGGAGTTTGCTATGGAATTCTGGTAGACAATACCTGTAAAACCCGGTTCAATTTTGGAGCCAGCAACAACCGGATGGTTCAGATTTCAGTGTCCTCCGGTCCGATGAATCTGGTTTTAATTCCGGGCCCCAATCCGGAAGAGGTATTGAAAAGGTACCATCAATTGACAGGAACCATGCCCATGCCCCCAAAATGGGCATTAGGACTTCAGCAATGCCGGTACAGCTATTATCCGGAACATGAAGTAATGGCAGTCGCTAAAAACTTTCGCGACCGGGATATTCCTTGTGATGTTTTGTATCTGGATATCCACTATATGGATGCCTATAAAGTGTTTACAGAAGATAAAAAACGGTTTCCCGATTTGAAGAGAATGTGTGATGAACTTCTTGCCTCCGGATTCAGAGTGGTGCCGATACAGGATCCTGGAATTAAAGTAGAACAAGGCTATCAACCCTACGATTCCGGACTTGCAAATGAGGTGTTTGTTAAATACCCGGATGGACAAAACTGGGTTGCCGGTGTCTGGCCTGGAGATTGCGTTTTTCCGGATTTCACACAGGAAAATGCCCGCACCTGGTGGACTGAGCTAACAACAGCCTGGGTAACGAAAACCGGAGTAAGCGGACTTTGGAATGACATGAACGAACCAGCCACCTGGGGACAAGATGTGCCGGATATGCTTGAGTTTGACATGGAAGGTCGGGGTGGATCGCATTTGGAAGCGCATAATATTTATGGGCAGCTTATGGCCCAGTCGACCAGGGCAGGTTTGATCGAGGCAAGACCGGGAGAGCGTCCTTTTGTGTTGACCAGGGCAGGATTTGCCGGAATTCATCGGTATGCTGCTGTTTGGTCGGGCGACAATGTGGCCAATGAAGAGCATTACTTTCTTGGAATCCGACTTGTTCTAAGCATGGCTATGAGTGGAGTCGCATTTTCGGGGCCGGATGTAGGTGGTTTTGTGGGAGATGCCGGGAAAAATCTGTTCATCCGCTGGCTTTCTGTGGCATCTTTTTTTCCATTTTTCCGGCTTCACAGCATGATCGATTCCAGAGACAATGAGCCCTGGTCGTATGGAGAACTGGCTGAAGCCGTAGCTGGAAACTACATTCGATTGCGCTACAAACTTTTGCCTACACTGTATTCTTCCTTCAAAAAATCAAGTGTAACCGGCGAGGCAGTGTTGAAACCTTACTTTTGGGAAAAGGCCTTTTTAGAATTTGAGGTAGCCTTTCAGCATCAGTTTTTCTGGTGCGACAACCTGCTTGTGATCCCGGCCGCTTCGGAACAGGCAGCCGTTTGGGCCGATTTACCGGAAGGAAACTGGTATAACCTCTTTACAGGAGAAAAACTGAAGGGAGAACAATCGCTTTGGCTTTCCTCTCCACTGGATGCTTTGCCTGTTTTGGTAAAAGAAGGCACAATTCTGGTGACCAGACAACCGGGTACGCACAGCCTTGATCCTTTGATTACTGATTTTCAGATTCATCTTTTTTATGGCTCGGGGAAATCATCCTTTTATTTTTATGATGATGACGGACTTTCTGAAAATTCAACGGAAGAAGAAATGGTTGAAGCAGAAATCAACTTTGATTTTGATTTAATGGCTATAAAAATCAACCCTATTTCAGGAAAAAAAGAAATTCAAATTACGACCTTTCATCTTTGGCATTTTCCAGAAGGAGCCCAAATCCATTTTAGGGATACTTTGTATTCCTCGGTAAACGACAAATGGAGCTGGCTCGATAAACTTCCGAATTTCGATCCTTTTGAAGACAAGGGCAAAACGTACTTCGACAATTGTCAAACAATTACTCTAATTTAAATAATTGGTAAACAACCCTGGACTTTTGTCCTGAAAATCAATTTACATTTGCCCGAAATAAAGATTCAAATCCATTGAAAGTTGCCTTTTTCTACAATCTCGCATTTGTCTTTGGAACACTCCAATGTGTTGCTCAATCATCAGAAACCCGTATCCGGGAGCATATCAGTTATTTAGCATCGGATTTATTGGAAGGAAGAGCTCCCGGAACCAAGGGTGAAAAACTGGCTCAGGAATACATTATTAAAGCATTTACAGAATATGGATTAAAGCCGGCAGGTTCTAAAAAGTATTTGCAACCCTTTACGTATACAGAAAGGCCACATGCCCATCATGTAGAAGGGAAAGGTGTAGAATGGAATGGTGCCAATGTGATTGGTTATCTGGATAATAAGGCATCAAAAACTATTGTGATCGGCGCTCATTACGATCATTTGGGAAGTGAAGACGGAAGAGGCTCTTCACTTGCTTCGGATCCGGTTGGAAAAATCCATAATGGTGCAGACGACAATGCCTCCGGAGTGGCTGGTCTTCTGGAATTGGCCCGAATTTATTCGCAAAACAATCTGAAAGAGAATACGAACTTTCTCTTTATGGCCTTTTCAGCCGAAGAGGCAGGCTTGATAGGGTCGAAACATTTCACTAACAATCCTACAAAACCAATGTCTAAAATATTATGCATGATCAACATGGATATGATCGGCAGGCTTCGTGACAGTACCCAATCGTTGATCATTGGTGGAATCGGAACAAGTCCGGCATGGATTCCGCTTGTGAAGAAATTAAATACTGGCTTTGATCTTAAATTTGATACTGCCGGAATGGGGCCTTCGGATCATGCCAGCTTTTATCTGAAAGACATTCCGGTACTGCACTTCTTTTCCGGTACACATTCGGATTACCACAAACCAACAGACGACATTGAAAAAATTAATTTTCCCGGTGAAGTAAAAATTCTTAATTACATCAAAAAAGTAGTGGATAGTTGCACTTCTTATTCATTGGTTCCTTTCACAAAAACGAAATCAAACGAACGAAAAATGACAGCATTTAAAGTGACTCTGGGTATTATGGCGGATTATTCATTTGGAGGTCCGGGCGTAAAAATCGATGGCATTAGTCCGGAAAAACCCGCTGAAAAGGCAGGCATTCTGGCTGGAGATCTGATTATGAAAATCGGGGAACATGAAACCAACGACATCTACAAATACATGGATGCGCTGGGGAAATTTGAAAAAGGCCAGAAAGCCTGGGTTGAAATCAAACGAGGGGCTGAGGTTTTGAAGAAAGAAGTGGAGTTTTGAAATAATTTCATATGCCATCAATTTTAGTGGTTGAAGGATTTAGATTCTTTTTTTACAGTAACGAAAATAAGGAACCTCCTCACATTCATATTGTAAAAGGTGATGCTACAGCAAAATTCTGGTTAGATCATATTAAAGAAGCGTATTCAAATGATTTTTCTAAAAAGGAACTGAAGAAAATTCATACTTAAGTAATTGAAAACAAATGAACTTTTTTGACAAAATGGAATGAGTATTTTAGTGGAAATCAATAGTACAGTTTTCGGTACAAATGTTTGGTTTGAGGACAACATGTTATGCGTAACATTAAGTGATGGGAGACAAATAAGAGTTCCTACTTTCTGGTTCCCAAGACTTTACAGTGCAACCCCACAAAAATTAAAAAACTGGACATTTATAGGCAAAGGTCAGGGGATTCATTGGCCGGATTTAGTTGAAGACCTTTCAATTAAAGGCCTCTTGAATATTTAATGAAATTCTCTAAAAATTCGGTGATCAATAAACGAATGAATCGAAAGTGAAAATTTTATTTTTTTTCGCTTTGATGAATGCTTCAATTTATCTCTCTTTTTCACAAAGCGAGGATATTTCTATTCGAAGAAATGACAAAAATAAGAATGCGTCAACTTCCTTCTCACAATGTAGAAAAACTGTTCTTCATCAAATAAGAACGGAACTGAATGAATCGATTTCACTTTTAAAGGACACTACAAATCTTCCTGACAGTATTTTCCATCTTGCCTACCTGGGAGATTTTTCACTTTCCGGCTTTGGTCTGACCGTCGCCGAACTGGAATCGGCTTCCGGAACAACCAAAGATTCAGAACGAAATACAAAATGCATCGTCCAATTATTGAATCTTGAAGCAAAAAAGGCAAATACATTTTCCCAGCTTAACGTTTTGAAAACCATCCGTTTGGATGGAATAAAATTAGATAAAAACAGGTACTGGAATATACTGGACTCTAATCAGAGAAAAGCGTGGACAGAAGCCGCTGACGTACGCAGAATGTATGACCCTTTGACCAAAACCATTCTCAATGGCAGGCCAACCAATTATTTGGGTGTTGCGGCCCAAGTCGCTACTCTTTCATTTGAATTGGGATTTGAGAAGGACGAAAAAATGGTGAATGACCTTCTCAATCATTGTGTTGCAATCCTCGAAAAAAACAATGGATGGCTCAATGATGGAAAAGGTGGTGAATTTAGATTTGATCGTTACCATTTTGAATACATCCGTTTCGTGTGGGAATCAGCCATCCGAATGAACCGAAAAGATCTTTTGAGAAAACTGGAGCCTTGGTGTGAATCATCCGATCAGATCTGGACTTCGCTCGAACACCCCATTTCCGGCTCCTCCTTTGCCTATGGACGAAGCCTGCAAAACACCTGGGATGATGTTTGGGAATATGGTGATTTCATGTTGAAACGCAAAAAACGATCCACGTCTGAAAAAAAAGAGATTCTTTCCCGAATATTCAAAACCTGGAAATACTATTATGAGAACGAATACGATAACACACGGCATGTAGCCAGGATGCTTGATTCAGGCAGAGCATGTTATGGATACGTGGGTGCCAGCCGCATTTGGGGATATTCGGTTCATTCTTTGGGTAAAATGCTTGCAACATTGAATGGAATCCGTGACCAGAAACTTGAAAAATCGGACTTTCCAACGTATTTGCCATCAAGAGAATCCATTTCCAATTTTCATTTAAAAGAGAATTATCGTATTTGGTCTATCCGAACAAAAACAACCAGAATCATCGTTCCTCTGGTCACAGGCATCGGGAAACCGACGAATTCCGACTACCAACCCATTCTTTTTGCAGAAGGGATTTCAGAACCTCCTGTTGGATTGGCTACTACCCATCTTTTGCCAGGCATTTACCGGAACGGGAATTTGTACTTACCAAAAATGGAATTCATGCCAATTCGAACCAAAAGAATAGATTCCATCGTTTTGAGAAGCAGCGTATGGATATCAAAAGTGGATACACTTCCTGCCATATCTTCTCCCAACCTGCTTTCTGTTTATCAATATCAATCAAAGAATAATACGTTCGTATTGAAGTATGTCCTTGACAACCTGGATCAGACCAATTCAGACAGCCTTTTATACAGCATCTGGAAATCCAAATGGACAGGTTCGCCTTATGAAATTGCGGGTAGATCCCCAAAATGGGAAATAAAAGCCCCTGATTTCGAGGAAACTCATCTTGTCAATGACATCACAAAACCCGAAGGCAGAGGAGCATTTACAGCTCTGCCTGAAACGGTTAGGCTAAAATTGAAATCAATAAAGCAACCCAATGTTTCCTGGCAAATAGGACTTGAATTGCCTTGAAAACGGAGGTAAAAACCCGTTCAATCTTTTCAACACTGTTTTGGATATCTTCATTAAAAAATGGATGAATTCATTGGCAGGATAAGAGTTTGACCTTTGAATTGCAACTAAAACTTCATTTCCATTTTTGCCAATCTGTTACTTTATTTGAGATCTCGTAATACACAGAAATATGATCGAAAAATTTAACCTGAGCCAATTGCGCAATGCAGATTTTATCACCTACGGACGCGATGTTTTAAACCTGTTTAAGGAGTACGATTTACCCGCAATTGGACTTCAGGCAACGGTAAATACCTTTGAAAAAGAACTTCATCCGGTGCTTGTGAAGTTCGATCTTGAAAAAGGCAATACGCTGGCTTTGGAAATGGAACAGTCCGATTTACGAAGAGACAATGCCATCATCGGAATCCGCCAGGTTGCCGATGCGCACACGCGTCATTACGATACCATTCTGAAAAAAGCAGCTGAAATCCTTCTTAAATGCATCGCCCGATATGGCAATTCGGCGATCGCCTACCAGAACTATTACCAGGAAACCGAATCGATCCTGAAGCTGGTTGCGGATTTTGAAAATATCGTTGAAGTGAAACATGCGTTGGATACACTTGGCCTTGTAGACTGGGCGGCTGAGTTGAAAGAAGCCAATCAGGAATTTGAGAAGTTATACCAGAAGAAGATGTCCAATCAGCCTGACAATCAAGATGTAAACCTGAAAGATCTTAGGAATAATGCCAAAGAATCCTACGAAGGGTTGATTCAGTTTTTAGTGGCAACGCATACGGTTCAGCCCAAAGATGTTTTCAGGAAATTGATAGCCGAAGTCAATCTGCTTAATAAGGAATACAGCAAGATATTGGCAGCACAGTCAGAGTTAATTCAACAATCGGATCAATCCTGAGTTTTCTGAGGGTTTAAGTCAGACCTGATCGGCATTCTCGTAGACAAGAATGTCGGCTGGTTGGCAATCAAGTGCCTTACAAATAGCCTCAAGCGTAGAAAACCGGATGGCTTTTGCCTTGCCGGTTTTTAAAATAGAAAGATTGGCAAGAGAGATGTCAATTTTTGCCGCAAGGTCTTTTGATGCCATTTTACGTTTGGCTAAGACCACATCCAGATTTACAATTATGGGCATATAAATCGCTTCAAATTGTTAATTCCTGTTCCTTTTTCATTTCAAGTCCCTGCCTGAATACTTCAGCAAGAAGCAAACAAATTCCACCAATCAAAATCCAGGTGATTGAAGATGAGCCTCCCATGGAAAATTTAATACTTGTAGCTGATAAAAAATCCTGAAAACGAAGCCCTGGATAATTTTGAAAAAAGGAGCGCCAAAAGAATTCAGAAATCCAGTGGTAAGGTTCTATTAAAAGGAATAAGAATCCCATTTTCTGAAATCGCTTCACATTTGAAAAATGAAACGATTTACATTCTTTAATAGAAAGCACGACTGATCGCAAAACGAATAATATCCATAGAATATAGGCACCTTCTAAAATTGAAATCAACATAAACAGAAAACCAAAGGATCCATTAAAAGGACCAAGATGAAGCGACCATCTGTGGGGTTGAATTTCGGCCATATGAATGTTAAGTATGTTTGATTCGAGAGCAAGGCTCATAGAAGTTTTTGGCAAATTAGTCAGGATGGGTGTACCACTAATCTCAAGATCCGGAGCAAAGGAATTTGAGAATAATGACCCGATCAGCAATGTTGCAAACAAAAACCAAACCAAGGAAGCGAGCCAGAATATGATGTTGACCAACGAAAAAATAAGCCAGGGAGAAATTGATTTTATAAAATTATATTTTATGCAAAGGAATATATTTTTATTGTTAAACAATATTTTTTTATCAATAAAAGTAAAATATAGCTTTGGACAAAAATAAACATTCCGACTCCCTTAAATTAGAATCATAAAAAACTTCAAACTCAATTTTGTTGGAACCCGATTCTTAATTTGGATAGTTTTGCTTTGTTACAAATCTTATGGAACCAACCAACTACCAATCCACCAACCGGGAATCCTGGAACCAACGTACCCATGTGCACATCGACTCAGCCTTTTACAATGTGGAAGGATTTAAAAACGGTAAGAATTCACTAAACGATATTGAACTCAGGCTTTTAGGCGATGTAAAAGGCAAGAGAATTCTTCACCTTCAATGCCATTTTGGACAAGACACGCTTTCACTTGCCCGAATGGGTGCAGAAGTTACCGGTGTGGACCTGTCTGACATTGCCATTGAAAAGGCCTACGAACTTGCCTTTTCAATTGGTGAAGAAGCTACGTTTATATGCTGTGATCTGTATGATTTGCCCAATCATTTGGTTGGGCATTTTGACATTGTTTTTACCAGTTACGGAACCATTGGCTGGCTGCCGGATCTGAACAAATGGGCAGAAATAATTTCTCTGTATCTGAAACCGGGAGGCAAGTTTGTCTTTGCCGAATTCCATCCGGTCGTTTGGATGTTTGACAACGATTATGATTCCATTGGCTACCGGTATTTCAATTCCGGACCCATCGTAGAAACTGAGTCGGGAACGTATGCCGATACTTCTGCCGATTTGGTTCAGCAATACATCACCTGGAACCACGGGACTGCCGAAGTGCTGACTTCATTAATCAATTCCGGCCTTTCGATTGCCGTTTTTGAGGAATTTGACTTTTCACCTTACAACTGTTTTAAAGGAACCCTTGAATGCGAGCCTGGTAAATTCCGGATTGAAAAACTCGGAGATAAGATTCCGATGGTGTTTGCTTTGGTAGCTGAGAAATCCTGAAGTTCAAATTCAGGAATCTTGCTGAATGATCACATTCCTAACTTCAGTTTTTTATCGGAACGCAATTGAGCCTTTTGAGAATTGGAATTCTAAACTCTCCAATCCACAAAATTGGTCTGTTGTTAACTCCTTTGGTTCTAGCTGTTGGCAAATACACCTAAACGCGTACAGCATGCCACCGGAAATAAACACCTTTGATCCGAAGTAACATAGAAACAGGATTTTCAATTTGTAACAAAAGTGACAAACTCCTTTTCCCAAATAGAGGACTTTTGCACGTAATCGCAATCTGAAAGGTAAACCGAATGAATGAAATAATTGGATATGTGGGGGCGATAGTGATGGGGCTTTCGTTGGGATTGATTGGAGGTGGTGGATCTATTCTGACTGTACCAATTCTGGTTTATCTGTTTTCGATTGATGCCGTACTGGCCACTGCCTATTCTTTGTTTATTGTTGGATCCACCAGCCTGATCGGATCTTTTACCCACATGAAACTGGGCAATATTCATTGGATGACGGCTCTGGTTTTTGGTATTCCTTCCATAGTGAGTGTATTTTTAACAAGGGCCTTTCTTGTTCCCGCACTTCCCGACCCAATCTTTACCATTGGAAGTATAGTCGCCTCAAAATCAGTTAGTTTGCTGGTACTATTTGCGGTTATTATGCTTATGGCTTCCTGGTCTATGATTCGAAAACAATCGAATGTCAAAAAAGAAGAAGGAGAAATTAAATACAATTATCCCCTCATACTTGTAGAAGGAGCCGTAGTAGGAGTTGTGACAGGACTGGTTGGAGCCGGAGGTGGATTTCTCATTATTCCAGCCCTGGTGCTTTTGGCAAAATTGCCTATGAAACAAGCCGTTGGAACATCGTTGATCATCATCGCATCCAAATCACTCATAGGTTTTACGGGTGATTTAAAAGGAAACGAAACCATTGACTGGCGTTTCCTAATCCTGTTTTCTGCCATTGCAATCGTTGGTATTGTAATGGGAAGTTTTCTCTCAAAACGAATTTCAGGAGACAAACTAAAACCTGTGTTCGGATGGTTTGTATTAGTGATGGGAACCTATATTCTTGTAAAAGAAACGATTTTGTAAGAGCCGACTTTTAAATGGATTAAACTGCATTTTAAGACAAATCATCAAATGAAAATCCTGATACCTACCGACTTCTCTGAACAGGCGGAATATGCATTTCTTCTTGTTCAAAAACTGGCAAAGAAAATGGAAGCTGAAATCCACTTTCTTCATGTGATGAATGTACCCGATACGGTTACTTTAGACGAAAGTGGGAATGTTCAAACCTGCGGCGAAATTGATCCCAGGTATGTTGAAAATCGTAAAGCAATAGTAGATAGAAAGTTAGCAGACCTAAAGGTAGAATATGGACCTGCCATTCACACAAAAGTGATTTTTGGCAAAACCACCGATTCCATCCTTTCCTATTCCACCAGTCATCATTTTGATCTTATCGTCATGGGCACAAAAGGTGCCTGGGGTTTGAAAGAAATGCTTTCCGGATCTGATACACAACAGATTGCACGCAAATCAACCATTCCTCTTCTGTCATTAAAGTGCGACCGATCCGATCTGGAAATCAATCATATCTTATTGGTTCATGATTTTATGGATGAGCAAAACGAAGAGTTCCCATTATTAAAAAAATTTCAGGAAGCCTTTGGCACCAAAGTTCATTTACTACAGATTATTGATGATGTAAGTGAAGAAGCCAAACGAGGAATTCTGGCAAAAATGGAGGAATATGTCCGCAAAAATAAAGTCAACAACTTTGAAAAACATCTCATCAGGGACATTGATGTTGAAAATGGAGTGATTCATTTTAACCAAATGCTGGATATGGATCTGATCTGCATTGGCACACATGGGCGAAGTGGATTTTCCCATTTTTTCAAATCAAGTGCAACAGAAAAGGTTCTGAATCATCTTTTCAAACCTATCATATCCTTCCGTTTAAATTAGATCCCAGTTTATTTTTGAATCGGGTTGCCAGCCATTTACTTCAACCCTCTCATTTTTCTCTGTTGAGGCCTATATTGTTTCATTCAAATTTCTAATTCTCAAGTGATAGAATTCATCTCCCAACCCTGGTCATGGTATACATCCGGAATCATGATCTCAGCCATAATGTTTTCGTTGCTGTTTTTCGGCCAATCTTTTGGATTTTCATCCAACCTTCGTACCCTATGTGCTCTATCGGGTGCAGGTAAGGTGTCCGGCTTTTTCGATTTCAACTGGAAGGCCCAAATCTGGAATCTGGTTTTTTTGGTTGGCGCCATCATTGGAGGGTTTATTGCGCATCAGTTTCTGACCATTGATGAAGCAGTTAAAATTTCGAATGCCACCATCCACGATCTTTCAAATCTTGGATTTTCGGCTCCAACTTCTATGCAACCGGATGAGATTTTCAGTATCGAATCCATGTTCACTTTAAAAGGATTCCTGATTCTCACCATTGGAGGTTTTCTGGTTGGATTCGGTTCCCGATATGCAGGAGGATGCACTTCCGGACATGCAATCAGTGGTATTTCAGATTTGCAGGTCCCATCGATGTTGGCTGTAGTCGGTTTTTTTACAGGAGGATTGCTTATGACCTGGCTTATTTTTCCACTCATTTTCTGAACATTCTATGAAATTTATTAAGTTTTTAATTGTCGGAATTCTATTTGGAATAGTGATGGCTAAGTCAGAGGCTTTCTCCTGGTTTCGGATTCAGGAGATGTTCCGCTTTCAGGCATTTCAAATGTATGGCATTATCGGTACAGCCGTAGTATTGGGTATAATCGGTATAGCACTTATTAAGAAGTTTAAAATCAGAGATATAAACGGAAACCCGATTTTGTTTCATCCCAAGGAAAAATCGGTAAACCGGTACCTTTTAGGTGGAACCCTATTTGGCCTGGGATGGGCATTGGCCGGATCATGTCCGGGTCCGATGGTTGTGAACATTGGCTATGGCTATCTTTCATTAATTCTGGTTTTTGTTTCTGCCATGGCGGGCACCTTTTTCTATGGATTGATAAAAGATCATCTGCCCCATTAACCCATTGGACAGATTTTCATGAAAAAAAATTGAGCTGGAAACAGATCCTGGCTATCAGAAAAGTCCTACAAAAGAATACCTTGCGATGTGGATTTCGGCTTCCTTAAAACCAATTGAAGCGATATATTATACAACCTCAATTTCAATGTAAAACAGGTTCAATCAGAATCGATTAAAACTTTTCAATTAAAAACACATGAAAAAATCCTCCTATCAATTTTGGCTTTAACATTAGCCTACTCTGGTTTTGCATTTCAATCAAAAACATCAGGAATAACAGCATCGGTAAATGCGATGAGTAAAGGGCATAAAATAATTATGCAATTGACTTCGAAAGACACTCTGGCCCACAAAGCACTGATGAAGTCAATAAATAACATCCTCTCCATTTCTCCGGATTCTAAAGTTGAAGTGGTTTGCCATGGTCCGGGACTTGACATCCTCATTAAAAGTAAAAGCCTTGTTTCAGAACAACTTACACAATTGGTTTCAAAGGGAATTGTCTTTGTGGCTTGTGAATTTTCGATGAAGAATATGAATGTGGAGAAGTCCATGTTGCTTCCTGCAGCCGGAACCGTTCCTGCTGGAGTGATTGAGATCGTCACTAAGCAGGAAGAAGGCTGGAGCTACATTAAAGCCGGATTTTAATTGAGCTATCACGCAAAAAATGAGCCTTCACTTTATGGCACGTTCTCAGCAAATCAACTATTCAGATTCTGTTTTCAGGATGGAAATGACAGTGTCTGATTTATTTTAAGCAGGGTGAGAGAAGGAGGAACAGATGAATCCGGAAATGCCCGTTCAAAAATTTTTGGTATTATAAATGAAGTGTAACTTTGGTAACCGTTGCACAAAAAGTTCCAGGGTAGTTTTGTGCTTTAAACCAATAAAAACGACATGAGAGTAGAACAGATATATACCGGATGCCTCGCTCAGGGGGCATATTACATAACCTCAAATGGTGAAGCGGCCATTATTGATCCTTTGCGGGAGATAAAGCCTTATCTGGAGAGGGCCAAAAGGGATAATGTAAAAATAAAATATGTGTTTGAAACACATTTTCATGCCGACTTTGTATCAGGCCATGTGGATCTGAGTAAAGCAACAGGAGCGAAAATTGTCTATGGTCCGAATGCGGCTTGTGAGTTTGATTGTATTTCGGCAGTTGACGGTGAAGAGTTTAAAGTAGGCGAAGTAACTATAAAAGTACTGCATACACCGGGCCACACGATGGAAAGCACTACCTTTCTGCTAAAAGACGAACAAGGCAAAGACTATTCGATTTTTAGTGGAGATACTTTGTTTCTTGGGGATGTTGGACGTCCGGATCTGGCTCAAAAATCTGCTCATATGACGCAGGAACAATTGGCGGGATTGCTTTATGAAAGTCTGATGACCAAGATCATGCCATTGGCAGATGACGTAATTGTGTATCCAGCTCACGGAGCAGGATCTGCCTGTGGAAAGAATATGATGAAGGAAACTGTGGACAGTCTCGGTAATCAGAAAAAAGTAAACTACGCCCTAAATCAACCCAATAAGGAAGCCTTTGTGGCAGCTGTTACAGAAGGACTTCTGCCTCCTCCCGGATATTTTGGGATGAACGTGGCAATGAATAAAAAGGGTTACGAAAGTTTTGAAAATGTACTTGAGAATGGCCTGCATCCACTTTCCCCTGCGGAATTTGAAGAAAGAGCTGAAATAACCGAAGCTCTGGTTCTTGATGTTCGCAATGCAAGTGATTTTGCAACAGCACATATTCCCCGTTCGGTTAATATTGGTCTCAAAGGCGATTTTGCGCCCTGGGTTGGTGCTCTGATAGTGGATGTGAAACAACCTTTGTTATTAGTTACTGATGCCGGCGAAGAAGAAGAAACCATCACCCGGTTGGCAAGAGTTGGCTTTGATAGTGTAGTTGGGTACCTTAAAGGTGGGTTGGAAGCCTGGAAATCTACAGGCAAAGAAACCGATAGTGTAAATAGGGTTACTGCCCAGCAGTTTGCAGAAGAATTCAAAGAAAAAGAAACCTATGTGATTGATGTACGGAGAGACAGTGAGTACTCGGCAGAGCATGTAGATGAAGCATTCA
>Ga0105046_10003070_pt1 | contig 26413 bp, 23 predicted proteins | sample MAT03_FD_78385 | JGI IMG/M metagenome (GOLD analysis project Ga0105046, IMG submission 78385) | Freshwater microbial communities from Lake Fryxell liftoff mats and glacier meltwater in Antarctica - MAT-03 (megahit assembly) | ecosystem: Environmental > Aquatic > Freshwater > Ice > Liftoff...
AAGTGAGAAGTGAGAAGTTAAGTGAGAAGTGAGAAGTGAGTAAAGTGAGAAGTGAGTAAAGTGAGAAGTGAGTAAAGTGGGAAGTGACAAGTGCATTATCTTTTTCGGGTCTTGACCTGAAAAGGTGGGCATGAATATTTCGAGTTCAATGAGAAGCTCTAGGATAGAGGTCGAGATTGCCGCAGTAGAAGAGGATAGCAACTCGAAACGTTTCGTACGTTCGGTAGCTGCGTGCACGTGACTTGACGAGCTGGATCTTGCTGTTCACACTTTCGTCGAAGCCATTCGTAAGATTGTGCACGATGGCATTGGCAATTCCCCATAGGTGCTCTCGGATGGTCTTTGCTACTCGTTTGATGGGATCGAGCTTCGACCTTCGAGCCGCCAGCGTATCCAATGCGCTCAACCCTTTGCGGCCCACGTTCTGGTAGCGAAGTTCCACAGCTCTGCAGCTGCTTCTTTGATGGACCATGCGCGTGCCGTTCTATGGACCGAGTCTCGAATACTCGCAAAAGCGATTTTCGCTTTTTGAGACATGTTGGACGGATTCGTGAACCATATGAACTTCGAACCGGTCAGGGCGTTCGATCCCTTTTCGCGTAACTCCCTGTGTTCTGATCTGCGCACCTTGTCCAGCGCGTCCAAGATCATCTTCATTACGTGAAACTTGTCGAAGCAGATATTGCTGTCGGCCTCTTCGATCCTTTGACGCGTTGCACCGTCTCGTCCACACAGAGCGTGGGAAGATCAATGGCCTGGCGCCGTGCCAAACAACGCGCCACGGCGCGCTGCATAAAGGCTGCCACGGTCCTCCGGTTGAGCCCTCGTTGCCGAGCCACCGCCGACATCGTCGTGAATCCTGTTAGACCGTCCGCCCACGGTACGTGCGCTGTCACCACGCCGTAATCCGGGCAGTTCACGCGAGGCACGTCACAATGAAGGATCGTCGTGTATTCGAAGAGATCCTAATGCCGCCACGAAGACTCGCGATGGTCATATCGCCCGCATACTCGTCTGCATGTCGGGCAGCTCACCTCGGCATTCCTGTCCATTTGTATGTAGACGTCTACCACCCGCTTCTCGCCATGGACCTTGATCCGCGCCACATGAAATGGCTCCCGTAGATCCAGAAGCTGTTCGAACAATTGCTGTATTGTTATCCCGCTAAGGTAATCAACCCACCTTTTTAGGACTAGACCGTCGTTTTTCTAGTGCAGGCTGTCACGTTCGATGTGCTGCGTGTCCCGTAGGGGGGTACACGCATGCAGGAGACGAGCGATGACGACAAAGCAGACCATGGTGGTAGTGTTCATGTTCATTGCATGCAACAACGCCATGGCACAACTACCGCAGACGATCAGCTTTCAAGCGTATGCAACGCGAAGTGGCGAAGTGTTGCAGGGTTCCCATCGTGTGACCGTTCGTTGGTACGAAGGGGTGGCGGCGGTGGACGTGCGCTTTGAAGAATACTACGACGCCGAATTCATCAATGGCGTTGTTGCACTCAGCCTTGGCTCGCAAAGCGGACTGCCGCTGGATCTCCTTGCCGGCGGCACGGTGTATTTGGGCATCAGCATAGATGGCGAAGAAGAGATGATGCCACGGACTGTGTTAACGAGCGTACCATATGCCTTGAATGCCAGCCATGCAGAGACGGCTACGGCGCTCGACCGTGAAGTGTCTGGCGTAGTGACTAGTGTCAATGAAGTTGCAGGGAACGTGCGTTTGATCGGCGACGCATCAACGCGCGTCACAAAGAATGGAAACACGATCACCATTTCCGCCTCGCCGCCCTCGCATCAACTTGTGAATGGTATTGTCACACCCGATGGCCGTTCCAGCACATTCACCGTAATAGCATCCACACCACTTTCAGTTCGGACGCGCATTACGGCCGTCGTTATCTCGCAGTCTGGCGAGAGCATTGGGTGTTGTGTTTCGAAGGTTGACGAAATGGCAGGAACGTTCACGATCACAACGGCCGCGATCCTGCTCCCAACAGAACGGATTCATTGGTTCCTGCTATCAGAGTAGGAGACTCACATTTCATTCTTTCACGGTTTTTTATTTAGAGGAGATCCTATGAGAAGGATCATGCAGACAACGTGCATTGCGTTGTTGATGATGACAGGCGCAGTTGTATCGACGATGGCTCAGTCGACAACGACGGGTACGTTGAACTTGAGAAATGGACAGCCTGCCACGGTGTCTCTCACGCTTCCAGCAACAGGAGTCACGGGCTACAAGATGGAGTTGCCGCCAACGATTGGAGCCAAAGGCCAAGCCTTGACGGTCTCAAGTATCAGTGGGACCACGGCAACGCTCGGATGGACGAGTATGCCGTATTGGTCGCTCACCGGTTCGTCGATCACGACGGGAGGCACGGGCGTTGGCCAGCAATTCATCGGAACAAGTAATTCGCAAGATCTCGTGCTTGCCGCCAATGCAGCAGAGCGACTTCGCATTGTTGGAGTGGCGGGACCTACGCTGGGATTTGTTGGTATCGGAACGGCAACGCCGAAGGCAAGTCTTGACGTCCAAGGCGATGTGCTTCTGTCGAATACGGGTAGTGCCTCTCAACTGAAGTTTCTCGAGCCCACGGCTGATGGCGTCAACACTACGTCGTTCAAGGCACAGGCGCAAGCAATGGACATTGCCTATACACTTCCTGCGACGCCACCAACAGTAGACGGCCAAGTGATGACGGCAACAACAGGCGGGGTGATGACCTGGACCTCTCCAACGAACGCAATTGGCAAGGGACGCTACACTCCCGTCAATGGCGAATACGTGCATGTGATTACTACAACTCCATACGACATCAAACTCAACGATGTGGTATTGGTCACGGTAATGAACGCACCTGGAACGACGATCAGTGCAAGTGTCACGGCTATAGACGACGTGGCAAACACAATCACCGTTGAGACTTCTGTCCCACTTGGACCAACAGAGAAACTTCTCTGGATTTCGTTAGGGAACTGATGTTTGAACGTGTCGTTCATATCGCACTTCTCTTGTGTTGTGTTCATGCAAACGCACAAACATTTTCTACACGTGCGTTGCGTTCGGAGCAACCGTTGCAATTCCTTGTTGGGGCAAACCCTCAGGTTCTTGCAATGCAGTTGAGCACGGCGGGTGATGTGCAGGTGCCACTGAGACTTGGGGTTGGGAGTGGCGTAGGACCTGCGCTGAATGAGCGTGTTCGAGTGGCATCTATAGACGCGATGAACGGCACTGGAGTAGTTGTTGATATGGTAGGCACAAAGACTTCCAATGGAGTCGTGATCAAAAACATTGGATTGAGTGGAACAGAAAATGCGGGAATTGTCATCCAGTCGGCGTCGAATGGCCTTGGCACAGGCCTTCGTCTGGGCGGCCCTCCCGACGCCCAACGACCGACGCTTGGGACTGGCATCGACATCACGGGCGGAACGGGGATCCGATATAACGCGCTGTCGGCAGGAACCGCAACAGCGCTTGATATTGGCGGGACCGTTCCGCCGTCCCGTGGTATCGATGTCACCACATCGGGTAGTGACAATGTTGGTGGATTCTTTCGCACGAACATGTTGGGTGCGGCACTGATCGGTAGCGCGCAGTCCGCGGCCTATGCAGATCCGCCGCTCCGCGCACGTGTTGGTGTTCGTGGGCACGCCGCATCGAACAGTGCGGCCTTCGTTGACGACATTATTGGAATTCTTGGAACGGTAACGCGAGGCGGAAATGGCGGATCGCAAACACAGAGTATTGCTGTCAAGGCTATTGCCGATGCCGTTGCGTTAACGCACAGCGGATTGGTGGAAGCACTGCACGGGGAAGTGTCGACGTCGGCAGCGGGCTCCTATGGAGCCATCGCGGCACATCTCATTGCGCCGCCCTTGCAAAACAGTTTCGCGCTTGTTGTGAGCGGAGGTGCAACGGTGATCCTAGGTTGTAGCGACGACGACCGACCGCCCGGACTTTCCTCCACCATCATGTCTGCCCTCGGAACCAGCAATACCTCAACAACCTACATGCACAACGCGCGATCAACGGGAGCAATGTCTACACGCAATTTCTCGATGCGTGGGAATACACTTCCCGATCTCGTTGCCGGTGTTCACCACGATGTGAACATCGGTACCTACAGCGTGGTCAGAGTGTGGAGCACCGCACCGGGATCTGCGATCACGGGATTCAATGGCGGGGCAGACGGAAAGGTGCTCCTCGTGGTGAATCGCGGTGCTCCACTCACGCTTGTCCACGAAGGCATCGGATCGCAGTTGACCAATAGGATCACGTCTATGTCTGGTGAAGATCGAACAACAATAAACGACGGAACTTTTCTCCTCTGGTATGATGCATCTCTTCAGCGATGGATCATGATAGCCGAACAACTATGAAACGCACAACTTCCATCCTTTTGGTTAGCATTCTCTGCGTTGGATTTGCGAATGCCACGGAATTCAGTGGCCGCATCAATCGCTATGCTCCCGTACTCTCCATCGATTCCTGCCGTAACACGGTGCGCATTGCGTCGGTAGCATGGCTGCAGAAAGACGATCGCGTTATTCTCATGCAAATGAAAGGTGCACGAGTTGATACGTCGGAATCTGCAAGCGCAGGCTCCATCACGGATATTGGAAGTGTTGGTTGGTGGGAGTGGTGTACTGTGGACACGGTGATCGGCGGCTACGTACGACTCACGCATCGACTTCTCTATCGGTACTCTGCCGCAGATGGTGTGCAGCTGATCAAGGTTGCACGTGCTCGCAATGTCGAAGTCGTTGGACCAATCAGTGGACAGTCCTGGAATGGAACAACAGGCGGCGTTATCGCAATCGAATGCGACGATACACTTACACTACGCTCGAGTATTCTAGCTCGTGGTATTGGATATCGAGGTGGAGCGGTTAGCGTGAACACGCGCGATACATCGGTGACCTTGTGGACATCGCGCGATGATGCGGGACTCGGTGGACGCAAAGGTGAAGGATGCCAGGCCGTTCCTCGCTCTCGCGGCGCAGGACGTTCTCCCTGGGCCAATGGCGGTGGTGGCGGTAATGCTCGGAATGGGGGAGGTGGAGGAGGTGGGAATGGAGGTGAAGGCGGCATGGGTGGTTCTCAACCGTCGGATCTTTCTACGGCAACTGTCAACGGTGTGGGTGGCGTTGCGGTTGCGACGTTTGCCCGAGATCGAATCTTTCTCGGCGGCGGCGGTGGTGGCGGTCATCAAAATGATTTCAAAGGTTCTGCGGGCGCACCAGGTGGCGGCATCATTTTGATCAATGCGCCTGTTCTCGTTGCCGATGACAGAGTTGTTCTCGACGCATCGGGAGCGAATGCAACAGACGCTCTCGAAGACGGTGCAGGAGGTGGTGGAGCTGGTGGTTCGATCTGTCTTACGATAGCGACTGTCGTTGGCTCTGTAGTATGCAAAGCGGAAGGTGGTAATGGAGGTGAGAACAACGGCCTTGGAAATTGCTACGCGCCCGGCGGTGGTGGCGCAGGAGGCGTTGTGATGTCGACAATACCTGTGCTCGCGTCTGTGCGAGGCGGAACTCCAGGATTCGCACAGGATGTTGCTTGTCTGAACGATGTTCATCACGGAGCCACTGTTGGTGCCGATGGGAAGGTTCTTACTGCAAGCGTACCTCCAACGTCGACAATAATCTACATCGCCCCGAAAATCTCCACGCCCGACACGATCGTTTGCGCACGCGTGCGAACGTATGTGAGAGCAGAGGGAGGTGCCAGTTACGAATGGTGGGTGAACGATACGCTCATGAATACGTCTGCGCCTGAGATTGACTTCATTCCGCTGAAGCGACGCAATTACGTGATCTGTGCTATCATGACAACGGATGGATGCGTCTTCCATGACACCATCCGTGTTGATACATCGTCGTGCGCAGAGCCGACGAGTGACGTTGGATTTCGCATCGATGATGTGCGTGGACGTCCTGGTGATAGCGTGGAAATCATCATTCACTTGTCTACTCGCGACAGTATTCGATATCAATCGACGATTCGGTTTAGACTCGTGACACGTGCTTCAGTACTGGTGCCGGCGCACGTGATGACCGACTCGACGCAACTGGTACGGGCCTGGCGGTGGACGTGGATGCAGGTTCCTACGTATAACGGCATGACCGACACACTTTTACGAATACCAATGGTGCTTACACTTGGAGACGATGAACGCAGCATGATCACGATCGACTCTTTTGCGGTTGATGATGCACGCGTTGTACCGCGCTTGGGAAGGTTCGGAATGTGCACACTCGATGTGTGCTTGGATGGTGGACTTCGTCTATTTGACCCGAATTCAGGCATAACGATTCTGCGTAACCGAACGATGATCACGATCGAGAGTGCAACGTCGCAACCCGTCACGGCCTGTGCATTTGATGTAGTGGGCAGACAGTATTCGGCAATCATTATGACGCGATCGCCGTGTACGCTGAACGCAACCGATCTGGTTGATCCGCCATCTGCAACAATTGGCTGGGTACTGATTACGGTTGGCGACCGAACGATGATCCTTCCCTGGCAGAACCTGTACTGATCACTTTGTTGTGTTCCGATAGTAGACGAAAGGCACACCAGCAATCACCCATGCATCCTGCATCGGACCAGGCACATTACCCGGACCATAAGCTGTGTTGGCCACGATCAGATCCATGTCTCCATCGTGGTCGAAGTCGGCCGCATCGAAGACGAGCCACCGACCAGCGTTGAACTTCGCAAGTCGACTTGGCATGAACGTACCGTCCGCTTTGTGTTCCCAATACATCAGCGCTTCTTCCGGCGTTATCATGAAGTTCGCGAAGTAGGCGATGGACACAACGTCGAGGTCGCCATCAAGATCAAAGTCCTTGACCACTGCTCCATAGCAACCATTCACGGGGAGGAAGACACTTTCCGTAAAGTTCATTGCTCCATCGCTTAAGAAAATGTGGACGCCATGGTAAGGCTTGTACGGTGGACCACTGTAATCGCCGTTATCGCCGTTCGTGACAACAATGTCTACGTGACCGTCGTTGTTGTAGTCAAGAATGTTGAAGTACGACGAGCCAAAGGCAGGGTGGAAGGTGAGGATCTCGCGCTTCTCGAATTTGCCTTTTCCCTTATTGATGAAGGCCAAGAGTCCTTCGCGTGCTTGAGCTGTCAAGGCAATCACGTCAGGTCTGCCGTCGTGATTCAGATCGGTCACCAGCGTCCGAATCGTACCCGGTTGCTCAAGAAGGAGATGATACTTGTGTTTGCCTTTGGGGAGGAGCTCGTAATAGCCAAGTCTGCCGAGAAGATTCCCATACTCGCTGATAAGGAACTCTTTCTTGCCATCGCCATTGAGATCGCAAATACTCAAGTGCACGGGTCTACGAAGTGAGTCGAGAAGACGCTCCGTTTTCGCCGTCGAGTCTTTGTTCCAGGTAAATCGATACAGGCCTCCGGCTGCAGAATCGTGTGGAAGGAGATTGGCCATATCGGTAGCATACCACTGTCCTCCATCAACCACAACGCATGACGGTGGACCTTGCATGGGCAAGAAAGCTTTGCGTTCTCCTGCTGCATCGCACACGACGAGGCGATTCTGACTTGCGTCGCCAAGAATGATGGTATGCAGAGCGGGGTCGAGTCGAACGTGCGTGAAAAACGGAGTAAGCGCTCTCCAAGGAGAAACTTGCGCTTCAAACAGTGGGGTTTCCGGTCCGATCGGAGGTCGAACTGCATTCGGGAGAGCGGCAGGTGCATTCTCGATGTAGTAGTTGGCAATCTTGAACCACGTGTCCTCCGACATCAGAGGAGGTTTGTTAAAGAAATGCCGCACACTTGGATCGAGTGCAGCCATGTTCTCGGTTGTGAGCGTATCAAGTCCCATGGCAGTGCGCATGGTAGGGAATACGTTTTTAATCCACGTTGCTTTGTCAAGAACAGAGGGATCGGGGAGCACGTGACATGTCTGACAGTACTGCGTTGCCAATTGCTTGGGCGTGAGGCCCGAGCTATCTGCGGACGTGGTGGGTTCAGCAGTGGTTTGACGCGACGTGTTCTGCGTTGCCGCATAAGAGAAGAGAGCGGCAACAATCACGAGACCGAACAAAACGCTTTTGGTGTTCATAGTCCACATCGTTGAAAAATGACGTCAACGTTCTTGCCCATGCGTGAACCGTCGAAGAGTGCATCCAATTCTACATCGGAAAGGAGTGCCGAAACCTCGGCATCTGATTCGAGCATTGTGCGAAGCGGTGTTGTTGTCTCCCACGTTTTCATCGCATTCCGTTGAACCAACGCATACGATTCTTCTCGTGTGAGGCCCTTCCGTACAAGCTCAAGCATCACCGTTTGTGAGAACGGAAGTCCGTGCGTAATCTCGAAATTCTTCTTCATGTTTTCAGGATAGACAAGTAGTTTGGCCATCATTCCAACCGCCAAATGCAACATGTAGTTCAACGTGATGGTGGAGTCTGGGCAGATCACACGCTCCACACTTGAATGCGAGATATCGCGCTCATGCCACAAGGCATTGTTCTCAATGGCCGTCATTGCATTGCCGCGCAGCAAGCGAGCAAGTCCGCACAGGCGCTCGCTGATGATCGGGTTTCGCTTATGTGGCATTGCCGACGAGCCCTTCTGTCCGGGAGAGAAATACTCCTCTGCTTCACGAACTTCTGTGCGTTGAAGATGTCGGATCTCGATGGCGATCTTCTCAAGCGACGAGCCGATAATGGCAAGTGTGGTCATGTACTCAGCATGCCGGTCTCGTTGCATAACCTGCGTACTGACGGGCGCAGGCTTGAGCCCAAGCTTCTCGCATACATATACTTCGACGTCCGGAGACAAATGCTCAAACGTCCCAACTGCTCCAGAGATCATTCCGAATGCAATGCCGTCGATGGCGTGTTGCAGTCGATCGATGTTTCGTTTGCTCTCTTCGTACCAGAGCGCAAGCTTGAGACCAAACGTCACGGGCTCTGCGTGGATGCCATGCGTGCGACCAATACAGATCGTGTATTTGAACTCTTGGGCGCGACGTGCCAACACATCATGCAAGGCAACAAGGTCCTTCATCAACAACTCACCTGCCTGCTTGAGCTGAACGGCAAGACATGTGTCGAGCACATCGCTAGACGTCATGCCCATATGAATGAAGCGTGACGCCGGTCCAACATACTCAGCAACATTCGTGGTAAAGGCGATCACGTCGTGCTTCGTCACCTCTTCGATCTCGAGAATGCGCTTCACATCGAACCGAGCCTTGTCGCGGATCTCTCGCACCGCCTCTTCCGGTATCACGCCAAGCTTCGCCTGCGCTTCACAGGCAAGAATTTCGATCTCCAGCCAAATACTGAATCGGTTTTCATCGCTCCAGATCGCTCCCATTTCGGGTCGCGTATATCGTTCGATCATTGGTGTTTCGGGTGTGTAGTGGTGGTCAATATCCGCGTGGAATGAATTCTTGTTCGTACTGAGGTATGGCCGTATGCACGTCGTCAAATCGTCCGGCATTGATGCGTACGACGGCGGCGCGCATAACAAATCGAGGACTCAGTCGTGTAAGGCCTGAGATGGCGGAAGGGGAGAAGGCAGGAGCGCCTGGTCCCGTAAGCATTGTTGTGTTGGTGATTCTTGATGCCACCACGTCGCTCGTGATCAAGGCGACGTCTTGCATCGGCCGAAGATCTACATCGAATGCCTGCGCATAGTAGAGATCTCGGTGCGAGGCAACAACAGCCAAGATCTCTGTACTCCTTGCCGCCTTTGCAACCTCTTGCGCAGCACTGGCACACGATTCGAGTGTTGGTACCGCAACGAGTTTGATGCGGCCGTCAAAGCACAAGCCCTTTGCGAAGGCCATGCCAATGCGAAGACCTGTGAATGAACCGGGTCCGCTCGAAAGCGCACACACCGTTACATCACCAATGCTCTTGCCAACCGATGCGATGAGATGTTGCACGTTCGATGCAAGCATGGCATCGTGCATGTGTGGTGTGAACAGCGAGTATTCACCAAGAAGCCCAGACTCCGTTGCGATGGCAACGCCGCAGGTAGCGCCCGTGGTCTCGATGGCAAGGATCAGACTCATGGCGCCTGCTCCTCGTCGGGAATGGGGACATCGCCTAGGACGCGAACAAAATCAAGGAGCACCGACAACGCTTCTGAGGCACGCGCGAGTTGTACTTCGACGAACAATCGCTTGTCCTTTTGAATGAAGCGTGCGTTTTTCATGGACGTGATCACGGGAAGGAGAGCGGGGAATGCTTGTTCGTAGTAGGCTTTGTCGGATTCGGAAGGGAACTCGAGCAAGAGCTTCGTTTCTTTGAGGTTCACGCGGACAAGACCCAACGGCAGTGCCGAAATACGCAACCGCACCGCAAACAACAGTGCATCTGCTTCTGGAGGAAGCTCACCAAATCGATCCCGCATTTCTGCGAACACCGTGGTGATCTCTTCTTCTGTGTGCGAATTGTAGAGTCGACGATAAAACTCGTACCGATCTGTATCGGTAGGGATGTAGGACTTTGGTAGTAGTGCATCGCTGTCGAGCTCGATCGCAAGATCTTCGTTGATGAACGACGGTCGAGCATGCTTCGTTCCGGCAAAGAGTTGTGCGAATTCTTCGTGTCGCAATTCGGCGACGGCCTCTTCTAGGATCTTCTGATACAATTCAAATCCCATTTCCACAATGAAGCCACTCTGTTCACCACCAAGCAAATTTCCTGCTCCGCGAATCTCGAGATCGCGCATTGCAAGCTGGAAGCCGCTTCCGAGGTCTGTGAATTCTTCGAGTGCTTGGAGCCTGCGTAGTGCAACGCGCGTAAGCGTATGCGGCGGTGGGATCACTAAGAAGCAATACGCTTGGATGTTGGAACGGCCAACGCGACCTCGCAGCTGATACAATTCGGCGAGACCGAAGTTGTCGGCGTTGATCACGATTATGGTGTTGGCATTGGGAATGTCCAATCCAGACTCGATGATTTTAGTTGCGATCAGCACATCGAACGTTCGCTCTAGGAACCCTTCCATAACGTTCTCAAGTTGCTCGGTATCCATTTGACCATGGGCGATGGCGATGCGCAGCGATGGAACGAGCATCTTGATTCGCATGAGGAGCTTTTCCATGTCGCCAATGCGGTCCGTAACCACGAATGCCTGGCCGGCGCGCTCCAATTCATGAAGGAGGGCCTCGCGCAGAACGTCGTCGTCCCACTGTAATATCTCTGTGCGAATGGGCAGTCGATTGCGAGGTGGAGTTTCGATCACGCTTAAGTCGCGCGCACCCATGAGGGAGAAGTTGAGTGTACGTGGAATCGGCGTTGCCGTGAGCGTTAGTGTGTCGATGCTTGCGCGCATCGCGCGAAGCTTCTCTTTGGCGGCTACGCCAAAGCGTTGCTCTTCGTCGATCACGAGCAGACCCAGTTGTTTGAACTGCACGTCCTTACTCAGCAATCGGTGTGTGCCGATCACGATGTCGACGTCGCCCGTTGCCAACTTCTCGATGATGACCTTTTGTTCTGCCTTTGAACGGAATCGCGAGAGCACTTCTATGCGAACAGGGTAGCGATGAAGTCGGTCGTGGAACGTCACAAAGTGTTGCTGTGCAAGGATCGTCGTTGGTACGAGCACGGCAACTTGTTTACCGGACTGCGCAGCTTTAAAGGCTGCACGAATTGCGATCTCCGTCTTTCCAAATCCAACGTCACCGCAAACCAATCGGTCCATGGGAGTTGGCTGTTCCATGTCGAGCTTCACCTCTGATGTTGCTCGTGCTTGATCTGGTGTGTCTTCGTATTGGAACGAGGCTTCAAATTCTTTCTGCCACACGGTATCGCCGGGGAAGGCAAACCCGGGCTGCGACTTTCGTTTCGCATAGAGTTTTATCAGGTCGCGCGCAATGTCCTTAATGTGTTTCTTCGCCTTCGCCTTCTTGCGTTCCCACTCTGCAGAACCGAGCTTGCTGAGCTTCGGTTCGGACCCTTCTTCGGCAGCGAACTTGCTCAGCTTGTGCACATAGTTCATGTGCACGTAGAGCGCGTCGCCGCCGGCAAAGAGAAGCTTGACGCATTCTTGCTGCGAGCCACCAATGGAGATGGTGTGGAGACCATCAAACTGACCGACACCTTTGTCTGCATGCACAACATAGTCGCCGCGATGCAACTGCTGTAATTCGCGAATCGTGATGCCGCGTTCGGATCTGCGCTGTCGAGTTTGTGCACGCTGACGGTTGAAGATCTGATGTTCGGCGAGGACAACCAATCGCTCCTTCGCCCACATAAAACCTTCGCTGAGGGAATGGCTGATCCACCACATCCGATCGACGGCTCGGTGGTAGTCGAGCGAACGTGCCTCGTCTTCCTCTTCCGTCTGCTCGGCCATATTCTCAAACAGATCGCGAATGCGCTTGGTGTTGGTGGCACCATCGGCTCCCAGCGCAACGGTCATTCCTTTCTCGTACTGCTGAGAACAGAACCGAATAGCCGCTTCGATCGATGCCGAAAATGTTGGCTGCGGTGCCGTCTGTACAGACACATCTTCGTCTCCCAATGCATTCAAATGCAACTGCTTCCACGCGGAGAAGCGAGCAGCGGGATCATCTTCTTCGGTAATGGCGTGAAGGGCGGCAAGGACGGCATCCGGTTCGTCAAAGACGAGAACGGATTCTTTTGGGAGGTGTTCGATGATCGATGCCGACACGGCCTCGTCGTCGTTGTGATAAACACGAGCTAAGAAGGTGAGCTCAGGATGTTCTCGCATCGAGCGTTGGGACATTGGTTCGAATTCTCGGAGCGACTCAATCGTGTCTCCCCAAAACTCTATGCGGATAGGATTGTCCCATCCGTTGGGGAATACGTCGATGATGCCGCCACGAACGGCCACGTCGCCGGGACGTGACACGTAGTCTGTGCGCTCAAAGCCGTTCAGCAACAGCGACGTCACGAACTCTTCGAATGGTCGTTCATCACCCTTTCGCAACACGATCGTCGAATCATGTAACGAGATTTTCGAGGGCAATGAAAGTGTTAACGTTTCTGAAGTGGCAATGAGAATACGATCGCTGGCCTCGTTCAAACGTGCAAGGGCGTCTACGTGACCGTGATGGACGATGCCACCGGCGGACAAGACGCTTTGTTTGGGAGGCATGCGCAAAACACTTATTCGCTCCTCGCCAACAAGGGCGCGCAGATCATGCGACCATAGGTCGCAAGCAGTGTCGTCCGCAACGATCACCACAAACGGAACCGCACCCATGTGCCAGATTGTACTCGTAAAAATGGAACGAGAAGAGCCGACGAGAGTCTTTACGCGTACCGGCGACTGGGCGCGCGTGAGCAGATCCGCCGTTCGAAGGACGTCGGCGGATCGTTGAAGAGGTTCGAGCACCTTGAGATAGTCTGGTCGTACTGCGTGCACGGACACACAAAATACGATGTTTGAAATTCCCGTAGGTTTGCAACTATGTATCGGATCAAATACTTTCTTGGCGCTATGGTGGCCATCTTCAGTCTCGTCTACATCACGTTTGGCGTGATAGGCTGGCTTCGGGGCACATCCTCATCGTCCGAGATCGTGGTTTGCTTTGCCCTTGCCTCCCTTCACCTTGCAAGCGGAACTTGGCTATTGCTGTCTAGTTTGTCCGAATATCGTCGGGAAACGCGACGTCTGGACATGATAATCTCGAGGCTGATAGAAGTGCAGGGTGGGAAGGTACTCGTGAGCGACGTAGCGCGATATGCAGAGGTTCACGAGGACGAAGCGCGCGAATATCTAGAAAAGCGTGCTCAGCACCAGCCAACGTATATGCATCGAGGTCGCAACGGCAAAGACCTATTCTATTTCGGTCCGCGATTCTGGAACAATTGATCCGTTCGGACTTCATTAACGGATCTTCTTCAGTTGCTCATCTGTTCGCATGGAATCGATGTACTGTCTCATCAAATTCATTCGGTCCATTTTACGCTCGTAGCGCTCGCACATTCCACCTCGCATGATAGCAATGAAGAATGCAGCACAGAAGAGAATTGTCAGAACGGTGAGAATGGGTCTTTGTGACTTCTTTGGTGCAGATTCGCTCATGCCGGTGTTCGAAAGGCGATCGCACACCATTCGGTCTCGTTGAGTCGTTCGATCTCTTGGCAACCTTGTTCCGAGAATGCTGCTACGATATCATCTGCGTCGTACTTCAGGATGCCACTAATGATAATCACGCCACCGGGCGAGGTTGTCTGTACGAAGGCGCCCGCGTAGGGAATAACGAGATGTCGGTAGAGGTTGGCTGCGATGCCGTTTACGCGAGGGAGTTCCTTCAGATGGAGATCTACCTGTTCGAGAACCACTCCGTCGGCAACGTTGTTTCGGTCGATGTTCTCGCGCGCATTCAACACCGACCACTCGTTGTTGTCAAACGCATATACCGACGACGCACCCAGCTTACGAGCCAAGATGGCGAGTACGCCCGTGCCGGTGCCAACATCCATCCATGCTTCTCCCAGTTGCACGTATCGCTCCAGGAGCAGACACATCATGCGAGTGGTGGCATGATGTCCGGTTCCGAACGACATTTTCGGTGTGATGATCAGCGTGAGCGGAGCATTGAATTCAGCCGCTCGCCATTCAGGCACAATAACGATGCGTTCGTTCACGACCACCGGCTCGATCCCTCGCTCCCATTCTTCGTTCCAATTCTTGTCTTCTTCGATCTTTACGGCCTGAACGGTGGCGGTCACGCCCATCTCGGAGCACTCGGCCACGATACTATCGCGATAATCTTCCACCCAATCGTTCTGATCGAAGGTGACCGTGAGTTGGTCCATCGATTCCTCCACACCCACAATGGGATAGGTAGAGAGGACGCCCATGGTCATATCAAAATGTTCCTCTGGAACGGCGAGCGACACCAAGATGTATCGTGTTGGCATAAGGTAGTGTGGGAGAACGTGGGAGACGGTGTAGATTCGTACAGACATCAAAACTACGGAAGCACGATGACGGAGCAAGGTATGGAAGCGATGAAGGAAATATGTCTTCTTGTGATGGACGTTGATGGAACATTGACGGACGGTGCAATGTACTACGGTCCGAACGGAGAAGTGATGAAACGATTCATGACCAGAGATGGCATGGGAATCACACTCCTCCACAAGGCTGGTATACGCACGGCAATCATCACGAGTGAAGACACGCCGATCGTTCAAGCGAGAGCTCAGAAATTGAAGATTGAACATGTACTGTTGGGTGTTCACGACAAGTCCACAGCGTTACGTTCCCTCGCCTCTATCTTGGCAATACCACTTGAGCACATTGCGTATATTGGCGACGATGTAAACGACCTGCACGTTATGAGTATTTGTGGTGTTTCTGCATGCCCGGCCGACGCGGTTGATGCGATACGCAATACTGCACACTTCATCTGCTCGTCGCTCGGTGGAAACGGAGCTGTTCGTGAGTTCGCAGAAGCAATATTGCTCTCACAGAACAAGTCAATCACAGTAGAAGAACAATGGTAACAACACATTTCCCGGAGTCTACGATGGAATCGAACAACAGCTCATCTTTGAAGGGCTTCCTCCTTGGTGCAGCTATCGGAGGAGCAGTTGGTGCGGTCACAGCATTGCTGATGGCGCCTAAGAGTGGTCGCGAACTTCGCGACGATATCGCTTCGCGCGGAGAAGACATGTACAACAAGGCACAAGGCTACCTCCAAAAGGGAGAAAAAGCAATTGAAGAAGCTGCTGAAGACTTCATGAATGAAGGACGTACGCGTGCAGAGCGCATCGTGAACACCGCGCGTGCACAAGCAGACCATCTCATGTCGAATGCAGAGCAAGTGCTGCGTGACGCAAAGTCCCGTGCACAAAGCGTCAAGGAAAGCGTGCAACACGGCGCACAAAAGGTCTCTGATGCAGCGAAGGCCGGAGCCGATGCTTTTCGTTCTGAACTGTCATAAGCATGGATCCCGTCTTGCTCATCTTTGCCTGTTTGGCGCTTGGCGCTGTTACGATCTTGTGTATAGCCGCAGCCGTGGTCTTGCTACGCTCGCGTACGCATGTAGAGCGAGTTGTGGTAAGCGTTGAGTCGATGCAAGTAGACATTGCTCAATTGCAGCGTCAACTGAAACCCGTGCTCGAACACACTGCCATCGTGTTAACGGATGTTCAGCGTATCGTAGAGAATGCCGGCAAGAAGCTCGATCAACTCGGTAGTGGCATCGACGCATTTTCGTCGATTGCGAAGGACGTAAAAGACATCGAGTCTATGGTTGTTGGCAAGATGAAGGGTCCGCTCGAAGACATTTTGGGTATCGTTGCCGGCACCGTCCGTGGCGTTACCGCCTTCACGAAGAAGTTGGTAAAATAAGCTCGTTACTTCTTCTTCGACAACACCCGCTCAACGTCTACGCTATACGTGCGGATTAGTGCGCGAATTTGTGCATAATCTTCGTCGTTAGATCGTGTGAGCCCCTCTACACTGGCGATCTCCTTGAGCGATGCCTTTCCAGCCGGCGTGGCAGAATAATCCAAGAGCGCTTTCAAGATCTTGTCTCGTAGTGCTAGTGGAAATCCGTCCCGAACAACCACTGGATCGTTCGGGATCTCATCGGTCAGCTGAATGATCTTGATCTTTGAGAACACATCCGGAAACTGCTGTCGCACACGCGCACGCGCATCCAAGATCTCTCCCGTTTCGGTGTCAGGCGGCGAGTAATAGGTTGCACCTGCATCTACCTGACGTTGATAGATCATGGTTACTACATTGTCGTGCTTGTTTGCAAACACTTCTTCGCCCGTTTGAATGCCACTCTTAGAGAGGAGTGCCTTGGGATAGATGTAGCCGCTCGTCGAAGACGGATCTACGAAGGCCATTCGACGTCCACGCAGATCCTGTATGCTCGCAATACCCGACTCCACATGTGCGATAATCTGACCGCGATAACTGAGCTCACCATTCCGCCGTACCACCTTCATCATGGCATGTGCGTTGTATTTCGAGTTGGCTAACAAGTAGGAAAAGGTGTTCATAATGGCAAGGTCTGCCTGACCCGATCCAAAGGCCTCGACTACGGCAATGAAGTTCGACGGTACGCTCGATCTGAAATACAGTCCCGTGCGCTCGTGAAGGTATTGCATCAGGGCCTCGCCATTGGTGGAGACCTTTTGAGCGTCTACGGACGGCGTCAGCAAGAACTGAATAGGTCGGTGTTTCGACCCCAAAGATTGGTCTTCAAACAACGGTCGAACCGTCAGCCACACAAGGGCGGCAAGGAGCAGAGGAACGTAGAATTTGGCGTAGCGCATGGTGTGGTAGGGGAGTCGGTCTTTTCTATCCCGACGCGATTCGGTAGTTTTGCCTTTCTACAGCCAAAATAGCTGAAATCCAACTCTCAGAGGAAGTAATGAACATTCATGAGTATCAGGCAAAAGAACTGCTGCGTGCACTAGGTGTACCGGTGCTGCGAGGCACTGCGGTGTTCTCGGCATCTGACGCCGGCGTCGTGGCATTTAACAACTTCGTAGCTCAAGGCGTAACGGCCATCGTGGTGAAGTCGCAAATTCATGCAGGCGGCCGCGGTAAAGGCACCATGCACGATCCCGTGACCAACGAGCCAATCATGGTCGACGGTAAACAACTGCGTGGCGTGTCGGTGATTACCAGCGGCAATCTTGCCGATCGCGCGTATCAGACGGCCAAGGGCATGATCGATAATAAGCTGGTAACGGTGCAAACCGGACCAGAAGGCAAGATCGTGCGCCGCGTCTTGGTTGAAGAAGGTTGCAACATTGCGCACGAATACTATTGCTCGATTCTGCTCGACCGTCAAACGTCAACCAACGTGATCATGGTGTCTACCGAAGGCGGTATGGACATTGAACATGTGGCCGAAGAAACCCCCGAGAAGCTCATCCGTGAACACATCGATCCGACAACAGGCTTCCAAGGATTCCAAGCACGTAGGCTTGCATTTGCGCTCGGCTTAAGTGGTAGTTCTCTCAAGAGTTTCGTAAAGTTCATTCATACATTGTACGACGCATATGTGGTCATGGACTGCAGCATGTTGGAGATCAATCCCTTGGTAACGGACGACAAGGGCAATTTTATTGCACTTGATGCAAAGGTGAACATCGACGACAACGCGTTGTACCGTCACCCCGAGTACATGGAATTGCGTGATATTGAAGAAGAAGACCCGCTCGAAGTTGAAGCCGGTAAGCATAACCTGAACTACATCAAGCTAGACGGCAACGTTGGCTGTATGGTGAACGGTGCTGGGTTGGCCATGGGGACCATGGACATTATTCAATTGGCTGGCGGAAAACCCGCGAATTTCTTGGACGTGGGTGGTGGGGCGAATGTTGAGCGCATCTCGAATGCGTTCCGGATTATGATGAGCGACCCCAATGTAGAGGCCGTCTTGATCAACATCTTTGGTGGAATTGTCCGTTGCGACCGTGTAGCAAACGGCATTCTAGAGGCGTTGAAAGTTGTTGATGTTACGGTGCCAGTTATCGTTCGCCTCGACGGAACCAACGCTGAAGAAGCTCGCACGATTCTTGTCAAGTCAGGTCTTAACTTCTTGGTAGCAGCTACATTACAGGATGCTGCTGAGAAAGTAACTGAAGCATTGGGTGTTTCCGCCTGATGTATAATCTACATTATGTAAACCAACAACTGTCACGGAATTCCCCCTCATGAAGCAGTCCAAGATCCTCGATAGTTCAGCGATCGCTTTGATTGCCGTACTGGCACTGAGCAGACTGATCCCGCATTGGCCGAACTTCACACCGGTGGCGGCAATGGCATTGTTCGGTGGCGCAATGTTCACCACAAAGCGCGCTGCCTTCGCGGTCCCACTGCTTGCAATGGCCGTGAGTGACCTTGCCTTGGGCGCCTTGTTTGGGATGGACTATGCATTCCATAGCACGCAATTCGTGGTCTATCTCTGCATGGCGGCAACGGTTGGCCTTGGTATGCTCTTCAAGGGCTCCAAGGCATGGCAAACGACCATCCTTGGTGGTACCGTTGCCTCTGTGATGTTCTTTCTTGGTACGAATACGGCCGTCTGGGCTGGCGGAACGATGTACACTCGGGACGTGGCTGGTTTGATCACCTGCTATGCGGCCGGTCTCGCCTTCTACGACGGAACGAATTTCTTCCTGAATTCTCTCGCTTCTACGTGGCTCTTTACGGGTGTGCTTATGGCCTCCATGGCTGTTGTCCAGAAACGTACGCTCGTGAGCACTAGGTAACAGCACCTGTTGAAACAACGAAGGCCGCATTCGATCCTCTCGAGTGCGGCCTTGCGAAGGGTGGCTTCTGCTGGAAGGTGGGCCTGGCCCTCGGTCACGATCCTGTTCTAGCGAGTGCGTTGTCGGAGAAAGTCATCCGACATTTGTTTCCACGCCGGTTTTCCTTGCGGGGAGAATCCATCGCGTCCCTCGTTCTCTATCTCGGGATCGGTAAAGATCTTCCACCAAAAGATCCCACCAAACCATGACTGATGGTACGTCTGCTCTGCGAGGATCCGGTACGCTTGCGCTTGTTCTTCAAATCGTACGGCACGGGGTCTGTGTTCGGGCCATTCCCACGGACTAAACATCGCACGTTCTACACTTCGAAATCCAGCCTCGGTAAAGGCGATCCGTTTGTCGCCATTTCGAACGGAAAGTTGTTGTAAGGCGGCAAGGATTGGTTTCCATCCATTCCGCACGGCCTTGTCTGTAGGCGCTGGTGCGGAACTCAACGTTGGATAGATGTTCACACCAATCACATCGAGTGCATCCCAAAAGCGAATAGAGGTCGCCTCGTCGATGCCGTGCGAAGCATAGGTGAGTTTGCCATGGTAGACTTTTCTACACGCCGTGATAAGCGTCCGCCATGCGCGTTCGTCGGTAGATAGGTGCGGAAGTTCTAACCCAATGCATACCATGTCGGCACCGCCCTCCTGAGCATCGCGCATGATGTCGAGGAGCCACGTTTGATACGATGCGAAAAATGCCTCACGGGATGCTGCACTATCGTGACGGATCATTCCCGTCCACTCCTGCTTATGCCAAAAGTCCTTCGACCACAGGTAGGGTTTGACGAGAACCTTGAGACCTTTTGATTTGATCTTGCGAATGGCTTGGGAATAGTCTCTACGTGAGAACCACGTCCACTTTACCGACGTGCTCTGTGTAGAGTCCAAAAAACCACATGGTGTTATAGCAACCCACGTCACTCCGGCTCGCTGGACGCTATCACATACACGAGCACAGGCATCGGAGGTATAGTCCGGGAAGTCGTCGGCGATCGTTACACCCAGCATTGCCTCGTGCGACTTCTGAGCTGTGCACGAGAGCGAGAACATGCAGAGGACGAACAGGAGTAGCGCGCGCGTTAGGCGAGCTCGTTGATACCTGTGACCGTGGTGTACTTGATCACGTGCTTCTTCTCGGGATGTCTGCGAGCATAGATCACATTGCATGCAATAGCCGCCTCGTGAAAACCACAAAGGATGAGTTTCAGTTTATTCGGATAATCAGAGATATCACCAACGGCATAGATGCCTGGGACCGATGTCTCGTAGGTGCTGTTGTCGACAATCACGGCATTCTTCTCGATGTTTAATCCCCACTGTGCAATGGGACCAAGCTTTGGCGAGAGTCCGAACAACGGTATGTAGTTGTCGGTGCCAATGCGTTCGATACTGCCATCGTTATGGGTGATCGATACGCCTTCGAGCGTGTCGCTACCATCAAGACCTGTTACTTGAGCATCCGTGATCATGGTGATCTTTCCTCGTGCTGCGAGTGCATTTGCCTTTTCGACACTATCTGGTGCTGCGCGGAATTGTTGACTGCGGTGAATGAGGGTAACGTGTGACGCGATGTCGGCCAACACAATGGTCCAATCCAACGCAGAGTCTCCCCCACCGCCGATTACAACGTTCTTGCCGCGGAAATCTTCAGGGTCTTTGATAACATAGTCTACGCCGTTGTATTCAAAGTCTGCAAGATTGGCAATGGCGGGTTTCCGCGGTTCGAAACAGCCAAGGCCGCCTGCAAGGATCACGTTCGTGCCTTCGATTACCGTGCCACGTGTTGTGGTAAGTCGGAACCGTCCGTCTTCCATATGCTCAAGCTGCTCAGCACGCTCTCCTAGTGTAAACGTTGGGTGGAACGGTGCGCCTTGTTTCAAGAGATTGTCGACAAGCTCACCGGCAAGTACACGCGGAAATCCGGGAATATCGTAGATGGGTTTCTTCGGATAGATCTCGGCACACTGTCCGCCCGGCACTCCCAAGTAGTCTATGAGGTGACAGTGCATCTTCAGCAGTCCGGCTTCGAAGACGGTAAAGAGTCCGCACGGGCCGGCTCCAATAACGATGAGGTCTGTTTGATGCGTGGTGTTCATGATTTTACAAAGATACGGTGCCTCGAACTTCGCGCCACGACAGGCCGCGACGCACTTCAATAATCCAACAAGTTCCTCCAACAAGGAGCGATACGCCATAGTTCACGATCCACGCAAGAATGCCAAAGGCAAGTCCTTCGTCGGGCGTAGCATGATAGATGTTCACAAGGGCGAGCTGTGCGAATCCCTGGTACACACCTAATGCCCCTGGCGTAGGAGCAATGGTCACCCCAATAGATATGATCACGAGCAACACGGCGGCATCACCGATCGAGAACGATATGGGATTCGCAAACGTGATCGACTGCAAGGCGAGCCACAACGGAAGGATGTAGAGACCCCAGATCACGATGGATTCCACAACAATGCGCAACCACAACGATGGTGCCTTGATCACAGCCACACCCTCTTGTACATTCGCAAATACGCGCGCTGCGAACGCGCCAAGTTTTGCGTTGATGCGCGTAACCACTCGGCGGATAAACCACGGTCCAACGGGTGTAAAGACCATCAATGATGCAACAACAACAACAAGGAGAACGGGAAGGACCAAGGTGGTAAGGATCTGCTGGGAGCTGAACTGAGGAATCGCTGCTGTTACATGATCGCGCTCGATAACCACTACGAGAGCAATTCCTATCAAGAGCGTAAGCACGTCGAGCACACGTTCTACAACTACGCTACTAACGGCCGTGCTCATCGGTATGTTTTCGCGACGTGAAAACACCCACGGACGGAGGATCTCGCCTACGCGAGGAACAATGGTGTTTGCCGCATAGCCAATCATGATCGCAGAAAAACCTGCCCACATGCTCACGTTCGGTTGCCGTGGCGTAAGAAGTGTCTTCCACCGTCGTGCTCGCATAACGTGCGACGCGAGGATGATAGGGATACTCGCAAGTAATGGCAATGGAGCGGCGTTCGACATGATGGCAATCATCTGATCGATATTTGCCAGGCTCAACACGTACCACAGTGCGGCAACAAAGAATACCACGCCAATGACAATGCGAATCACCGTGCTCTTGTTCATGCGCCTTTTCCAGAGGCTGCACGTCTGCGTGGAATAGCGATCCCATGCTCTTCGAAGAAGGCGCGAAGTGCAACGCCCGTATGACTTCCAGGGACGGTGGCAACTGTTTTTGGAGTGCCAGTGGCGATAATGCTCCCGCCACCTTCCCCACCTTCCGGACCAAGATCGATGATCCAATCTGCGGCCGCCATGACATGTACGTTGTGCTCGATCACAATAAGCGTGTGACCTTTTTTGACGAGCTGATCGAAGGCCGTGAGGAGTGCAGCTGTGTCGTGTATATGTAAACCCGTTGTTGGCTCATCAAAGATGAAAACAATGGGCCCGTCTGAATCGACATCAAGTTGCGCTGCAAGCTTGATACGTTGCGCTTCGCCACCGGAGAGGTGCGACGATGGCTGACCTAATCGGATGTATCCAAGACCGACGGCTTGAAGTACGTTGAGTTTTTGCACGATCTTCGGTACCGATTCAAACAGCGACGCGGCCTCGTCTACGGTCATGGCTAGCACATCGACGATTGATTTGTTCTTGTACAGGATCATGCTTGCATCGCGTTTGTAGCGCGTGCCGCCGCATACTTCACACGGCAACTCAATGTCTGGCAGGAACTGCATTTCTATCGTCACCGTGCCTTCACCTTCACACACATCGCAACGTCCGCCGGCAACGTTGAACGAGAAGTGTCCGGCCTTCCAACCCATTTGTTTTGCGGCCTGCGTTTGCGCGAACGTATCGCGGATGATGTCGAAGACCTTCGTGTACGTGGCAGGCGTGGATCGTGTTGATCTTCCAATAGGTGTCTGATCGATCATCTCGACGGTCTTGATGAATTCAATGCCATCGATACGTTCGCACGACCCTACTTCTCCCGTGAATCCACCTTGCACACGCTTGAGTCCGGCGAACAACACGTCGTGTATGAGCGAGCTCTTTCCAGAACCCGATACACCCGTCACCACTGTCATACATCCTAACGGGATGTGGACGTCTTCACCTTTAAGGTTGTGATGCATGGGGTGTATAATGGACAACTGCTTTCCATTTCCCTTGCGATACGTTGTGCGCACGTCCACCACACGTTTGCGCGTGAGGTAGTCGGCCGTGAGCGACGTGCCATGTTCCATCATATCCGAGAAGGCACCGCTATAAACCACTTCGCCACCAAACTCTCCGGCCGCCGGACCTATGTCGATCACATGATCGGCTGTGCGTATCACGTCCAAGTCGTGCTCTACAAGCACAACCGTGTTGCCCAGATTGCGAAGTCGCTGCAGGATGTCAAGAAGCCGATACGTATCTCGAGGATGCAAACCAATGCTCGGCTCGTCGAGTACATAGAGGGTGCCTACAAGGGCGCTACCAAGCGAGGTGGCAAGGTTGATGCGCTGAGACTCTCCGCCTGATAAAGTGTGCGAGAGTCGGTCGAGCGTTAGGTAGTCGAGTCCAATGTCGACAAGCAATCGAAGTCGCCTACGCAGCTCGGAAAGGATCTGTCCGACGATCTTCTCTTCATGATCGGTGAGTTCGATCGAATCGAAGTGATCTGCCGCTTCACGCAACGTAAGATTCACCACATGCGGAATGTTCAACCCCGCAACAAATACCTGACGTGCAGCGGTGCGAAGTCTGGAGCCATTGCAGGCATGACATTTCGTAAATCCACGGAACCGACTCAACATCACGCGATAGTGTGTCTTATACGTCTTCTCTTCGAGCATTTTGAAGAAGGCATTCAATCCGATATAGTCGCCAATGCCGTCCCACAACATATCCATTTGTTCTTGCGTAAACGAGCCAACGGGCTTGTCTACAGGCAGTGTATGATGCGGTGCTTCGCGGAGCAGCTCTCGCAAGTAGGCACCGAATACATCGCCTCGGAATGGTGCCAGGGCACCACGCCGAAGCGACAGACTTTTGTCGGGCATCACTAGGTTTTCGTCGATGCCAACACTGCGGCCAAATCCCTGACAGGTAGGACATGCGCCAAAGGGATTGTTGAACGAGAACAGTCGTGGTTCCGGTTCGATGTACTGTGTTTGTGTGAGTGCGCTCTCAAAACGCGACGAGAAGTAATGGTCTTCACCCGAGGTGATGTCTCGAATGATGATGCGTCCGTTCCCGGCCTCGAATGCTGTCTCGACAGAATCTGTCATTCGGCTGCGCACTTCTTCGTCTCGGCGAACGATCAAGCGATCAACCAACACGAAGATGTCTACTTTGTCTGGCAACAGCTCGATCGAGGCTATTTCTACAACCTCGGATCCTTCGCCCAAGACCATCCTCGAAAAGCCTCGGGCTGCAAGTCCTTCACGAACATCTTGTGTTGATGCATGTTCCTTGGGAAGGACGTACATCACGTACAGTCGATTTCCCTCCGGAAGCGCCATCATGGCGCCGACCACCGACTGCGCAGAATCTTTTCGGATCAACTCGCCGGTGTCTTTATCGATCACGATTCCAACGCGACCGTACATCAGACGCAAGTAGTCGTAGATCTCGGTGGTGGTGCCAACGGTGGAGCGCGGATTCTTGGAGAAAGCTTGTTGCTCGATGGCCACCGCTGGTGGAAGGCCGGTGATAGAGTCCACGTCCGGTTTATTCATCCGGTCGAGGAACTGTCGGGCATAGGCGCTGAGTGACTCCACAAAGCGGCGCTGGCCCTCGGCATAGAGCGTATCAAATGCCAGGGACGACTTCCCCGACCCGCTCACGCCGGTGATTACCGTGAGGGCATTGCGGGGAATGTCGACGTCGACATTCCGAAGATTGTTCACGCGGGCACCGCGTATTGCGATGACCTTCTTAGGTGCTGTCATGCTGGCGTTGAAATTGAATCAAGCAACAAATTTAAGGGTTTCGGCGTTCCGCCCGTCCAACCGAATGAATCCGGTAGTGTCTCAGTTTGAATTTTAGCCCCAACACCAAATCTTGGAAGACAGCCGTAATTTGCGTTCTGCCCAAACGCCCAACAGATATTAACGAACGTGCAAAACTCATCGTAGCGATTGCTACCGAGGAAGTCGATGATCCTGTGAACGAGGGAACCGAAAAGAATCCGTCTGCGGTTGCACTGGGACGCTTAGGGGGGCTCAAAGGGGGCATGGCAAGGGCGAAGAAACTGACCGCGTCACAACGCAAGGAGATAGCCGAAAAAGCAGCGAAGAAGAGGTGGGGGACGGGGAAAAATTAGATAATAGCGTCTCCTTCGTTCCCGATGTTGTATTTTGAGGTGAACGTGTTTTTACGTACATCTTCTCTTCCAAGGTGCTTCCATGAAGCTACTATTCGCGACTCACACGAGTCTCACAAACCTATCGGTGAGCTAGTCAGCTGGCTCTGTTGTTGTTGCTCCGCCATCGTCTCTGTCTGCGTGGGGAGGATGCTTGATCGAGATTACCGGCCCAACTTGTGTCGTAATCACCTTCAGTTACACCGCGAACGGTTCGGCGGTAACAGGCAGCCGAAACGTCGATCCGAACGACACAACTTGCTACGGTACCTATTATGTGACAGCAGACGGACACCTTGTTCAGATTGTCTTCTAGTAACAAGAGTGAAAATTCAGCGATGCCTGAGCTGCATCGAAACCAATGTTACGGTACCACTCAGGCACATTTTTCGACAATCGAATTGATCGGGATTTGGCTCATGACTGTAATCCCAAGGCACCCATGAAAGTCCGCGTAACTATTCGCAGCTCCAAATACAACATTGCCCTTACTGAAATATTGGACCTTAGTGATGAACCTATGTTCGGACGGAGTCCTGAAGACATTGAGCAAATAGTCGCTAACTATGTCAGGTCGTGGGAGCGGCAGAATTTTAATACCACGTTTGACATAATCGACAGAAATTCAGGGGAGTATCCCTATGTAGATTGGGAAAAACGGTCATAGCGGTGAGACTTGTTGTGGGTATTCCGGTACCTGCCAACGATTTTTAGACACATAGTGTTCATGAATATACGACATCATTTGGTTCATTCTCAGGCTTGTTGATCCA
>Ga0105046_10003071_pt1 | contig 26412 bp, 21 predicted proteins | sample MAT03_FD_78385 | JGI IMG/M metagenome (GOLD analysis project Ga0105046, IMG submission 78385) | Freshwater microbial communities from Lake Fryxell liftoff mats and glacier meltwater in Antarctica - MAT-03 (megahit assembly) | ecosystem: Environmental > Aquatic > Freshwater > Ice > Liftoff...
GCCCCCAGGTTGACAGCCAACTCACGCACCAATTAGTGTTCTTACTTGTATACACATGCGGATACAAGGTCAGCGACGACCGGCGTACGGAGCGCCGTCGCGGGCCCCCTTACTTAGAGGAGTCTTGTGAGCCAGACACCATTGGCCGATGGGGTGAGCGGATCCTCCTATCTCCGTGGACAGATCACGCGCGAACTTGCGACCGCGATCGGCCCCGATAATGTGAGCACCGATCCGGCCGATTTGCAGGCGCAGGCGTCCGACTGGTCGTGGTACTCCAAGTACCTCGCCTACAAGAATCTCGAACAGCCGGCCGCCGATTTCGTCGCCAGGCCGGGGTCGACGGATGATGTCGAGCGCGTGGTGCGCATCGCTTCCGATTACCGCATCCCGATTACCACTCGCGGCGGTGGCTCGGGAACCCAGGGTGGAACCTTCGCCCCCTACGGCGGCATCTCGCTTGACCTCTCGCGCCTCACGAAGGTGCTCGAGATCGACGAAGACAGCCTCATCGTCACCACGCAAGCAGGCATCGACGGCCCCACTCTGGAGGCGAAGCTCAACGAGAAGGGGCTCACCCTCGCGCACTACCCCGGCTCTTATCACCTCGGCGCCACCATTGGCGGCTTCATTGCGGCGCGCGGGTCCGGCGTAGTTTCAACAAAATACGGCAAAGCCGAAGACCAGGTGCTGCAGCTCGAGGTCGTCGTCGCGCCAGGCAAGACGCTCAAGACCCTCCCGGTGCCGAGCCACGCCGCCGGCCCCGACCTGTTGCAGTCCTTCGTCGGATCGGAGGGCACCCTGGGTGTGATCACCGAGGCAAGCCTGCGCATCGACCCGCTGCCCGAGACCCGCGGGTTTCTGTCTTTCAGCTTTCCCGACATCTTCGCGGGAATCGAGGCGGGGCGTCTGATCATGACGAACCGGCTTCGCCCGGCGGTCATCCGTCTCTATGACGAAGCGGACAGCAAGAAGCTCAAAGACTGGGTGGGAACCCCGTTCACCGGAACGCTCATGGTGGTTATGTGTGACGGAAGCCAGGACCTGGTCGACTACGAGACGAAAGCCATCACGACCCTCGTCGAGAAGGCCGGCGGCACAAGCCTCGGGCCGGACGTCGGCCAGACCTGGTGGGACGGCAAGTATGAGCCGTACGCGAAGGGCAAGCTTCCGCAGCCTCCGCTGATGTACGGCACCTTCGACCAGGTCGCGCGCTTCGCCGACCTGCCGAAGATCTATCGGGCCAAGAAGAAGATCATCGAAGAGGAGTTCGCCGAGTACGGCGCTCGCTACACGGCGCACCTCTCCCACTGGTACGACTGGGGCGCGATGCTCTACGACCGCTTCTACGTCGACGAACCGCCGACCGACCCGGCGGAGGCCATGGCCTTGCACGACCGGTTGTGGGATGCGGGCATCCTCACCGGCCTCGAAAATGGGGGCGTGCTCAACGACCATCACGGGGTCGGAATCAAGCTCGGCCGTTTTATGCGCACGCAGTACGGCACGGGGTTCGACCTCATGCGCCAGCTTAAAGACGCGTGGGACCCGGACGGGATTATGAATCCCGGCAAGCTTGGATTTGGTCCTCCCAAAAACAGCAAGTGGTAGTAAGTAACAACCGAACTCAAAGGAGAGTGTGTGATGCACCTGTCAATGCATAACTGGATGCGCGCGGAGCCGATCGAAACGACGATCGCGCGTCTTGCGAAGTATGGCTACAAGTCCATCGAGATCTCGGGTGAACCCGAGAAGTACGACCCCGAGCACGTGCGCGGGCTGCTCGATCACTACGGACTCAACTGTTGGGGTTCGGTGACCCTGATGGTTGGCGGGCGAAACATGCAGTCCGGTGACGAAGCCGTTCGCGCCTCGAGCGTGCAGTACGTGAAGGACTGCATCCAGCTTGTGTCAGACCTTGACGGCAAGATCCTCACCCTGGTTCCCGGTGAGGTGGGCAAGATCACGCCCGACTCCACCCCGGAGAACGAGTGGAAGTGGCTCGTCGATGGTGTCTCCGAGATCTACGAGGTCGCCGAGGCTAAGGGCGTGCATGTCGGAATTGAGCCGCTCAACCGGTTCGAGTCCTACCTGATTACGCGTGCCGAGCAGGCCCTCGCGCTGTGTGACGCGGTCGGCCCGAACCTGGGAGTGGTGCTGGATGCCTTCCACATCAATATCGAAGAGAAAGACCTGTTCGAGTCCATCCGCCTGGTCGGCGACAAGCTCGTTGACTTCCACGTTGCGGACAACAACCGGATGCCCGCGGGTTACGGTGACTACGACTGGAACAAGGTCGTCGCGACGCTGACCGAGATTGGTTACGACGGTGCCCTGACGGCCGAGTTCGTGGCACCCGTCGACCGCACCCCGGCCAACAAGTACCCGAACGCTCTCGAGACCAACTTCGAGGGTATCGACATCGACCCCGACCAGCTCAAGTTCATCATCGACCACGGTTCGTCGATCCTCACCGAGGAGTACTACGACTGGCTGGTCAAGGTGAACTCCGAGACGCTGCTGCCGCTCATCAACGACAAGTGGTAACCGTCTAACACCATGGGAAAAGTAGTCATCGTCGCCACTCTCGACACTAAGGGACCGGAGGTGGCGTACCTCCGGGACCGCCTCAACGGGCTTGGCGTCGAGACACTCGTCGTTGACTCCGGAATCCTGGGCGAACCGGTCGGCATTGTGCCCGACGTGAGCCATTCCGAACTGGCTGGGCGAGGCGGCATCACCCTCGCCCAGCTACAGGCCTCTGGCACTCGGGGCCGAGCCGTCGAGACCATGCGAGAGCTCGTTACCGGCCTTGTGCGCGAGAGATACGCCGCTGGTGAGCTCGTCGGGGGCATCACCGTCGGTGGTGTCGGATCGGTGATGGGCGCGGCCGCGATCCAGGAACTGCCCGTGGGCGTTCCCAAAATCGTGGTCGCTCCCACGGCCTCCGGCCATCACGAGTTCGGCCCCTACGTTGGCACCAAAGACGTGATGGTCGTGCATTCGGTCGTCGACATCCTGGGTCTCAATCCAGTTGCCACCACCATCTTCGACAACGTGGCGGCCGCCATGTTCGGGATGCTGCAGCACGGGCATCCGCTCACGCCGCCAGAGCCGGGCAAGCGGTACGTGGCCACCACGATGCTCGGCAATACGACGAAAGCTGTTGGAGCGCTCAAAGACCGACTTGCCGAGAGTGGGATCGAAACCGTCGTATTCCACTCCAATGGCGTCGGGGGACCGGCAATGGAGGAGCTCGCCGCCGAGGGGCAGTTCATTGGCGTGATCGACTACACCACCAACGAGATCAACGATCCGCTCGTGGGCGGGATTCACAACGGCGGGCCAGACAGACTGCGCCGCATCGGCCTGCTGGGCTTGCCGCAGGTGCTGGTGCCGGGCTGCATCGACTTCTCGGTGTGGGCCGCGGGGTCGGTGCCGGATTGGATGAAGAGTCGGCCGATCTATGACCACAACCCCGAATACACCCTCGTGCTTGCCACCCACGAAGAGAAGGCCCTGATGGGTCGCATCTTTGCCGAACGAGTCAACGAGTCGACGGCCGAAGTGCGCATCGTCATGCCCATGCGGGGCTTGTCGATCCCCGCGGTTCCGGATGGCCCGTTCTGGGACCCGGAGGGCGACGCTCTCTTTTTGACTTGCCTGAAAAACACGCTGCGCGACGACATCCCCGTGCAGGAAGTGGACTTCCACATCAATGACCCGGAGCTCGGCCGTCTCGTCGCCGACCTCTTTCTGACCATCAGAACCAAGGAGAAAGCATGAACCCCCGTCCCGAGCGCCAGATCTCGCGCCTGACCGAAGGCGACGATGACTTCCGAGCCAAGTTCCGGTCGTGGAACCACGCCTACCTCTCCTATGTCGACATCGAGGAGTACCTGAAGACGAAAGACACCATCCTCGTTCCGATGGCCAGCACCGAGCAGCACGGCCCGCATCTTCCGCTCTACACCGACACCATTACGGCAATCGAGGTCTCGGAGCGCATCTCTGAGGCGATCGGTGTGTTGCACACCCCACCATTGTGGGCAGGCTACTCACCTCAGCACATGTACGGTCCGGGCCAGGGCCGTGGAACGGTCACGCTGCGTTCGGGCACGCTTCTCGCCCTGATGAACGATGTCGCACGTAGCCTCATTCACCACGGCTTCAACCGCATCATCTTCATCAACGGTCACGGCTCCAATATCAAGGTTGTCGACCCCGTGCTGCGCAAGCTGCGTTACGAGACCGGCGCACTGATCTCGTTCGTGAAGCCCTACATGGAGCGGTACACGGGAATCCTTGAGGGGCTCATGGAGAACTCGCCCGAAGAGACACCTGGATGGCACTCGAGTGAGCTCGAGACCTCGCAGGATATGGCGTGGAACCCTGACCTGGTGCGCATGGAGCGCGCGGTGGACACCCGCGCTCACTCGCCCGAATTTCTGCCGGACGCCTTTAAGAAGAACGATGGCCTGCCCGACACCGACTTTGAGGGTTACGAGTACTTCAGCTTCCCGATGGATCATCACGAGTTCGTCGAGAACGGCATCATCGGCAACCCCATGCGCGCTACGGCGGAAAAAGGCGAGGAGTCGTTCCGCCGCCTCAGCGAGCACGTGGCAAGGGGCATCCTCGAACTGCAGAAAGTGCCAGTGAATGTGCACCACCGGGAGTTCATCGAACGGACCATGTAGGCGCTCGCGCTGACTTATAGTGGGGCGACGGATACGGAGTCGTATTCAACGCGCTGGACGGAAGCACAATGACACTTGACGAGGCAGGCTCGAGAGTCGATAGCGCCTACGACTGGTTGCTCGGTGAGATCACCGGCTTCCGCATCCGGTCCGGCGCCCCGCTGTCAGAGAACCGCATCGCGGGTCAGCTCGGGATCAGCCGCACGCCGGTGCGCGAGGCGCTCCAGCGACTCGAGAAAGAGGGCCTGGTCAAGCGCAGCGACAATGCGCGTTTTACCGTCTCTCAGTTGACCATCGACGAGGTCAATGACTCCTGCGATCTGCTCGAGGTGCTCGACACCTACGTGTGCCGCAAGGCTTCTTCCCAGATGACCGAAGCGGATGTCGCTGCCCTCAAGCAGAGCATCGAAGAGATGCGCCGGGCGGCCGCAGCCGACGATCGCGTGTCGTGGTCGGCGGCGGACCTCGCATTCCACCGCCTCGTGAATGGGATCGCCGGCAACCAGCTTGTCGCCGACACGGTCAAAGAAACACGGCGCAGGGTCCAACGCTTCTGGCTGCGTGCGGCATCCCTGCAGTCTCGCCTGGAGGCGTGCTCGCAAGAGCACCTCGTGCTCGCTACCGCGATCATCGAGAAGGACTACGACGCGATCGAGCCTGCCGTCAAAGAGCACATCGGACACATGCGTCGGCGGATGCTCGACATGCTGGAGAGCGCCGCGGCGATCCTCGGCGACTGAGCCGCGCGCGCCGCTCTGCGCCGCCCTCCCCCCTCGCTCCCCGCCCCTCGCCCCCCACCCCGCCCCCGCCCCGCCCGCGAGTTGACTCAGGGTGCTGCCAAACGGCCGCCGGACCCGCACCCTGAGTCATCTCGCGGGGCCCGGTGGGCACAGCGCGCACGCCCGCACCTTGACCGCCGCGGCGGACGAACCTAGGCTCAGGGCACAACTGAACACGCCATTGACGCAACGCGGGAGAGCCGAACCCGGCACCGTAGGAGCAACTCCTCCCCAGGAATCTCTCAGGTCCCCGTACCGCACTGCCGAGGCAACTCTGGAGAACAGCACCCATCGAGGCGCTTACCGAAGGTGTAAGCCCGCAACACGGGCGCAGACTCTCAGGTACCAAGGACAGGGCGGGGAGGACTCATCCGGTCGACCCTGTCGACCATGACGAAACGAGCCTCCATGACCATCAGCGTGTTTGACCTCTTCTCGGTGGGCATCGGCCCTTCGAGTTCGCACACGGTGGGTCCCATGCGTGCGGCGGCCCGGTTTGTGGAGGTGTTCACTGACAGTCAGCTCGCCGAGATTGATGCGGTGCAGGTGCAGCTGTTCGGCTCACTCGCCGCGACTGCGCTGGGCCACGGCACGCTTCCCGCGGTGATGGCCGGGCTCGAGGGACTGCGCCCTGAAACGGTGAGCCCCGAGCAACTTGAGCTGCGAGTGGAGGCCATCCGCGGCGAAGGCCACCTTCTGCTGGGCGGCCGGGTTCGCATCCCGTTCGCCGAAGCGGACATCGTGCGCTCGCCGCGCACCGTGCTCGAGCAGCATTCGAACGCCATGCGGTTTACGGCGCTCGCCGACGGCGCGGTGGTGGATGAGCGCACCTATTTCTCGATCGGTGGCGGCTTCATCCTCGAACAGGGTGACAGCCAGATCATCAACACCGTGACGAGCGAGTACGACTTCCACTCGGCCGAGCACCTGCTCGAGCTCACGCAGCAGCACGGCGTCAGCATCAGCGACCTGATGATGCTCAGCGAGAACGCGCGCCACACGCCGACCGAGGTGCGCGATCGCCTGCTGCATATTCGGGATGTGATGGTCGAGTGCCGCGAACGCTCGATCCTGCGCACGGGCAACCTGCCCGGTGGCCTCAACGTGCGCCGCCGTGCGGGGGAGTGGCATCGCCAGCTCACAATCGATGATCCCGACAAGGTCGACCGCTTCGCCGAAGACTGGGTAAACCTGGTTGCGCTCGCCGTGAACGAAGAGAATGCGTCGGGCGGACGCGTCGTTACCGCGCCCACTAACGGTGCGGCAGGCATCATCCCCGCGGTGCTCTATTTCGCGACCAGATATACGGATGCCGGGCACGCCGACCCCGATGGAACCGCTGTTCGCTTTCTGCTGGTGGCGGGTGCGATCGGTTCGCTCTACAAAGAAATGGCATCGATCTCTGGAGCGGAGGTGGGCTGCCAGGGCGAGGTCGGGTCCGCCGCGTCGATGGCTGCGGGGGCGCTCGCCGAGATTCTCGGAGGCACGCCTCAGCAGGTGGAGAACGCGGCCGAGATCGCGATGGAGCACCTGCTTGGCCTCACCTGCGATCCGATCAGCGGGCTGGTGCAAATCCCGTGCATCGAGCGCAACGCGATCTCGGCAGGCACCGCCATCAATGCGGCGCGTATGGCTCTGCGCGGTGATGGCATCCACCGCGTGAGCCTCGACGAGGTGATCGCGACGATGCGCGCGACGGGTGCGGACATGCACACGAAGTACAAGGAGACCGCAATGGGCGGCCTCGCGATCAACGTGTCGGTGGCGACGCCGGAGTGCTGAGCGGTGATCGAGCGAAGCCGAGATATCGGCTCCGCCCGATCACCGGTGACGCCTAGTCCTTCGCCGCGAACGCGTCGTCAAACGAGCCGGTGGGAACCTCCCAGAGCAGCGAACGCACGAACTCGAGTCCCTGGGGGGCGCCGGTCAGGCGGTCCATTCCGGCGTCTTCCCACTCGACAGAGATGGGGCCGGTATAGCCGATTGAGTTGAGCGCACGGATGGCGTCTTCCCAGGGCACGTCACCGCGGCCGGTCGACACGAAGTCCCAGCCTCGGCGCGGGTCAGACCAGGCGCCGTGCGAGCCGAGGATTCCGTTGCGCCCGTTGCCCATGCGCATGCGGGTGTCCTTGCAGTCGACATGGTAGATCCGGTCGGCGAAGTCGAGGATGAATGCGACCGGGTCCAGGCCCTGCCACACCATGTGCGACGGATCCCAGTTCAGCCCGAATGCCGCGCGGTGCTCGATGGCATCGAGAGTCTTGACCGTCGTCCAGTAGTCGTACGCGATCTCTGACGGGTGCACCTCGTGCGCAAATCGCACGCCCTCGGAGTCGTACACGTCGAGGATCGGGTTCCAGCGGTCGGCGAAGTCCTGGTAGCCCGCGTCGATCACGTCCTGGCCCACCGGCGGGAACATTGCCACGTATTGCCAGATGCTCGACCCGGTGAAGCCGACGACGGTGTCGACGCCCAGCTTGCGGGCAACTTTCGCGGTGAGCTTCAGCTCTTCGGCCGCGCGCTGGCGCACGCCTTCGCCTTCGCCGTCACCCCAGACTTTCGCTCCGACGATCGCCTGGTGGCGAAAGTCGATCGGGTTGTCGCAGACTGCCTGGCCCTTGAGGTGGTTCGAGATTGCATAAAGCTTGAGGTTGTACTTGTCGAGAATGTCGAGCCGCGACTTCGCGTAGTCGTCATCTTCTGCTGCACGCCAGACGTCGAGATGATCGCCCCAGCAGGCGAGCTCGAGGCCGTCATAGCCCCACCCGCTCGCGAGCTTGGCAACCTCTTCGAGGGGCAGGTCGGCCCACTGGCCGGTGAACAGGGTAACGGGGTGCGTCATGTGCTTCTCCTTCGGTTTTCTAATACGAGATTCGGATGCTGCGGCTCTGCGCCGCGGAAGACTCTTCGATTGCCGCCAAAACCCGTTGGACCCGAAGTCCATCGGCAAATGACGGGCTCGATGGGCGGCTATCGCGGATACTCCACAGCAGATCAGCCACCTGGTGTACGAAGCTGTGCTCCCAGCCGATGATGTGACCGTCGGGCCACCACGCTCCCACCCACGGGTGGTCGCTTTCGGTGACGAGGATGCGACGGAAGCCCTGTTCGCCGGGCGTCGCCTGCCCGTCGAAGAACCAGAGTTCGTTGAGGTTCTCGAGGTCGAAGCGCAGCGCTCCACGCTCGCCGTAGATCTCGAGGGTCAACTGATTTTTGCGGCCCAAAGCCAGTCGTGTGACCTCGAGATTGACCACGCCACCACCGGAAAGGGTGCCGATGCCCCAGGCTGCGTCATCCACCGTCACATCTTCGAGAGCGCCACCGCCGGCCCCTTTGATGGACCCGCCCGAGCTTTCGCCGCCGGGGCGCTGCGTCACGAAGGTGGTGAGCCCGCCCGAGATCGTGTCGATGGTCTCGCCGGTAAGGTGCAGCACGAGGTCGGTGATGTGCGATCCGAGGTCACCGAGGGCGCCGCTACCGGCGTCTTCTTTGCGCAGCCGCCAGCTCATTGGGCTCTGCGGGTCGTTGAGCCAGTCCTGCAGGTAGGCGCCACGCACGTGGTGGATGGAGCCGATGCGACCGTCGTCGATGAACTTCTTCGCGAGCGCGATCGCGGGCACGCGCCGGTAGTTGAAGTTGACGATGGCGTGCTGGCCACGCTTCCCGGCGGCGTCGAATGCGGCAACCATTGCTTCGGCTTCGGCGAGCGAGTTGGCCATCGGTTTCTCGACGATCACATGTTTGCCGGCCTCGAGGGCGGCGATCGCGACCTCGGCGTGCATGCGGCCGGGTGTGCAGACGTCGATGATGTCGATGTCATCGCGCGCGATCACCTCGCGCCAGCCGGTGGCGGTGCTGTTCCACCCGAACTTCTGAGCGGCGGCGGCAACCCCGGCGGCATCACGCCCCACAAGAACGGCTTGTTCGATCGCCGGTACGTCGAAGAAGGCCGCGACATTCCGCCAGGCCTGAGAGTGGGCCTTGCCCATGAATGCGTAGCCGATAGCGGCCACGCGGAGGGTTTTAGCGGACTGCGGCGACATCTGTGATTCCCCTTCGCTTCATTGCGAATCAGTAGCGATGCGCCGTATCAGTCTGTAGTGGATTGACACCCGGTGCACATCGGCTTTAGTGTACAACTACTTGTATACAAGTAGGGATACATTTCGGTGTCCCGGTTTGAATGAGTGTTCACAGAGTTGTGAGTCAGGTGGCATGGATCAGTTTTTGCTCATTGCGCTGAATGGGTTGACCCTCGCGGCGGTGTACTTTCTTGTCGCCAGCGGGCTCACGCTCATCTTCGGTCTTATGCGCGTCATCACCATGGCGCACGGCACCAGTTACCTACTCGGTGGGTACCTCGGGTACACGATCGCGCGCGAAACCGGCAACTGGATCCTCGGTGCGCTGGGAGCGGCGGCGGCCGTTGGGCTGCTCGGCCTGTTCATTCACCAGGTGCTCATCCGTCGCTTCCAGGATGACGACATGCGGGTGGCCCTTGTTACTCTCGGCGTCTCCCTCATCGGAACAGACCTGATGCTCGCCGTCTTCGGGGGAACCGCCACCCAGGTACCTATCCCCAAGGAGTACCAGGTCGGCCTCGACATTCCTTTGATCGGTGAATACCCGCTCATCCGCATCGTGATCCTGCTGATAGCGATCGCGGTGGGCGTCGGCCTCACCTTGTTCATCAACAAGACGCGGTACGGCTCGATAGTGCGGGCGGGCGTCGACGACAGCCAGATGACGTCGGCCACCGGCGTGAACGTGCGGGTCGTATTCGCCTCGATCTTCGTGCTGGGTTCGGCGCTCGCCGCCTTCGCCGGCGTGGTCGGCGGAACACTCTTCCCCTTGCTTCCGGGACAAGACGGCACGTACCTGCTGTTTTCTCTCGTGGTGGTGATCGTCGGCGGGATGGGTAGCGTGCCGGGTGCCGCGATCGGTGCCGCATTGGTTGGTCTCGTCTCCCAGTTCGCGCTGGTGTACGCCCCGACGTACTCGCTGGTTCTCACCTTTGCCCTGATGGTTGTCGTGCTCGCCGTGCGGCCGCAGGGCATCCTGGGCAGGAAGGCGATCGCATGACCGCCCCCAGGTTCGCGCGCAACGAAGACGGGCTCGTCAACCCAATTACCCCGGCGGGATCCCCCCGCACGGTGTGGCAGCGGTTCGGCTGGCTCGGCTGGGTCGTTGTGCTTGGCCTCGCGTTTGCGTTCCCGTACCTCGTCGACCGCCCGCGGTTCTGGTTGCCGAACATCGGTGTCAGGAGCCTGTGGCTTGGCATCATCGCCATGAGCCTCGTGTTTCTCAACCGCTATGTCGGGTTGCTGTCGCTGGCGCAGGTGACCATCGCCGGGGTCTCCGCCTATGGGGTCGGCTATGTGATGGTCACCCTCGATCAGCCAGCGGTCGCGGCGATCCCGGTCGGCATTCTCGCGGGCACAATCGCGGGCTTCCTCGTGGCGCTCATTGCCGCTCGCACCAAGGCGATCTACTTCCTGATGATCACGCTCGCGCTCGGCCAGGTGTTCTACTCCTACGCCAGCCAGGCAATCGAGGTCACTAACGCTCGCCGTGGACTCGCGCCAATCGCCCGCACCGAGCCGTTCAACGACATTTCCAACTTCTACTGGGCGGTCTTGGTGGTAGCGGTGATCTGCTACCTGCTCTGTCGGTACGTTGCGGCAAGCTCGTTCGGTCTCGCTCTGCAGGGCATCCGAGACAGCCCCGAACGGATGCAGGCACTCGGGTACAAGGTGAACCGCTACCGCGTGGCTGCCATCACCTTCGCCGCGTTCATCGCGTCCATCGGCGGAGTCGTGCTCGTCTTCGACCGCGCGCAGGTTGACCCCGACGTGGTGAGCCTCGCCTCCACACTCGACGTTCTCGTCGTGGCCGTGATCGGCGGCATTGGATCGCTCGGTGGCGTGTTCATCGGCGCGATCATCCTCACACTCCTCGACAACTTCGCCCAAGACTTCACCGACAGGTACATGACGCTCACGGGCATCGTGTTCATCCTCGTCCTGCTCTTCGCGCCGGCGGGCATCGCCGGCATCGGAAAGCAGGTGAAACGGGTCATCGACCGTCGACGGAAAACAACCGTCGACGACGCTGAAAGCCCGCAGCAAGAACCGGCGGCTGAACAGCCGACGGATGAGGCAATCACGAAAGGAAAACAGCGATGATGCTGAAGAAAACGAAAGGCCTGGTGCCGATTCTTGCACTCGGGGCAACCGTGCTCCTGGCCGCGACAGCCTGTAGCCCCACCAGCGGTGGCGGCGACTCCGGCGGTGGCGATGACACGATCAAGATCGGCGTCATGGCGACGTCTGAGGGCAATCTGGCCTTCGGTATGGGCGAGGCGAAGGCCGCGATCGGTGTCGCCATGGAAGCACTAGGTGGCACGATCGACGGAGGTGAAATCGGTGGCAAGAAGGTCGAGATCATCTACGCCGGCACCGACGGCACCTCGGGCTCCGCGCAGACGCAGGTGAAAAAGCTCGTCGAGAACGACGGCGTCGACATCGTCTTCGGCCCGGTATCGGGTGACGAGGGTGAAGCTGTTGTGCAGTACGCACTCACCGTTCCCGAAGTTACATTCGTCAATGGTTCGGCGAGCCCCGTGGGCATGACGCTCGAGGGCGCGACGAACTTCTTCCGCTTCCACGGTGACTCGGCGATGTGGATGGGTGGCCTCGGTGCCTACGCTCACGACGAGAAGGGCTACAAGAAGATCTACCTGATCGCAGAGGACTACTCGTTCCCCTACGACAACGCGGGTGGATTCTTCTCCGAGTTCTGCGAGGCCGGCGGCGACGTCTCTGGCAGCTCGTGGGTTCCGGTCGGCACGACCGACTACGCGACGATCATCGCTCAGATCCCCGCTGACACCGACGCGGTGTACGTGGGTCTCGGTGGCGCTGACGCAGCATCGTTCCTGTCGCAGGCCGTGACCAACGGTGTGAACCTGCCCCTCGTGGGTGGCTCGATCGCCGTTGACACGACCGCACTGTCGGGCGACGCGAACCTCGCGTCCGCGGCTATTGGCACCATCACCGGCGGACCTGTTCCCGGAGCTGGCTACGACAACCCCAACTGGCAGCCCTTCGTGGACGCGTACGTCACGCAGCCCGATGCATTCCCGAGCCCAAGCATCTTCTCGATCCTGTACTACAACTCTTTCCAGAGCCTTGTACTGGGTCTCGAAGCAGCCAAGGGCGACCTGAGCGACAACCACGCGGCGCTGCGCGACGCCTTGGGAAGCCTCAAGTGGGACTCGCCCACCGGCGCGATCTCGATGGACGAGAACCGCCAGGCCATCGTCGACAACTTCCTCATCGAGGTTGCAGACGAGGGCGGCACGCTGGTGCAGAAGAACATCTCCGAAGCCACCGGAGTGAAGCAGGGCACCACGGTCTACGACCGTTTCGATGGATGCCCGTAACCAGTAAGTAGCTAACCTCGGCGAATCGAGCGGAGTCGAAATATCGGCTCCGCTCGATTCTCCGGACTTCCAGGAAGGAACGACCATGACCGACGGCGCACTCACGGACTGTGCTCTTCGCGTGCACGATGTCTCGAAGAGCTTCGGCGGGGTCAAAGCGATTCGCGACGTCAGCCTCGAGATCGCGGCCGGCGAGCGAATCAGCGTGATTGGCACGAACGGGGCAGGCAAGTCCACGCTGTTCAATGCCATCGCTGGGGTCTTTCCCGTGACATCCGGCCGTATCGAACTGTTTGGCGAAGATGTCACTCGCCTTCACACGGCCAACCGCGCCAAGCGCGGCCTTGCCCGCACCTTCCAAACCTCCCGGCTTTTCGAGCAGCTCACGGCCGCCGAGAACGTGTTCATCGCCCTGGGCGGCAATGAGTTTCGCGGGGGCCTACTGAAGCTGGCTCGCCGCAACCCCGATCGCTGGGCACGCGTGGAACGCCTGCTCGAGCGCGTCGGCCTCGACGGGCGCGGGCCTCAGCTCGTCGCCGATCTGTCGCATGGCGAGCAGCGCCAACTCGAACTCGCGATGGCCCTGGCATTGCAGCCCAAACTCTTGATGTTGGATGAACCGGCAGCCGGCTTCTCGCCCGCCGAACGCCAGCACCTCATCACACTCTTGCGCGAGTTGCCCCAGGAGATTACGTTGCTGCTGATCGAACACGACATGGACATCGCGCTCGCCGTAGCCAGTCGCGTGATCGTGATGCACGACGGCGAGAAGATTCTCGAGGGCACGCCCAACGACATCCGTAACAGCGAGCGCGTGCGCGAGATCTATCTTGGAGGGTCCATTGACCACGCCGCATGAGCCGTCGTTTACGGTTACCGATCTGAACGTCTACTACGGCCACGTGCACGTGCTACAGGACGTGTCGTTCTCGATGGGCACCGAGCCGCTCGGAATGGTCGGGCGCAACGGAATGGGCAAGACCACGCTCGTTAAGGCCATCGCCGGCTTCGTGCCGGTGCGCAGCGGCGCGATCGAGTTCGAGGGCAAGAACGTTACGAGCAAGCAGCCCTACCAGATCAATCACGCCGGAATCGCTTACGTGCCGCAGGGTCGCAGAATCTTCCCGTCACTGAGCGTGCATGAGCACCTCACCATGGTGGGTGCCAAGAAGACCGCGCGCTGGAACGTGCCGGCGATCTACGAACTCTTCCCCCGGCTCGCGGAGCGCAAGAAAAACAGCGGAGCGGCCCTGTCGGGTGGGGAACAGCAGATGCTCGCGATCGGTCGCGCGCTGCTCTCCAACCCTCGCCTGCTGGTGATGGATGAACCGTCTGAGGGTCTCGCACCGGCTGTCGTTGACCACCTCGCGGAGGTGCTGCGCGAGGTGGTGGGCGAGGGCCAGGCGGTGCTGCTGATCGAGCAGAACCTGAGGTTCGCCACCGAATTGTGTGACCGCATCCTCGTGATGGTCAACGGAAGGGTCGCCGCCGACCTCGCGGCAGACGAGATCGCGAACAACCCTGACGTGCAGAACAAGTACCTCGGGGTCGTTTAGCCTGACCTGATGAACCCCTTCGACCTCACCGGCAACCTCGCGGTGGTTACGGGCGCCTCGCGCGGTATCGGAGCAGGCCTTGCGCTCGCCCTGGCCCAAGCGGGCGCAGACGTAATTGGGGTCTCGCGGCGGGGTTCTGAGCACACCGCTGCCGCGGTGAGATCCCTCGGTCGAACCTATGTGGGCATCGAAGCCGACCTCGCAGCGAAGGGCGCGGCAAGCCACCTCTCGGCGCGATTCGACGAGATCGGCGCGGTCGACATCCTCGTCAACAACGCCGGGATCGCCAACCGCAACCCGGCCGAGCATCACACCGATGACCAGTGGGACGAGGTGATCGCGGTCGACCTGTCGGCGCCGTTCGCGCTCGCGCGCGCCGTCGGCACCGGGATGCTCGAGCGCGGTCGCGGCAAGATCGTTTTCATCGCGTCGATGAACAGCTTTCAGGGCGGTCGTAACGTCGTGAGCTACACGGCAGCGAAGTCGGGGGTTACGGGGATCGTGCACGCGCTGGCCAACGAGTGGGCTGGTCGCGGGGTGGGAGTGAACGCCATCGCGCCGGGCTACATCGAGACCGAGTTGACCTCGGGATCCCACCGCGATCCCCAGCGCCGAGAGGCTTTCCAAGCCCGAATCCCCGCCGGCCGCTGGGGCTCGCCCGCCGACCTCGGCGGCGCTGTCGTGTTCCTGTCATCCGCCGCGTCTGACTACGTGCACGGTGCGGTGCTTCCGGTAGATGGCGGCTGGCTCGTTCGATAGCGGCTGGCTCGTTAGATCGCGACACGCGCCACCCACGACAGTCCACTTCGCTGCGACAGTTATTACACGTAGGGTCGCAGCATGCGAGCATCACGGCTGATCACCGAGACTAACCACCTCTCGTCCCGTGCGCGCACGGGGCACATCATTGCCCAGGCGCGAAGGCTCGACCCCGCGCGCGCCGACACACTGGTCGCCAATCTGCGCGCCGGTGACCGGTACTCGCGCGAAGTCGGGCTGCTCGTCGCCAGCGCCGCGGGGCGAGCCGAAGAGCTGAACCGCTATCTCGACGACGGCGATGTATCTCTGCGGATCATCGCGGCATCCGCCCTGGTGAGACTCGGCGAGTTTGCCCCGGATGCCGCAGTCGCCTACGCGGGTTCGGCAAGCGCCGAAGAGCGGCGGGCTTTGATCTCCGCGGTGCTACGTGCGGGTCGACGTGACCTTGCGGACGCGCTGGTGCCTCATGAGCGGGCCGCGTTCCGCGCCGCCGCCGCCGCGCGTCTGCTCGCTGTCGCGAGCCCCGATGTGGTGCGTGAGAACATCGACGATCTGCTGCCGTCGCTGCCCAGCGCGGCCGCAGTTGCTCGTGCCTATCCGCTGCAGTTTCTTGATCACGCGCGGCGCGACATCGGTTTCCTGCCGCCGCGCGCCTGGGCGAGCTGGTGGCACCGACGCGGCAGCGCGGTGCTCGCGGCCGTGCGCGCGGGAGGCAGTGCGAACGCCGCGCTCGAGCTGGTCGAGGAATTTCCTCCCGCGATGGGCTGGGTGCGCTGGCATTCGGCGCTGCTCGGCGAGCTGGCTGGGCACGACCGCGATCGGCTCACCGGGGCGCTGCTCGCCTCACCCGGCATTCGTCCGCACCTCAGTCGGCGCACATTGCGTCTGATCGCCGAGTCACCGTCGGCCCTGGGCATCGCCTTTGCCCGCCAACTGCTTGAGGCCGACCGTGCCGAGTTTCGCCGACTGGTGCTGTCGGTCGCCCCTCCGCGTCGGTCTGAACTCTTCGATGCCCTCGTGGATCTGCTCGGGGCGGCTCCGCGGCTGGAGCGGGAGCTTCTGGCGGCGCTGCCCGCGACTGTGCGCATCGCCCAGGCCCGCGAGATGCTTTCGCAACTCTCCCAGGCCGGGGAGGAGCTATTCAACTATCAAGCGCGGCTTCCCTTTGCCGAAGCCGAGCCGCTGTTGCGCCCGTTGCTCACCGAGTCGGCACCGGAGCTTCGCGCGGCAGGCTACCGGGTGCTGCTCGAAAGCGTTGGCTATACTCACGACCGTGCGGCGCTGCGTGACCTGCTCGAGAGCTTTACCCGGCTGCCTAACGAGCAGGAGCCGGTGCGGTCCGCCGCGCTTGTCGCGATCGCCGACCTCCCGCTCCGGGTATTCGACGACATCCAGGTCTCCGCCCTGACCCGCATCGTCGACGACGCGGTTACCGCGCGGGATCACTCGGGCGTGAGTGCCGCCGCCATCCGCACGCTGGCCTCGCGGGTGCTCACCTCCACATCGTCGACAGATGCTCTGCGCGCGTTTGCCATCGCCTGCATCCAGCGCAGCAACGGGGTGTTCTTCCTGCCCCGTCTCGATGCGATCTCGTTTGGGCTTGCTGAGCGTGTGGTCGTCGCCCTCCTGCCTCTTATCGACGAACACGCTCGGGTGGATCGGCACGACGTGCTGTTCACGCTCGTGGCCGCGCTCGGTAGGCGCGCGTGGGGTCTCGCTGCGCTCGATGCGCGGCTCGAACGTGCCTGTGCGAATCGGGATGCCGGGGTCGCCTCAACCGCGATCAGTATGTGGATCGCAGACCCCCGCGTCCGTACCGCGCGGGTGCGCGCCCTCATCGCGAAAGACCGCTCGGTGCTTGCCTTGCCGCAGGTAGAGACCGTTGTCGCGACGGCCGCATCGGATCTGCTTACCCGCAAGGTGCTCGACGGGGCGGTCGCGGGGCGCTTTCAGTCTCGCAACGCTGTCTGGCTCCCGCCCGCGCGGTTCTCACGTCACTGGACGGGGGAGCAGCGCGAAGCCGCTGCTGCGCGGCTCGGCAGGTTCGCGACCGCACGGAGTATCGACCTGTGGGTGCAGTTTCGCGCTCTGGCCCTGCTCTCGTACGTGCCAGAGTTCGGGCTGCGGCACGTGCTCGCCGCGGCGTCGTCACCCGTGGTGCTCACCAGCGAGAAGGGGCTCGCGCTGCTCGGCGGGTTCGGTGCCGATGCGCAGGTAGACCGCGTCTTGGCTGGGGCATTGAGAACCGATCGGGCGCGGGTGGCCGGACCCGCCCTCGTGCGTCGGGCGGGCATCCTGCGACCCGAAGAGGTCGACGATTCGGTGCGCGCAATGCTCGCGGGGGAGCCGAAGGTCACCGCGCGAAAGTCGCTCGCCTACGCCGTTGGCCGTGCGGCGCTGGTCGAACCGTGGGCACTGTACGAGCACATCCTGGGCGACCACCCGCACGACGACGTCACCATTGCCGTCGCTGCGGCGCAGCGCAACCGGCTCGACGATCCGCGCGCGGTCGGTGTTCTGCTCGCGCAGCTATCGGGCGACGGTCGCGGCGCCGGACTGATCGGGGGCATCGACCCGGTGACCGTTTCAGCCCTGCGGCGACACGAGTTCGCGGTTCGGCTCGCCGGCATCTGCGATGCGCCGGCGCCCGCAACCCGAAAGCGCGCGGCGCTCGCGGCGCTTAACTGGCTCGCGTTCGCCCCAGACTTGCGTGCGGCCGTGTGGGTGCTGCTTGCTGACGTGCGGGACCGACCCACCAGCCTGCCCTTCGCGGGTGACCTCGCGCGATCCATGCTCGACTCCGGCCATCCTGAAGGATTTCGTCGGACGGTCGCGGCACTGTTGCTGTCAGATGCCGCCACTCCCCCCGAACTCGATTCGCTTGCTCGGTCGCGCATCTCTGCCCTCCTTCACCCGTTCGGCTGGACGAACCCGCAGCGCGACCACCCGTCAACCGCCGCCGAGTTGGAGGCGGTGATCGACTCGCTCGTGCACGCGGGAGCTTTTGCGATCGAGGCATCAGGGGCCGCGCTGCGCCTACTTCTTCAGCACCCCGATGACGCATCGGCAGACCGGCTGTCAGCGGCATTGGGTGGGCGCGCGGCCGTGGCCCTCGAGGTGATGGACGAGTCGGATGGGTCCCAGCTCGACCGGCTCTCGCGCGCGTTCCCGCTTCTGGTCGAGCGTGGCAGCGAGCCGGAGCTGGTGATGGTCGTCGAGTTTGTTGCCTCGGTCGGGCAGCTCAACGCGAAGTGGAAGTCGATTCTCGCCGCACTTCGGGTGTCGCCTTGGGCTGAGGTGCGTGAGCGAGCGCGCCGCGTTCGCACGTGGTGAGCTCTCTCCGGCGACCCACCACAGCCCGCCGGAGAGAGAGCCTCGTTACGCCGTAACGGCGGGCTTTCGAGCAGGAGCCCGCTTCGGCGCGGGCACCGCGGCGGCCAGCGACGGCGATACCGCACGGGGAACCAGCCGCTGTAACTGCGTGACGTGACGCGGGGTCAGCTCATCGATTGACGCGACCTCGAGCAACTTCATTGTGCGTATGACCTGATCCGACAAAATCTGGATGGTGCGGTCGACGCCCGCGCGCCCGCCCGCCATCAGGCCGTAGAGGTAGGCGCGGCCGATGAGGGTGAACCGTGCGCCGAGCGCCATCGAGGCCACGATGTCCGCACCGTTCATGATGCCGGTGTCGACCATCACCTCGACGTCCGAGCCGACCTCGCGCACGACATCCGGAAGCAGGTGGAACGGAATGGGTGCGCGGTCGAGCTGGCGCCCCCCGTGGCTGGAGAGCAGGATGCTGTCGACACCGAGGTCGGCGAGGCGCCGGGAGTCTTCGACATTCTGCACGCCCTTGATCACGATTTTGCCCGGCCACATGCCCCGGATGATCTCGAGGTCGTTGTAGTTGATCGACGGATCCATCGCCGAGTCGAGCAACTCGCCGACCGTGCCCCCGGTCGACTGCAGCGACGCGAACTCGAGCGGCGGTGTGGTCAGGAAATCCCACCACCACCACGGGCGCGGGATGGCGTTGATGATCGTGCCAACGGTCAGTTGCGGCGGGATCGAGAACCCGTTGCGCTTATCGCGCAGGCGCGCGCCCGCGACGGGTGTGTCGACGGTGAACATCAGGGTGTCAAAGCCGGCGGCCGCGGCACGTTCGACGAGGCCATACGAGATCTCGCGCTGGCGCATCACATAGAGCTGAAACCAGTTGCGACCGTTGGGGTTGGCCGCTTTCACGTCTTCGATTGATGAGGTGCCGAGCGTCGACAGGGTGAATGGGATGCCCGCCGCCCCCGCAGCGCCCGCCCCGGCGATCTCGCCCTCGGTCTGCATCAACCGGGTGAATCCGGTTGGCGCAATTCCGAACGGCATCGCGGACGGTGCGCCAAGCACCTGCGTTGTTGTGTCGAGCTTCGACACGTCGCGCAGGATAGAGGGGTGAAATTCGATGTCTTCGAATGCTTGCCGCGCGCGAGCGAGGGATAGTTCGCCCTCGGCGGCGCCATCCGTGTAGTCGTAGGCGGCCTTCGGAGTGCGACGCTTGGCGATCGCCTGCAGGTCGTAAATCGTGAGGGCGCCCCCCAGACGTCGCTTCTTGCCGTTGAGCTCGGGTGTCTTGAACTTCATCAGCCCAAGAAGCTCCCTGGGGTTCGGAAACTGGCGCTTAACCATCGGTCGTCCTATCTACGTGGTTCAGGAGGGCGTCACGCGAGTGCGCGATGTGGTCGCGCGCGAGCTGGGCTGCGGCATCGCGGTCGCCCGCGGTGATGGCATCAAGGATGCCCTGGTGCTGCGCGGCGATCTCGGTTGCGGTGAGCAGTTGGGCGGCCTGCACCTGGCCGATGCAGAGTTCGATCTCACCCATGAGCAGCGCGTGCATCCGGGCGAGTCGGGGGCTGGGCTGACCGGCGACGAGCGCGCGATGAAACTGGATGTCGCTCTGCGCAAAGTCGGTGCTGGCGACGAGCGAGCGGTGGGCCGCGAGTGCTTCGGCCGGAATCGACTCGAGCGCGGCGATCGCGGCACCCTCAACGATCGCGCGGTTGTTGAACAGGTCGACGATGTCGTCGCGGCGCAGCTGCGGCACTCGCGCCGCGCGGTGGGCCTCGCGCCGCAGCAAGCCGTCGGCGACGAGCCGCTCGATGGCGATGCGGGCGGTGGGGCGGGCGACACCGAAGCGCAGCGCGACGGCGGCTTCTGTGAGCGTCGAGCCCGGGGCATCCGTCTGGGCCAGGATGCTCGCACGCAGTTGATCAGCGATCGATTCGGGGAGCACGGCGTCGACGCTCATCATGCCCCTCTCCCTCGAATTGTCTAACAATCTAACGCATTGTCAGACAATGTGGCAAGAGTGGGAGGCGTGGCCCTACGGCAGGTGGCGCGCGATCGCGGCGCGGATCGCGGGCACGACCTCGAGCAGCGACGCGAGCGGCCGGCGGTAGGTGAGGCCGCTAATGCTCACGGCACCGAGCTGTGGGCCTGGCAGCCGAACGGGTAGCGCCACACAGTTGACGCCGATCTCGTTCTCTTGGTTGTCGATGCCATAGCCGCGCTGTCGAGTGGCAATAATCTCGGCGAGCAGCGCCGCGCGATCCGTTATCGTGTTCTCGGTGTGACGCACGAGGGGTTCGGGCCCCAGCCACTCGTTGAGCTGCGCCGCCGTCGTCACCTCGAAACTCAGCAGCAGCTTGCCCACCGCGGTCGAGTACGCGCGGTTGCGCCCGCCGATCGTCGAGGTGAGACGCATCGCACCCGTCGGTGGATCCACCTTGGCTCGGTAGACGATGTCGGGTCGATCGAGCACAGCGTAGTGCGCGGTCTCGCCGTATTCGGTTGCCAGCTCCACCAGCAGGGGAGAGATTCGCGCTGTCTCGGGCCGGGCGTCGTGATGACGGAACGCTAACCGCACAAACTCATCGCCCAGTTCGTAGACACCCCTGCCCGTCTGGCTCGCGAGCCCCGCCTTGCGAAGCGAGGCCAGTGCGCGGTGAACGGTTGGCTTCGAGCCGCGCACGCGCTTGGCTAGTTCGTCAAGCGAAATGCCACTTGGGTGCTCGGCGAGCTCTAACAGCACCGCGAGAACGCGGTCTGATCCGACGAGCTTTTCGGGCACGTCAGCTTCTTCCTCGGGCACGTTAGTCACAGCCGGGGGTCCACGTGCACTTTGGGACCGGGGCCGGCGCCGGGTCCACGCCGACCTTCGAGACGGGCGGCCACGTCAGCGAGGCCGACCACCTCCGCCACGATCGGGTCGGGAACGACCTCGCCCGAGGCGAAGAGCCCGATGGCACCGGCCAGCCCGGGGGAGGCCGACAAGATGCCGACCGCCGTGACATCCTTGAGCGCAACGTCGCGCGAGTCGACAAGCGACGGCGTTCCCGAGAGCCCGATGAACACGATGCGACCGGCGGGGTCGACGAGCTTCGCGGCGAGAGCGGGTGCGCTGGCCATCGAGGTCGCGTCGATCACGGCGGCCCACGGGATGCCCGCGCTCTCGACCCGATCAAGCTGCCAGGTGTGCTCTACGCCGAGGCGCTCCGCCAGCTCAAGTGACTCGGGGCGCGTGCCGGCGACGTGCACATCGAGTCCGCGGGCGAGCGCGAACTGGGCTGCCAGTAGCCCGATGGTGCCGGATCCGAGGATCAACAGTGACTGGCCCTCAACCAGAGCCGTGGCATCCACGGCTCTCAACGAATTGCCGCCGGGTTCGACCAGCGCTGCCGCGGTCACCGAGACGCTGGACGGAATTTCGTAGGCGAAGCGTTCGGGAATGAGCATTTGTTCGGCCAGGGCGCCCGGCCAGCCATCCTGGATGCCAACCTCGTAGCGATCGGGGCACACGTGGTGCACGCCGCCGAGACAGAACCGGCAGTGACCGCAGCCCAGCATGGTGTCGCCGGTAACGCGCCTGCCGATCCACGCGGCCGAGACGCCGTCGCCGACGCCGCTGACCACCCCGGTCCACTCGTGACCCAGGCGGAGTGGAAAGTGCGTGAGACCCTGCTCGAGATAGGCCATCTCGCCGGTGTAGAACTCGACGTCCGTGCCGCAGATCCCCACACGTTGCACGTCGACGAGCAGGTCGCCCGCAGCAGGTACGGGCGACTCGACCTCCTCGACGGATGCCGTGCGCGGCGCCGAGACGACGAACGCGCGCACTACCCCACCACGGCCTGGCGCTGCTCGCCGAGCTTCTCGATTCCGAGAGTGAGCACTTCGCCACCGTGCAGAAAGACCTGCGGGTTCAGGCCCATGCCCACGCCGGGCGGGGTTCCCGTGTTGATCAGGTCACCGGGCTCGAGGGTGAGAAACTGGCTGAGGTAGTGAACAATGAACGCCGGTGAAAACACCATCGTCGAGGTGGAGCCATTCTGGCGCCGGGTCTCGTCGACGTCGAGGTACATGGCGAGGTTGAGGGCGTCGCCGACCTCGTCCGGAGTCACGAGCCAGGGCCCGGCCGGGTTGAAGGTCGGAGCGGACTTGCCTTTCGACCACTGGCCCTTACGTTCAATCTGCCATTCGCGCTCGCTCAGGTCGTTGACGACCATGTATCCCGCGATGGCCGCTTCGGCTTCGGCCTCGTCGGCGAGGTAGCTGCAGCGTCGGCCGATGACCACACCCAGCTCGACCTCCCAGTCCATCTTTACGGAGCCGCGAGGAACGAGCACGTCGTCGTTGGGGCCCTGGATGGTGTTGGGGGACTTCGTGAACAGGATCGGCTCGGATGGCACTTCGGAGCCGGTTTCGGCCGCGTGGTCGCTGTAGTTGAGGCCGATGCACAGAATCTGGTGCGGTCGGGCTATGGGCGAGCCGATGCGCAGGCTGCCGATCTGCTGCTCGGGTCGACCCGCGATGATGTCGCCAAGGTCGGCGATTCGGCCCGAGGCGAAGAAGGCCTCGTTGAAGTCGTCGATGACATCCGACACGTCGACGTATCGGTCTTGCCCGACGAGCACGGCGGGCTTCTCGAGCCCGGGGGCTCCAAGGCGCAGCAGTTTCATGGTGATTGGTCTCCTGTTGGCGTTCGCGCGAGCCCACGCGGGCTGTAGCATCATTCTGAATAGTAATAGTAAGTTCTATTAGTTGGAAAGTCGGGCCATCAGGGTGGATGAACTTCGCAGCGCCGAGTGGTACTCGGGCACCGATCGAAACGCGTACATTCACCGCGCGTGGATGCGGCGCGGCACGCCAGACAGCGCGCTCGACGGTTCCAAGCCGCAGATCGCCATTGCCAACACGGCGAGCGACCTGACCCCCTGCAACATGCACCTCAACGAGGTAGCCGAATCGGTGAAGCGGGGAATCTGGGAGGCCGGCGGGGTTGCCTACAACCTTCCCGTCGTGTCCATCGGCGAGACTCAGGTGAAGCCAACCGCGATGCTGTGGCGCAACATGGCCGCGATGGCGATGGAAGAGATGTTCCGCGCCAACCCCATCGATGGGTTGGTGTTGTTGGGTGGGTGTGACAAGACGATTCCGGCGCTGCTGATGGCCGCGGCATCCGTGAACCTCCCTGCCGTGGTCGTGCCGGGCGGCCCCATGCTCACCGGCCACTTTCGGGGCGAGGCACTGGGATGTGGCACCGACGTCTGGCGCCTCAGCGAAGAGGTGCGCGCGGGCACCCTGACCAACGGGCAGTTTCGTGCGTCCGAGGAGTCGATGATCCGCAGCAAGGGCCACTGCAACACGATGGGCACGGCGAGCACGATGGCGGTCGTCGCCGAAGCGCTCGGGATGACGATCCCTGGCTTCGCAGGAACACCCGCGCCCGACAGCCGCCTGCTCTCGATGTCGCATGCCACCGGCACCCTGATCGTCGAGATGGTCACGTCTGATCGCCGCCCCAGCGACATCATGACGAAGCAGTCATTCCTCAACGCGATCATCGCCGTGGCTGCCGTCGGCGGATCGACGAACTCCGTCGTGCACCTCCTGGCGATCGCGGGCCGGCTAGGAGTCCCGCTGACGCTTGAGGACTTCGACGAGGCCGGGTCGCAGGTGCCGTTGCTGGCGAACCTGCAGCCAAGCGGCCACTACCTGATGGACGACCTGTACCGCGCCGGTGGCGTGCTCGCTCTGCTCTCGCAGGTGTCAGATCTGCTGCACCCCGAGCCGATTACGGTGACGGGCAAGCCGCTCGTCGACTACCTCGGCGACAGCCCCGTGTATGACGCCGACGTTATTCTGCCGCGCACGATGCCGCTGATGGCTGACGCGGGGATCGCGGTGCTGCGGGGCAACCTCGCTCCGAACGGTGCAATCATCAAGCCGGCTGCCGCGACCCCGGAACTGCTGAAGCACCGCGGGCCCGCCGTCGTATTCGACAGCATCGAAGACCTGCGCGCCCGGCTGGACGACCCCGATCTCGACGTCACCGCCGACTCCGTGCTGGTGCTGCGGGGCTGCGGCCCACGCGGGTATCCCGGCATGCCTGAGGTCGGCAACATGCCGCTTCCGCGCAAACTGCTCGAGGCGGGGGTGCGTGACATGGTGCGAATCAGCGACGCCCGCATGAGCGGCACGGCTTACGGCACGGTGGTGCTGCACGTGGCTCCCGAGGCGGCCGCCGGCGGCCCGCTCGGGCTGGTGCGCACGGGGGATTTCATCGAGCTCGACGTGCAGGCCCGCACCCTGCACCTCGACGTCTCCGCTGAAGAACTGGCGAGCCGATCGGTGGATTCTGAGACCACCGCGGGCTATGCGGCACCGACCCGCGGCTGGGCGAAGCTCTATGTCGACCACGTCATGCAGGCCGACACGGGTGCCGACCTGGATTTCCTGGTCGGATCGAGCGGAGACGCGGTGGCTCGTGAGTCGCACTGACACCCTCACCGCCGAGGCGGATCTCGGGCGTTCTATTTCGGATGCAACCGCAGCCGCGGTCTCCACCTCGGCCTTCGATCGCGTGACGGCCGCCGTCGATGCCTCGCACTACCTGCTGACGCCGCGAGCGGTCGTAACCCCCGCGAACGCGTCGGAGATCGGCGAACTCTTCAGTTTCGCCACCGCCGCGGGTGAGTCGCTGACGTTCCGCTCGGGGGGAACCAGCCTCTCGGGCCAGGCCAGCACCGGTGGCATCCTTATCGACACCCGCACACACTTTCGCGACATCGAGGTGCTCGACCACGGTGCTCGGGTGCGGGTGCAGCCGGGCGTCACCGTGCGGCAGGTCAACGCGCGGCTGCTGCGCCATGGGCGCAAGCTCGGCCCCGATCCGGCGAGCGAAATCGCGTGCACGATCGGCGGCGTGATCGCTAACAACTCGAGCGGCATGGCGTGCGGCATCGTGCACAACACCTACCGCACGCTCGAGAGCGCGATAATCGTGCTGCCCACCGGCACTGTTGTCGATACCGACGCCGTTGACGCCGATGACCTGTTGGCGGCGAGCGAGCCCGCACTGTGGCAGACCCTGGCCGACCTGCGCGAGCGGGTCATCAGCAATCCCGAGCTGCTGGCGTCGGTCGAACGGCAGTACCTCATCAAAAACACGATGGGGTATGGCCTGAACTCGCTCGTCGATTTCGAGCGCCCCGTCGACATGCTCATGCACCTGCTCGTCGGCAGCGAAGGCACTCTCGGTTTCGTCGCCGAGGCGACCTTCCGCACCCTGCCGATCAACACGAGCGTCGCGACGGGGCTGCTCGTCTTCGACACGCTCGAACTGGCCACCGGCGCGCTTGTGCAGTTGGTCGCGTCTGGTGCGGCAACGATCGAGCTTCTGGATGCCGCGTCGCTGAAGGTTTCGCAGCGTGACCCCGAGTCCGTGGGAGCCTTGCCCGAACTCGTAGTCGTGGGTCACGCGGCACTGCTCGTCGAGTACCAGACCACTTCGCCAGACGCACTCGCACAGCTCTCTGCCGCCGCTGAATCATTGTTCGCGACACTGCCGCTGACGGTTCCGGCCGTGCTCACGGCCGATGCGAGAGTGCGCGCCGCATTCTGGCACCTGCGCAAGGGGCTGTTCGCAGCGGTCGCTGGCGCCCGCCCCTCCGGTACGACGGCCCTGCTCGAAGACATCGCGGTGCCCGTTGCGAGTCTCGCCGCTACCTGCGCGGCGCTCCAGGTGCTGTTTGTTAGACATGGCTACACCGACGCCGTGATCTTCGGTCACGCCAAAGACGGCAACATCCACTTTCTGATCAACGAGAACTTCGACGACC
>Ga0105046_10003072_pt1 | contig 26412 bp, 21 predicted proteins | sample MAT03_FD_78385 | JGI IMG/M metagenome (GOLD analysis project Ga0105046, IMG submission 78385) | Freshwater microbial communities from Lake Fryxell liftoff mats and glacier meltwater in Antarctica - MAT-03 (megahit assembly) | ecosystem: Environmental > Aquatic > Freshwater > Ice > Liftoff...
GAAGTTGGAACAGCTAGGCGCACTGACTTTGAAATAAAAGCAAAAGCGTTTGCCATTGGAGAAGTTATAAAGGAAGAAAGACGCCTTGCGTCAATGACACAAGAGCAATTGGCCGAAAAGACAGGGACTAAAAAAAGCTTTATATCAAGAATTGAAAATGGACACAGTGACATACAACTTTCGACACTTTACAAACTCGTGGAGTATGGACTTGGACGTAAAATCTCACTGACAATATCCTAGGACTGAAAAGAAAAAAGCCTTTATTTGACCAAAAAAGGCCTTTTTAAACTTTCGTTTTATGCTTTAGAATCGATTTTCTGGAATCTGGTTCCAACACTACAAGCTTAGCATATCTTTAAACTTGACGGCTTGTCTTCTGGAAACTTCAACTTTTTCGCCACCTTTTAGCTTGATCAGAATGCCACCTGAAAAATAAGGTTCGAGCGTTTCCACCATGCGGAGGTTGATGATGTGTTTTCGGTTTGCACGGAAGAAAATGTTTGGATCCAATCTTTCCTCCAGCGCATTCAAAGACCTTAAAACCAGTGGCTTGTTGTTTTCAAAATAGATTCGGACATAGTTGCCAATGGATTCGAAAAGGCGAACGGTGTTCAGCTTTATAAAATAATATTTGTTTCCGTCTTTGACAAAAACCTGGTCATATTCTGTAAAAACTTTGGGTTGTGGCCCACCTTCACCTTCTTCTTTGTGATCCTCTTCCAACTTTTTGAGGGCTTGTTCCAACCTATTGGTGTCGATTGGCTTGAGGAGGTAGTCAATTGCATCAAAATCAAAGGCTTTCAATGCATATTCATCATAGGCAGTGGTGAAAATGACATCTGGCGCAATGCTGTCATCGAGGGCTTCGAGGACTTCAAAACCAGATTTTCCGGGCATTTGAATGTCCAAAAAAACCAATTCCGGCCTTTGCTGATTGATTTTGACAATGGCTTCTTCGCCATTGGTGGCCTCATCGATGATTTCGATTTGAGGATAGACTTCTAAAAGGCGACGAAGCTCGTTTCTCGCAAGTCGTTCGTCATCAACTATAATGGTTCTCATTTTGAAAGGGGGATTTTTATAATGGCTGATACTTTTTCTGTGTCGGTTTGGACTATGGTGAACAAGTCCGGTTTGTTGTATATGAGCTCAAGGCGATGCAGAGTGTTGATTATCCCAAAGCCTCCGGAATCGGTTCCGTTGAGAGATCCCGTGTTGTCAATCCGGATTTCGGCGAACGATTTTTCAATTTTAGAGCTGATGGAAATCTGGCCGCCACCCACTTTTTTGGAGATTCCGTGTTTGACGGCATTTTCCACCAGGGTTTGAATCATCATGGGAGGGACGTGAATACCAAGGGTTTGCGGATCCAGATCGATTGAAAATCTAAGCCGCTCTTCGTATCTGATTTTCTCCAGATTGAGATAGTCTTGCACCGTTTTAAGTTCTTCTGAAAGTGGAATGGTGCGAGCCCTGTCGGACAAAAGCGAATTTCGTAAGATATTGGATAGCTGTGTAATGGCGGATTTTGCTTTTGAAGGATCTTCATCTACCAAACTTCGAATTCCATTGAGTGCGTTGAATACAAAATGTGGATTGAGTTGCGATTTGAGCTTGTTGAGCTCAAATTCTTTCAAGGCATTTTCCCATTTGAGCCGTTCGATTTCTTCTCTTCTGTAACGGCTGAAGAAGGCAATGGCGAAATATATAACAGACCAAAGCAGAAAAAGCGTCATCGAATTGACCACTAAAATGCTCATAGAAACAAGCCATTCCCGCCAATTGAGATCATCAGAAACTAAGTTTAAGCCTCTATCAATCAGAAGATTGGTGGATGCATAGACAGTTGCCATCAACAAATTGCTAACCAAAACAAGGATGACCAGTTTGGGTAGCGGAAATTCGATCCAGGAATAGCGTTTAAAAATATTTCTGAATAAATGAGTGAGTCCGAAGGCAAGCAGGCAGAGCGAAAAAATGGAAACGATCTCATTTAAGGTCAGGTCATGACCGGTGCTATACCTATAAAATACTGACATGGCCAAACCATATCCACCCCAGCCCAAAAACTGGCATAGAAAATATAAGCGGGCTTTGTTTGGAAGTTTTGAAAATGCCATTCAGTAGATGTGGAAATAAAAGTCCTGTAAATCAAGCAACAACATAGGTCAAAAAGTAGCAGCGGTAAAAAATATATGCGAAAGGCAGAAAAGCAGATTTAGAGTTTTGGTCAATTTTAAAGGCTTTTGAATTTTAGTATTTGTGCAAACTCAAGTTTCATTTTCCAAAATGGAAATGAATGGGCTTGAAGCTTATGCCCTTTTGAATAAAAGTTCTTTTATTTGCTTTCAAGTTGGGTATTTCTAATTTTATATTTTTTATAGATGGCTAAAATTCAATCGCTTTGTGTGATAGACGACGACGTAATCTACCAGTTTGCGGCCAAGCTAACCATTAAGCAATTGGATCTTGCTGAGCAGGTTCTAACTTTTTCAAACGGCGAATTGGCAAAAAATTATTTTGTTGAAAATGCTGAAAACCAAGCTTTACTGCCAGATGTTTTGCTGCTCGACATCAACATGCCCATCATGGATGGATGGGATTTTCTCAATTGGTTTTCTGAAAACAGAAAGTTGATAAAAAAGAATATTCCTATTTTTATGGTGAGCAGCAGCATCGATTGGAGAGATATAGAAAAAGCAAAAAGCTATGCGGAGGTAGTAGATTATGTTTCAAAACCCTTAACGGATGGCAGCTTTTATGAAATCATAGCAAAAATAAGCTCCTGATTTACTGCTATTTCTATACTTAAAGAACAGAGCTTGAGTCCAAAGATCATTCAAGATTGGCAAGCCAACAGCAAAAAGGACCTGGGCCAGAATCAAAATTTTCTCAAAATACTAAACCATAAGAAGCTTGATTTTCAAAAAATCTCACTTGTTCATGATGAAGTTTTTGAGCAAATAAATTGTTTGGATTGTGGCAATTGTTACAAAACAGCACATCCCATTTTCACCAAAACAGATGTAAACCGGATTTCAGACTTTTTGAGGATGAAAGTCAGCAGTTTTGAAATTTCTTATTTGAAAGCGGATGAGAGACCTGACTCCCAATCAATTGCCTTGTCCTTTTCCAAATTTGGATAACATATGTCAGGTTTAAGAAGTGCGGCCAAAAAGTTGTAGAAGCTATCCGCATACACATTCAAAAGAAGTATGGGAACGTACAAATCTACTGGCAAAAAACACGATTACATGCCCGGCTGCTTTTCGGATTGTGGAACGAATGCGGGAAGGAAAGTCCTGATATTCAGCTAGATTCTTATGATGTTTATCGTAAACAAAACATCAAGGAGCAAAATGCAGATGCCAATAAACAGGAAGTAGAAATACTTATTTGCCCCAACATCAATCGTTTTCACATCCCACACTTCGCCTTCTACCGATGTCATGGCTTCGATCAAGGCTGGAACTTCGTTTCTATCGTTGGTAACTTCAAAATATTTACCGTTCGTTTGTGACGAAATATTTCTCAAATCACCTGGTTTAAGTTTCGCAATTACCTCATTTCCATCATCATCTAAAATAAAACCTCCGACCCCATCTGGAATTTTGCCTCCTTCGGCAGTCCCAACACCCAGCGAAAAAACACGAATGCCGTCTTTTTCCAACTGTGAAATTGCATCTTCCGTATCATCCCCAAAATCTTCGCCATCGCTCACCAGCAATACCAGTTTAGAGCTAATTTTTTTGGTGCTGGTTTCGTTTTCCTTAAATTTTAGGTGGGCAAGTTCCAGCGCTTTTCCGAAATCTGTGCCTTCGCCAGATACCACTTTTGTGCTGGCTGTTTCCAAAAGCGTGTTCAAGGCACCTTTGTCAAAGGTAAATGGGCAATACAAAAAAGCATCGCTGGAAAAAACAACCAAAGCCACCCGATCGGCGGCAAAAGATTCCAGAACATTTTTTAATTCGAACTTAATTTTTTCCAGCCGGCTGGGCTGAACGTCATTGCAATTGATTGATTTTGAGAGATCTATTGCAATTACAATGTCCTTGCCAATTGCTTTCACTTCCTTTTTTACACCGCCAAAAGATGGGCCCAAAATGCTTACAATTACCAAAGCGAAGAATAGGCTTCTTAAAAAGAATTTAACCCAGAATAAATTAATTTCCGATGTTAATCTTTTGGATATCAAATAGGTGCGAATGGCAAAGGCGAGATAGAGGAACAAAAAAATTCCTGCGAAGAGATATTCTAATTGCCCGATTTGTTTGAACCAATTCATATTTTTCAGGCACAAAATTGCTTATATTTTCTTTCCCGATAAACCATAAAATTTTGCCACTTTTCAAAACCAAAGTAAAAGCAATTGAAGTCGGCCTACTTTTGGGGGCTCAAAGCGTATTTCAACTGTAAAATGAAAAATCCTTTTCCAATCATCGGTCAGCTCTTTTCTGAGGTTTGGGCGGCCATCATTCGATTTCCTTTGGCCAATGCTTCCGCTATTATTTCATTTACCCTGGCTTCTCTTTTAATTGATGATAAAGAAGCTGATAATTACCCATTTATAAACGGACTAATCGTCTCTTCATTGGGGATTTGTTTCTTTATTTCAGTTCAATTGTTGCAAGAAACACAAGGGATCAGGCTTAGACGAGGGGTTTTCATCAAGGCATTTGGCCTGCTGCTGGCGATCGGATATTATTTTTACCTGCCTGAAAAATTCCCTTTATCCTATGTGTATCAAATCGGCCTTTTTGCCTGCATTTTTCATCTCTCCATTTCTTTCATTCCATTTCTGAATCGAAAACTAACGCAGTATTTCTGGCAATTTAACCAGGTTGTTTTTCTTCGGATTTTGCAAAGTGGCTTTTATTCTGCGGTGCTTTTTGGGGGAATTTCTTTGGCATTGTTGGCCATCGAACACCTTTTTGATTTTGACATAAATGGCAAAAATTATCTGAGGCTCTACCTTTTTCTTGGTTTCGTTTTCAATACAGCGTTTTTCACGGCAGGAATTCCCAAATCGTTCGATGCACCTATTTTTTATCCGAAAGCATTAAAGGTTTTCAGTCAATTTGTGCTTATTCCTTTGGTAAGTATTTATCAATTAATACTTTATGCCTATCTGGGCAAAATAGTTATAACAGGTATATGGCCCAGTGGATGGGTAAGCCATTTGGTGATTTTCTGTACAGGCTTTGGCATTCTGATCGTTTTGTTGATTTGGCCTCTGCTCAACCAAAAAGAAGAAAGTTGGATTAAATGGTATGCAAGGGCAACCTTTTTATCCATTTTTCCTTTGGCCATTTTAATGGGTTTGTCGGTTTACAAGCGGATCGTTGAATATTCATTTACTGAGGAAAGGCTGATTCTTGTTTTTCTTACTTTTTGGCTTATTTTTATTTCCATCTACTTTGTTGTCAGTCGTTTAAAAAACATAAAAGCCATTCCAGTTTCGCTTGCCTTCTTTTTATTGATTGCCAATGTTGGACCTTGGAGCGTGGGTGAATTGTCAAGAAAGGCTCAGTTTTCGGAATTAAAATCAATACTTGTTAAAAATGGATTGATAAAAAATGGCAATTGGCAAAAACCAAAGAAACCGGTTTCTAAAATTGATCGCTTTCAAATTGGTCAGAAAACCGAATACCTTATTGCACATTTTGGAACCCAATCTTTGCTTGATTTGGTGGATAATCCTGCATATTTAAATGGCAGAAAAAAGAACGAAAATCCACTTGCACAAGATGTTATGGACTCTCTTGGGCTGGAATATGTTTCTGATTACGAGATCAAAACTCCAAAAGATAAGGAAGAGAAGTATTTAACGATTCAGTTTCCTGAAAAGGGATCAACAACTGCTTTTCACGTCACTGGAATGGATTATTGCATCCCGATAAATCTGACCGCTGAAAGAAGAGACAGTTCAGCAGAAAAAATTCTATTCAAGGGAATTGTTGCCTTGAAAGATCAAAATCTAAAACTTGAATTAGACCAAAGCAAAATCAAAATCAATTTGAATGGTGAACGCTTAGAACTTGACTTAAGCCAACTTTCAGATTCAATATTTTCTAAATATAGCATAGGCAAATCTGATTTCATTCAATCTCAAACTTCTTGCAAGCCACTTAGAGTAAACACAAAGTCAATGCATTTTAAACTTTTGGTTTTGGAAATGCGGCTGTTTAAAAGTGCCGATTCTCTTGAAGTTAAGGAATTGTATGGAATCTTAATTCTGGATTTTAAGGCCAATCGCCTTTAGTTCGATCAAAATACAACATTAGGTAATGAATTGAACGTTTGCTCATTGTTTTGACAAGGTACTTTTCGATCTTGTGTTATACATATTTTGACAAAAAAATGAAAGTTTCACAATTGACTTATTCTCTTGAGAGTGGTTGGAATGGTGCTGAACTTTTGAGTTCAGTAGCTGATTCTCAAATGATTCTGGTTTTTGGATCACGTACCACTTTGGAAGAAAATCAATGGTTTCCGGCATTAAGAAAGAGATTTTTAAAAGCAGACATCATTTCACTTTCTACATCGGGCAACATCCTGAATGAAGAAGTAAGCGACTTTAGTATTGTCGCAACGGTTGTCTTTTTTGAGAAAACAAGGATAAAAACTACAATGTCAAATATCGATGCTATGGAAAATAGCAACGAAGCCGGTGCAGTGATTGGCTCCATGTTGGCAGATCCCACTTTGAAGCATGTCTTGATTTTTTCTGATGGCGGAAAAGTAAATGGAAGCGAACTCGTAAAAGGCTTAAATGGCGTGTTGAACGTAACCATAACAGGCGGTTTGGCCGGCGACGATGCCAGATTTGAGAAAACCATAGTTGGACTAAACAACATTCCAAGTTCAGGAAATATTGTTGGTGTAGGGCTTTATGGTGAAAATGTAAGTGTTGGCTATGGCCATTTGGGCGGTTGGGATCCTTTTGGGCCTGAGCGACTTATTACCAAATCTAAAGGAAATATTTTATATGAATTGGACAACAAACCAGCGTTGGAATTGTATAAAACATATCTTGGCGATAAAGCAAAAGACCTGCCAGGTTCTGCTTTGCTTTTCCCATTGGGTATGAAAATGAAACCAGGCGAACCCGTTTTGACAAGAACTATTTTGACTATTCAAGATGACGGCGGGATGGTTTTTGCTGGCGATGTTCCCCAAGGTTCGAGCGTTCAGTTGATGAAGGCCAATTTCGAAAAGCTGATAGATGCTTCCGCAACAGCTGCTGAGCAAAGCCTTGAATCTATCGGAAAAGACTCAGAACTTGCTTTGCTCATTTCTTGTGTAGGCCGAAAACTGGTTCTTGGACAGCGTGTTGAAGAAGAGGTGGAAGCGGTTCGTGAGGTTCTTGGTTCAAAACCAGCCATTACTGGCTTTTATTCTTATGGAGAAATTTCAAGTATTTTGGGATCGCCAAACTGTGAATTGCATAACCAAACTATGACAATCACCTTGCTGAAAGAAAATTAGATAGTTGACAGAAGTAATATGATTCTGAATAAGTTACTGGAAAGGCAAATCAAGAGGCATTTGAAATCCACAGATCTGTGGGCAAATCCTGAATTGGTTGAATTGATGCATTCCATTTCAGAAGCATATCAACATCAGGAAGAAGATAGGCAGTTGATTGAGAGGTCCTTAGATCTAAGTTCGGCTGAATTGACGGACGCAAACCAAGCAGTTCGAAAAGCCTATGAAACTATTGAGCTAAAAAACCAGGACATGGTATCCTCATTGGAATATGCCAAACTTGTACAGGATTCCATGCTTTCGAAGGAATCTTACCTTTTAAAGATCTTTCCAAAATCGTTTGTGTTCAATAAACCTAAGGAGATCGTGAGTGGAGATTTCTTTTGGTTGTCGCAAAAAAATGGCAATACCTATTTGGCCACAGTTGACTGCACAGGCCACGGAGTTCCAGGTGCTTTTATGTCGGTAATCTGTTTTCGTTTTTTAAATCAGGCGGTGAGTGACTTAAAGCTTGAAAAGCCATCGGAAATTTTGAATTATCTAAACACGGAAATTAAAAATACCATTACCGATAAAATTGAAGATCAGGAATCCAAAAATGCACTCGACATTTCAATGGTAAAAATTGATCACAAAAGGAGAAGTTTTGAATTTTCTGGAGTAGGCCAAAAAATGTTTTATGCCAATGGAAAAGAACTCTTAGAAATCAAAGGCGATAAGTTTCATATTGGGCAAAACCTTGATCCACAAAAACATAGAATCACTTCTCAGGAGTTTGAAATTGAAAAAGATTCTACTCTTTATATGTACAGCGATGGTTTTCAAGACCAGTTTGGTGGACCAGAAACCAAGAAATTTGGCACAAAAAGATTGAAAGATTTGATTGAATCCATTTCAGACATGGAAATCAAACAGCAGAAGTCAACTATTGAAAATACGTTTATGAACTGGAAGAATGGTAATGATCAAGTTGACGATACTTTCTTTTTGGGTGTCAACCTGAGTCATTTTTAGTCATAGATTTAGTTTCCGGATCTCAAAATGGCAGTGCCGATGTTGCATTCCATACACCTTTTTGGCAGGCAATAGTTTTTATACAATTCGTTCAATGCCTGACTTTGACCAGCAGTAGAAATGGTTTGGTTTTCAGCTTCCCACATTTTGGTGATTTTGTTTGGCTCGGCCTTCATTTCATTGACCCAATCAAGACTTCTTTCAATCAATTCTGGTTGGTTCTGATACAAACCCATGGCTGTCAAAAATGGCGTAAACACATTGATTACCAGATTTTCTTTTAGAAATTTGCCGATCTCAAATTTGTCTTTTTCATATCCCTGTTCTTTGAGAAAATCCTGGAGAATCTGATTGTTAGTAGCCTCATCATTTGTCGTAAAAAAGTCGGCATTGTACTTCGCAGAGCCAATCAGTTCGAACCAATTGGGCATATTTTTACAGATGATGGACAACAATATGATCCTTTGTACTGGAAAAGCACTGGGTCTTAGCCTAAAAAGCTTCCACAACAAAGGAGGAGGTTTCAGGCCATACTTTTGGGCATAAAAAAGATATTCCTTCTTTAATTTTTGGCCGGCTTGTCCCGAAACTTTGTCGAGATATCCGGCCTGACCCAATAGAATAGAAGCAATCGTTTCCGCATTCCAGGCCTGAGCGGCTAGTATTTTTACTGGAACAGATTGGCTAAGAACAAGCATCGGTTCTGCATTTATTTGGAGGCCAAGACACCAGGCAATGGATTGAAAGAAAGTTTCCAGCCAATTTTTATTGTTGCTTTCAAATCTTGATAAGATCTCTCTCGCCTTTCTTTCCAGGCGTTCCACCAGCACCCGCTCCTGCATGCTGACCATCAAAAATGCGTCGATTGAGGGCAAAAAGGAAGTACATAGAATTTGTGTTTTATCCTCATTGAGCAACGAACGGTACCTCAACAAGATTTCCATCGGGACTAGGTTTTTAAGCTCAATTGTTGGAACTATTGAGCCGTCCTTTCGCAAAACCTCAGTATCTTTTTCCCATACAACATGCAGAATAACAGATTGATATGCTTCATCATTTTGATGTTTATGTGCATTCCATTCACTTGCTTTGATGTGTATTTCTATTGAACCCACCCACTCCAATCCAAAAAGAAATATTTTGGATTGGTAGAAATCAGGACCAGCATTTTGATTTTTAAAGCCCGCTTTGATTACTTTCAATTCTTCATCGGCAACAAGGAGTGGTTTGTCTTTTAGAAAAAGCTGCTGTTCCCAGATTATTTGTAAAAAATCCTCTTTCATGTCTCAAAAATAGCTACTCAAATGTGAAAAAATAAAGTTTGACTTTTTATCCTTGCCAGAAACAAAGAAGCAATTACTTTTGTGACCTTCAAAAGCCCAGGTGGCGAAATTGGTAGACGCACTACCTTGAGGTGGTAGCGCTCGAAAGGGTGTGCTGGTTCGAATCCAGTCTTGGGCACAATCCCGTCATCCTCATGACGGGATTTTTTTTACATATTGGTTCCGCCTATCCTTTCATTAAATAGAGCATGAACTGGAAGTAAAAATTGGCTTGCTGCCATATCAATCAGAAATTAGTTTTTTCTTACTTATACTTCCATTCTCTACCACTTTTTTTAAAAGCGCTTTTTTCTATCTTTACAATTCTTATAAATCCCTCATAATTCGCTGGTTATAGAGTGTTTTGGAGTGGGAAGCAATCCAAAATGAAATTTTTATTTGGGGTAGTTTTTGCCCGATAACCAGTGTTTTTAATGCTTTTTTAATAAATATTGGGTTATTATGGAAAAATGTGGTAGAAAGTGGGGGAAATGTCAAAATCACTTCCTACTTTTGGCCCGCGGGATTGTGTTTACATACCACTTCCCCAAAGACTCGGTTTAATGGTCACTTATTCAGGTACATACGATTGCAAGATGGATCCCAAAGGGAGAGTCGTGCTTCCGGCTAAGCTCAAAGCAAGGCTGCCTGATGCTGCAGAACAGAAAATTGTGATTGTACTTGGTTTCCAAAAGTGCCTTACCATTTACACCTATGCCCAGTGGGAAGAGAAAATAGCATCTTTTGCCAATGTGTCTGAGTATGATGCTAAAGGCCAGAAGTTTATCAGAGATTTTACACGTGGAATGGCTGAAGAAACTTTAGACAGTGTGGGCAGATTTACCTTGAATAAAAAATTGATTCAATATGCGGGATTGACGAGCGATGTGGTCCTGGCGGGAGTGGGAAGTAAGATTGAAATATGGAATCCAGAAACGTATGAAAATTCATTGACGTCATTGGAAGAGAGGGAAAGCCTTCAACCAATTGCCCAAGAGATTTTCGATGCACCTAAAAGCCAGAACAGCAATAACTAAAGCCATGTACCACAATCCGGTCATGCTTCAGGAATCGCTTGAAGGACTCAACATCAAACCAAATGGCATCTATGTAGATGTCACTTTTGGCGGGGGAGGGCACAGCAAAGCCATCCTTGAAAAGTTGGAAAAGGGAAAGTTATATGCTTTTGATCAGGATGAAGATGCTCAGAACCAAATGATTGCACATCCGAATCTGATTTTTACAAAGGCAAACTTTCAGCATGTGGAGCAGTATTTAAAACTGCTTCAGGTAGGTCCGGTAGATGGATTGTTGGCAGACCTGGGCATTTCATCGCATCAGATAGATGAACCCAAAAGAGGTTTTAGCACCCGTTGGGATGGTCCACTGGATATGCGAATGAATCCTTTGGCAGGCCAAACCGCTGCTGATGTGGCAAATAACTATTCTGAAGCCGAACTGCACAGAATTCTGGGCATGTACGGCGAACTGAAAAATGCAAAAACCCTGGCCCTTGCCATTGTCAAAGCCAGGTCGAAGCAAAAATTCAGTACTACGGAGGAATTAAAAAAGGCAATTACCCCACTGGCGCCAAGGGGTAGGGAATTTAAATACCAGGCGCAGGTGTTTCAGGCATTGCGAATTGAGGTAAACCAGGAAATGGACGTTCTGGCAAACCTTTTGGACCAATGCAAACGCATTTTAAAACCCGGAGGCCGATTGGTGGTGATGAGCTACCACTCCCTGGAGGACAGAATGGTGAAGCACTTTATACAAGCAGGGAATTTGGAAGGCGAACTTCAAAAAGACCTGTATGGAAATATTATAAGGCCCTTTGAGCCTGTAAACCGAAAGCCTTTGGAGGCAAGCCCTGAAGAGGTTTTGCAGAATCCAAGAGCCAGAAGTGCAAAACTCAGAGTAGCCGAAAGGACGGACAAAAAATAGAAGGCTAAGGCATAAACGGACTGAATTTCAGAATGTTGAAGACTGAAGCTCAAATTGAAGCATACTTATTAATGATAAAAAATGGCCAGCAACACCATCCGAACATCTGTCGAAGAGGCTGAAGTCGCTAAGAAAAGTGGACCGAACGTATTCTCCTGGTTAGAAGGAAGCATCAGATTCGAAACCCTTTTTCGGGAAGGTATTCCTGCGCAACATCTGCCCAAAATTGCGTTCTGCTTTTTTCTCTGCCTGCTCTATATCGGTGTAAGTCATCAAAGCAATCGAACCATCCAAAAACTGAACAAAGCCAAACTTCTGCTGGAAGATTTAAGGGTGAATTATACCACTCAAAAAGCAGAATTGATGTACGAAAGTAAACAATCTGAAGTGGCCAAAATGGTGGAACCCATTGGATTGAAAGAAAGTGAAATTCCTCCTCAAAAAGTCAGTCAGGTCCAGGAATAAAATCAATTAAAACCAAGAGATACAGTCTAATAATGAATGTAAAAAAATCCATATTGATTCGTGTAAGGGCCGTCTTTTTGATCGGTTCTTTGTTCGCCATAGCGATAGCGTATCGGATTTTTCACATTCAATATATAGATGGTTCTGTTTGGAGAGCAAAATCAAGCTCGTTCTCAAAAAAGATAGTCAAGGCCACCAGAGGCAACATTTACGCATGCGATGGTTCTCTTTTGGCCACATCCTTGCCGCTTTACAGGCTTGGTTTTGATCCTTCAATTTCGAATGGAAAGGATGAAAAACTGGCTAAAATTTTTAAAAAGGGGGTTGATTCTTTGGCGATTTTACTTTCTCAAAAATTTGAATCCTATCCAGCTTCCTATTATAGAAATCTATTAGTGGATGCCCGCTACAACAAGAAAAAGTTTATTTATCTAAGCCGTGGTTTTTCGTTGACTTACAGAGACCAACAGGAAATGATGAAATGGCCCATTTTCCGTGAAGGGAAAAATAAGGGGGGTGTCATCTTTGAAAAAATCTACAAACGATTTCACCCATTTAAAGAACTGGCTTTCAGAACTGTTGGGTTTATAAATGAAGACAATTTCGGCGCTGGATTAGAAGCCAGTTTCAACCAAATGTTAGCCGGGACGAATGGACAGGCTACTTATCAACAAATAGGAGGCGGTGTTTCCAGACCTATTTTTGATGGAACAGAAATCAGGCCGGTGGATGGATATGATGTTATCACCACTTTAGATGTTAATGTTCAGGATGTTGCAGAATCATCCTTGCTGAAGGCTTTGAAGGAATATAAGGCAAAATTTGGCTGTGTTGTGGTGATGGAAGTAGCAACGGGTGAGATTAAAGCCTTGGCAAATTTGGGATTGGAAAAGAAAGACTCAGAAAATGACCCATTGGCCAACTATGTTGAAAAATACAATTATGCCGTAGGTCGGAAACACTATCCGGGCTCAACCTTCAAGTTGGCTTCATATATGGCATTGTTTGAAGATGGAAAAATCAAACTGAATGATACTGTCAATACCGGAAATGGAAAGTTAAAGGTTGCCAGAGACCAGTGGATTGAAGAAGCCAATCACCATGCGTATGGCAGGATTTCAGTAAAGGATGCTTTCGCGAAGAGTTCAAACGTGGCTGTGGCAAAGTTGGTTTTGAACCATTTTAAAGCCAGACCAGAAAAATATCTTCAGCACATCACAAACTTTGGATTGGCGGAACCACTCAATTTTCAAATCAAAGGAGAGGAAAGGCCATTTTTCAGAAGTCCTTCAGACAAAAGACATTGGAACGATGCGGCCCTGGCCAAAATGAGTTATGGCTATGAAGCTCAGATTACTCCACTTCAGACTTTGGCTTTTTACAATGCTGTGGCCAATGGAGGAAAAATGCTTCAACCCATCATTGTGAAGGAGGTTCGAACGAACGACAAGGTGGCTAAAAAGTTTGAAGCTAAGGTTGTTAGAGAGAAAATTTGCTCTGATGAAACCCTCATTGCATTAAAGGAAATGATGGAAGCTGTGGTTGAACATCCGCAGGGAACAGGGCGAAAAATTAAAACACCACTTTATAAAATAGCAGGCAAAACCGGAACTGCACACAAGTATGAGGATGGCCATTGGATCAGCAATTCTTACTACACCTCTTTCGCTGGATTTTTTCCTTCTGACAAACCGAAATATTCAGCCATTGTAATTATAGATAGTCCAAAATTTGGGTTGATGGCTGGCGATGCTGCGGCACCGGTTTTCAAAGACATTGCTGATAAAATTTATGCCAACGATGTAGAAATGCACCAGCTTTTGGCCCAAAAAGAAAGCTCAAAAGATGTGCCTTCAGTTGGAGCAGGCAAATATGAAGACCTACATGAAATTTGCAACAAGCTGAAAATAAGCAACTACGAAAAGGATGCTTCAAAATCCGATTGGGTTAGGTCAACAGCTTCGAACAAAGCCATTTACTGGAAGGCAAATCAAACCGAAATGGGCAAAGTGCCAGATTTAAAGGGCATGAGTCTTCGCGATGCCATTTATCTGATTGAAAATTTTGGCTACAGGGTAAGAACCAGTGGCAGAGGGCGGGTGACCTCTCAAAATCCAAAACCCAACAGCACAATGACTCCAGGCGGTGTCGTTTTGGTAACTCTTGGATGAAAAGTTTAAACGAAATACTCGCAAAAGTGGTCCTGGGAAGGGTTTCCGGTTCTCTTGAACTGGAGGTGGCGGGTATTGTCATGGATTCCAGATTGGTGAAACCTGGATTTCTTTTCGTTGCCGTTGCCGGAACTTTGACAGATGGACATCAATTCATTGAAAAAGCCATTGAAAACGGAGCTGTCGCCATTGTTTTTGCTGCAGATGGAATTGAAACAGACCAAAGATTAACCTGGATTAAAGTTTCAGACTCAGCTGAAGCATTGGGACTTATCGCAGGAAACTGGTTTGGAAATCCATCCCGGGATTTGACTTTGGTGGCTGTGACAGGCACAAATGGAAAAACCACCGTTGCTACTTTGCTGTACCAGCTTTTTATGGATCTTGGCTATCAGGTAGGTTTGCTTTCGACAGTTGAAAATAAAATTGGTGAAGAAATAATTCCTGCCACACACACCACGCCAGATGCCATTTCGCTCAATGAATTGCTGGCAAAAATGAAGGCAGCCGGTTGTAGCCATGTTTTTATGGAAGCATCTTCTCATGCCATTCACCAAAGAAGAATTGCAGGTTTGACTTTCAAAGGAGCGATTTTCAGCAACATTTCGCACGACCATCTGGACTATCATGGCAGTTTTGAAAACTACATCTATGCCAAAAAAATGCTGTTCGACGGACTCTCAGGTTCTTCTTTCAGCCTTGTAAATGTGGATGACAAGCGTGGAAAGGTGATGGTGCAAAATACGGCATCGAAAATTCAAACCTATTCACTTCAAACTGGCGCAAATTTCAGGGGAAAAGTTCTTTCCAATACGCTGGAAGGCCTTCACATGGAAATTAACGGCAAGGAAGTCTGGTTCAGGTTGGTTGGAGATTTCAATGCGTACAATTTGGTCGCAGTTTTTGGAGCGGCTATATTATTGGGCGAAAATGAAGACGAGGTTTTGCTTGCACTTTCAGCCTTAAATCCTGTCCGAGGTCGTTTTGAGCGCATTTTATTGAAAAATGGTGCGGTATCAATCATTGATTATGCCCATACGCCCGATGCTTTGGTCAATGTGTTAGAAACTATAAAATCCATGCAAATTCCAGGTGAAAGCCTGATTACGGTTGTGGGTTGTGGTGGAAACAGAGACAAAACCAAACGCTCTGTGATGGCAGAAGTGGCCAGCCGGTTGAGTACACAAGTAATTCTGACTTCAGACAATCCTAGAAATGAGGATCCAAAAGCAATCATTCAGGAAATGATGGATGGCGTTCCTTTGGGTTCCAGGCGAAAAGTGGCCATTATCGAAGACAGGGAAGCGGCTATCCGTGAGGCCATTGCGATGACAAAGGCAAGCGATGTGGTTTTAATTGCCGGGAAAGGCCATGAAACCTATCAGGAAATTCAAGGGGTGAAATATCCTTTTGACGACAGAGAAAAAGTATTGGAAACTCAAAAACCCATTTTCAACTGATGCTTTATTACCTGTTCCAATACCTTGACCAAATCACAAACTTTCCTGGACTGGGCGTATTCCGATACATATCATTCCGGGCGGTAGCGGCTGTCATCATCTCTTTGGTAATCACCATTGTATATGGCAAAAGATTGATTGATTATTTGCGTTACAAGCAAGTTGGCGAAACCATCAGAGATCTTGGACTGGAAGGCGAAAAAGCCAAACAAGGAACTCCAACCATGGGCGGATTGATCATCATTGCTTCTATCCTGATCCCAACTTTGCTCTTGGCCAAATTGCATAACATTTACATCATTCTGATGCTGGTAACCACCGTTTGGTTGGGCTTTGTTGGCTTTTTGGATGACTACATCAAGGTATTTCTTAAAAATAAGGAAGGATTACAGGGCCGGTCCAAAGTGATAGGCCAAATCGGAATCGGATTGATTGTAGGACTAACGCTTTATTTTCATCCAGATGTGAAAATCAGAGAGTTTCATGATCAAAATCTGGAAATTACTGTAAAGCCTGGCGAAGCTTTCGCCCAAAGACTAGACAACATGGCTGATGTTTCTTTTGGCTATTCTGACATCAAATCGGCATTGACAACCATCCCTTTTCTGAAAAACAACGAATTGGATTACAGTGCATTCGGAAAGTTCGGAGGTTATGACTTCACCTGGTTGGTCTATGTGCTCGTTGTTATTTTTATCATCACGGCAGTTTCCAATGGCGCCAACATCACTGACGGAATAGATGGTCTGGCAGCTGGAACTTCAGCCATTATTGGTTCCACACTTGGCATCATGGCCTACATTTCTGGCAACACCATCTTCTCTGAGTATCTGGGCATTATGTACATTCCCAATTCGGGAGAACTTGTCATTTTCTGCTCTGCTTTTGTAGGTGCATGTGTTGGATTTTTGTGGTACAATACCTATCCGGCTCAGGTTTTTATGGGCGATACTGGCAGTTTGGCAATCGGCGGAATCATTGCAACACTGGCGCTATCCATCCGAAAGGAACTTTTGATTCCTATGCTTTGCGGGATTTTTCTGGTTGAAAATCTCTCTGTGGTCATACAGGTGGCTTATTTTAAATACACCAGAAGGAGATACGGAGAAGGAAGACGCGTTTTCAAAATGTCGCCGCTCCATCACCATTACCAAAAGTCTGGTTTCGCAGAACCAAAAATCGTTACTCGTTTCTGGATTGTCGGCCTGATGCTGGCAGCCATCACCCTTGGAACTCTAAAACTCAGATAACATGGCCATAGAAATTGTCATACTCGGAGCAGGCGAAAGCGGAACAGGAGCCGCACTTTTGGCAAAAGCCAAAGGTGTTTCTGTATTTGTTTCAGACAATGGTGCCATTTCAGAAATAAACAAAGCGGAGTTGATCAAGGCTGGAATTGATTTTGAAGAAAACCAGCATTCTAAGGATAAAATATTGTCTGCCAACGAGATCATAAAATCTCCGGGCATACCAGAGAAATCACCAATTGTTGCCTCAGCCATCAAAAAAGGCATTCCGGTGATTGATGAGTTGGAGTTTGCCAGCCGATATACCAAAGCAAAATTTATTGCCATCACAGGCTCAAACGGAAAAACGACTACCACACTTTTGACTTTCCACCTGATGAAAAAGTGTGGATTCAATGTTGGATTGGCTGGAAACGTTGGTTCGAGTCTAGCCAGGCAGGTGATTGAAGACAAATTCGATTGGTATGTACTGGAAACCAGTTCCTTCCAATTGGATGGGATGAAAAATTTCAGGGCAGATATTGGAATTCTAACCAACATCACTCCCGACCATCTGGATCGCTACGAATACAAGTTTGAGAATTACATCGCCTCCAAATTCCGAATCATTCAAAATATGGGCGCTGGTCAAACCTTCATTTACAATGAGTTTGACCAGGTGGTAACCGATGAAATTCACCATCGAAACATTGGCAGTCAGATGATTTCTGTTGGATTGAATGCGGGTTCTAAGAATGTTGTTTTTCACGCAAAAGGCTCACTGGTTTTCAATCTCAATGCTTCTTCATTTTTAGTTTCACTGGCCAGTATTCCACTTCAAGGTGAACACAATATGTTGAATGCCATGATGGCGATTTCAGCAGTAGGCATTGCCGGAGGTTCAATCGAATCCATAAAGGAAGGCATTAAAGATTTTCAAAATGCGCCTCATCGTTGCGAAAAAGTGGCAAAGATCACCAATGTTTTATTTGTGAACGACAGCAAGGCAACCAATGTAGATTCAGTAAAATATGCATTTTCTGCATTTTCTGAACCCATTGTCTGGATCGCAGGTGGCGTAGATAAAGGCAACAATTACAGTGAGTTGGACGAAGCGGTCAAGAATAAAGTAAGCGATTTAATCTGCCTGGGCGTTGACAATGAAAAGCTGAAAACGCATTTCAAAGACAAGGTAAAAACCATTTCAGAAACGACCTCAGTTTCAGATTTGGTGAAAATGGCGTACTCCATCGCAAAGCCAGGAAGTACGGTTTTGCTTTCGCCTGCCTGCGCCAGTTTTGATCTTTTCAAAAACTACGAGGACAGGGGAAATCAGTTTAAAGCGGCAGTTAAAGAATTAGAAATTAAGATTTTAAACAAAATACCAGAATCAGAAAAATGAAGCAGGCAGAAGATTTCAAGAATTGGATGCGCCAGAATCTTCATGGCGATCCCATCATTTGGGCAGTGGTTGTGGCATTGTCCTTACTCAGCATTTTGGCCGTTTATTCTGCCTCTGGAACACTGGCATATCGCTACATGGAAAGCACGGAACACTATCTCATGAAGCACATGTCTCTTGTAATTTTGGGAATGGTTGGCATGTATTATGCGCATAAATTGGATTACAGATATTACTCCAAATTGTCCCGATTGGGCCTTTTGGTGGCCATTCCACTTTTGCTTTTTGCTTACTTTTTTGGACCAAACATCAACGATTCCAAACGTTGGATCGTGATTCCTTTTATCAACCAACAATTTCAACCTTCAGATTTGGCCAAACTTGCCTTGATTGCAAATGTGGCTGCCATGTTGGCCAAACGACAAGCAAAAATTACGGCATCCAATTGGCGGGAAACCTTGATGCCTATATTGGTTTGGACAGGTTTAGTTTGTGGATTGATCACCCTTTCCAATGTTTCAACAGCAGCTATGTTGTTGGTTACTTGCTTATTGCTCATGTATTTCGGTCGTGTGCCAATGAAATTTTTGTGTATGCTGGTCATTGTTGGCGTTCTGGCTGGTTCAGTTGCCATGATTTTTGGCTCGAGAGGAAAAACTGCTTATGCCCGTATCGAAAGATTTTTAGATCGGGAAGAGCTTGATTATCAAACCGAACAATCATTTATCGCCATTGCAAACGGCGGAATCGTGGGCCGTGGAATGGGTAAAAGTCACCAGAAAAATTTCCTTCCACATCCATATTCTGATTTTATCTATGCGGTTATTATTGAAGAATATGGCATGCTCGGAGGACTTTCTGTACTCTTTCTTTACCTCGTTTTGCTCTACCGTGGCATGATGGCAGTGGCAAACAGCAGCAATGCCTTTGGCGGTTTGCTGTCGGCAGGCCTCAGTTTTCTCCTTGCCATTCAGGCCATGCTGAACATGGCGGTGGCCGTAGGCTTGGTTCCTGTTACTGGTCAGCCACTTCCATTGGTTTCCATGGGAGGAACTTCTTTGTTATTTACCGGAATTTCCTTCGGGATTATCCTTTCTGTAAGCCGGGGCGAAATTTCTGGCTCGCTTACAGTTTCTAAAAATCGTGTTCCACCTAAAGGCAATGTCATCCGTGAAGTCGCTTAGAATCATGATTGGAGGAGGAGGAACGGGAGGACACATCTTTCCGGCACTTGCCATTGCGCAGGAAATCAGGCTGAGAAGGCCAGATGCAGAATTACTTTTTCTGGGCGCCCAGGGCCGAATGGAAATGACCAAAATTCCGGAAGCTGGTTTCGAAATTGTTGGCTTGCCGATTGCAGGTTTGCAACGCAGTTTTTCGGCTGAGAATCTGAAACTTCCGTTTAAAGTATTTAGCAGTTTGCAGAAGGCAATGGCTTTGGTTCGGTCCTTCAAACCAGATATAGCCATTGGTGTTGGTGGTTATGCATCACTTCCATTGTTGTTGGCATCTAGGGTTTTAGGTGTTCCATATTTGATTCAGGAGCAAAATTCATTTGCAGGTCTCACCAATAAACTTTTGGGTAAAAGTGCCAAAGCAATTTGTGTTGCTTTTGGAGAAATGGAAAGATATTTTCCAGCCAAAAAGTTGAAATTAACTGGCAATCCGGTTCGAAAAGACCTTTTAGAAAGTCATGTCAGCCAATTTGAAGCCACCAATCATTTCGGCCTTCAACCAGGCTTGCAAACCATTTTTGTAATGGGTGGAAGTTTGGGTGCCAGAACGATCAACGAATCAGTTGCAAAATCTTTAAAGGCTTGGAAGCGTGAAGGATACCAATTGATTTGGCAAACTGGAACCGCTTTTGCACCCAAAGCAGCTCAATTGCTAAAAGATGATTATTATCCTGGTTTTATTACCCAGCCTTTCATCAAGGAAATGAATTTCGCCTATGCTGCGGCCGATTTGGTCATCAGCAGAGCGGGTGCTTTGAGTCTTGCCGAAATCTGCATGACGGGCAAGGCATCTATTTTGATCCCAAGTCCGAATGTGGCCGAGGATCATCAAACCAAAAACGCAATGACCCTAGTAAAGCAAAACGCAGCCAAAATGATTGCCGATGCCGACTCAAGAGATTTGCTTACCCAAACTGTTATAGAAATGCTTCATAATCCGTCTCAACTCGACACGATTGGAATGGCGGCTCACAGCATGGCCAAACCAGAGGCTACACAAAACATTGTCAATCAAATATTTGAAATTGCTAAAGCATGATAGCTATTAGAGATACGGACCTTCACCAATTTAAACATGTCTATTTTCTGGGCATTGGCGGAATTGGCATGAGCGCCCTGGCCCGATGGTTCAAACAACATGATTTTTGGGTGGGTGGATATGACAAAACACCAAGCCCATTGACAGAAAGCTTATCAAACGAAGGCATTGAAATTCACTATGAAGATGCTGTAAATCAAATACCTGACTTTGTAAAAGAATATAAGGAACAAACACTGGTAGTGCTTACCCCGGCCATTCCTAAGGACCATTCTGAGTGGGAATTTTTCCAGGAAGCTCAGTTTGTGATCATGAAGCGTAGCCAGGTTTTGGGACTAATATCTCAAAGTTGCTTCACCGTAGCTGTGGCTGGAACACACGGGAAAACCACTACCTCTTCTATGGTTGCGTACTTACTCAGAGAGGCCGGGCTTGGCTGCACGGCTTTTCTGGGCGGAGTTACAACGAATTATGGCACCAACTTTTTGCTGAGCGATAAGATGCTTGCCGATACCGTGATGGTGGTTGAAGCCGATGAGTTCGACCGTTCCTTCCTCACTTTGTTTCCAAACATTGCGGTAGTAACTAGTACAGATTCTGACCATCTGGACATTTATGGAGATGAGGTAACCATGACCAAGGCGTATGGAGATTTTATTGGTCAGATAAAAAGAGATGGTAAGTTGTTCATACAGAATAATATCCAGCATAAATTTGAAACCAGAACGGGCGTTTCCAGTAAAACTTATGGCTTAAAGGATGGAAAACTTTTTGCAGATAATGTAAAAGCAAACGGATTTGGATTTGATTTCGAACTGAAGGAAGGCCTAACTTCTTATGGCGTTTTTCATCTTTCTATGCCAGGTTTTCACAATGTCGAAAATGCTATGGCAGCGATGGCAGTAGCCAATAGTCTTGGGGTTTCCTATGAAAGATTAAGAGAGATTCTGCCTGAATTTAAAGGAGTGAAGCGAAGATTTGAGAAGGTGTATGAAGATGAGACCATAGTTTTGGTTGATGACTATGCGCACCATCCTACCGAAATAAATGCAGCTTTAAAATCGCTTAGAGCATTGTTTCCTGATAAAAAATTGGGTGTAGTTTTTCAGCCACATCTTTTTTCCAGAACAAAAGACTTTGCATTAGAATTCAGCCATAGCCTCAATGAAGCTGATAAACTTTGGCTTTTGGATATTTATCCCGCCAGAGAATTGCCCATGTCTGGTGTTACTTCAAAACTGATTTTAGACAGAGTTGACATCAGCGACAAAGCAATAATTTCAAAAGAAGCCCTCATTAAATCGGTTGTAGATTCAGATTGTCAGGTAGTTGTAGTTCTTGGAGCTGGAGATGTGGATAGATTGGTTCAACCAATTGCAAATGCTTTGGCCGAACGTTTAAAAACCATAATGGCATGAAAACAAACTGGGCAGACATATTAAACAACATTCTTGTCAAATCTGGAATCACAGTTTTGAAAGGATTCGTTTTGGCTGTCCTTGCCTTCTCGCTATGGAGTTTTGCAGGAAGGAGACAAAGAAGCAAAGTTGTCAATAAGATTGATATTCAGATAGAAAACGAAGCTGAAAACCATTTTGTAAATGCAGCAGAGATAGAATCCAGCATCACGTTAGGCCAAAACAACATGGTGCATATGCGTTGGTTCGATTCGGTTTCTCTTTATAAAATGGAACGAAAAATAGAGAAAATTGACTTTGTAAAAAAGGCCCAGGTGTCCCACGATTTAGGAGGAAACTTAAGTATCAGGGTGTTTTTGGTCAAGCCAATTGCAAGAATCATTTCAGGAGGTTCAGATTTAGATAGTTATCTTGGTTCAGAAGGTGAGGTACTTCCTACATCTGAAAAATATGCATCCAAAGTAATCACCATTGATGGACCGGGTTCCAGGAAATTGGCCTATCAACATCTCCAAAAAGATACTTCGGCAAACCAGATCATTGATATGGTTCAGTTTATTGAATCCGACCCATTTTGGAAGGCCCAGATCGCTCATATTTATTTGGATCAAAACGGAGAAGTTACCCTGTATCCACAAGTAGGCCAACAACTTATCGAGTTTGGTAAACCTACAGATATAAAAGCAAAGTTTAAGAAACTAATGGCCTTTTATGAGCGAATAGCGCCGGTAAAAGGTTGGTCAAGTTATCAGAAAATAAGCATCAAATTCAGAAATCAGATCGTTTGCCAGAAAACCTCATAGAATAAATTCAACATGGACAAAGACAAAATCGTAGCCGCACTCGACATCGGGACCACCAAAATCTGCGCCATCGTAGGCCGGATGAACCAGCATGGCCGCCTGGAAATCCTTGGAATGGGTCGTTGCAACTCAGAAGGTGTAACCCGTGGCCTGATCACCAACATCGAAAAAACCACCCAAGGCATTTTGAAAGCCATTGAAGATGCTTCTCAGCAATCTATGGTGGATATCAAGGTGGTCAATGTAGGCATTGCTGGTCAGTACATTAAAAGTTCCACCCACAAGGGAAGCATCATGCGGGACAACCCAAATGATATGATTTCTGTGGAAGATGTGGAGCGATTGACCAACGACATGTACAAATTGGTGATGCCTGCCGGCGTTCAGATAATCCATGTGATGCCACAAGATTATTCGGTGGACAACGAGCACGGAATTAAAGATCCGGTTGGCATGGTGGGTTCCAGACTTCAGGCTGATTTTCATGTGATTGCCGCCAGGACGGATGCTGTCAGCAACATTTTGAGATCTGTTCATAAGGCAAATCTGGAGATCGAAAACATTGTCCTTGAACCAATTGCGAGTTCAATGGCGGTTTTGATGCCGGAAGAAAAGGAAGCGGGTGTCGTTTTGGTGGATATTGGAGGAGGTACAACGGATATTGCCATGTTCTATGAGGGAATAATCAGGCATACGGCGGTAATTCCATTTGGCGGATCGATCGTGACCAATGACATTAAGACAGGCTGCATGTTGCTTCCTGCTGATGCTGAAAAACTGAAAATCAAGTTCGGGTTTGCCATGGCTTCGCAAGCGGCCAACAATCAGATTGTTTCCATTCCAGGATTGAAGAATCGCCCTCCAAAAGAAATTTCAGTAAAGAATCTTTCCTACATTATCGAGGCCCGAATGGAGGAAATCATCGACATCGTTTTTGCAGAAATCGTTTCTTCAAAGTTTGTGGATAAAATGAGCCAAGGTGTTGTTTTGACTGGAGGTGGCGCACAATTAAATGCCTTAAAAGAGCTTTTTGAAATGAGAACAGGTTTGGAATGCCGGCTTGGTTATCCAACGGAACATTTGGGCAAAAGCAAGCTGGAAGCCATGAAAAATCCGATGTTTTCAACGGCACTTGGGTTGGTGATGGCAGGGTTCAAAAGTGTGGATGAGCGTGAAAATCAGTACAATCTGGTGCGGAAGCAAAATCACATCAAATCAATTACGAATCCGAAACAAGAGCAAAATGTTAAGGAAAAAAGGTCTCCGGCAGATTTGCTTTCCAACCTCTTTGCAAAAACCAGAGAGTATCTCTATGATGATATCAAATCAAACGATTATTAAGAAAAAGGTAGAAGTAAAAAATTAAAAGTCACCGATTAATCAGGAACACAAATCAAGAAAATTATAGACAAAAAAATACCAGGAAAAAAATCTAATTCAATCAAAATCAATATATTACTATGGAAGAACGAGCATATTCCTTTGATCTTACGGTTCAGCCAAGATCAATCATTAAAGTTGTAGGAGTTGGCGGGGGCGGAAGCAACGCTGTCAACTTTATGTACAATCAAGGATTCCGAGATGTGGAATTCGTAGTTTGCAACACAGATGCGCAAGCACTAAAAACCAGCCCTGTTCCCAGCAAAATTCAGTTGGGTGGTTCACTTTTGGGTGGATTGGGCGCAGGTTCAATTCCTGAAAATGGAAAAGAAGCAGCACATTTGAGCGAAGAAGCCATCCGAGAAATGTTTAATGATGGCACCAAAATGGTATTCATCACAGCAGGAATGGGCGGCGGAACCGGAACCGGTGCTGCTCCGGTAATTGCCAAAATTGCAAAAGAGCTAGGCATCCTTACCATTGGAATCATCACCAAACCATTTCGATTTGAAGGGCCTCGCAAAAACGTAGCTGCCGATAAAGGCACAGCCGAAATGCGTCTATATTGTGATACGGTCATTGAAATATTGAACGATAAAATCAGAGAGCTTTTTGGTAGTATGGCTATGAATCAGGCTTTTGCGCAAGCCGATCATGTCCTTTCTACTTCAGCCAAAAGTTTATCAGAAATCATAACAGTTCCAGGAATCATCAATGTAGATTTCAAAGATATTGAAACAACGATGAAGGATTCTGGCACAGCTGTCATGGGTTCTGCCGTTGCCAAAGGTGACAATCGAGCTCAAAAGGCAGTTTTGGAGGCCATTTCTTCGCCACTTTTGAACAGCAATGAAATTGAAGGTGCAACCAAAGTGCTTTTGGCTGTTACCTATGGCCATGCCCCAGAATTGACCATGGATGAGTTTGATGAAATCACCAATTTCATCATGGATCGAACTGGCTCAAAAGCCGATGTCATTTTTGGAACCACGTTGGATCCTGAAATGGGTGACTCGATCCGGGTTACGGTTGTGGCCACTGGTTTTGAAAAAGATGAAGTGTTTGGTACCAATTCAAATGTTGTAGAATTGACACAAAGGTCTGGTACGGATACTCATTTTGGTCAGCCCCAAAGACCTGCTCAGGCACCAACACCCGCTGTTGATCCATTGCCTCCAGGATTTGGAACACAACCTTCTCCTCAGCCGGTTTACAATCCAACGCCGCAAAGAAATCCATATCAAGTTGCCGCAGGAAATAATCCACAAATGCCTCAAAGGCAACCTGAGCAGCCTAATGTTTATCAAAATCCAAATATTAACAGCGAAGAAAATAGAGCACCGGAAGTCCAAAATCCAGCCCAACCGCAAGGCGAGCAATTCCAATATGTGGACATCAATGGCAATTTTCAGTTGATGTATCAGTCTCCCGATAATGTGGACAGACCTTTGGATAAAGTAGATCAGATGGTCAACCAGAGGCCTGATTTTGCAAAGCAAATCAATAGAGCAGAGACACTTAGGAATTTGAGTGCCAATGCAGCTCCAAGGCCTAATTACGACGATCCTGACTTTTTAAAGCAAAATGAATTGCCGGCTTACCAAAGACGAAATCCAAATAATTTTGTCAATCAGTCCGGACCATCATCAGAAAATATGTCGAAATACACCATGAATGAGAATGGTGAAATTCTTGAAAACAACCGATTTCTGCATCCTAAGGTAGATTAGGATTAGGAGAAATTGAATTAGATTTTTTTAGTCCATAGTTTCAATTTGTGAAAAACCGTGTCGCACTGCGATGCGGTTTTTTTTTGAACACTATCGGTAGCATTTCGGGTCTAAACTTCAAATGATTGTCACTTTTTCAGTAGACCCTAATTAGGGGCTACTGAAAAAGAGATAATCATATAAAACCAATGCTTTAATTGCCATTAATATCATGTCTAGTGTGTAGGTTAATAAAGGATAGCTTTAATATCCATGCATCTCTTGGAGCTAAGTATTGAGAATGTCCGCATTTTAAAAATTCTGAGTATTGAA
>Ga0105046_10003073_pt1 | contig 26411 bp, 18 predicted proteins | sample MAT03_FD_78385 | JGI IMG/M metagenome (GOLD analysis project Ga0105046, IMG submission 78385) | Freshwater microbial communities from Lake Fryxell liftoff mats and glacier meltwater in Antarctica - MAT-03 (megahit assembly) | ecosystem: Environmental > Aquatic > Freshwater > Ice > Liftoff...
AGCCAAACCCCTTTTGTGGATAACTTTGCAAAAACTAATGAAAGCCTAAAAAATGCCGCATAAAAACCTTTAAAAAATAGTTTAAATATTGTTTGGAAAAACCATAACAATCGCTGCGATTATCTCACTAATTCGTAACAGAAGGGTCAGTTTTAGTAAAAATGCAGTTAGTCTCAATCAGTTACTTAAAGTTTATACACCACTTTTGACACCCACTTACCTCTTTTTTATAAATTTCTTAGCAAATTATGCTTTAAAAACAAAGAATCCCCTCTTTTCGGAGGGGATTCTTTGTTTTTAAGTATTTATTGGCTCACTATTCTATTTTTTCAAAGAAGGCTTAACCAAAGGTGCTTTTTTCTCCTTTTTGGGCTTTTCTTCCTCAACTGGCATCTCTACTTGTTGGTTTCCGCTGTTGAAACCGCCAATGGGTGCGTCGGGAAACTCCGAAATGAGGCGCGTCGGGGAAACTACTTTTTTGGCTTCGACTGGCTTTGCAGCTTCTTGCTCTTGCTCGCGCGTGAGCGCATCTACCACGATGGGCGTAGCCACAAACAGCGACGAGTACGTACCTACAATAACGCCAATCAGCATCGCAAAAGAGAATCCTCGAATTACTTCTCCACCAAAGATAAACAATACAATCAGTACAAAAAGTGTCGAAAGACCCGTTACGGCCGTGCGGCTTAGTGTGGCATTGAGGGCATTGTTGATGATACTTGGTATGGTTTCGCGCTTGCCTTTGTTGTCGCGCAGGTACTCGCGCACGCGGTCAAATACCACCACGGTGTCGTTCATTGAATAACCCATGATGGTCAATACGGCACCAATAAAGGCTTGATCTATGTCGAGCGAGAAAGGAAACCAGCCATTGAAAGTAGAGAAAATGGCCAAAATAATGAGTACATCGTGAAACAAAGCCACCACCGCACCATAAACAAACGCCAGCTTGCGGAATCGAATGAAGATATAAGCCGACACCACCGCCACCGCCAATAAGATAGACCAAATAGACGACATAATCATGTCGTAGGCAATGGTCGGCCCTACTTTTTTGGAGCTTTGAATAGATGCCGTATTGGCAGGCAATTTGCTCAAACCTGCATTAAGTGCTGCTTCGGCTTTTTGGTCGGCATCGGGGGCTTTGCTGTCGGCCAAAAACGCCGTGGTGATTTTCACCTGCGTATTGTTGGCCATGCCCGTGCCGCCGTAGGTTTTTACTTCGGGTGCCGCCCCAAAAGGCACCGCCAATGCCGTGCGTACTTCGTCGGTATTAACAGTTTTTTCAAAACGAACCACGTAGCTGCGGCCTCCCTTAAAATCAACTCCCAAACCAAAGCCTTTGAAGATAATCGAAACAATGCCTATTCCAATAATGGTTGAAGAGATAATGTAATACAAACGACGGCGCGATACGAAGTCGAAATCGGCATCTTTGAAGAGATTTTTTGACCAACTGGCAAAAAACTCAATGCTGCGACCTTGGCTTACCCACCAATCTAACAAAAGACGGGTAATAAACAAAGCAGCAAACAACGAAGTAAAAATACCGATAACGAGCGTTACGGCGAAGCCTTTTACCAGACCCGTACCCAACAGCAACAAGATAAAGCCCGTAAGCAGCGTAGTAATGTTGGAATCGAGTATCGAAGAAAGCGCGTTTTTAAAACCGTCTGAAATGGCCTGTTTCAGCGATTTACCAAGTGCCAGTTCTTCTTTGATACGCTCATAAATCAGCACGTTGGCATCTACCGACATACCAATTGTCAAAACGATACCTGCAATACCTGGCAGGGTCAAGATGGCGTGCAGCGAGGCCATAATGCCCATCAAGAAAAACAAGTTGATAAACAAGGCCACGTCGGCGATTAATCCTGCTTTATTGTAGTAAAGCACCATAAAAACCAGTACAATCAACAAACCGATGATGGAAGAAATAACGCCTGCATTGACCGACTCCGAGCCCAGGGTAGCCCCTACTATGGCTTCTTCTACAATGGTAGTAGGAGCGGGCAATTTACCCGCTTTCAGTACGTTTACCATGTCTTTGGTTTCGTCCACGGTAAAGCTCCCCGTAATGCTTGAGCTTCCTCCCGAAATTTCGTTTTGCACCGTTGGGGCAGTATAAACCAAGTTGTCGAGAATAATGGCCACTGGGCGGCCAATGTTGGCAGCCGTTAGATTGCGCCATTTGCGTGCGCCCTCGGCGTTCATGCGCATCGTTACTTCGGGCTTGCCACGGTCGTCGTAGTCGTTAGCAGCGTCGATGATTACGTCGCCTTCGAGGGGTGCTTGGTTATTGGCTTTTTTTACAAAATAAATGGGGAAAATCTCGTTGCGCTTATCAATGGTTTGCGTGCTTTTGCGATCCCAGAGAATCTGCAAGTCGGCAGGAAACATTCCGCGCACGTCAGGCCGCGCCAAAATGGCATTGGCACGGGCGGTATCTTTGCCATAAACGCCCAGCTGCCCTTGCGAAACAGGAACGAACAAACTTGCCAAACCAGTTTGGTTGGCCGTTGAGTCTTTTTTGGCGGTGTCGGCTTTGGCAGGTTTGGCAAGTTGCTCTGCCAAGCTCGTTCCAGCGGCAGCTTTGGCAGTATCGGCTTGTGCCGAAGTTCCTTTTGCCGCAATTTTCTTTTCCAAATCCAACTGGGTCAAATAGGCTCCCAATGCCTCCAAACCTGGCGACACCTCGTTGAGCGTATAAACTTCACAAAATTCGAGTTTGGCTGCGCCCGTCAAGAGTTTGCGCACGCGCTCGGGGTTGTTTACGCCGGGCAGCTCCACCAAAATGCGGCTCGTATTGGGCAACAACTGAATAGTGGGGTTGCTCAAACCAAACTCATCAACGCGGGCCTGAATAATCTTAAAAGCGCGGTCAACTGAACCCTCCACCTCGCTTTTGAGCAATTTGATAATTTCCGAATCCGATGAGTTGGCGTTTACTTTGCCCCGATTGGTGCTATTTGAGAATATTTGCGCCAGCTTGGTATTGGGTGCAATGCGGCCAAACTCCTTGGCAAACAAGTCTACAAAGTTTGATTGGCTCGATGTCTGTGCTTCGGTGGCCTTGTTTAAGGCTTCGTTAAACTGGCTATTGCGGGCGTTTCCGCCTGCCAAACCGCGTAAAATATCTACGGGCGACACTTCAAGCACCACGTGCATACCGCCTTGCAAGTCAAGGCCCAGCCCCAATTCGCGTTGCGTTACTTCTTGGTAGGTGCTGCCCAAATAAACGGGCTCGCGCCAGAGCGAGTCGAGGTAGCGTTGTTTTTTGGTAAAGTCCACTTTACCGTCTTTGGTGGTAGCAAAGGCATCTGCATCTTTGCGAATATTGCGGGCCACAAACGTAAACGACAAGAAGTAGATGCTCAAAGCGGCTACTATTGTCGTCAAAATCCAAATACCGATTTTGTTTTGCATTGTTTTTTGGTGTAAAATAAAAAAATTGTAGTTAGTAAGAATTGGTAAACGACAAAGAAATGATGCATGATAAGCGATGAACGATAATTTTGTAAATTCTTGATAATCAACCGATTAGAATTCGTAAATTTATCAACTTACTTTAAAGCCATTCCTAAAGTTCAACCAAAAGCCTCCGAACGCAATTTATGCGTCGTCAAATTTTGATTTGCTTGGTATTAAACTAAAAACTAAGGCGCATTTATGGCAATAGAGGTGCCAAAGACGTGTCGAAAGAAGGAAAAATAAAAGTAGAAAATGGCAAAGCACTTGGGAAGTGCCACTGCCGAATACGCAATTGTGAAACTATTGGAATGAAAGTAAAACTCTTGGTTAAAATCAAACGACAACGCCGAAGCCACCACGGCTTCTATTGATAGCACCTGGATGGTGGGCGTTTCTTGGGGCGTCTTTTCGCTTTTTTTGTTGCTGGTTTCTGGCTTGGTTACGAGTTTGTGGGTCGAAACGGCGTGGCCGCCAATTGCCAATGTTAGCAACCAAACTGCCAGAAAGCTCGACGTAAACCGTATGTACCAGCGCGATTTTTTCATGCAACAATTTCCCAGTCTTTGTACGAACGATGGCCAGCACGCTGACCTCGTTTCAGAAACGGTTTCAAATATCGTACCAAAAAATTGAATAAACAAAAACCCAATGAAGATAACACTGCTTGCCCCTTAGGTTTCAGACTAAAATCTAAGGGGCAAGCAGTGTTTTAACAGGTGTAAGCCACCATGGCTTTCCGAATGGCTTTTTCGAGGTTATTGGCCAAGGTTTCGAGTTCGGTTTGTGTCCAAGTTACGCGCACACCAAACGAAATCAAACGCCCAATGACTGCTTGCGATTTGGGCAAATCAAGGTTGGCGTAGTCTTGCGGTGCGCCCAAAAGCTCGACGGTCAGTTTGCTGGCCGTCCGCATTTGTTTGATGTGGTCCCATTGGTTGATAAAATGGTACATATTGGTAAACCAATAATTAAAGCCGCCCACACCTGCCGTATTTAGCTCATTTACAACGGCTTGTGCCGATTCAGTATCGGGTAGTAGCAAATTTAGGAACGTAGCAGAGTCGCCGTCAGCGTCGGGAATGGTAGCAAAAGATACGCCTGGCACATTGGCAAGGCGCGCCATGAGCCATTTTTTGTGCACATTGTTTTTTTCGACTAAGTACGGCACGCGGCGCGTTTGGGCCAGTCCCACCGCTGCATGAAGCTCCGAAATACGGTAATTGAAACCCACAATTGGGTGCTGCTCCATGCCGCGATTATTGCCCACGTGGTCGTGGCCGTGGTCGGCGTAGCTGTCGGCATATTTATAGGCTTGCTCGTCGTTGGTTACCATTACGCCCCCTTCGCCAGCGGTGGCAATTTTGAAGAAATCGTACGAATAGGCACCCGTTTTGCCCCAAAGGCCCGTCGAAATGCCTTTGTAGCTGGCCCCCATGGCCTGACCTGCGTCTTCGACCAGCACCAAATTATGTTCGTTGATTACTTGCATAATGGCTTCCATATCAGCCATTTGTCCGCACATGTGCACGAGGCAAACGCCTTTGGTACGCGGCGTAATGGCCTTTTTGATGCCTTCGGCAGAGAGGCAGAGGGTTTCGTCAATTTCGGCAAAAACGGGCAAAGCACCAATCATCAAAGCGGCCTCGACGGTGGCAATGTAAGTAAACGGAGGCACAATTACCTCGTCGCCAGCGCCAATTCCCGCTGCCACCATGGCGCATTGGGCGGCCGTAGAGCCACTCGACACGGCGTGGGCGTATTTTGCTCCTACCACTTTGCATACTTCGGCTTCCATTTCGCGGGCTTTCCAGATGTTGTTGCGCTGGGCATCGTGGTTGTATCGAAACAAAATTCCTGTTTCTAAAACATCATTGATTTCTTTGCGTTCTTCGGCACCAAATAGTTCTGTCCCTGGCATGTTATTTTATTTTTGAGTTTTGAGTTTTGGTTGAACCCTGTATTTTTTGAGTTGATTATCAGTAAGATAAATCACATTTACGTCTAACTTAATGGCCGACAGCGGCATATCGGTCTTATCGGTTTTGACGGCCACGATGGCATCTATCACGTCCATTCCCTTAAAAACTTGGCCAAAAACGGTGAATTTATCGTCCAGTCGTGCTATTCCGTTTTTGTTTTGGACGATGTAAAACTGGCAACCCGCCGACAGCATCTCGGCGTTGCCGTCGCGGCCCGCGCCTACTGCGCCATACACGTGCCGAATTGCTTTGCGAAATTCGGGTTTGAGCAAATAAGGTGAATCAGAAAAACCAGCGGGTGTATCGGGGCAGCCACCTTGCGCTACAAAATTATTGATGACGCGGTTGAAGGTCAGCGTGTCCCAGTAGTTTTGGTTGGCGAGTTTGATAAAACTTGCCTTGTGGTTGGGTGTTTCGTCGTGGAGTAGAAAAAGAATTTCGCCCATGTTGGTTTTGATTTGCCCAACGGCGTGTTTTTTCTCCTTTGTTATAGCACCCCCAAAGAGCATCGTAGCAGCCAAAAATAAAATAATTTTTACCATAAAATACAGTTTGGATAAATTTCAAAACACAAAAGTAAGAAATAGAGACGAATCGCAATTGCGCGCTGAATTGAATATAAACCTGCTTTTGTAGCTAAGGCAATGACACGCCTATTTTAACTGCAGCCGCTATGTCAAATTAATTATGGAAACTTCGGAAACTTGTCAAAATCGGGTTTGCGTTTTTCTAAGAAAGAGGTAAAGCCTTCTTTGGCCTCGTCGGTGAGGTAATAGAGCAGCGTGGCATTGCCCGCCAGTTCTTGAATACCCGCTTGTCCGTCGAGTTCAGCATTGAAAGACGATTTCAACAAGCGAAGCGACAGCGGCGATTTTTCCATTATCTTGCGGCACCAAGCTACGGTAGTATCTTCCAAGTCTTGGAGCGGCACCACTTTATTGACCAAGCCCATGTCGAGTGCTTCTTGGGCGTTGTATTGGTCGCACAAAAACCAGATTTCTCGGGCTTTTTTCTGCCCCACAATGCGGGCCAAATACGAAGCTCCGAAACCTCCGTCAAAACTACCCACCATTGGGCCCGTTTGGCCAAAGCGTGCATTGTCGGCAGCGATGGTCATGTCGCAGACTACGTGCAGCACATGGCCGCCGCCAATGGCCCAGCCCGCCACCATGGCAATAACCACTTTTGGAATGGAACGAATCATTTTTTGCAAGTCTAGCACATTGAGACGCGGCACGTGGTCTTCGCCCACGTAGCCACCATGGCCGCGCACCGACTGGTCGCCGCCAGAACAAAAAGCCTTGCCGCCCTCGCCCGTCAAAACAATCACTTTGACGCGTGCATCTTCGCGGCAGTGGTGCATGGCATCAATGAGTTCCGTTACGGTTTGGGGCCGAAAAGCATTGTGTTTTTCGGGTCGGTTGATGCTAATTTTTCCGATTCCTTCAAAGAGTGAAAACTTAATATCTTCGTATTCTTTGATACTTTGCCAGTCGTAGGTCATTGGAGGAGGTCGCTAATTTTGGTGAATTAGTAATTTTTGGAGTGTTATTGTTCTTGGTTGTATTGCACGTCCCAGGTGTGGTCGGCGAGCATGGTTACTTTGGCCACGTATCGGCTAAATTTATAAGAACGGCCCCACTCGTTGGGGGCTACCATCGAAAGCACGTCTGAGCCGTCTTCTTTTTCGTAAACGTGATATACTTCGTTGAGTACGGGTTCAAAATTCATTTTTGCGCCGTAAATACGTTCAGATACTTCCACGCGGTCGCGGAGGTCTTTGGCTTGTCTGGCCAAAACGGACATTTGTTCATAAAGCTGCCCCAGTTGGCGTTCGGTTTGTTGGCGCATGGCCAACACGGCTTTACCTTTTACTTTGCCCAAGTCGTCGGGCCGAATCACGGCTCCACCTGCCGAGTGCGCGTAGGCCATCAAACCGGGGTTTTCGGCTACTTTGTCGGGGTTGATTGGATTTTCAAACATGTTAATTTTTAAAATGTGCTTCTATAATCAACTCACAAAAGTAATTATTGTTTGGCAGCGATTAAAAAAAATGGCCATTGTTTATTTTTCAACTCCGTTTTTTGGTTTCAAAGCAATATTTTTTTGGTGGCGTATTCGGCACTTTCGCAAGCGGCTTCCATGCCGTTGTTTTGCAGTGCCAGGTGCTCGCCCGCAAAGTGAATGCGGCCCGCTGGTTGGAGCAAAGCAGGAAAAAACTGCGCTGATTGGCCTGGGGCAAGGTGACAATACGCTCCGCGTGCAAAGGGGTTGTTGCCCCAAGAATTGATTCTCAGCACTTCCAGTTGCCCTTCCGAAGCGGGGCGCAGTTTTTTCATTTCGGCCAAAAACTGCGCGGCGGTTTCTCGGTCTGATTGTTTATCGAGTGCAATGGCCTGGGCACCGTTGGCCCAGCTCAAAAGGCCTTCTTGTCCGTTTGTACCTTTGCTCACAAACACGCGCCCAAACGGCCCATCGGTCCACATGGTAGCTGGTAGTTTGTCGGTTTCCCAAAAGGGCGTTTTGGTTGCCACGTGCAGTTGCGTGATTTGGGTATAGGGCAATTTTCTGATGGCTTCGTAGTGTATGCTGGTCAATTTGCCCTTTATTTTTACGTTTTGCAAGGCTGCAAAAGGCACCGTTATCAGTACGTGGCTGGCGGTGTAAGTGCTGCCGTCGCCACATTTTACGGTTATTCGCCCGCCGCGGTCGGCTATTTCTACGGCTTTTTTACCCAGTTCTACGGGGCGGCGCAGTTGTTTGGCTATTGCCTCGGGCAGGGCTTGGCTGCCGCCTTCAATGCGCAAGGTTTTTTTGCTCCCTCCCTTGTTGCGAAACGTCATTGATTTCAGCACGTTAAGGGTCGAAGTGGTGGCAATATCGTTGGTATTGGCATTGGCGTTAATGAGCCGAATGGCCTCGTCGGAGGCGCCATTTTTTTTCAAAAACTCGGCAAAGGGAACGTCTAATTCGGCAAATCTGGGATTGTACCAATCGTATAGGGTTTGGAGTGGGTTTTTGCCCTGCATGAGCATAGATTCGAGCATTTGCGGTGCTATTTTCTTTTCGGTTTCGGCCAATTTATTGAAAGCAGAGGCCGCCCAGTCTTTGTCCAAAATACGTTCGTTGCCCAATACATAAAGGGTGCTACCTCCACGGCCTTCGCCTGCGGGGGGTTCTATTATTTTTACGCCTACTTGCTGCGCCAGGCCAATCATACGGGTGTAGCCATCGCCAACTTCGGTGCCGCCAGTGTTGGGTTTCCAGGGCAGGTCGTTGAGCGTAAACATTCGCCCACCTACGCGCTGGCTACCTTCCAAAATGCGCACGCTCAGACCTTGTTGTTCGAGCAAGCGCGCCGCATAAAGCCCCGACATACCCGCTCCAACGACAACAACGTCGGTGTTTTCGGTGGCCGCAAAGGCAAATCGGTCGGCCATTATTGCCCCCGAACTTAGGCCAAGTGTTTGGATAAAAGAACGACGGTTCATTTTTTGAGTTTTGGGCATTGCGTTTTGGGTTTACCGAATATTCAAAACCCAACACTCAATTTGCTTAAAATTATTTAAAATTAAACTCGTTGGCAATTTCCCACTTGGGATAAGTGCCTACTGCCGACCAGCGACGGCCACGCCCCACGTACTCAAACCGCGCCACGCGGTCGAGCGTAATGGCGGGGTCGGCGGCCAGTGTTGCGGCACGGGCGGCTGGTATGCGCCACGAAGTCAGTATGCTGGCAATCACGTCGGCGGCTCGGGCTTTGTTGATGGCGGGGTCGGCTTGCATGAGTGCTACTTCTTGCCACGTAATAAGCGGAAAAGCCGCCAAAGTAGCCCCGCCTGCTGGCGTAGTAGCTGTGAGTGGCGACTGCGGAAAGAAGTAGTTCATTACCAGGCGGTTGCTGGGAATGTCAATGTTTTTGCCGCGTACAAACCAGCGCGCGGGCGCGCGGCGCAGGGTGTCGGACGTAATGCGGGCTTCAACAAATTTTTGTGAATATCCATTGAGTTGAAACTCCACCCCATTGCGCCATTCTGGATACAGACCAATGCCCGCAAGTGAATTGATATTGACAATCCCAATTTCTCGGCCCGCGTCGGTGGCTATGTAGCCTTGGTCTAAAAACACCCCCGCTTGGGCCTTGGTTCCTGTGTCGAAATGCAGCATACCAATGTACGAATTACAGAACTTTTGGCCAATTGTGGGGTCAATGTATAAGCCCGTTAGTCGTTCGGTGGCGGCATCGGCAATGGCCGCAGCGGCTTTGTACTGATTGACGGCCTCGGTTAGCGCGGCAATAGCCTTGGTTTTGGCTTGCTCGGGAGAGAGCGAAGTGCCAGTGCCAAATTCAATGACTTGGGCGTAAAACTTGGCCATATCGGCGTACAAAATCCCCTCGGCCATGTTGATATTGGCCAACAACAATGCTTTTCCTTTGGCACTAAATGTGTTTTTGTTTACGGCCTGCCGTGCGTTATCGGCAAGGGCCAAACCTTGGTAGCCCGTGCTCACAATCGAACGGTTTTGCGCGTTGTCTTTGGCCACGGTGTTTTCGCGCTCGATGCGCAAGCCATACTGCGTAATGGCGTTGTCGAGCACCGATTCTATTTCTTCGTTGCCTACCATGCCCGCTGCCCAGGCCATTTTTTGGTGCGCGTCAAACACGTTTTTGATGGCTCCCGTGGTACTTTGATAAGCACCGTTGGCATCTTGGGCTTTGTCTTGCGTAAAAGCCTTGGGGTCTTGCAAAACGGCAAGGTCGCAACCAGCAAGCGAGAGCATCAAAGCCAAACTCCCCGCTCCCCAACCAAAGCGTAATTTATCAGTTGTAGTCATTTTTTATGTGTTTTAATATTTTAAAAAATTAAGTAGTCGTGCATATTGAGCAAATTAGATTTTGGCAACTCAGCAAATTGCCAAATTATTTCAATCGTTTCATTTTGCTTCATTGCTTAAAAAGAAAAGTTTTAGTCAAAAGTCGAATGTTTTCATTTCTCTAAAAACCAATATTGAGTGAGAAGGTATAGGTTTTTGGAATACCGCCGTCCCATGAATCAATGCCACGCGCCCAAGCTGCTGTAAGGCCCGCGCCGCTGGTTTCGGCTTCTACGTCGTAGCCGCCTTGGTATTTAGTCCATTGGGCCAAGTTAGCCCCCGTAAAAGCCACGTCCAAGCGTTTGATAAACTTGGTCTGGGCCAGGGCTACTTTTGGTACGGTGTAGGCAACAGTAAGCTGACGCAATTTGATAAAATCGGCGTTTTGTACCCAGCGCGTTTGGTCGTTGTAAATGGCCGTAAGTTGCGCTGTGGGCATATCCCAGAAGTCGGCGTGTTGGCGTTTTACGGGGTTGGCCATGTCGCGGGCAGTTTGGTTGTATTTTAAAAAACCGAATTTTCCACCAATTAACGTACTGACAGTAAAGCCTTTGTATTGCACACTTGAATTGATATTGCCCTCAAATTTTGGTTGTGTGTTGCCCATAAAAACCCGCACGTTGGGGCTGGCGCCCGTGGCTACCACGGGCGCATCGGGGGCGGCATTAAACGGCACGCCCGCCCAGATGCCACTCAACGGGAAGCCCTCTCTGATTTGCACAATGTTGTCTATACCGCCTGGAATGGGCGTGGGTGGCTGCGGCATTTGGGTCATTTTATTTTGGAGCGTTGCGCCCGTAAAGCCCATATTCCACGTCATTTTGGAGGTTTGAACCACCACCGCGTTGATGGTAAGCTCCAATCCTCGGTTGTACATGGAGCCCACGTTACGAATACCCGTAATCAAACCATAATTGAGCGCGGGGTTGATGGGGGCGTTCAACAAAAGGTCGTCAAAATTTTTGTTGTAATAGGTCATTTCGACGTTCAAACGCCCCTTGAACAAGTTGGCATCGAAGCCCAATTCTACTTCGGTTTGGGTTTCGGGGGTCAAGTCTGGGTTTGGCGGGTTGTTGGGCACGTAGTTGGACCCGCTGCCGTTGTAGCCACCACCAACCAACCTATACGTAAGCGTAGAAAGATAAGCCGATGGCTGCGTACCCGATGTACCATAGGCTGCTCTGAGCCGAAAGTTTGGCAGTGCTTGGTAGCTTACCGAAGCCCGTGGATAAAAGAAAGTCTTCTCAACAAACGACGTGCTGCGGTCAAAACGCCCTCCGACATTCAAGAACAATTTTTCGCCGATGCCGATGGTTTCGTTAAAATAAATACCCAGCGTGCGTACAATAGGCAATACCTGAAAAAACTGGGGCCGTTGCGGTGCCGTATAGTTGGACGTATCGCGGGGGTTGGCACCAGTGGTCAAAGTTTGAAAGCGGGTATAATCATAAAAACGCTCATTGTCGTCGTATTGCGTACCTACTGCCGATTTGAGGTAAAGTTTTGGGCCAATTTGCCAGGCATGGTTCAAGCCAAAAGTAAGCGTTTTGGAGGTCAGCTCTTCGTAGTCTTGGTCCAAGCGTCCCGTCGGGAAGATAGCCACCAAGCCAGACGGATACATCATTTGGCCTTTTATTTTTGATTTGTCAATTCCCGCGTTGATATCTACGCTCAAATTGCCCGTTATTTTATAGTTGATATTCCCCGAGACGGTCAAGCGTGTAGAGGTGTTATCGCGCTGAATGGTGGCGTAATCGTCGAGTGTTCTGATGCCTTGTACCGAATTTTTCACGTCGGTGTAGCGCATAAAAGGCATGGCGAGCGCGTCATTGGCCCAGCGGTTTGGCACAAAAAACCCCGGCGACCCCGACGCAACCTGCGTGCGGTCGGCATCTTGGTAGTTGAGGTTTACTTTGACACTCAGCCCGCGCAGTGGCTCGCTGCTCAAGCTCAACAAACCGCCTTTGGTTTTAAAATCGGTACCTTTTATTTGGCCAAGGGTATTTTGTACGTTGCCCGAAAAATAATAGCCAAATTTGCGTGTACCGCCCTGCAAGCGCAAGGTATTGCGCGAAAATGTTCCTTTCCGAAAACCTTCGAGGGTGTAGTCGGTGCGGGCATTAAGATCATACTGTGCAATGTTGGCATCGGTGTAAATGGTCTTGGTAGGGTTTATCAAATTGGCCCACTGCGCCACTTCGGCACCTGTCCAGTTCATTTTGTATTTGCCCACGCCGCGTGCTACTTCGGTGGTGCCAATATCGAGCGAGTAATCGAGTTTGAGCTTGCCCTGCCCGCCGCTTTTGGTTTTGACTACCACCACGCCCGAAGCCGCCCGCGAGCCATAAAGCGATGCCGCTGCTGCTCCTTTTAAGATTTCGATAGATTCAATGTCTTCGGGGTTGAGTGCACCCAAGCCGCGCGTACCGTTTTGCATACCAAACGTGGCGGCACCCGTGGCGTTGTTGCCACCGCCCGCCCCCGAGGTAGTGTTGCGGTTGGCGTTGTCCATAAAAATACCGTCAATGATAACCAGCGGCTCCGAAGACCCCGAGATGGAGTTGCCACCCCGAATACGAAAACGAAACCCACCGCCGGGCGCGCCGTCGGTACTGAATGCCTCTACCCCTGCCAAACGCCCCACGAGGGCGTTTTCTACGCTTGGCGCAGGCAGGCTATTGATGGTTTCAGAGCCAATGTTGGCCCGCGAAGTGCCCTGCTCTTTTTGTTTGGTATTGATAGAAAGACCCGTTACAATCACTTCTTCCAAAAATTTAGAGCCTTCTTCGAGTTCGAAATTGAGGGTACGGTTTTCGCCCGCGTTGAGTGTGAGCGTACTTTGGGCATCTTTGTAGCCAATGCTGCTCACTTTGATGATAAGGGCCTTGCTGGCTCCAACGCTCAATTTGTAGCTGCCGTCAAACGAAGTAACGGTGCCATCCACCGTGCCCATTACCTGAATCGACACCCCAGGAAGGGCTTCGCCTTGGCTCGTTATTTTGCCCGATAAAGTGGCGGTTTGGGCCCAAGCAGCACCAACACTACTGCTCACAAGCACAATCCAGAGGTACATTTTTTTTCTCACGTTAAATTTGGTTTAGTTTGTTTAATATAAAAAGACTTTGTTTAACTTTTTGACTGATTTCAGCGTGTTAAATTAAACAAATTTTAAATTTAACAGATAATTTTTGATTAAATTCTTTTATTTGTGTTCACAATCTTATTTCTCTAATACGTGAGATTTTTGTTTTTTAGTACGCTCAAAGCCTTTCTGGTAGTTGTTTGTTTGGCAACTGTCGGTTTTTGCCAAACCCGAAAAAAAGCGACAGTTGCCGTTCCTACGCGCAAAGACGACATGGCCTTCATGTTATTGTGGTTTAAGGAAACGTTTGACAACTTTCAGCAGGTTTACAAAGAAAAAGAGGACAAAGATTTGGAAGCACTTAAACTGGCCTTCTACCAAGACGGCAAAGACCCCGCCCTTGACTACGTTTGGTCGTTGCCCGAGTCGCGGCTTAATGGCACCAATACGCGCTGGTTTTCGGCAGGATTTACGCAGGAGTAACTGTTGAGTTGCTGAGAGTTAACAACCCAAAACCCAACAACCCAACAACCCAACAACTCAAAACTCAAATGCTCTCCTGGCCCGATTTTGAAAAAATAGAACTCCGCGCAGGAACGATTGTGCGCGTCGAAGATTTTGCCAAAGCCCGCAAACCAGCCTATAAATTATGGGTGGACTTGGGCTCAGAATGGGGTATCAAGCAAAGTTCAGCGCAGCTTACTAAGTTGTATTCAAAAGAGGATTTAATAGGGCGTCAGGTGCTGTGTGTCAGCAACTTTAACCCGCGCCAAGTAGCCGATTTTATGTCCGAAGTATTGGTAACGGGTTTTATTTTGGAAGACGGCCAAGTGGTGCTGGCCGCCATAGAACGCCCCGTGCCTAATGGCACACGGCTGGCTTAAAAACGACCCTGCGTGCAGGTCTTGAAAAAAAACAAACCCAAAAGCAACGTTTTTAGCATGTGCCTCGTAATGGCAAACAGAATGAAAGACGCGCGCTGTTTTTGTTTTGTTCAATCCATTTTTTTATTTAAATCTATTCAAATATCATGAAAAAATCATTGTTTTTTGTTTGTGTTTTATTTGCCGTTTCTTTGGCCAGCTGCAACCGCGAAAACATCAGTGCCGCCGACGAAAACGACTTTATGGCCATGACCGAGCTATCAGCGGCTCGAGTATCGGCCCAGGGCGACAGCGTGACGAAGCAGAAATGCAAAGGTAAACTTACCGACGTAGCCGCTGCCGACTTGCCTGCGGCCATCAAAACCTACTTGGCGGCCAATTACGCTGGTGCCGAAATTCAGTTTGCCGGAAAAGACGCAGAAGGCCGATTTGTGGTTGGCCTCAAAACGGGGACTGCCAACAAAGGGTTGATTTTCAACGCCGACGGCACGTTCAAAGAAGAGTTAAAACACTATCCAAAAGGGGCCAAACTTACTAAAATAGAAACAACAGCCCTGCCCAAAGCCATTACTGACTACGTAGCCAGCAAATATGCGGGTGCTACCATCAAGCACGCAGGCACCGATGCCAACGGGGCATTTTACGTAGCTATCATTCAGGGCGAAGTAAAGAAAATGCTGCAATTTGATGCCAAGGGCGCGTTTGTGCAAGAGATGACTCCTCCCAGCCACCCAATGGGCGAAGGCCGCCCAAAGAAAAAGAAATAATATTTAAGCCAAATTAAATCAGTAAAAAAGGAATCATCTTAACGGGTGGTTCCTTTTTTGTGAAACGTTAAAAACCGTTAAAATAACCAATGGCAACGCTTTTGTGCTAATTTTGCGGCGTGAAAAAAGCGTTTTTACTTCTTATTATTTTTGTTGGAACCCTGGGCGCCGCCGTGGCACAGATTCCAGGAATGCCGAGCATGCCTACGGGCGGCGGCGGCGGGCGTGGGCGAGCGCAAATAGACGACACTACCAAGCAGATTTACGGCCCCAAAACAACGCGCTTCTTTTTGGAAGAAGACGTATTCAACAACCGTAAAATATTGTATAGCATTGACACCGCTACCTACGCTTTTCACCAGTACAATTACGTGCAGCGTTCTCAATATCAATTGGTTGATTTGGGAAACATTGGCACCGCTACGCGCTCGGTTTTTTTTAGGCCCGTCGAGCAGCTCGGCACTCAGTTTGGTTACAATGCCTACACGCCCTACGCCTACGCCATCAACGACGTAAAGTTTTACGACACCAAGTCGCCTTATACCAATATGTATTTGGTGCTGGGTGGCTTGGGGCAAAATATGCTGCGATTTGACCACAACCAAAACATTACTCCCCGCCTAAATGTCGGTTTTAATGCCCAACGCATAACCACCAACAAGCAGTTTGGCACCAGTGGCTCGTCCGATCCGCAAACCAACTTGGCCGCCAATTGGGCCTTTGTGTGGCACAACAGCTACCGCAGCAAAGACAACAAATATACGCTGCTGGCCCAGTTTAACTACCTCAACCATTTTGTGTATGAGCAAGGCGGCATCTTGGGCGACTCGTCGTCTTTCCAACAAGACCGTATTGTTACTTATTTTGACGACTCCAACCGCCCCTCGCTGCTCCAAACGGCTTCTTCGTGGGAGCGGCGCAACCATTGGCACGCCTATCAGCAATACATTTTGGCGCAAGGCTTGCAGTTGTATCATGTTTTGGACTACCAAACCGACAAAAACTATTTCAAACACGACAATCTCAGTGAAGGAAGACGTTACAAGTTTTATAAGGATTATTTTTTTAATCCCAACGCTGCACCCGACCCATTGATTACAACAACCGATGCAACCGACCAAGCAGTGCGGTTTAACTTAATTGAGAATAAATTTGGCATCAAAGGCCGTTACAAAAACTTCGACTACCGCGCGCATTTGCGCAACCGAATTATAGGCATGAACGGCACCTACACCGTGGGGGCTTCTACTACCAAAAGCACTTTTAGCCGCATCGAAAACTTTGCGGGGCTCTGGCTCAGCTATTACCTCAAAGACAGCACGCAGCGGCTCACTGCCGAAACCGAACTGTCGGCCAGAAGTGGCCTAAAACTAAAAGGCGATTTGGTCAGTAAGTTTTTCTCCGTGGGCTACTTGTTCGTGTCTGCGCCGCCTACCATATTGCAGCAACGCTACTCCTACCCCACCAACCACTTGGAGTGGTGGAACCCAACCTTCAATTTGGTGAATTCCAATACTATTTACGGGCAAATCAACCTGGAAGCCAAAAGTGCCCGCTTTGTGCCACGCCTCGATTACCATTTGCTCAACAATTATATCTATTACGACAGCCTGGCCCGACCCGCGCAATTCGAGGGTGCGTTTAGCGTGTTGCGGCTGGGTGCCTTGGCCGAATGGAAGCCTGGCCGTTGGCAGTTTATGGCGCAGTTGCACTATTCCGCACTCAGCAACGACAAAGTGTTGCGGATTCCCAAGCTATTTGCCAATTTTCGCACCAGTTTCGATTTTATTTATGCCAAAGTCCTGTACATCCAAGTGGGTATAGACCTGCACTACAAGTCGGCCTACTTTGCCGATGCTTACATGCCGCTCACGCAGCAATTTTATCTTCAAAACAGCCTCAAAACCGAAGACTATCTAGTTGGCGAGGTTTTTGCCAACTTTCGCATCAACCGCGTAAGGCTATTTGTAAAATTTGCCCACGCCAACCAAGGCTTACTGGCACCTGGCTACTTTCAAACGCCCTTTTTTCCGGCGGTGGGGCGTTCACTTGGTTTTGGCGTTAATTGGCCCCTTTTCGATTGATTTGTCGCGCTTCACTCATCTATGATTTCCCTTACTTTATCGTTATTGTATTGCAATTGGGCGATTTTCTAAAAAAAATACAAAACAATGCCCCTATATTTGGGTGTTAATGGCATAGTTGTTGTATAATAGCCAATTATCTTAATCACATTCCGTAAGTTCAATTATTTCGACCAGTAAACTCAGTCAGAATCCATGAAAAATACAATACTTATCTTTCTAATTGCCAGCATTTCAACAGCTACTTGGGCGCAGTTTCCGGGTGGTTTTGGCGGCGGCGGCGGGCGCGGCGGCGAACGTGGCGGCAACCAAGGCTCCCAAATGGGCAATCAGCCCGCTACCCCAAGCGGCAACGGGCGCATTTCGGGAGTGGTCATTGATTCGGCCAGTAGCAAGCCTGTCGAGTATGCCACTATCGCGCTGTTTGACCAAAAAACCAAAAAAATCATTGACGGCACTACCACGGGGTCCAAAGGCGATTTTTTGTTGAAAAGCCTCCCCGAAGGCGACTTTAAGCTGGTCATTAGTTTTTTGGGTTACAAAAACACTGAGTTTGCCAACGTCTCTATTGCACGCGGCAAAAAAGAACAAGTATTGGGCAATATAAAGTTGGCTTCCGATGCGCAGTTGCTCAACGAAGTAACCGTAACTGGCCAGAAAGCACTCATCGAAGACAAAATAGACCGCTTGGTTTACAACGCCGAGCGCGACATCTCTAATGCAGGCGGCGATGCCTCCGACGTGCTACGCAAAGTACCAATGCTATCTGTGGACTTGGACGGCAACGTTTCGATGCGCGGCAGCCAAAACATCAAGGTATTGATCAATGGCAAGCCCTCCACCGTCGTAGCCAATAGCATAGCCGACGCGCTAAAAATGATTCCGTCTGACCAAATCAAATCGGTAGAGGTCATTACTTCGCCCTCCGCCAAATACGACGCAGAAGGCTCGGCGGGTATCATCAATATCATTACCAAGAAAAACAACCTGCAAGGCTTAACGGGCTCAATAGATGCTTCGGGAGGCAACCGATCGAGCAACCTAAACGGAAACATCAACCTCAAAACCAAGAAGTTAGGGGTGTCTTTCAATGGCGGCGGGCGGTTTTTTTATCCACCCAATGGCGGCTTTACCAACATCAGCCGTACCCTACCCAATGGACAAATTATCAGCACAAGGCAAGAAAATGCGGGCAAACAAAATGGTGGTTTTGGCAATATTTCGATGAACATTGACTACGAACTCAATGCCTACAACAACTTTACGTTTGGGGCGCGCAGTAGCCAACGTCAACAAAACCTGACTAATACGCAGCAATCGTTCAATATCTTAAATGGCGCGCAAGTACCTTCTTTCGGCAACTTGATTGACACCAAAAACTTGGGCCGTAACATAGACCTCAACTTCGACTATACCCGCAAATTTGCCAAAGCTGACAAAGAACTGAGCGTTTTGGTGCTCTATAGCCGCAACAAAGGCGACAATACCTACACCCGCGACCAATATCGGGGCTTGGAGCAAAGTTCCTTTTTTTACCGCGAGCGAAACCCCAATCTTAGCACTACGCAAGAAAAAACAGTTCAAATAGACTACCAAGACCCCCTCTCAAAACACGCCCAAGTAGAAATGGGGGTCAAAGCTGTTTTGCGAAGCATTGAAAGCGACGCTCGCTTTTTCGCCGATACTACGGGGCGCGGCACCAATTTTATCAGTAATCCCAACCGCACCAACATTTTTAATTATGACCAAAACGTATATTCAGGCTATTTGTCGTTCTTGTTTCAAACCACCAACAAATGGGGTTTTAAACCTGGATTGCGCTACGAATATACCCAGCTTGATGCCACTTTCCGCGAGGGTGCGCCCCGCGCCAATCTAACCAACTTTGGTACATTTGCGCCGAGCCTCACCATCTCAAAATCTTTGAAAAGTGGCAAAACCATGCGTATGAGCTACAATCGCCGTATTCAGCGGCCTTCTATTCGTTTCTTGAACCCAAACGTAGCCCAAAGCGACCCCTTCAATATCTCGTTTGGCAACCCAAATCTCACCACCGAGTTTACCAATAACTTTGAATTGAATTTTAGCACATTCTTCAAAACCACCACTATCAACGTTTCAACCTACGCCCGCCTGACCGACAACTCAATTGAGTCAGTGAGTTTTAGGGGTAGCCAAACGCAATTCGACCAGTTGGTGCGCGACCAAGGCTTGCTCAATGCCAATGGCGTAGTGGTAAACGAAAACACCCTTTTGACAACGTTCCAGAATGCGGGCAAAAACCAAACCTATGGACTCAACTTCTTTGGGTCTATTCGGCCCACGCAAAAGTTGAGCCTTAACACCAGCTTTGACGTGCAGTATATCAGTGTCAATGGCTTAATTCAAAACAGGTCTGTATCAAACAGCGGCGTAACTTTCAATATTTTCGGGCAAGTGCAGCAGCAGTTGGGCCAAAATTGGAGCGCCCAGTTGTTTGGATTTGCCCGCGCCCGCGAAATCCAGTTGCAGGGTGTGCGTGGTGGCTTTGGCATATATAATTTAAGCATCTTAAAAGAATTCAAAAAACAACAAGCCAGCTTGGGCTTCGGGGCCGAAAACTTCTTGTCGAATAGCTTCAAACAACGCTCGGCCCTAAGCAGCGACACGCCAGGCAATATTTTTACGCAAGAAAACACAAACTACATCTATAACCGTGGCTTCAAAATCACGTATCGGCAGCGTTTTGGCAAGATGAGTTTTGACGGCAATTTGTTCCGCCGCAAAAAAAGTATTAACAACGACGACCAAAAAAGCGACAGCAGTGCCAACGACAGCGGCGCAGGTGGCCGCCGTAGTGGGAGCTAAATTTGATTTTCGGAATTTTTATAAAAAAGTACTTGAACAGTCGCACAGAAAATAGCGTAGAAATCATTCCCAGGCAGCCCCGATTTATCATTTCCCTATTTTCAGTGCCAAATAATTTGAAATACGTTATAACACTTGCTTCCACGGAGCTTTTTTGTGGCTGCTTTAAGGCTGCAATTCCAGCACCAAAGCAGTTTGAGCAGGTATTTTGAGTGCTTGGAGTCCAGTAGTTACTTCGCCCGATAGTACGTTTTTTGCGCCCGTAAAGCCTTTGGTGCGCTCTTCAAAACGGGCCATTTCTACCGCCGTTTCGGCTTTGTTGGTGTTCATTAGCACGGCTATTGTCTTGTCTAAATTGTGCCTAAAATAAACGTACACACCGTCTTTTGGCACAAATTGGGTGAGCTGCCCGCTGTGCAAAGCAGGCGTATTTTTGCGAAAATTGGCCAATTTTTTTACAAACTCAAAAGCGTCGTTTTCTAGGGCAGTGCGACCAGCAGCGGTAAACTTATTGGCCGTGTCACCTTTCCAGCCGCCCGCAAAGTCGCGGCGCACTTCGGCATCGGTGGGGTTTTTGAAGTTTTTCATCAATACCTCCGTGCCATAATAAAGCTGCGGAATCCCGCGCGTGGTGAGCAGCCATGTGAGGCCCATTTTGTATTTGTTTAAGTCTTCGCCAATCACCGAAAGGTAGCGGTCAGTGTCGTGGTTTTCCAAGAAAGTTACGAGTTTGGTGGGGTCGGCGTACAGAAAATCTTGGGCGAGGATATTGTAAAGTTTGGATACGCCGCCGTCCCAGCTGGGTGCTTCGTTGAGGGCGGCATATATGGCCGAATAACCGGGAAAATCGCAAGTGCCGGGTTGGTTACACTTGAACGGAAAATTGACATTGTTCTGCACATAATACGACAAAACCGACGGCGTAGTAACCCAAGTTTCGCCAAAAATAAGCAAGTTTGGATACTCGTCGAGCAGGGCTTTGTTGCACCGATTCATAAACGGCATATCGTTGTATTTGTAGGTGTCAATGCGCCAGCCGTCGAGTGCAAAGTTTTCGGTAGCCCACAGTGCGTGCTGCAACAAGTAGTTGGCTAAGAACGGGTTACGCTGATTTAGGTCGGGCAAAAACTTGGTAAACCAGCCGTCGGTGAGCAGTTTTCGGTCGGCTTGGGCACCGTGCGGGTCGGTAATGGGCTGCTCTTTGTGGGTAGTTTCGGTGTAGGTAGGCCAGGTATTAAACCAGTCTTTGGTGGGTTGGTCGCGGTACATCCAGTGGTCTTCTGACACGTGGTTATAAACGGCATCTTGAACCAATTTCATGCCGCGTTTGTGGAGTTCTTGGCTTAGTTTTTGGTAGCCTTCGTTGCCGCCCAGGCGGCGGTCTATTTGGTAATGGTCGGTAAAATGGTAGCCGTGGTAGCCGGCTTGCATTCCGCCGTGGCCTTCTTTTTTAAGTGCTTCGTCGTTTTCTATTACGGGCGTGTTCCAGAGGGTGGTTACGCCCAATTCTTGCAAGTAGGGAAGGTTTTTGATGATGCCCTCAAAGTCGCCGCCGTGCCGCAAAAAGGGGTTGTTTTTGTCGGCTTTGGTGTCAATCATGCCCTCGAAATTGTCGTTGGTTTGGTCGCCATTGGCAAAACGGTCGGGAATAAGCAGATACACCAAGTCGGCCTGGCTTATGGTGGCGGGCTTGTGTTTTTTTGCGGCCAATTCGTACTTCCAAACGGTTTTTTCTGCGCCATTCGTAAAGTTTAAGCGCGCGGTTCCTGCTTTCGCCGTTTTGCCAATAACCAAATCAACAAATAAATAATTGGGATTTTCGACTTTGTGCGTTTTGGCAATCTGCACGCCAGGATATGCGAGGCTTACTTTGCTGTTGGCAATATTTTTGCCATAAACCAACAATTGCACGTTGGGATTTTTGAGTCCTACGTACCAGTTTCGAGGCTCAACGCGCTGAATTTGAGGAGATTGGGCATTGACTATAAAAGCCAACAAGACAAAAAATGGGGTATTCATTACCCGACACATATATTTCATTTCCAAACAGGTTAAGGGTTTGGGGCGAAAGATAATGAATACCTTTATTTTCTAATTACTTTTCTTGTCGAAAACTTTTGCTAATCCAGCCGCCGCCTACTACGTCATTTCCTTCGTAAAACACCGCCGCTTGGCCTGGCGCGATGGCACTCACGCCTTCATGAAAGTGTACCTTAATGCGGTCGGGGGTTTCTTGCAGTATGGTAGCGGGTGTGCCGTCGTGTTTGTAGCGTACTTTGGTGGTAGTTTCGAGTGGAGCTTCGATTTGGGCGTATTTTTGGAGGTTTAGCTTTTGCACCACCATGCCGTCGCGGTCTAAGTCGTGGTCGCGGCCCAGCACTACTTCGTTGGTTTCTTTTCTGATTTCGGTTACAAAAGCAGGGTAGCCCAGCGCAATACCCAAGCCCTTGCGTTGGCCAATGGTATAAAAAGGGTAGCCTTCGTGCGTGCCAAGAACGGTGCCATCTTCAAGCACAAATTTACCACCCGCCACTTCTTGCTCCAAAGTAGGCACGCGGCGCTTTAAGAAGCCCCTGTAATCGTTGTCGGGTACAAAACAAATTTCGTAACTCTCTGATTTATTGACCAAATCCATGAAACCGCGCTCGCGGGCCATTTGTCTTATTTCGGCTTTGTGGAGGTTGCCCAGCGGCAGTTTGGTACGCGCCAAGCTCTCTTGCGACACGCCCCACAGCACGTAGCTTTGGTCTTTCCAAGCGTCAATGCCCTTTGATAGCACAAATCGGCCATTTTCTTGGCGCAAGTTGGCGTAGTGTCCCGTGGCTATGTGCGCGCAGTCGAGGCGGTCGGCACGGCGCAGAAGCGCGTCCCATTTTATGTGCGTATTGCACAGCACGCAGGGGTTGGGGGTGCGTCCTTCCAAATATTCGCCCGTGAAATGGTCAATGACATAATCGCCAAATTCGGCTCTGATGTCCAGAATATAGTGCGGAAAGCCCAGTTCAACGGCCACCGCGCGGGCATCGTTGATGGAGTCTAATGAGCAGCAGCCCGTTTCTTTTTTGCTGCCGCCACTGCTGGCGTAGTCCCAAGTTTTCATGGTCATGCCTACTACTTCGTAGCCTTCTTCGTGAAGAAGCAACGCTGCCAGTGAACTGTCAATGCCGCCGCTCATGGCTACTAAAATACGTCCGTGTTTGCTCATTGGGTTGCTATCTAAACGGGTTCAAAGCCCGCCGATGAATAAAATTTAGCTTTTTTGCTTCCAATCAAAACAGTTAGGTATTGTTTTTAGTTCGGGGCAATAGGGTTTCATGTAGATGAAGCCAACATTCGCAAAACTATTTGGCCTTTACAAAAAAAACGGTTTCGTTGGCGGCAACAATGATACCGTAGCCGTTTTTGACGTTAGAAAAACGGGATTGAGGCAACTGAAAAGCCAAAAAAATATCGGTGGGTTGGAGTTCATCTCGCAAATAACGAACATAGCTCTCAGATACGTTGGCAATGCTGACGCGGTAAAAATCAACATCGCGTCGCCGTGTGCCAGGCGGCAGGTTACGATTCTGTAAAAACCCAGAAGAAATTAAACCAAAACTGGTTTTGAAGGTTTGGGCCGGGAAACAAATGTCTCTAAATACGAATCGTAGCCGATTTCTGGTAAAACTGCACCCGTCTTCAATCTCGCCGTCTTTGCCAATGTTAAATCCGCTAAGGCTGAGATATTGATTTTGGTAGAACCCTTGAATAGTTACGAGGTAGTCGTCAGGGCTATTTTCGGCATCTTTCCATGCAACGTCCAATTGACGCGCTACTCCCGTCAAAATAGATGGAATAGTGTCTTTCTGTAATACAACTTGAGGTTCCGCCACCTTTTGCGGAATGACGACTGGCTGCGTGCTCACGCTCGGAAACCCGCCAACGAAACCTCAAACGAGTATGCACCACCTGTTTTGGGTTTTAGTCCTGCTGGCGCAACGTAATTACCAGAATCCGAATAGGCCAATTGAGCCTTATATAGGCCATTTTCAAACAATTTGACGCTTGCACACGCCAGCCCCAATGTTACGGTAAACTTGCCCGTGGGCGGATAAGTTTTGCTGAGGCGCAACTTCACCACTTCGTCGGGTTTTAGTTCTGAGTAAAGCACCAAGCGGTCGCCTTCGTAGGGAAGGTCTTTGCCCAGCTCGGTTTCTTGGCAACTTTGCAACAAAAGTGCCGCCAACAACACGCCCAAAAAGCTACATTTTTGCCACATAACCAACGTAAGGAATAATGGGAACAAACCCGTAAGAAATAAAGACGATAATCGAAAGTACCCTGCGGCTGCGGCATTTTTGAGCCGTTTACATCGATGTAATAGGGGTTTCGGCGGTTATAAACGTTGTACGCGCCCACGCTCCAAGTTACGGTTCGGTTGCGTTTGCTGCGCCTGTCCAAATTTATGCCCGCGTCCAAACGGTGGTAAGCGGGTAGTCGGTAGCCCTACCAATGCCGCCTTTCTCAATCAACGATTCCCACGGCTTACCCGCATCGGCAAACAACGACGACCCCGCCCGATAATCAATTTGGTCTTTTAGCGATTTGTAATACCCTTCTACACTGAGCGTTAGCTTTTTAGCGGGGCAGTTTTTGAACACGCCCACGGAATATTGACGCGCAAACTGCGGCGTAACGGCGGCCGTGGCGGGCACCCAAACGTCGTTGGGCAAACCGATAGAGTTGGTGCTTAATAAATGAATAAACTGCCGCATTTGGGCAACCCCACCTTTGATTGACCAGTATTTGGGCAAAATCAAATTGGCCGAAAAGCGTGGCTCAAACGATGAATAGTTTTGTTGCTGAACCGAAAACGCCCCCAGCCGCAGCCCCGCGTTGAAGCGTAGCGCGTCCGAAACGGCTATTTCGTGTTCGGTAAAAGCCCCCAATTCATTGGCCCTAAACGACTTGTTGCTGGCTTCCAAAACCCGCGAATCTAATTCAAAAGTAGTCTCTATTTTGGTGGGTTGATACACGTGCCTGGTTGCTTCTACGCCTACTCTGATAGTGTAATTGGGGTTTACAGAATACTCCAACGAGGTTTTGACGGTCAAATCGGCGAGCGACGATTGTAAAGAATAAGCGTCGGTTGTTTTGAATTTATCGGCTATTTTTGGGGAAGTGGCCACCCCAATTTCGTACTGGTAGCGGGTAAAAAGCAACACCGATTTTAGAAACAAATTGGGTTTCAAAATGCGATTATAGCGTAGCGTTCCCGTCAGATTTCCCCAATTTATATTCAACCGCCCTCGGCTGTCTGCCGCGTATTTTTGGCGTGCGTCCCAGCGGTCATAACTGTTGTAAAAACTGAGATACAGGCGGCTTTTATCGTCAATTTTATAGTTTATTTTGGCGTTGATGTCGTACAATAAATAGTTGAAATATTGCTGACTGTTGCCAAATTGGTACAAAAACCACAGCGGCAAAGTGGCCAGTCCCAAATAAGCCGCTCGCGCCGAAACGAGGTAAGAACCCTTGTCTCGATTTTTGTAGGACAGCGGACCATCGAACAACATATTCGACGACACCAGACCGATGCCGTGGTCTTTCTTGCGGAGTTTGTTGTTTCCTTCTTTCATCGTTACGTCAATCACCGACGACACGCGTCCGCCGTACTGCGCGGGCAAAATGCCCTTGTACATGTCCACTTTTTTGAGGGCTTCCAAATTGAAAACCGAGATAATGCAAAAAAAATGAGCCGTGTTGTAAATCGGCGCTTCGTCAAGCAATATCAGGTTCTGATCGGGCGTGCCACCGCGCACAAACAAACCCACCGTCCCTTCGTTGCCAATGCTCACGCCAGGTGTAAGTGCCAACGCCCTAAAAATATCTTTCTCGCCAAAAATCGTTGGAATGGTATTGAGCCGTTCCACGGGAATGGAAAGGTACCCTATTTGTTGGTTTTGAAAATCGTCTTTGGTAGCTTTTATTTCTACTTCATCTAATTGATATTCAGCGGGTTTAATCTCAAAAATGTAGCTTGTATCGGCTGCTTGCGCAATGCGAAAAGCACTGGTTTGGTAGCCCACCGAAGAAAAATAAAGCGTAGTGGGAATCTTGACTTTTAACGAAAAAAAGCCGTACTGATTGGTAGTTGTTTTCTTTGAGCTAACCGAATCTGTAACGCTTATCCCCGCCATAGTTTCGCCCGTAAAAAGATCTTTTACAAAGCCATTCACGGGGCGTTGCGAATGGACTTCGGCGCAGAACAGTGGAATAATTAGGAAGAATAACGGTGTTTTTTTATAATTTTTAGAAAGATAAGTAGTTGGGCTGAAATAATCGACACAAATTCAAGTAAATTGGATACTGTACTTTGAGCCTATATTATCGAATATTTCATCCAAAGCCTCATTAAAAGTTTCCCAATTGGCGTAATGATG
>Ga0105046_10003075_pt1 | contig 26406 bp, 20 predicted proteins | sample MAT03_FD_78385 | JGI IMG/M metagenome (GOLD analysis project Ga0105046, IMG submission 78385) | Freshwater microbial communities from Lake Fryxell liftoff mats and glacier meltwater in Antarctica - MAT-03 (megahit assembly) | ecosystem: Environmental > Aquatic > Freshwater > Ice > Liftoff...
ATAATTCCGGCATTATGAAGCCATTCTTTTCCAAAAGCCGTCGAATTATTCCGCTGCTCCGCCCGTCCCGTATTTTCATTCACCATCGGAGAAGAAAATTCTCCGCGCAAAATTGCATAAGTGATAGGATCGCCGGAAAGCAAGCCATTACCCAGCACGAAAGTAGTATTATTTGCAAGGAAACCAAGGCCAGAAGCCGCACTACGCCGCGCTGCACTTGCCGCGCCCATTTCCAATAAAGCGGTCGCCTCCCCACTCAAAGCCGCTCCTTCTACCGCTGCAAATCCCGCCTGCCGCGCCGCTGCCGTCGCCCCAGAACGCAAAATTCCACCAGTAACCGCCCCACCAACACCCCCAGAAACTGCCGAAGCAATCGTAATTAAAGCAATTTGCGGAACCGTCTGGGTAATCAACCGATCATAATCTTCATCACTCAAAGAAAACAGCTCACGGCTTGTGCCCTTGTACTGAAGTCCTTTCATGCTCATATAATCCTGCCAAGCCTGCTCATCCGCCTCATTACCAAAATGCGCTAATCCTCCCAAAAATCCCGCTCCGGAAGTATTAATAATTTTCTGTTGTTCTTCAGCTAAAACACTACCCAAAGTTTGCTTAAAAATTTGTTGCACCAGCTGGTCACGGTACTGCACCCAATCCCAAGGATGCGCCTCCTGCCAATCTTTTTGCATCTTTTTATGAAAATCTTCAATCTGCCGCATCTTCAAATCCACTTCTTTGGAAGCCTGAATTTTGATCATATGCTTTTTCTGCAAAGCCTTCATCCGCGCCGGATCTTGGCTCAATTTCAGCAAATCCCCCGCAAAATATTTCTGAAAATATTTCTCCGCCACCTCATATTTCCCCAATCCCCGATACTTCCGCGCCAAAATCAAAAACCCATCACGCCCCTTTTCACTCAGCACTTTTTCATCATCCAAAACACTTTCCGCCCCGGCAAATTTAAAATTCGCATCAATGCCATTCTCCTTACAAGCGGTCTCAAAATCAAAATATAAACCATCTTTCAAACCGTGCTCTACTTTTTGGAGTCCATCCAGAAAATCCCCATAACTCGCATTCTCCTCACGCATCGCCTCATCCTTCGGCAAATATTCTTTCAACCTTTCCCGAACCTGCTCTAATTGCACCAAAGCAATTTTCATCAACAACTCTTTCGCCGCTCCCTGGTAATGCACCCCCCTAGGATTCGCATTTTTCAAATACTGCAAAAGCAAACTTTTCGCTGCATATATTTCACCCTGTTCTGCCAAAGCCTGTGCCTTAAAATAATCGCCATCATCAACAGTTAACTGCTGGTCAATACGCCCCAAAATTTCCCGAGCTTGCGGCAGCAAGCGCTTCATAAAAGCATCCTCCGAATCTTTATTCGTCTCAATAAATTTAGTCAAAACCGCCTTGCTTTGAGCAAGTTGCCCAGCATTAAAAAGCTCAAGCCCATCACGAAATTGCACAGCTGAAGGCGGACAACTTTCCGCATCAAAATTTCGTCGAATCGCTTGCTCCAAATCAACACCAAAAACTTTCACCTGCTCAGAAATTTTCAATTGTTCCCCCTGCGGCAAATTCAAAAATGCCAGAGTAGGAGCCAGATTTAGCGCTTTTCCTTGAAAAGAAAACATCCCAGGAAATTCCCTATTCATGAGCAACATTTTTTCCAATCCCACCTTTTCCGGCAACAATTTTTCAAAACTTTTATCCACCAACTTCAACTGCGCCTCAACCAAAGCGGCAGGCAATTTCACCCCGCCCGCTAACGCTGAATTATTTAAAAGATGGGCCTTGGTAGAGCCATATTCATGAAGAGTTTCATTGAAAACATTATAATAAAGTTCAAAATTTTCCCCCAAATTTTTCGCTAAAAACTCTTGCTGTTTTTCCGCATCTATCGCCTTTTGGAAATTCTGCTGAATACCTTGCGCTTGAGCTTTTCCCTCAGCCGCTGCTTTCTCCAAAAAATAAATTTTATCATTCACTTGGCCCTTAAAACCCCCCGCAGCGCCCTTCGAACTCACCGCATCAACGCCAACCCGCAATTTCGCCAAAGAAGCCTGAAACGCATTCTGCTCAGCCACACAAGCATCAAAAGAAGTAATCCCTCCAAGTTTTCCCTTCTGTTCTCCCTCAGCCTTCACAATTTCTTTTTCAGATTTCTCCAAAGCCACAAAATTCCCCGCCTCAGCTTTCTGCAGCTCCAAATGGCCTTTCAATTGCACCTTCAAAGAATCCAAACTCGGAAAAACTTGGTTTTTATTTTCAACAACTTTCAATTCCCGCCCTTTCACCGCAATTTCCAAAATTTTCCCACCAATTTGCGTATGAGAACTCTCCAAAAAAGACTTCGCCTCCCCAGAAGTCAATTGCGTTGCCACATTTTTAAATTCATTTTGTCCAACCCCAATAACTTGTTCAAGCTCCTCACGATACCTCCGAATTTTTTCTTTCTCATTTTTCACACTTTCCGGATTCTGTTCGGCCTCTCTCAAAGCAGCAGACATAGCATTTTTGCTCTTCTCCACAGTATTTTGCCCACCAAATTGTTCATCAATGCCAGCCATGGTTTAACTATTATTTTTATCAAGCGCATCCTCCAATATTTTTTCGGCATCCTCAGTCTCAACCGCAGACTCAATCTGAAAAGCCTTATTTTTCATCGAATGAATCTCCGCCTTAAGTCCCTGCAAATACTCATGTTTTACATCATTCACAAGTGCCATTTTCACATATTCATCCACCAAATCATTATTTTTTTTCAGCTCAGCTAAAATATTTTCCAAAGTATGAATAGGAAGATTTTTAAGATCAAAAAGCCAAAAAGCCTTCTCGTTATCATCAAGCAACAAAGATTGTTGAAGGTTTTCCTCTACTTGTTGAAGAAGTCCTAAATGTAAATTTTCATCAGTCATTTTTTGTTTTTAAATCCCCATATTGTAGCATAAATCCGCGTCTTAAACCATGGAATGCTATTGCCGAATAAGTTAATTTATGCTATTATTCATAGATCTCTAAAAAATATATGACTCAAATACAATACGTACAACTTGTGAATAGTTCAGCTGCGTACCAAAAAATGAATGGGGGTATGCAAGAATTAATCCTCAAAGCGGAAGGAAAGTCCCAACAAAAATTCGCTCAAGTTTTTATGGAAGAAAAAAATGGTCCACAAACCGCGCTGAAAGAATATTTGGAAAACAACAAAGAAATAGTCCAAAAATATCAAGAAAATACTGAAAACATTCTCCAAAAAAAACTCCAAACAGATAAAGAAAAATTTTATCAAAACGAAGAGCAAAACGCTCAAAACCTCCTTAACCAATTATAAACTTTTCATCACCATGAAAACAAAATTATCTCAAAAATATTCATTGGCTTCACGCTTAGTTTTCCAAGTACAAAAATCGGAACAAATGGCATTTTCCAATGATGAAATGAAAGAAGATCGAAAAAAAGCGAAAGACTCAGTAAAAGAAGGTAAAACTCAACTTGAAAACTATATTGCTGAAGTAGAAAAGCGCATTCTCAATCAATCAAAAGAAAGTTCAAAGCCCGTGAGTGCAAAAAATATTGCCCAAGAAATGAAAGATATTATTGAAAAAGATCAAACAACAGAAAATAAACTTGATAGCATTTATGAAAAATATGATAACTCCAAAATTCTCAAAGTAAGTACCTTCTTTGACGAAAAACAAGTTTTTATTGATGGAATGAAAAGCGCTAAAAAACAAGCACAAGAGGCAATCGACTACAATCTTGTGAATTACGAAAATCTCGCGAATTATTTACAAGTAGAAAATGAAGTGAAACTGGTTTTAACGGCCAATGACGAAACCAGCATTGATCTTGAAGATTTTAACACGGAAGTAAAAATTAATGTTATCGAATCATGTGATAAATCATTAATACAATTAAACGACCTCTACAAGAAATTAAGTACCTTCGATAAAGACGGAATTCAACAACGTCGCCTTCCATTGGTAGGAAAACTTCAAGAGCAGCGTCTAGGTTTCATGAAAAAAACTGATGCACTACGCCGAAGCCTTATTGCAGACGTTACTTCAATTCAAACTGCTTACGAATTGCTCAATAAAAAATTCGCCCAAGGTTATATTCCAACTTTAGAAGATTTGGACGAAAACGCGAGTAAATATGGCGAAACTTTAAGTCAAACACAAAAAGCCGTAGCTGATTACCCACTCTACCCGGAATTAAATTATAAAGTTCAAGCAGTATTTACACGGGTAAATGAAATTAATGCTTTGGCGAGAAAAAAGTTTGAAGCTGGAAATGAACAACTAAGAGATTTAATGGCGGAACGTGAAGCCGTAAAACTTCGTATGCGAATGATCCAAGAAAATATTATACGATACACTTCATTTTTAGGAAAAGATGATCCAAAAACACTTCACGAAATTGATGATTACAAGAACCATCAAGAATACTATGCGGAACTAATGGGAAGAATTGAGCCTCTCGCCCAACAACAAAACGTCATAGTCATGGCCAAAAATGAAGAACTTAACAAAGTACCAAAAGTTATTTACGCCCAAGCAAATACCCAAAAAACACATAACGCTCTCAATTAACCCCCATGCCAACCTACCTCTTCACAACCCAAGAACTCCTCGACCTCATCAGCAAATCCTCCGCCATGAGGTCGCTCAGCGCTGAGCAAATCACTCTAATTCAAAATCAAATCCAAGATCCAAACTCAGAAAAAGCGCAACAACTGTACGCGGCACTTTTAAAAGAAAACCAAGAATATCGCCGGATTGATAAGGAATTTATTCAAAATACCAACAACGTCATGACCGGTTTTGAAAATGAAGTCAGAGCCATCAAGATTAACGCCCTTCATCAAGAACGCCAAGCTTCTGAAGCTAAAGCCCAACAAGCCCAAGAAGAAGCCGCTGACGACATCCTCAAAAAACTTTAAAATAAAAATATGGCGGAAGCAATGAAGCCCAATCATTTAGAACAAAAAAAACAAGAAATTCAAGAAGTGCTTGAGTCAAAAGTAGACTCAGCAAATATTGATGGGAAAAAAATGGCTCTTGATAAAATTGCTTTAATTGCAGCTACAAGTGAAAAGTTGGACATTGTTGGAAAAGACAAAGTTCGCCGGGCGATTGAATCTGCCAAAAATCACTTAGACATGTTCGTTATTTCCCAACAGGATTCACAGGAGGCGCTCAGAAAATCAGGAGTTTTAGAAATTAATAAAATTTTCCTTCCTGAAGATCTGGACGAAAAATTACAAGAGCGATTCGCAACTCCAGAATATGTTCATACACTTTTGGAAGGTCTCCATAACCGTCTAAATCGGATTCAGCTCAGTCCAAACAACAAAGAAATCAGCAGTAATTTAGCACCAATTCTCAAAAGCCTGAATGAAGCGGATAATCTTGAAAAAAATCACAATCCACCGCTTATTATTCTGCCATTTATTAATAAAATTATAAATCAACTCGACCGCCTTCCCACAGAAAAATATCTTCTGGAAGGTGAAAAAGAACTAGACGCAAAAACTACCCAAATCACCGAAACGCTCAGTAAAATCGACACCTGCCTTACCTCATCAATTGAAGGCAACAAACTGGCACCGGGAAATGCCATGGCTGAACTAGCTAAAGTAAGTCAACTTGCTGCGCTTGTGCTCCCCTTAAGGCCAAAAGAAGCGGGCTACCAAAGCATTCAAATCAATCACATCAAATTGGACCCCTCAGAAATTGGTCTTGAAGTAAAATACAACATATATTTGAGCCCAGAAGGCAAAGTCATCACGGAAATTACTCCACCCGACAAAGACTCACCAAAATTCATTTTTGAACCAGGAAATAGAGATAAAAACGATCAATCATTTATCGCTTTTATAGAAAAAGTCCGTGGCCCTTATATGGAAAATTACAAAAACACTTTAAACAAAGAGATTCCCCAAAAAATTGCCGAATTGCAAAAAAAATATGATCAAGTCATGCGCGGTTCAATGAGATTGGAAGCTACAGATCAAGAAATTCTTGGCGAACGTTTACAAGAAGTTGAACAGTATTTACAAAGAACAAAAGCCAAATTGGAAAACAGTTTGGGCGAAGGTCCGCACCATCAACACGCCGATTTTATTGCTGATGTGGAACTCATGAACAAATTACTAAATGCGGGTAACCAAAAAGATAAAACCAGTAAACCGCTTTCTGCAGCTCTTTACCATGGAGAACAATTAGAGAAATTTGAGCCACTTTACCAAAATATTCGCAATATTTTAACCCAACAAACGCTCCATCCAAAATCAGCGGAAAAATTTAAACAAGAACTAGAAACCGCTCTCCAAAATTTTTTGGAAAATGCTCGTCCTTATCTAAAAACCGCCAAAACTATTGCTTATTTTTCTGAGCCTGAAAAACCTAAATCTGGAACTACAGAATTAGCAGCTCAATTATTACTAAACAGCAAAGGAGAAATAAGCGTAAGTTTCGCAGCCAGCATTTTTTCCTACAGCGAAGAAAAAGGTTTTTCCACACCTGGACGACTTGACGAACCTGCAAAAGACTTTGAAAGCCAATATCAAAGGTTTGCAGAGCTAAATAACATTAAAACTCCACCATCAGAAGCACTGCCCCAAAATCCAAAATCCAGAATTGCCGGAAAAGCTAACTAAAGCGTCTGCCAACCCTCTTTGCTGAAAAGCTTTTTTGTGATATAATACAAAGATTTAAACAAAAAAGTCATGGCGTATTCACTTCAAGATCTCGAAAATCTTCTCAAAAACTCATCATCAGTAAAGGCATTAACACCTGAGCTGCAAAAGCGTTTTTCAGACATCATAAACAGCTCCGATGTTGCGCTCAAACGCAAACTCTATTTCATTTTAACCGATGAAAAACAATGGGTAGCCAAAATCGACCGTAACTTTCGCAAAGAAGCGAACGCCATTTTTAATCTCTACGAAACCAACCTCACCCACATAACTCAAAAGCAAAAATATGTTGCAAAATAAAGCAAATTTCCTACGCTGCAAACCAGCTCAAAAAATCACTTTCCAATCAACAAGAAAACTTTTTCTTGAAGCCTCAGTCAATGATTTTAAAGATGCAATTCAAACGGCAGATCGCTACATTTTAGAAAAAAATCTTGGAGATGGTGGGGAGAAAATTACCGAACATGTAGCGAATTTAAAACAAGCTGCCGACGAAAAAGTGGAAAATCAATACAAAAATGAAAAAGCTGAATTGGAAGGCCAAAAGAAAGTCGCAGAAGTTTCAGGCGAAAAAGGAGAAGCAATTATTACGCAAATCGAAGCAAAGTTATCTCAACTTGAAGCAGCACACAATGCCGCAAAAGCTCAAAATGGGCAATTAGAAAAACAAGCAAAAGAAAGCCTTGGTGCCGCATTAAAACGCCGTGGTGACATGGTCGCAAAATTAACTGAAAAAATCTCCCAACAGCTCATCGACGAAGTTGCTACGGCAAAAGCAATTGAAATCGGCAAAAAAGCTGAATACGCCAACGACAAAGCCGATGACAGCACAATATACACTTTTGATGGCGAAGTCGGAGATTACCTCGATTCCCATATCAAAAACGGCACGCAAACCGTCGAGCTAAAAGATTATGAATTGGAAGATATGACAATGGGCCTTTCCGCCGTGCTTCATGACATAAATAAAGACAACAAAGACAAATATGATGACGCAAATAATTTCATGCAAGGTCTCCACGACAAAGAAGAATATTCTGTCATCACGGATAACAAAAGAGAAAAAGGCGTAAACATCGACGACATGCGCCAGCAAGTTCTTGATCAATTGAAATTGGTTCAGGGTACAAAAGATCCAAAGGAATTATCGAAAGTAGACAATGTAAAAGTGTTGTTCAATAAAATTGTCAGTACCAAAACAATGCCTGCCCAACTTCGTGGTATGTTGATCGGCCGCTTGGCTTCAGCCAAGAGTCCCGCTGAACTTTCTCAAATGATGGAACAGGTAGAAACCGTCTACGAAATGATAAAAAACTCTCCAGCAACTGCCGGACAAAATGGACAAGATAAAGTCCAAGGCTACGAAAATAAAATGGGCGCCTCGTCAGAAACAAAATACCGTACAGGAGGTATGCTAGGTGGAACATTGCTGGGTTCAACTGTTGCTGGCCCACTCGGGGGAATCGCCGCTGCAGGCTACGGCCTCAACCGCGCCCTCCAAACCGACGAAGAAGCTCTCAAACGTGCCGGCGGAATTTTTGCAACTTTTGAGCAAGTGTATTCACAAAATAAAGAACAAGTCGAGAAACGCCTCGATTATATAACTTTACAAAAGCAATTGAACAGCGAATACAAAGAGCTAAATGATCCAAATTTGAAAACTGGAAAAGTCGACCTTGAAGCTAAAAAAGTGGAGATCCTTACGAATCAAATGATCGAGCAAAGGGTTAAATATTATGGCTTATTAGCTCAGTATCGAAGTTTTGACGCTGAAAACCAATTAAAAATAAATCCAGCAGAGTTAACACTTACTGCTGAAGAAATTGCTGATGTTCTCGAAGCGCAAACTAAAATTCAAAAAGTTGGAGCAAAATTATCTGCAGCAGAAACAAATCTCCCAAAAGCAAAAGAAAGTTTCGATAAATACCTGGCGGAAGGAATTGCCAAAGTTAAAAAGTATCAAGAAGAGGCTCAGAAAAACAAAAAATTACCGCCAATTAACACGGACTACCCAGACCCAACTTCCCCGCTCGCATCCACCGATCAAGGACAAAAGTTGAAAATCCAAGCAAATTTACAAAGAGATCTCGCCACCATAAAGCAAAATAACAAAGAGCCAGCGCAAGTGAAGGTTGAAAAAGCTGCTTTGCCTGAAGTTACAAAAAGAATGAAGCTTACGGAGTCGGAATCAAAACAAATAAAAGCAACTGATGCTTATAAAAAAGCCATAAGTTTCCTTAAGGAAAAAGAATCCATTAAAATAACTATGGATAGCAGTGTTTATTACGTAATGAAAATTAAAAAAGGCAAAATGTCTCCTTTGTACACAGAAAACCCCGCATAAAACTAATTATTTATCCCCATGGCCGCAAAATACACCAAAGCCCAACTCCTCCAACTCCTCAGCGAATCTCCAGCCTACGCGGAACTCGCCGATGGACAAAAAAATTTGATCCAATCTCACATTGAATCAAATAACAAAAACGTGCTCAAATATATTTTCTATATTTTGTTAGAGGAACGCCAAAAATACGACATCCTCCAAGAAAGGCTCGCTGAAAAAATCCAAACCATCGGCGAAAAAGTTGCCGACAAAATGGCTTCAAAAATATCTAAACTCAATCTCTAAAAATGCAGAGAAATATGAGAAACACACAACTCAAAAATCAACAAAAAAATTTCACGGGCGAACATCGTCTGGTTTTTCAGCTTATTGATCCTGACTACACAAAACTCATGGCGGAAAAAGCAAATATCAAAAAAGAAGTGCGTGAAAATGTTGAAAAACGCAAAACGGAATTAGCAAATATTATTAATGATGCAGATAAAAAACCAGGAGCTACCCCCGACGATCTCAAGCGCGAAGCCAGGGCTGCGACTGATATAATCATTAAAGATGAATTTAACAAAGTTCTATTAAATAAACATATTAATAAAACTTTAGACGATTTACGAAAAGACTCAGTAACCAAAGGTTCCGTTGAAGCTGATTTAAAAGAAGGCCAAGAAGAAGCCTACCTTGAAGTCGATAAAGCTCTTGATAAATATTTGAAAGATAAAGAAGCCGCAAAAAAAGCCGCTGCCGCAAGCCTCGCCACCGTCCCACCAGTCGCGCCAGCGCCACCAGCGCCGCCAGTTGCGCCACCAGTCGCGCCAAGATTGGGCCCCACCGCCTCTCCAAACGCCGGCCGCATCCGCCTCAATTCTGAAATTCAAGCTTCCAGCAGCCAAAAAACGATTTTGCAAACTGCGGTTGAAATGGGGAAACGCAAGACAACAACTGACACCCTGAAAGCCCTCGACACCTACAAAATTGAAAAAAGCATCCACGAAATGACAGATCCAGACGTAAAAGGCGCTGCAATCGCTGATTACGAAGGCTGGTCCGTTATCGGCCTTGTTGGCGATACCAACAAAAATAATAAAACCCGCAGCACCCTGGAAGGCGTGCTCGCTGCAGGCTACATTTTTACCAATGACGAAGCCGCAGGCGACAAACACCGCGACGAACGCCTTGCCATGGCCAAAGGAATTTACGACAAATCAGCCGACGACAGATTTTACAACAAAGTCGATTTTCTCAAAAAAAATATCGACACCAAAGGCTTCGAATACGACGACATTGAAGTGACCATGGGCTTGGCAAAATACCTGAAAGAAGCAGAAAAATACAAACCAGCCTCAGACAAAGTCAAAGGAGCCATCGCCGGAATTTTCCGCTACATGGACGACACTTCCATGTTTCCACCAGCGCTCCGCACCGAATACGCAAAATATTTACAAAAAGAATTAAGCGATCCAGCCTTCAAAGATTCCAAAGTCGAATCTGACCAAATGAACCGCCTTTTTGCGCTTAAACCGCCTGAACTTTTCATGCGCAGCAATCTAGAAATTCGCAAAAATTCTTTGAAAGAAGATGGCCTCAAAGTTATGGATTTACTCCCAGGTTTCCGCTATGACACAGCCGCACCAGACGGCTTCTACAAGTTTCTAATGGGCGGACACGACTCAACTTTCAACCTTCCAAACACCACCATGTCCATGGAAGACAAATACAAATTATTAGGCAAGATCGAACAATCCGGAACCAAAGAAATCACAGATTACCAAGACAACATCGCTAACAAACTCAAACGCGACGCCGGCAGCAAACTCCAACTCGTCAACGGCAAAAACAAAGAACTCGGCCGAAAAGTCCTAGACGACAGCGCATTGCAAGACCTTAAATCCCGCTACGACAAGCTCAGCATGGACTTTTTAGCAAACTACAATTTCCTCAACAAAGGAAATTTAAATTCGCTTACAGCCTCGCCCTTTGTGAGAGACTTCCCAAAAACCCAACTCAACTTTTTAGACTACATGGACGACCTCGACCGAAAACTCGTCGAAATTCAAGCGAGCAAAGCCGCAGAAACGCCGCCAGTTGCACCTCCGATTGTTCCTCCAGTAATTCCAACAACCCCAGGAACTGCACCAACGAGTCCAGGAAAAACGCCTTCAACAACACCAAAAGCTCCAGAAAAGGCTGACGGATCAGACATTTATGCTCGAGATTGGAAAACTGAAAATAAATCAAAAGCACCTCGAAACCCCGACCACACAGGGCCAATGGTCGTAAAATTTGAAACCAGGGACGAAACCGGCTGGACCCACGTCCGTATGAGAAAAAATGAGGATGGAAAAGTTCTCGTAGAAATTCCACGCAATGCCGTGGTTTATCGAGATGAAAATCTCCAAGCAAAAATGGTGAACAACAAAACTTTCCTAAAAGTCCGTTTCCTTGACCCGGAAGACAGCAACAAACCAAAAACCGGCTGGGTAGACGAAAGCGTTTTATTTCCAAAAAATCCAGAAACAGTTGTAACGCCAGTGCCACCAAAAGGCCCAGACCTCCCAAAACTTCCTGAAAATGTCGACTATCCAGTCCGCAACGCCCATTACAAAGAAATTTTTGACCGCGTCGCCCGCGACGTTGAAACCACCCCAACCGGTGTCATCTTCAACGACGCTTTCAACCTCCAATTTATTGAGTATCGGGTTATCAAAGACCAGGGAAAATACCACCTGCAATTTGCTTACGATATCCTCACCCACAACGATTTAGTTTTCGACTCCGTCCGCGCCATCCGCGATCATTTTGACACCGGAATGATGCATCGTGACCTAAGTTTCGAACTTTTAAAACGTCCGGAACTTTACAAACGCTTTACAGAAAGCCGTCCAATAATGAACAGTCCCATCACAGAAAGAGTAATAAAAGATAAATTCGTGATTGTTCCACCAAGCAGCATCGACATGGAACTCGATTGGAAATCCAGAAAAAATTTCGACAATCTCTCTGGAAACGCCGCCCTACATTTGGATGTATTACCAAATGGAAAAATCGTCTACCGCATTAAATGTCAATATGTGGCTCCAGACGGAGGATTTTGGCGCCAAGGCATCGCCGAAGATCTCAACGACCTTTTCGAAAAACTTGCGCACGCAAAAGCCTGGAGCGAAGGCTACATCAATCCATCCCCAGAACAAAAAGCTTCAGAAGCTCTTCTCTTAACCACCAGCGAAGAACGAAGTTTCCACGACTATCAAAGCCGAATTGGACGTCCATTACTTTTCCAAACTTTATTTGAACCATTCCCAGTTTCTTATATCGCTTTAGATTGGGACGGAACTGGAACGGCATCAACAAAAAATCCAGTACTCACGGTTTCTCCAACCCGCCAAAATACTTTGAATTACACCATTCATTTCTCTACCGGAAAAGCTGATTCACAAGGCCGTCCAGCGGAAGGAATGGGCACATTCGGCGAAGCGAAAGATTTCAAAACATTAATCGAAGAAGTAGCCCGTCTCCGCAAGGACCAATCAAGTTTCAAAAGTTGGACAGACCCACACAACCGGCCATACGATTTCGACAAACGTTTTGCCAGAAGATACGATCTTCCGCCGCCGCTTTAGCCAAATCGGAGGATTTTATATAAATTTCAGGAATTTTTTAGAAATCCTTCATTTCAGTATGTTTCAATATGCAATGAAGTTGACCCCCCACATGGCCAAATGCAGTATTGACAGTTCAGTTTGGGTTTCTTTTCTAGCCCAAGATGCAAATTATTCCAAAGCTTTGGAAGTTTTCAAAGAGGTGAAAAAGCGTGGATATCAAACAAAAATCCCAGAATACATCTATGTGGAAATCATGAATACGTTATCAAAATTTCACAATGGCCCAAAATTAGTTTTTTTGGCCAAACAATTGTTGAAAAATGAAAATAATCTTGAAATAGTACACTTGGATTCTGCCTTTCTCCTCAAAAAACTTCATAGTTATTATGGTAAAACCAAATGCAAATCGGCGGATCTCATAATCATAGCATTTTCCATTGAGTTAAAAATAAAAACATTTTATACTTTTGATCAACAGCAAGAAAAAAACTACTTCCTACTCCAGAAAATACTATGAGCAAAAAAACCCTTTCCAAAAGAGAAAAATTCAACTTAGCCCACGATAAAATGATGGCTGCCATGAAAAAAGCCCAATTTCAATCTCCACCAGGCTTTGATGCGGTAAAATTCATGCGCGGTCACAAAAGCGGCATGACTGACGCCATGTTCAAAAGAATGATGAAGGATGATTAAACCTCGACCAACGGGAGAGCTCCCCGTTTACCCCTACCTCCTCAACTTTTTCACCATCCTCATCGCCAAATACCAAGTCGGCTTAAAAACCAACTCCTGTGCCGGCAAATAATTTACCCGCCGCCCGCCAAATTTGGTTTTGAAATCAGTAACCCCCGCCCACGCGTGCTTTTCCGCTCCCTCCGGCGCAATCCCCAAAAAGTCATAATGTTTCATCCCCAAAGCCTTCGCATCACACATGGCTTCCCACTGCAACAAATAAGGAGCCATCACCTGGCGGTGCTTATTTCCTGAAGCCCCAAAATAATAAATCGCCGTATCGTGGAAAAAAGTCACAATCATCCCCGCCACCACTTCTCCCTGATATTTGGCTAAATAAAGCCGCGCGTGCCCGCTACCCAAAATCTTCAACATTTGTTCATAATAAGAAAGAGGATGGCCAGAAAATCCATCACGCACCGTAGTGTCAGTCAAAAGCCGATGGAAATTTGCCACAGCCTGCTCACATTCTTGGCCATTCACCTGATCAACGCCATCTTCCATCCCAAATTTCTCCACCACCACGCCATGTTTTTGCGCCAATTTAATATTATAACGACCTTTTTGTTTCATTTGCGCCAAAATCTCTTCCTTGCTTCCCTCCAAATTTAAAATTAGCGTATTCTCAGGTTGATAATGCGCATGCGCCAGCCGAAAACCTATTTCCTGAAAATCAAACCCCCGCCCTGCCCCCGCCGAATCGCCAAGCTCAATCCCCGGATCAATCCGCAGAAAAATTGCCTCCTCATCCTTAGCAATCTCCTTGATTTTCCCCAAAAGCAGCCCAAACTCACTAATTTCACCACCTTCATAAGATGGAGAAGCCGCCAATTGCTCTTCCTCTAGCTCTTTTTCGTAATTCACTAACGGCCCTCGCGGACAATAAAACCAACATTTCCCTCGCGGTAATTTCTGCCGAATCAGCAAAGCCGAAGCCACAATCTCCCCCCCCCCATTCAAAACCGCCACCACAAAAAATTTATCCCGCGCCGGACTTTGCGCCTGAAATTCACCCCATTCATACGACTGATGAATAGAACCCAAAGGATGTTGAAGCACAAATATATTATACTTTTCCCTTTCGGCTGAGCCTAAAATGCGGGTTGATAATTCTGCTAACATAGGAAATTTAATTTCCTCAAAACTTTAACGTATGATAACAACAGAAACAAGGTTTCCATAAAAATATCACCATAAATCATAAATCTTACCAGTACAATCACTTATGTACATTGCATTTGAGGCAATTCTCTGGTAATATATTAAGAAATCCACCAAAACACATAACAAAAAACATCTATGTTTAAAGCACTGATTTCAAATGTGAAACTCCAAGCACACAAAATTGGAGCAATTGTACTAACAGCTTTCATGGTTTCAACTCTCTCAATGGGATTGGCATCAGCGCAAAGTGCAGGGTTCATTAGTCCTTCAGACGCGCCAACAAGCGTACAAGCCTCAACTGGCGGAGCCGACAATGCTCGTGTACTTGTAAGAAGAATCGTTGATTTCTTCCTTGGATTCCTCGGATTCCTTTCAGTACTTATCATCATTTACGGTGGTGTACTCATATTAATTTCAGCAGGTGAGCCAGACAAAGCTGAAAAAGGTAAAAAAATCCTTCTCTATGCGGTTCTCGGTATCGTCATGATCTTGCTTTCATATGCAGTCGTCAACACAGTTCTCCAAGCTGGTACTGGCAACGCAGCGTAAAACGCCTTACAAAATTAAAACAAGAACAGACTGTCATTTTGATGGTCTGTTCTTGTTTTAAGTCCCATTTTGACTAATTGATTGCATTCCCCTAAACTAGCTAAGAATTTCATAAATTTCCCCCATGAAAAATTCACTTCTGATGGATAAAGTACATACATATCTGAAAGAGAACAATTTTTACGCCTATCGTGAAACTTGGCCAAAATTAGCTGAAAATTTTTTGCAGGAGTATATCGATGCTGCAGTACCTTCAAATAAAAGAAATTTAGTAATCGACAAAACTTGGAAAGCCATCCAGTCCTTTGGCCCCCAACGTGATTTGATTATTCTAGAATTGGGTGGGTCATACCTCAAACTTTTCAAAGCAGAAATCGGTCCCAAAAATAAAATTTACACGCACAAACATCAATCCTATCAGTTTTATGAAGACCAAGTTTACACACCGGAAATCCTCTTCAAAAGTATAAAAAAGCAGCTTGATGCCTTCATGAGTGATGAAGGAAATCCCGAAAACCTTAAAAGTGCCGTTTTCATTTTTACTTTCCCAATCGAGCAAATAGTCCGTGAAGATGGCTATATTGACGCTATCTGCACCTATTTCGGTAAAACAAGAAAGAGTTCAGGCATTGTTGGCATGCAAGTGGGGATTTCGCTTCAAAACTATTTACGTGAAAACGGCTATCCAAATATCACAATTTCAGTAACCAACGACACCCCAATCGGCCTGCTTTCCGCTAAAGCCATTGAAATCCAACACCAAACAAACTTTGACGCTGTGATCAACATTATTGTTGGTACAGGAACAAATATAGCTGTAGGACACAACATTCTCATGAACGGAAAAAATAGCTTTCTCATTGCCAATACAGAGTTTGGAAATTTTAAATCTGTGCCTGCCTCAACTTTCGACGAAATTTTAAATGGTATGGTGGACAGCAAAGACCAATATCTCACGGAAAAAATGGTTTCTGGAGTGTGGCAACATCAAGTTTTTAAAGTAATACTCAAAAAAGCGCTTGAAGAAAAGCTCGTAAACGCCGATGAAGTTGCAAAGCTGCACACCGAAAACATGGACTCAGGTGACATCGAAAGATTTTTCCGCAGTCACGCTGCAAAAAACGAAAGTCTACAAATTTTAGAAATGATTTGGTACGAAATCACCCAAAGAGGAGCAACGATTTGCGGCATCACTCTAGCCAATATCATGATTCAATTACTCAAAGATCTTAATATGTCCCACATCAATATTGGAATAATTGAGGTTGGAAGTGTCATCGAAAAAGCGCATAATTTCAAAAAAGTTTTACTCGACACCATTGATACTGAACTTGCTCGTCATGAAGCCTCATCAAAAATAAAGTATTATTTCCACAACCCATCCTTCCAAAGTGTCTTGGGTTCAGCCATTTTCGACAGTTTATTTTACAAACAAATATGAAAGATCGCATTCGCATTTCCGTTACGCTTCGCCCAGAAATTGTTAACCTTCTGGATAGCAAAATTGACGGCGTACAGCTCCGAAACCGTTCGCATGCCATTGAACAATTTTTAAAACAAACCCTCGTAACGCCCATCAGCCAAGCGGTAATTTTAGCAGGGGACCAAGAGAAATCACTCATCGAAATCGGCGGAAAGCCGGTCATCGAAATCATGATCAAACAGCTTCGCCGCGCGTCCATCAAACGCATCGTCATCTGCACCAACAAAGACGCCGCAAAATTAACCAAATTCCTCAGTAAAAAGAAATTCGAAGACCTAGAAATTATCTTCGCCAACAACGCTGAAAAAGGCACCGGCTTCGCCCTTTCCGCCGCCCGCCACCACCTAAAACCAGAAAACTTCCTCCTCCTCTACGGCGACGTCCTAGCCGAAATCGACGTCCTCGACCTCGTAGATTTCCACCAATCCCACGGCGGCCTAGCAACCATGGCCATCACCTCCGTGCCAGATCCACTCCCATGGGGCGTCGTAAAACTCAAAAGAAATCGCATCGTAAACTTCCTAGAAAAACCACCAAAAGAAGCACGCCTCACAAATTTAATTAACGCCGGCGCTTACGTTTTTCAACCTGAGGTTTTTGCCTACGTAGTACCAGAAACCAAGAGCCTTGAAAAAGAAATCTTCCCATTGTTGGCGAGCAAAAATAAACTCCACGCATACTTGTTGGACGGACTTTGGTTCGACATCGGCATGGATGATTTGCTCAAACTCGCGCAGAAATACTGGGGGGAGAAGCAGTAAATACCCACAAGCAGAAAAAAATCATTGGCTATCCACATCACTCAATGAAACCTAAAAATTTAATTCCTATAATATTTGCCAAAATTAATGGGCAAAACTGTCCTAATCGACAAACATTACAAATAAATCTTGATGTAGCAACCCCAACAGATGGAATTACAACACCAAATATTGCAAGTTTTGCCAAATACAATGAACAAACTATTTATTTGCCACCGAGTGCGGAAGGTTTGCAATATGAAGTTGAACTCATTTTTAACTATATTGAAGAAACACGCGGAAAGCTATTAATGTGGGCTGAAGGAGGAGAATCAGACCCAAGCATTTATGATATAATAACTGAAAGATATGATGAAGTTTTCAAAAAAGAAATTTGGAAAAAAGATATACAAATTTATTCTTTGAAAGAAAGAGTAAATGATGAATTTCTTAATGTTTTTAGAACCATTGGAAATCAGAAAACAAATACATATCAAAAAGAAATTGCACTTTTTGATATGTATAAAAATGAATTTCAAAAATATTTTATTTCAATTGTAGCTGGAATTAAGAAACTAAGTGAGATGGCAAATGGAAATGAAAAATCTAATGCAGATATTAAAAATGCATCAGCATATATTGATATTCCAAAACTATGGAAAGAATTTCGTGACATAGAAAGTAGAATAATCATGTGTGAAAATAATATCAAAAAAGGCGTAGTCTCTAAATTAGATAAACAAGTCTCTGAAAATTTAAACTACGATACTAACACACCAGATATAACACCTGAGATGTGTGAAATTATTTTGCTTATAATGAAATCATACGAAAAAGAATTAATCGAATTGAATTCACGTATTGACAGCCTAACACAAGTACCACTTGCCGATGTCGTTCGAATATAGATCTTTGGCAATCAACAATAAAAAAAGGGTCGATCCAAATAGATCGACCCCACAAGCGAAGCTCCGGGCCCGCGGCAAGCCGCAGCCAAAAGCATTCTAAGAAGATTCTCCGCCAGAAAAACTCTTTGGGAAACACCTTCGCCTCTTGCGGAAAACGAAACTTGCACATGAAACGGTAAAACGCCACACGAAAAGCTATATCGCTCTTCAGCAGAAGAAGCTTAAAAAAATCCAAATTTAGGGAATCAAACATCCCATCAATTTTCAACACACCCAATTCCATCATCAGAAATCCAAGGAAACCCCGCCGCTCAAGCGCCAATTCCAGTTCTTCAACCGAAGAAATAACGCGATCAGCATTTTCCCAAAAGTTCCCTTGCGCCTCAAGAAGGTACCGCAATTCAGTTTCAACAACGTCCACCAATGAGGAGCCAATGCGCCATTCAAACTTGTGCAGCAAAGACTCAACCCGCGTAAGCTCGGCGCAAAAATCAAAAACAATCACTTTCTGGTCTTCGGTAAGAACCCGTTGCTGCAGCTCACAGGAAGCGAATTCACCCTGTCCAAGCTTCGCCAGAATACGAAGCAATTCTACACCAGCAGTAACCTTGTTTCCCTCAAAAGCCTGAGCATTCAACTGAACCAATCCCGGCAACCCCCGCACAAGAGTCCGAAGAATCGCATACAGCTGAGCTTTCTCAGGATGAGAATCAAAAGAAGCCATATCCCCAGCCTCATCCGAGAAATCCTGAGGCCCAACCCAAATCCCGCTCTCCAGTTTTCTCAAGACATAGTCAACCTCACCAGGCCGAAAAAAAGTCTTAATAAGGCCATCCCGGGGCCTGGCAATGCCAACCTCACCGGTAGCCAAATTAAACTTCACGACCTCGTTATTCTCCAGCTGTGTCAGCTCAATCACATCATCAGCCAAGCTGTTGAGGTGATGAACAGCGCGATCCAGATACTCTCGAACCGAAAAAGACTTTCCCCACTCATTCCCAGTAACAACATGCTTGGAATGGTGAAAAGCCAAATTCTGCAACCCATTGAGCGAATCCGTGCGATTAAACTCGCCACAGCACTTCGCCCAGCGGGGTTTAAACGCTTGCCAATCGTCATTCATGTCGCATCCTCCTGGTTGAACTGATACTTGTAGATTCAACTCATGAGCAATCCTTCATTGACATCACAAAACCTTTCCTCATAAAATAGCACTATGGTAGGATCCTAATTAATAACAAACAAAGAATTGAAAGAAAACATTCTCATTCACTATTTAGCCCCACCCAAGTCGTCCAAAGAAGTCGAAACGCTGCTCTTCAATATTAATTTTTTCAAAAAAGAAAATGAAAAAAAATATGAACAAGAGAGAGACACAGATACAATGCTATGTTCCTACTTATATAATTTACAAGAGATAATAACTGACTATGGAAGTCGGGGTAATTACGTAAGACATAAGGAAGACAAATGTCACGCATCACATTCAGAATATTCAGCAGAAGAAAAGGAAATTCTTTTAGCTATTAACAAATTAAAAACAATTTGTACTTTAGCTTATTATGAACGGCCTTCTCTTCAAGAGGTGAACAACCTGATAGACTTAATTATAATTTTTGTCGAAGCTATTCTAGCTGAACTTAAATTTAAAGAAGAAAAACGCCGTGAATTTAAGGCTAAAAATCAAGAAAAGCATATAAGCTAAGAAAAATGGATATAAGCTTTTAAGCTGCTTAATCGCGTCCAAAATAGCCTTTTCAACTTCTTGCCCCGAAGGATTATTCTTAAGCTTAACGCGCCAAGGATGAACCCGGAAAGCAGCCGCAGCAGCCACATCAACCTCTACCTCACAGGGGTTATCAATCTTCTCCTTGTAAGTCACATGAACATGAGGGTAACTATCCCCAGAGCCAGAAACTTTCTCTGGCCCAATAGGGTTACCATCAAGGTCTACAAAGACATGAATTTCTATCCGATCAATCTTCTTTTCGTCTTTAAAGATGTATTCAAGGCGAGAGTAAAACTCACCCTGACCGTCCGCAAGAGGATAAGAAGACCAAGAAGAATTCTGCCATGCAGCTTCTTTCATTACGTGGTTAGCGTGCTTCGCCGCCTCATCGGTGATCTTTGTAATCTCATCCTTTGTGGCAACAGATGCCTTCTTAATCTCCTCCCTAAAGCCAGTAACAACTTCCCCTATCTTCCTACGCACGTCCTCTTCCACCTCCGCCTTCCTCGCTGCCTCCTCCCTCAGCTTCCTCTGCCCCTTCCTCGCGGCCTCAAGGATAATCATCTTCAGCTCAATCCTGCTGGCCTTCACCTCATCATCCAGCCGCTTAACAGCGCCCGGATCACCCTTAAGCAAAAGATCAGCCTCAACCATATACTTTATTCGAAGCCTCTTGAGCTTAACCTTATCGGTAATCTCCTCGCGCTCCTCTTCCGTAAGACTCCTGCAAGATGGGCACTCGGTTGGCGCCCTAAAAAGCTCTTCCTTAAGAAGGATGTGGTAAAGATCACGAGCCGTAAGCGTAAAAGGCCTTTCACACAAGGTGCAAAACTTGGTAACCGGACTCCTTTCATCAATGACGTTTTTCATCGTCCTGCAGCGCACACAATTATTTGGAGGAAACGTATATCCTTTCTTCAGGAAAAAAAGCTGTTCCCCAAAAGTCGCATGCACAACCCCATCGCCCCTGATGCTGGCGCAAGCCTTATTCCTGCATGGCTTTTCCGCCACAACTTCATCAAGGCAAGCCTGGCAATAGCACTGCCAAACCTTCTCCAGTTCCCTTTTCGCTTTATCACGATCTGACTGATAAGCTGACGGATCCCGCTTTTTGAACATCGCCTTCCCGGGAGTCAAGTAAATCGGCTTCCCGCACTTCAGGCAATCATCATGATAATCCGTAAGCTCTTGCTTCTCCGTGCACCCGCATTTCTTGAAAAACATCGGGGTACCCGGCAGGATATTTTCAACATACTGGGCCGGAACGTTCGTTTCAAACCCACACCCTTCACAAAAGAAAACCGTATAAGCGTGATAAGAACCCGATTCCGTATGATGATAAACCGGTTCCGGCTGACGAAAACCCACACAAACCATCTTTGGCAATGGTTTAAGTTTCGCCATTTTTTACCTCACTTCTCAAAATTTCCCAACACAACCGGATCCTCCACTAATCATTTCTAATCAGTGGAGGATCCGGAATGTAACGTTGATCTTCAGCGCAAAACCGTTATATGAGAAATGAGAAACGTTTTCCCTTTCAAGGGATCCTGTTCACTCGGCTTCTCATGATACTTTTGAGCTTTTGGCAACTTAGGTGTCAATTTAGCCAAAACTCGAACTTCCGTTTTATTCTCAAAACTCATCCTGAGAGGAGTGTTTTCAGGATAAAAAGAAGCAGGGATCTCTTGACCAAACTGATCTTGAACCGTCGTTGCAAAAGCCTCCTTTGTTTGACGCAGAGTCAGTTCTTGGTGATACCCAATCGTCACCAACAATTTAAGAATTTCTTCTTCCATCGCCATTGTAAGGTCAGGCAACGTGTTCCAAACTTCCTTTGCCTCAACTTTCTCCCGGTGTTTTTCAAAACGCCCACGAGCGTCTCGAATAATCAAGAAATACAAATCCTTGACCTTTCCAGGATGCGTCTCAAATCCCTTTTCTTTCAAGAGGGAAGAAAGCTTCCGAAAGTCCGCTTTTCCACCATCTTGAAGCCTGTACAACTCCATACAAAGACCAAAATCCTCATATGTATGTTGCCGTTCGTGGAGGAGTTCACGAACACTGGCTTCAATAAGCTGCTCCTCTTCCTTCGGTGCCAACAAAACGGATCGGTTCCCATCACTCGAAAGTGTTGGAAGCGTGATCCTAATCTGTTTACACAACTCCATAAATCCCTTATGCAAAGCAAAGATCGCACTCGCAACAACTTGTAGGCTATCTGCTTCTTCAAACATCTTATCTCGCAATCTCCGCTGTTCAACCTCGCTAAAAGTTGACAACGAGAACTGTGAAATATAACGCTCAAAGAAATACCGATAAAGCCGCCAAATGTTAAAAAGTTCAGACCTCGCATGCAACTCAATCAATCGCCGCTTCAAGCGAAGATCCTTTTTTGGGGCATCTTTATGGATGAATCCCCCAAAATCATCATCAGCATGGAGCCTGACGACATCCTCCTCAAAACGACTATCTCCTTTCTTTCCTGCAAAAGTTTCTTCATCTTTTACAGGAACATAACCTTGACTAACAAGATCACGTATAAGCTGAGAACTACTTTCCAAAAGCTCTTTCGGTATCACTTCAACCACTTCAAGCGCCGGCTGGCCTTCAAAAGTAACCCCTCTTTTGAGGAACTTATCAAAACCAGATCCGGAAGCTGCAGCAATCAAAGTAAAGAACAACGCAATCGGATGATCTTTCTCATACCGATGAAGAACTTCCGCAAGCAAATAAGCAAAAGACAAATCCTCAACTCCAAGAAAACCAAGAGCCCGCCTCCCATTTTCAGACAGCTTATCCCCAACAGCGATTCCAATCGAACGCAAACGCTTTCGCTCAGCAAGAAATCGCTTCCAAAGCTCGGAATTATCTTGAATCCGGGAGGGCAATTGAAGCTCGGCAATCTTTTCCTTCAGTTTCCCTTCAGGGAATTCTTCGCGGAAGGTATACAAAGCAAGCTTTTGAAAGCTCCCTTTTGCCAAAGGATAGCGAATCGGCGCTTCCTGAAGACCAGCAGCAAGCTCCTGATCGGTCAGTTTCGTATAAGGTGCCCCAAAATCTTTCGCAATAAACGCGATTCCCGGGCGCACCCTACCAGCCCGACCAATCCTCTGGTAAAGCGCATTCACACCAAGCGCTACCGTCTGGGTTACCTGAGTACCATCCATGAATTCGTTATTCATTTCCGAATCCATAGTTACCACATAATCAAGAGAAGAAAACGTAAGACCCATCTCCACAACATTCGTAGCAACAATGACATACCGTCCATTCTTGCTCTCAATATTATGGATTTCACGCTCAAAAGCAGCCTTCTTCGCTGGATTTCTAATCACGGGACTCGCCAACCGAAGAGCGATAACTTTCTTCCCGTTAAATCGAGCTTTTGAAACAAGCTTCGCAATCCGCCGGGTATCGGAGTCTTCATTTTCATGAGAATTCACAATCACCAGCAATCCCTGAGCCCGATGTTTCAAACCCTTGATTTCTTTCCCATCTTCTACAAAATCATCATCACTCAAAAGGTGACGCCGTATAAGCTCAATCCCTTTTTGAACCTTGAAATCTGAAAAGCTCTCAGGATGAGGGAAAAGACTCGCCTTCGGCTTCACAAGAAAATCTTGCACAAGCTGAAGTATATGATCATCAACCTTTCCTTTAAGATTTGTAAGATAGATAGGATATCTCTGAGTCCCGGCATACACAACTTTTACGCCAAGATCTTGCTCCAGCGTAGCCTTATCCACCGTCGCCGACATGTAATCAATCTTCACGCCGGCTTTACGCGCCAAAGCAATCCCAAGCTCAATCGCCGGATTCTGCTCAATCGTAACATGAGCCTCATCGATAATAATCCGGCTATAATTCGCATCCAACTTCCCACCCTCGTACGTCATGCTCTCCAGGATGCCGGTAGTAACAAACAGGATAGGCGCATTCGCATTCACCTTGCCCGTTACCGACGTGATGCATCCATAAAGATTGAAATGGTGAGGGCCACAAGGAGCTTTCCCTGTTTTAACAAAAGCGCAAGCCAACTTCACAATCTTCTCTACAACCTTTGGGTCTTTCTTCGGCCGCCCCGAATCAAAGCCAGAAATCCCTTGGGACTGCAAAAAAACAACAAACCCAACATCAGAAATCATTCGATAAGCAAGATAATCTTGGTAGCCTTCATTCATCTCCGTCATCGTTGCAACACAGATGGGGATGCGAGGCTCAACCACAAAAACCTGCGGATACTTATGCTTAAAATCAGCGCCTTGTTTCACGAGCACATCACAAAGCCCAAGAAGTACTTTCGTAGGTACCGTAACGGTTTTGCCAACCCCGGTTTTAGCAATGATAAAAACTGGCTCATCGCCAATCTGATCAATGATTTCCCGAATCGGCAAATTCCAATCATTCATCCTATCCCAAAGAAACTCTCGAATCATCTCAACTGAATGAGATTCTTCTCGGCCGGAATTTACGTTAAGGAAAGTGATGGTGACAGTTGAAGGAATAATTTCCCCAGCTGTTGTTTCTACAGCCGTTGAAGCGGCAGAAGCTTTTTCCTGAGGTGGCTGATTCAGGATCCTATACCTTGAGGTCAACGCTCGAGCCACAAGCTTCGCTTCTTCACAACTATACCGCTTGAGCCCAACAAAGAATCCACGAGTTACTTGGGACTTTACAATTTCCTTTTTAGGCATCCCCAAAATATCTGGAGCAAATCCAAGCAAATTTTCTGCTATCTCCAGATTTTCATAAGACTCTTGATAATTCTTATGAAGAAAATAAAGCTTAGCAAGTATACAGTATGCAAAAGCAAAATTAGGGTGAAGAGTAAGAACTTCAAGCGCATCTTTTTCACATTCTCGAAAATTTTCAAACCCAAGATATATATTTGCTCGTGCAGCAAGAGTATAAGCGGTGAAACCCAGGTCATTCTGCGGCAAAAGATAGTAAAGTGGATGAGTTGGCCCATCATTTGGCCAAGCCCCAACCAATCGAATAATCAACAGAACAGCGTTGGGATGAACGAAAAAATTTCCCAACAAAATCGAAAACACCCCATCGATAATCGCCCGAAAATCAACAACAGTTCGAGAATACAGACCAAGTTCCCGACACAACTGCCCCAAGCACACATAGGTTTCCACACAATCTCTATCGAGAGAAAGAGCTTTCTTAAAGCAATTCAAAGCTTGAACAAATTCCTTCTCCAAAAGGCGCAATTTCCCGTCAGCAAGATAAAGGACAACCGGTTCGTGATTATCTTGTACAATTTGAAGATAATAAGCTCGAGCTTTTTCATAATCTTTCTTCACATAACAATCTTCAGCCAACTTAAATTTATTCGCCGATTCAGACCACTTCATGACATCACCTCCTTTCCGTGGCAAAGCAAAGCCAACCCACCACAAGCCAAATTTTCAAAGATCCCCCCCACCAAAGAGATAAGAACCCACCACAAACAAAAACTAAAATATTAAAAGTACAAACGGCAAATTCCTAGTAAAATATCACCATTCCGCCATATTATTTCACACACTACTCCCCCGCCTTCTCCCCCGCCAACCTTCCCGTCGCCCAGGCCGCCTGCAAATTAAAGCCGCCCGTAAATCCATCCATATCCAAAATCTCTCCGGCAAAATAAAGGCCGGGGCAAATTTTTGATTCCATCGTATTCGTATTCACCTCAGCCAAATCTACGCCGCCCGCCGTCACAAATTCATCACCCGCGCCGCGCCCAATGACCTCAAAAACAAAATTCTGAAAGAGTTGCAGTACTTGTTCGCGCTGTTCTTTTTTCAATTCCGACACCTGAAGTTCCGGCTTCATACCAACAATTTCCACAATCCGACTACACAAAGATCCCGGCAGAAATAAACCCAAAAAATTCACAATATGTTTCTTGCCATTTTTCGCCGCCAATTCCATAAATCGCGCGCGCAAATCTTCTAATTTTTCGCTCGGAAAAAAGTTGATGAATAGTTTCATTGGCTTTTGCGGGTCATACACTTCATATGCCGCCGCACTAGAAATTGCAAAAGTGACGGGGCCTGTAACACCGCTATGAGTAAACAAAAATGCGCCATCACGTTCATAACTTCTTGCGCCATCAAAACTCACCAGTTTCACGCGGCCTTGCTGAAAACTAACGCCCGCAAATTCGCGAATCCATTTTTCCGCCACCACAAAAGAATTCAAAGATGGAGCAAGCGGCGTAATAGAATGACCAAGATTTTTCGCGAACGCATAGCCATCCCCAGTCGATCCAGTATGACTGTAAGCATGCCCGCCGCAAGTCAAAATCAATTTATCAACCGTGTATTCCTCACCATCTTTCAACTTCAAATGAAACACATCATCTTTCTTAAAAACTTCCCCAATATTCGCTTTCATAAAAATCTGCGCACCCGCATCCCGCAGCTCATTTTCCAACGCTCCCACCACATCTTTCC
>Ga0105046_10003081_pt1 | contig 26385 bp, 24 predicted proteins | sample MAT03_FD_78385 | JGI IMG/M metagenome (GOLD analysis project Ga0105046, IMG submission 78385) | Freshwater microbial communities from Lake Fryxell liftoff mats and glacier meltwater in Antarctica - MAT-03 (megahit assembly) | ecosystem: Environmental > Aquatic > Freshwater > Ice > Liftoff...
GTGTCGAACGGTCAAGACGATATCCGGATGGGGGCAGCACGTTCGCTACCTCACGTTCTCACCGGATGGAACCACACTGGCCGGCACGGCCGGTCCCAGACTGCGAATTTGGGATCTTCTGAACGACCGCGAACTCGCGCTTCATAAGCGAGGGACAAAGCACTTCCAAGGTTTGGCCTTCACGATCGATGGCCGGCACTTGCTGACAGTGAGCAACGATAGCAGTGTCCGAATGTGGGACGCCCGATCTTGGAACGAGGCCAGCACATTCGAGTGGGACATCGGCCGATTGCTGAACATCGCCATGTCTCCCGATGGCCTGCGGGCCGCCGCCGGGAGCGACAAGGGCCAGATCGTGATTTGGGATTTGGATGTCTGAAACCTCCCTGGTAGCTCGCTCGTTTGGCTGGTACATTTACTGAAGAAGGAGAAGCAAGCGATGAGTGTGGCGACCTTAGCGAGTGCCCCAACTACGACCCCGTTGCTAACGGCCGAGGAGTTCGCCAAGCAATACGAAGGCCAGCGTGTTGAACTAGTCAAAGGCCGCGTTGTGGAGATGGACATGCCATTCTTGAAGCACGGCAAAGTTTGTTACCGCGCGACTATGGCACTCGGAAAGTACACAGAACTTCATGACTGCGGCCACGTCATGACCAACGATAGTTGGATCGTCGTCGAACACGATCCCGATACTGTTCGTGGCTCAGACGTCTGCTTCTTCAGTTACTCTCGCTTGCCTAAAGGCGAAGTTCCCGAAGGACTCCTCAATGTCGTTCCAGAACTGGTTTTCGAGGTGCGCTCGCCCTCGGATCGCTGGAAAAAGCTGATCGCGAAAACGTCGCAATACCTTGATGCCGGTGTTCAGGTCGTTGTCGTGCTGGATCCCACCTCAAAGTCCGCCTCAGTCTTTCGACCCGACGAACGGCACGCCACGTTTGAAGTGGATCAGACCCTTGTGTTGCCTGACGTGCTGCCGGACTTTTCCGTTCCTGTTCGCTCGTTCTTCGAATAAGCCTCTCGTGCCTTGGCCTCGTGGTCGCTGCGCCGACAAAAGGAAGAACCAAAGCGATGCGACAGCATCGCACTCCAAATCGAGAAACACGATGACGATGAAAATCGCTTGAAGGCTACACTTTAACGCATCCGCGTCCGTTCATTCGTTGCTTCTCGGAGCCACGGCCGAAAGGGAGTGATTTGCTGGTCCGCTCCCTTACGGTGGCATAGTTATCACTTCGGACGCGAAGCATGGCTCACCATACAATGATTGATGGGCAGGTGTCGTTGTAACTTTCCTGGGAGAACTCTTCAACATGAAACCTATCCAGCTAATCGTTGCGTGTTTGCTGTTGCCATCAATGCTCGCGAGTTCAACCAGCGTTGCGAAGGCCGATATCGGCGTGATTTCGCCGGCCGAGGCTCTCAAACTCATTCAAGATGCCGACGCTTCAAAACGGCCCATCGTGCTGGACACTCGCGGCGGATACAAGGATTATTTTCGTGGTCACCTTCCGACGGCTCACCACTTGAACTTCGATACGCTCCGGGGTACTGACAACGGCGTGCCGGTTCAGTACCTTCCTGACGATCTCACAAAGACGCTTTTGATCCGCGCCGGCGTGGATAAGGACCGCGTGCATCTCATTTACGCCACGGGAGACAAACTACCCAACGACGAGATTTTGAGTGCGAGCATGGTGGCTTACGTGCTCGAAAAATTTGGGATCGAGAAGATCTACATCGTCGATGGTGGCTTACCCGAGTGGAGCAAGCGGAAGTTACCGGTCACACAGGAATATTTCGGCAACCCGAAGGGGACACTTCCGAGTGCGAGCAAGCCGGAGATTGCCCTGAACGTGCAGGATGTGCTGAATCGAAAAGAGGGTGCCATCCTGGTGGATGCCCGGCCTCACAACGAGTACGTCGGCGACGATGACGTTTGGCTTCGGAAGGGGCACATTCCCGGGGCCATCAGCTTTCACTGGGCTCGTTTGATGGAAAAAGACAACACCCACAAGTTCGTGCCGTTCGAGAAAACGAAAGCTGCACTGGAGGCAGCGGGCCTGACGGCGGATAAGGAGATCATGGTTTATTGTGGCACGTCGCGCGAGGGCAGCCTGTTGCGGTTCTACCTCAAGCATGTCGCGAAGTATCCGAACGTGCGACTCTATGAAGGCTCGTGGAAGGAATACGTGTCGATGAAAAAGCTTCCCGCTGAGAAGACCGAGAACAAGGCGAAGTAAGCCCAAGCCCAGTTCATGATCATTGCCATTCTGTTCATCGCTGTGTGCTGCGTCGCGTTCACGAACGGTGCGAACGCCAATTTCAAAGGCGTGGCATCGCTGTACGGCAGCGGGACGACCACCTTGCGAACCGCAGCGATCTGGGGAACTATCGCGACCTTTGCCGGTTCGATTGCCGCGTTGTTTTTGGCTGGCGGATTGCTCTTGTCATTCGGTGGAAAGGGCGTGGTTTCGGACGAGTTGGCCGCATCGCCTGTTTTTCTCTGTTCGGTGGCGATCGGTGGAGCAGCGACCAGTTTTTTGGCCACGCGATTCGGTTTCCCTGTTTCCACCACACATGCACTCGTGGGTGCCTTGCTCGGTGCCGGGCTGGCGGGTTCGGGCGAAGCCAACGTTGCTGCTCTCGGCACGGTCTTTTTGTATCCTCTGTTCTTCAGCCCCATCGTGGCAGCCGTTCTCGGAGCCTTGATCTTTCTGATATTGAAATCCGTTCGGCTAGCCCCGCCCCACCGCACGCCTTTGCTTGACGCGTTTCATTTCCTGAGTGCCGGTGCCGCAAGCTTCGCACGAGGCCTGAACGACACTCCGAAAATCGTGGCCCCGATGCTCGTTGTGCCGGGCTTGGAAGTCCACTGGGCATTTTTGATCGTCGCCGGCACGATTGCACTCGGTGGAATTCTCGACATCCGAAATGTCGCGGAGACTCTTGGCAAAAAGGTTACGGGAATGAATCCCGGCCAGGGTTTCGCGGCCTGCCTTGTCACCGCGGTACTAGTCACAACGGCGAGTCTGCACAACATGCCGGTGAGCACAACTCACGTTAGCGTCGGGTCATTGTCTGGAATGGGCGCAATATCGGGCCGAGCACACTGGCGCAAGGTGGGAGAAATCCTGCTGGCCTGGATCTGCACCGTGCCCTGCGGGGCCATCCTGGCGGCACTTGCTTATTTGTTGATGGGGATTCTGTAGCAGTTGAGAGGAGAGCCCGAAGCGAAGCCAGACACAGCGGTTCCTTGCTACACCTCATTGATATCCCAAGAATCCCTCGCGTGCGGGGGAGATTTTGCGTTGTCGCTCAAGATCAACAAATGTATTTACGCTGAAAGCGTTTAACAACACAGCCCAGGGTTCGACGCGTAGCGTCGTACCCTGGGTAGACGCATCCCGAAAATCCGTGGTGCCCTGAAGGGGCAGTGATCCCAGGGTGCGCCGCGAAGCGCGGCGACCCTGGGCTGTGTTGTGAAACGCTTTCAGCGTAAAGACAGAATTGGGTTGCGGGAAAAGAGGGCTCCAATCCGTCGGTCTACTTCAACTTGCCATCCAACTCCAACCGACGCCGGGCTTGCATGAAGACGCTGAGCATGAAGCGGCCGATGTCGTCGCGTCGCTCGGCATATTTCTCGGCCTCGAAGGGAGCACCGTCGAACGCCTTCGGATCGAGGTAAGGAACCGGAATCCGCACGCTGGCACCCGTTACTTTCGGACAAGCCGTGTCCGCTTCACTGCAAACCAGGATGGCGGCGAAATCTTTCTGTGGATTCGGCGGGTCCGTGTATTTCTTCGAGAATTCCCTGGTTTCTAACCCTTTCCCCCACTGCACTCGATAGATGGGATTTGCTTCGCCCGCAGTTCCGCTCGATGCGTGCTTGTCCGATTTTTCGATTTCAACGCCGATCCTCTGAAGCGTCGCAATCGTCCGAGGATTGAAGGCGACAGGGTCAGTTCGCCCGCTAAAAAAGCGGATGTTCGGCAGGCCGTAGTATGCGGCCGCAAGATTGCCCATCGTTGCGCCTAACATGCTGCGCCGAGTGTTGCCCGTGCAAATGATGATGATTCCCTGCGGCTTGCCAGGCTCGTAATTCTTCACGATCCAGGCGACCAGTTGCTCGACAGGCTCCCGATGGGCAACTTCGATCAAATCGAACTGCGTGGTCAGCAAGTCGCAATGTTGGCGGACCTTTGCATGGAGATCGCTTCGGGATGGAGGGATCTGATCCATCAGTCGTTCCATTTGTTCGAGCGAAATCGTAGCGCCGCCGCCGGCCAGCTTTTCGAACGTGCTTCGATCGAACAGACCGCTGACCGCCTCCCATTGAACTTCCCTGGATTTGCCGAGAGCGGCAATCAACTTGATCTTGAGTTGGCGATCCTTCCCGGGAGTCAGAGCTTCGGGCAGGGCGTTGCGATGGGCAAACGACAACGCCGTCACCAGAGAGTTATTCGTTTTGGACGTCGGCACTGATTTTTCGGGCTGAGCATTCACCTGAAGGGCACTCGCCAACAACGTGCCGAAAAGCAACAGGATGAAACGGGGCAGAATCATTGTCAGACCCTTGCGGAAAAAACGCCATCTTAACCATCGGATCAGACAATCATACTCGTTCTATGCAGCGTTCCGCCCGGGAGATGTAACGTCAATCTCCCGGATACGGCCGGTTCCCTCGCATGGCGAACCACAGGATGCGGTTCAATGTGTCTTCGTCGGCCTCATCTTCCTTCTCGAAGTTCAACTCCAGGGATTTCAGTGCAAACTCCTTCTCCTTGCCCTTGAGCTTCTCGACCGGCTTGTTCATCTCGTCGAGCATGATTCGGTTTTTCACGGCCACGTAGCCCGTCAGGTCGGGCTTGTCGTTGAAGCAATTCCGCATCGGCGTGGCCGTGAGGTCGAGTTGGGTCATGGGCGGCAGGCCGAGCATCAACTCGATTGTTTTCACCATGCCCGTCTGATTGTAGTTGGTTGAATCGACGACCTTGCGTTTGGTGTAAGGCGAAACGACCAATCCGACGGTGCGATGGCCATCGACGTGGTCGAAGCCGTTCTGCGGATCGTCCTCAGTGACGACGATGCACGTCTTCGGCCAAAACTTGCTCTTGGAAATAGCCTCGATGACCATGCCTAGGGCGAGATCGTTGTCGGCCACCATCGCTCGCGGCGTAGGCGATCCGGGCCGGGTGCCATTCGTATGATCGGCCGGCAGAAAGAGGTAGACCAGGTTCGGGAACGTCCCCTTGGCTTCGAAATTCTTGAGTTCGTCGATGAAGAGTTTCGCTCTGTAGACATCCGGCGTCGTGAGCGGAAAGCCAGGAAAGTTCGGATGCGAGTAAGCGTCAAGCGAACGCAAGTTCGGGGTGGCCGTCACTTTCACCTTGTTCGTGCCGTTGAGGTAGTCCGCATACAGGTCGCCCCATTTCACGTTCTTGGGCTCGTATGCACTCTTCACGAACTCGCCATAGTTGCGGAAAGTCTTCTTGCGGGCCAGGGCGTTGTCCCACAAGAAACCGGTCGTTGGGAATGCAAGCGGGTCGCTGCCTTCGTAGGGATAACTGCGTGTGAACTGGCCAAATTGCTTCTCAAGATAGTCCGTCACATAGGCGGCGTTGGTCCAGGAATGACCATCGGCCGAGAGCACGCCGGAGCAGTAAAAGTTGTCGAGCAGCACGAACTCGCGAGCCAGCTTGTGATGGTTCGGCGTCACTTCCTCGCCGAAGATGCACAAGCTGGCGTCGCCGTTGCCTTCCTTCATGTCGCCGAACACCTGGTCGTAGGTGCGGTTCTCCTTGATGACGTAGATCACGTGCTCGAACACGGACGGCTCGCCATGCCGATCGGGAACGGGAATCGGCTTGGCATCGGCTCGCGGTTTCTCCAGGCCGGCGATGGCATAGCCGAGGCGATTGTTGGCGTTGACCTGTTCCGTGAGTTTCCTCAGCGTCGCTTCATCCGGAAGATCGATCAGGGATACGGAACCGAGATGATCGTGTGAGTTCTTTCCCTTCTGTTGTGGTGCGGCGGGGTCGTCCTCCTTGCCGTCGGGCTTCTTGGCCTTTGGATCGATCTTGCGTGGCTGCAGCGAGCCGTAGCCTTTCACGTTGGCGACGAACAACTGTTTGCCATCGGGCGAGAAACGGATGGCACCTGGATACCAACCAGTTGGAATCAGCCCAACAACGGAACTCTTGACGGCTGCGCCGCCGGCGAGTTCGGCCGCCGCCGGCCCACCGAGTCGAACCACGGCAAGACAATTGCCCGTGCCATTGGCGACGTACAGGGTGCGACCGTCCGGCCCCATTGCCACGGCGTTTGACCCACTGCCGAAGGGAAGTTTCGCGTCCGGCTTGCAGTCGATCGTTTCGACCACTTCGTTCTTCGCCGTGTCGATGACGCTGACTGTGTCGCTATTGGCGTTGGCCACGAACAGGAACTGGCCCTTCGGGCTGGCCGTCATGCCACAAGGGTGGCCCCCGACCGCGATGCTCTTTGTCTGCTTCCAGCCGGCATCGGTTTTTTCAACGACGGAGACGCTGCCGTGGTTTGCCACGCTGGTTCGTGGGTCGGCCCGGACCGGTGTGCCCGAGGATTTAGAAGCCGGGTCGTCCTTACCGAGTTGATCGCCACCCCAGTTCGACACGTAGACTTTCCCGCCAACGACCACAGGCTGATAGGGGCTAACCCCGACCGGCACGCGAGCCTCGACTTCGCCCGAAGTGATGTTGATCAGTTGCAGCTCATTGCCTCGTGATGAGCAAGCCCAGAGAACTCCGTTGAATTGGACCATGCCGGTCGGGTACGCTGCCCCACCCACGGCCGGTGCTTTCAGCATGAAATGTCCATCCCAGGCGAACACTCCGTTGTCGTTGCGCTTCGCGATGCGCACCGCGTTCTGCGAGTCGGAAGCAAAAATTCGGTCGCCGTCGGCAATCAGTCCCACCGCACTGAACGCCCCGCCCAAGCCTTTTGCCGCGCCTAGCAATGTCAGGGTTTGCTTGACCGTGCCCGTCGCCAGGTCAATGAAGACGAGGTTCTTCATGTTCTTCGCGACCAAAGTTCTTCCCTCGTCAATCAGGAGCAGGTCGACGGGTCGGCCTGGAAAGGTCACTTGTTTTCCGGCGGGCTGCAAGATCTGATTGGTCGGCACGACAATTCGGCCATCGGGCTGGAGGCCAACCTTGAGTTGATCGCGTTCGTCGGCTGAGATGCCGAGAACCAACGTGAGGAACACTAAGACGGTGATGCAACGGTTGGACATGAGGAGGTTCCGGGTCGAGTGACTGCTCGAACAAGCAAGGCCGAATTGATGGAGCATCTTATTCCGACCGAGCAACGATTGCTCGATGGTTCCGGGAATTGATTCGCCACCGGGTGAAAAACCAGAAGGGACGTAGCTTGGTTTTGGGCTTGAAAAGAACCGCGTCCCTTCTGGCACTTCGGAAAAAATCGGCTGGCCAATTCGAGTTGAGCGAAAGCGGGCGATTTATTTGGCCCCGCCACGTTCGCGCTCCTGCTCCTTTTCTTCTTTAGCGGCCTCAAGCAACTCGTCAAATCGCTCAAGGTAGGTCTCGTGTATTTGGCCCAGGTGCTTGCGAATTCTTCTCAAGGTTGCAGCCGTAGTCACCTTGATGACTTGAACGACGTCGGCTCGGTCCTGCACGCGGTAGGAACCCAGCTTGGTCTCCATCCAGCCGGCGATTTTCGCATAGCCTGCGCCTTGGCGAACCCCCAACTGCTCGGGGCCTGGGATGGCGGTCGGGGCGTCTTTTCGAGGCAATCGACCCTCGGGGACGATATCGATTGAGACGCCTTCGCATTGCAATTTGTGCCAGCCGTCCGGGTCTTTCCAGATGACCTTGATCCCGTATTGTGGTGCGACTCGGGTCAGGATGTCCAGATTCCCGCTTCGGACAACTATGTCGATATCCTTGGTAAAGCGCTCATAGCCATGATGGATCGCGCACAAACCGCCCACGATTGCGAGTGGGATGCCTTCCTTGCGAGAGAGAGTCTTCAGTGTTCCGAGAGCCGCGGTAAACTTCGATTCCGGCACTTTTTGGCCCTTCACGGCGGCCACCATTCTTTCGAGGTTGACCATTGGTTTCGCGGCGTCAAGGATAGTCGTGGCCACTGATGCCTTTTTCTCTCGTGGTTGTTCCGCAGGTGTATTGAGTACCTCACCCGCTACGAAGGGGTTCAGGCAATGGTCGCTACGCATTGATCACTCAGGATCCATCCCCCAGGAACAAGCTCCACGGAGGAGTCAACGCATCGAAGAACACCGGTCGTGTTGGCCGGCAGGACATCTACCTTCTTCCCGTACACTTCCACTTCTTGGACCCTGATGTGGATGTTTTTGCATCTCTCGATCTCCCGCGGCAACTCAAGCCCATCGGGGTATTGACGTGGTTTTTCACTTAGAATTGCGCGGAACTCAGCACCAGGCCGGATCGGTTCGTTGCCACAACGGCCGGTAATGGAAAGAACCCCCGCTTCACCATTCACGCTGCCTGAAATGTAAAATTCCATCTTCTCAACCACCTTCTGCCAACTGTTGGCATAGTTCAACGTAGCGGTCGATCTCGTCCATTAGCATTCTAGGGGATTGTGTCAGCGCCTGTGTTAGGGCCCCGCCATCCGGAAGCACGGAAGGCAACCGGTAACCGAGTTCGCCCAGCACCGCAAGTGAATCGTTGACGGCGATGCAGTGCCGACATCGTTTTTCAAATTCAAAAGGCGGCAACTCGAGATTCACCGCGAGTTCATACCCAAAGCTCTTCAAACTTGGACCGTTGAGCAAGTCCGAAAAATCAGATTTCAAAGCCACCAACACCACGGCGGGACCTTCCATTCGTTTTTGACATGCGAAGAGGGTGGCCACAATTGGATCGATGGAGGTCGGCGTCACGCCGGAACCCAGGTATTCTGTTGTGAATGCACTCGATGGCAGAGTGCCACGAAACAGATAACGGCCCGGCCCGAGAAATAGATCGAGATGCTGGCGGTCGTCGTACAAGACTCTTCCTCGCCCTATGCTGGAGTGAAAACTCTAATGCCCGAGTCTTGACCAGCACCGTGTCGTCTATGAATCCGTCCGAACAAAAAAAGTCGGCACACGGAGGTGTGCCGACTACTTTGAGTTCCCACACACAAAATCAATCGAATCAATGCCTAAACAAGAACTCCCGCGTGTTCATGATCGCCCAGAGGACGTCTTCCCATGCCTTGCGTTTGTCCATGCCCTTGGCAACGTGCGAGAGGGCGGGGACTCGTTCGGAGTCGGTAGCGGGTCGCGATAGTGCGGCCAGGTACAACGCGTCGAGGATTTCGATCTCGGTCTTCTTATCCGCGAGCAACTTGCCCAGGCGATTAGCCGGGTTCCTGAGTTTGTCGTTGATCGTCGGCCCGTTGATAAGTTGCAACGCCTGGGCGAGGTTGCTATCGCTTTCGCGTTCGCACTCGCAGGCCAGTTCTCTCGCGGGTTGGCCGAAGGTCTTCAAGAACGGATGATTCACTTCGCCGTCGGGAAGTTGAATCGCCCGCGTGCCCAGTGGCAAGCCGGCGAACTTCTCCGGCACGGCTGTCGTGTCGCACAGGGCGTCGAGCAGCACTTCTGCCGAAAGTAGTTTCGTGACCGAATGCGAGAAGTACTTCGTGTCATCCTTGTTCGTGTCGTTCGGCTGAGCGCTGAGTTGATAAGTCCGCGAGTTCATGATGGTGCGAATCAGTTGCTTCAAGTCGAACTTCTTGGTTGCGAAATCCTTGGCGAGCCCGTCGAGCAGATCGTCGTTGCTCGGCGGATTCGAATCGCGGAAGTCGTCCACGGGATCGACGATCCCCTTGCCCATCAGGTGATACCAAACGCGGTTCACCAGCGACTTCGAGAAGTAAGGATTAGCAGGGCCGGTCAGCCAGTCGGAGAAGACCTCGCGGCGATCTTGGCTTGGGCTGATCGTCGGCGTGGCCCCCTTCAAGAACTTGGGGGCCATCTGCTTGCCGGAACGCGGCTGAGTCACTTCACCATCGCGGCGGGAATAAACGACTTCCGCACCGATAACCGCAGGGTTCTTCGAGGATTCAACATCCTTCTTTGTCGAAACCCGGGCGAACCAGGCGGCCGTGCTGTAGTAATCGTCCTGAGTGATGCTTTCAAACGGATGGTTGTGGCACTTGGCACACTGCATGCGAACGCCGAAGAACAGTTGAGCCGTCGTCTCGGCCAGGTTGGTCGGATCTTTCGCGATGCGAAAATAGTTCGCGGCCGGGTTCGAGAACGTGCTGCCATTCGACGTCAACAGCTCGTGAATCACGCGATCGACCGGGGTATTGTTGGCAACGTGATTCCGGAGCCAAAGTTGGAAAGCGTGAATACCCTTCACCTGAATGGTCTTGCGATTGGAGCGAAACACGTCCGACCACTTGAGAGCCCAGTAGTCGCCGTACTCGGGTCGTTCGAGCAAAGAGTCGATCAGCTTGGCTCGTTTATCGCTGGCCTTGTCGGCGAGGAACTTGGTGGCTTCGTCGCCGGTCGGCAACAGGCCACACAGGTCGAGGTAGGAACGACGGATAAACTCAGCATCCGTGCAAAGATCGCTTGGCAAGATCGTCATCAGCTTGAGCTTGTTGAACACATGATGATCGACGTAGTTCACTTCGGGCGGGTTGGCCCAGGCAAAACCTTCGCGTGGTTCGAGGTAGGTGATGCGAACGGAACGCAATTCTTCGAGGTAGCGGCAGAGCACGGCCACTTCGCCCGCCTGCTTGAATTCGACCAGACCGTTCGGCGAGATGTCGGCGGTGGCCGGGTCGCTGGAACTGAAGACCGTCAGACGAGTCACATCGCGGACAGCCCCGTCGGAGAAGGTGGCCATCACGGACAGTTGCTGCCAACGCGAGGGGGATTTCAGAACACGTGGGCCTGGAAGAACATCGACCTTGGTGATGCTCGGTAGCTCCTTGGGATCGTCGATCGAGCCCTGAGAAACCCAGGTCGAAATCGCCTGGGCTGCGACGGTGTCGGCACCAAAACGGGCACCACCTTCGTGTGGAACTCGTCCGAGGCTCTTCTGCAATAAAAGGCTGGCGTTGGCGTCATGTTTATCAGTACGTCGTCCCCAAACATCGCGAGTGAGTTGCAAATAGTCTTGGGCTGGATCGCTGCCTCGCAGACTGAGTTTGAAACCGTTCTTGCCGCTCGGCGTGCCGTGGCAAGCACCGGCGTTGCAGCCGCCAACGTTGAGGGCCGCGATTACATCATTGCGGAAGCTGGTGCCACGAGGAACATCGAACTTCGTTACAACGACAGGAACCTTGGCCGATTTGCCCCCGACCGCGACAGTGAGTTGCGAGGCACCATTTTTTTTGCCCCGAGCATAACCGTCCGTGATTTCGACCAGATCGGCAACATCAGCGACGATACCGGCGAACGGAGTGAGGTCGCGAATCGTACCATCGGCATATTTTCCGGTGACGACCAATTGCTGATAAGCACGTGGCCCATCGAGCATTACGGCCGCGGGGAGGACTTCAAGCGCGATTGGCTGGCCAATGATTTTTTCACGTTGCTTCGGATCGCTGGGCGGGGAAGAAAAGACCGGCAGTACGGCCAAGGCGGCGATGATAGTTGAAATAAGGTAACGCGAAGAAATCATGGAAGACCCTCACAAGAGGCTAACTGGCGGGAAAGAGACGATGAACCGGCAGGACGGCACGAAGTGCGTGCCAAGGCGGGCAAGACCAATCTATCAGATTAGTCTAATCGTTTCTTTGCAATGATGCGACAGGAAATGGAGAAAATCCGCTTCTTGAGTGCCCAGCGTGCTACAGATGCACTAACGTTGGAGTGAGTTCCGGTCACAAAATTGTAACGCGGGAACCGAAACCACCTGCTCATTCGTCTAAAGATAAGTGGGGAGCGAACGAATTTCCGTGTGGAGGCGCAAGGCAGGTTCAGGAAGCCGTTCCCCCTGCTCGTCGATCGAAAACACGGGGATATTGGTGAAGAATATGACCGACCAATCACCCCGAGTGGATGTTCCGGGGTTTATCGAGAATATCGTAGCCAGCGGCCTGATGGACCGAGAAGAGTTGGTCAGCGCGCTCGAAGGGCTGCCCCCAACAGAACGGGCCAAAGTTGTTGCCCGCCATCTAGTTGAGTCCGGCCGGCTCACAAAGTTCCAGGCCGAAAAGCTTTTGACTGGCCGAACCGATGGCTTCCTGCTCGGCCAATATCGCGTCCTAGAAGAACTAGGTCGCGGCGGCATGGGGCGGGTTTACAAAGCGGTTCACAAGACGATGGGCCGATTCGTCGCTTTGAAACTCCTGGCTCCGGAACTGACCAAAACAGACAAAGCCCGTGAGTTGTTCGATCGGGAAGTGAAAGCCGCTGCCAGACTGAACCATCCGAATATCGTGACGGCTTACGATGCAAACCATGCCGGGGATCGATGTTACCTCGTAATGGAGTACGTGGACGGGCCGAATCTGTCACAGCTGGTGAAGGAGCGGGGGGCGTTGCCCGTGGAACAGGCCTGCGAGTATATTCGCCAGTCGGCCGTGGGACTCGACTACGCCCATGAGATGGGGTTGATCCACCGCGACGTCAAACCATCCAATTTGCTGGTTCAGCAAACGACGACGGGCCCGCAGGTGAAGATTCTCGACTTCGGCCTGGCGCTGGTCACGGCAGGCGAAGGAGTCGTTGGCGAAGCCATGATGAACGCAACCAACACGGTACTTGGCACGCCCGACTACGTTTCACCCGAACAAGCCAAGAACCAGTACAACGTCGATGGCCGGTCGGACCTCTACTCCCTCGGCTGCACCTTCTACTACTTGCTCACGGGCGAGCCTCCGTTCGCGGGTGGGACCGCCTCGGAAAAAATGGTCCGCCACGGTTCCGACGCTCCGGTTGCGGTTCAGTCTAAACGTGCCGGGGTTCCGGACGCCGTCGCCCAGATCGTTCACAAGCTATTGGCGAAGAATCCAAAGTGGCGTTATCAGAAGGCAGGCGAGTTGGCGACAGATCTCGCAGCCGTCGTCGGCAAGAAAGCGGATTGGAGCGCCCCGGCACGCCCCGCCCCCAAACGTCGGGCCGACGCAGGGGCGTCGCTTTCAACCGGCGAGGATCCTTTCGACGACATCGAACTGGAAGAGCAGCCGTCGTCTAGCACCTTGCCGACGGCCATGATGACCACCAAAGAGACGCTGAAAAGCCCCTTTCCACGTCGCGAAATTCGGCGGCGGCGGCGGAAACGGGTCTTGTGGCCGTGGATTCTCTTGTCGATTCTACTCGCCTTCGGGGTGGTCGCAGGCGTGGGATTGCTCGTCCGCCACTTCCTGAGCCAGGCGGTGGTTCACTAGCAGCTCTCACCGTTGTCATCAGTCGCGACTCCCACATCAATTTTCGCAACCGAGCAATCCTCGCAACCCTTACAATGCGTAGACTAATCAGCCCAGCGCCAGCAGTTGAGGGGCCCGGCCATCACATTTTTCTACTTGAGGTTGCACCATGTTTACTTCCACGTTTGCTGGAATGTCTCTGTTCTCGATGAGTTGTTTTTGTGGTCCGACCTACAAATCGGTCCCCCAGTTTTCGCCGCCATGTCATACACATGAACATGCCATCGTGGTCCATTACGGCTATTTTCGGATGTCGCCTTACCACGGCGTTTATCACCCGCCGGCCGCTCCCGTGCTTCCAACTCCAAAGGCAGTAGAGCCCAAGAAGAATGGCCTTTAGGAAGGCCACGCCAAGTCGCCGGTAGAGCTGCTCGAGATCGTTGAGAGTCGACGCACTCTCAATCGAAAAGAGCCCGCCTTTCGGCGGGCTCTTGCGTTTGTTCTCACATCACTTACCGCCGCTTGCTCACCTGTTCCAGCACGCGTCGCATGGCCTCGAGTTGATCTTGGCCTCGGGCTTCGTACACCTTCGGGCCGACGGCACACGCGAATAGCCATTCGTTGCTGGAGAGTTGTTCCGTTCGCAGGCCTTTAGCACCTGCGGCTTGGAGCATCTCGAAGCCTTCTTCCATCTTCTCGATTCGCGATGCATCGCGAGGCACTTCGTGGCTGGCCAGTTTGATCCCAGAGGAAGGATCAGGCGGTGCGATCGCGGAGCCACTGGTCAGTGAGCTAACTGGATCCTTGCCACGATACGCTTGTGGCTCGGCCGAATAGCGAGAACCAGTCGGCGCACTCGGCATTCTTGGTCCGGTTTCGATGGCGGCGGGAAGTCGAGCACCGATGGCCGCTCCCGATCGCCGCCCCAGGGTGGCATCGCTTGGAGTTCCAAAGGGCGTATGAATGCCGGACATGATGCCCGTTGAACTGGCCGGCGGTAGACTCTGGAAGCCGGAAGTATTCTCGAGAGGCGTCGGGATATCGGGCGACTGCATGCCGATGCGGGCACCGGAATCGTAGGCGGGGCTATCGAGCCCGAGGCCGCCACGTTCCGGAGGCGGCGTTGGTACGATGGGCCGGTTAAAGTTGCCGAGCATCGGATCGCCGCCCGTGGTTCCTTGCGGGAACGCACAGCCGACCGTGCCCAGGAAAATCGTGCCGGCCGCGAGCGTTGCGCGGCGACGGAGAAGTTGGATTCGGTTCGCCATCTTGACCCGCCCCTTGTGTCGCCTAAATTCACCGCATCCCGCCCGGTTGAGCCGGGGTTGGAAGGCGTGCCTAAATTCCGCGTTGTGTGCAGGCTCATCATCGGCCCGCACATGCCGGATGTTTGACTCGATTGCCAAAATCCGCAGTATCCTCCTTCCACCAACGGCCCGCACGACCGGACTCTCTTCCCGAAAGTACCTAGATTCATGGCTCATCATCGTATCGCAGTGATCGGCGGCGACGGAATTGGCCCCGAGGTTATCGATCAGGCCATCCGCGTCGTGGACGCAGCCGCAAAGAAGAACGCGGCCACGTTCGAGTGGAATCGCCTACCGTGGAGTTCCGCCCTCTACAAGAAGGCCGGGCATATTCTGCCGCCGGACGGCTGGGAGACTTTGAGGAAGCACGACGCGATCTTCTTCGGAGCCGTAGGCGATCCGGAGATCCCGGACACGATTCCGGTTCATCAACTGCTGCTGCCGATGCGGCGAAAGTTCGACCAGTACGTGAACCTGCGACCGGCATACTTGTTCGACGGCGTGCCGAGCCCACTACGCGACAAGGCACCCGGTTCGATCGATATGCTCGTGTATCGTGAAAACACCGAGGGTGAATACGCTCCGGTCGGCGGCCGGCTTTATGATGGATTGCCGCAAGAGATCGCGATTCAGACGTCGGTCTTCACACGGGCGGGCTGCGAACGCATCATTCGGGCCGCGTTCCAGATGGCTCAGAAGCGGAAGAAGAAACTGACGAGCATCACCAAATCGAACGCTCTCGTCCACGGCATGGCATTGTGGGACGACGCGGCCAAGACGGTGGCCAAGGAATTCCCCGATGTGCAAATGACTTCCCTCCTGGTCGATGCGGCCGCAATGGACTTTGTCAGGAAGCCGGAAATTTTCGACGTGGTCGTGGCCAGTAATCTCTTCGGCGACATCCTCACGGACCTGAGCGCCATCGTCGCGGGCAGCGTCGGCCTGGCATCGAGCGCGAACATCAACCCCGAGCGTACGTTTCCCAGCATGTTCGAGCCAGTCCACGGCAGTGCCCCAGACATCGCGGGCAAAGGCATCGCGAATCCATTGGCCGCCGTGCTCTCGGCGGCTTTGATGCTCGATCACCTCAACGAACCCAAAGCAGCGAACGCGGTGCGAGAAGCGGTGAAGCTGGTGCTGAAAGAGAAGCGAGCAATGTCGCCGGATTTGGGCGGCAAGGCGAAGACGACGGAAGTGGGAGACGCGGTGGTGGCGGCGGTGTAAGGCGAGCGGAGCCGCGTGAGCGGCCCGATGCTGTTGAATACAAGAAGGTGGCGACATGTCCTCGCATGCCAAGCGTAGTGTTCCAACGACTCAAGAGGCGATGCCGTTCTACCTTCTCGTCTCTGAAACCGGAGATCAAACTGATTGGGAAATATGCTCCGTCTACGAGATTCCCGGCCACGCCTTTCGCATCATTGAGGAGGACGCTAAGGCCTCAGAGCAATTATTCGCACACTATCAGGCTGGTTTTCCGATATTGTCTCTTACGGAGTTCAGAGTTTGGCATGACACGATTGAAGACGAAAAGTTGCGAATTGCCAGATCGGGCTTGTCCTCCGCCGAACGCAGTCGACTTCTTGCGTTGATTCCACATTCGTTTCGGAAGAGAAACACGTGAGGGATAGTCGTCTTTTCACGATCGGTCATTCCGACCACGCAATGGATACGTTTATCGATTTGCTTCGTCAGTTTGAGATAGCCGCAATTGCCGACGTTCGCTCTTCTCCCTACAGCCACGGCGTTCCGTATTTCAACCAAGAATTGCTTGCCGAACAACTCGAACGAGTTGGCATACGCTACGTCTTTTTGGGTGCTGAACTTGGCGCTCGGCGTTCTGAGCGAGAGTGCTATGAGGAAGGCATCGCACGATACGAACTGATTGCAAAATCGCCATTATTCGAGCGCGGCTTGGATCGTGTTCGCCTGGGTTCTGAGAAACACCGCATCGCCCTACTGTGTGCGGAAAAAGACCCGATCATGTGTCATCGGTCCATCTTGATCTGTCGCCATCTCAAAGGGGACGTGCCAAGAATTCGGCACATTCTTGAAGATGGCAACTTGGAAGCACACGAAGAACTCGAAGAGCGGCTTCTTGATCGCGCCGGCCTCGCGGAGCCAGACCTGTTCACGACCGACGAGGAGCGTCTCGAACGAGCATACGATTGGCAAGGAGATCGGATCGAGTATCAGCTCGGCCGGTTGAGGTCGCGACGTGAACCCCATCCGCCTCTTCACCATCGGCTTTACCAAGAAGAGGGCCGAGCTTTTTTTCTCTCGTTTGCGGCGGGCCGGAGAGAAGCGTGTCATCGATACGCGGCTCATCAACAACTCCCAACTCGCCGGGTTCTCCAAGAGCGATGATCTGGCGTACTTTCTGCGCTCCAGCGCTGGAATCGAATTTGTGCAGATGTTGGACCTGGCCCCTACGAAGGAGCTGCTCGATCGCTACAAGAAGATCGATCGCGATTGGCCGGCCTACGAACTTGAATTTCGTTCGCTGATCGCGGATGGGCCGACGCGTCATGCGCCGGCCTGAGGTAAAGTCACTTCGCTCGTCGTGCCAGGGTCACCGCGTGTGCTTTCGCTTCCGCGGTTGCAGTCAATGCTCGCATCACCGCATCCCAATTCGCACGGCGATCCCCACTGCTCTTCACTCGGTCCAGGATAATCTTGCATTCCGTGTCCGTGGGAAAGCGGGCCATGGTGGCTAAACACAGTGCTTCTAGGATCTGCTCGTCGGTCCGTTTTCCGTCGAGCAACTCGCTCAGCAATCGGGAGAGACGATCGCCGGCCAATCGTCCCTGTTCCTCCCGTGCCGCCTTCTCCCTTTCCGCGGCAATGCGTGCCTTCCACATTTCGGCCCAGCGTTCTTGCACAGCAGGGTCGGCGAGCAACTCTTCGACGAACTTCTCGCGCGGCGTACCCTTGGCTATCGCAGCCAGAAGGATCAGCAGTTTCTCGCGCTTCCTGGGGTCCTTGTCCGCGACGAAGTAGTTCAACTCGACTGTGGTGGGCGGCACACCGCGTATATCCAGGCTGACTCGGCGAAGGAACTCGATGTCGGTAAGCTCTTGCAGCTTGGAGGATTTGACCCGGAAGTAGCTTGCCACAAGCTCCCGGTTCAGCCGTTCCGTGACTTCCTTCTTTTCGTCCTGCAACGCACCAAGCCACAATAGTCCCTGGAGAGTGCTTCCTGCCTTGGATTTTTCCCGTTCGAGTTGCTCCTCGGCCGCCCTCAGTGCTTCCTCCGCATCGGCCAATCTTGCTTGCGCAACCTGTAAAACATCCGACCCTTCTGCGACCTTGAGTTCGATCCGCCTTGTTGCCCGCAGTGCCGTCGCGGCTTCTAACAAAGTCCTGAGACGTTTCTGCTCTGCCGTTTCCTCCGATCGTCGGATCACATCGGGAAACTCATCTCGATCGAGATCCTGGTCGATTTTTTCTTTCACTTGCTTTGACAACAGCCCAATGTGGCCAAACACGAAGTCGATGCCATGCGCGTCGCCTGTTCTTGCCTTGTGGCAATTCGTGCAGTTCTTGGTTGCTGGTTGTTTGCCGTGCTCGGGCAGCATCCAGTCCGTTACTTTCTGCCTCTTCCTGGCGTCCTTGTCGGCCACGAAGTAGGTCAGTTCGATGTTCGATGGCAGAGTACCCCGCATATCCTGGCTCAGGCGGCGAAGGAACTTGGCCTCTTCAGATTCTGGACTGGGTTTCGCCACGTCACTCTTGGCTGGAACGCTCGGCTTCTCTTCGGGATTTGCCCGAAGAGTCGAATCGGCAAGCAGGCCGATTCCACCTAACAACAACAAGCACGTGACCGCGAGGGCCTTCAGTTTCTTCAGTACAAACATGCGCATGACTCCATCGGAGAGTTCGACAATGGGGGCCGGGAGCCCGACGACTTGGCCGGTTGCAATCGCGTGGGCAGCTTTTGCCGTGGTGATTGCCAGGTTGGGTGAAACGGCGGAGGTGCTGGCGTGCCAAGTCATCGCGGCCGCGACCGCCCCTGCCGAAAGAACGATGCCGCGCTCGCTCAGCCGCTCGGCAAGCAACCGCCGTGCGGCTGCAAGACGATTCGCCAGCGTGGCAGGGGGCAACTTTAATTCGCGCGCGACTTCTCGCTGTGGCCTGCCGCCGAGATCGCACATTACCACCGGGATGCGGAGCTTCTCGGGCAGGCGGGCTAATTCGGCATCGAGTACCGGTTGCAGGTCGGTCCAAGCATCTTCCGGTGAAATGGCCGGCTGCGGCATAGGATCCACCTGCTGTTCGCGAAGGCGTCGTCGGGCGGCCGTGCCCCGAGCCTTTAATGCCGTGCGATAGGCCACTCCATACAGCCAATGTCCAACCAGATGCCGAGGTCGGACTGTGGCGGCACGACGAGCGAGAACCAGAAATGTCGCTTGAAAAGCATCTTCAGCCAAATGTGGATCGCCAATCACCCGTCGGCAGACGCCGAGAACCATCGGCCCATGACGGCGCACCAGTGTGGCAAACGCGGCTTCATCCTGTGACGTGACAAACTCGCCGAGCAGAGGGCCGTCCCCGGTGTCCTCGCGGGCCAGTGCCACGCGACGAAGATGCGGCAAGATTCTCTGAGCCATCGAATTGGCAGGCATGTCGGGCTCCCGTATGGGGAAGAACGTCTTCCCATTAGTTATTGCCCGTGGGACGGTCTGCGCTCGACAATAAATTGAAATGCTTGTCCTGACACAATCGGCAGCGAAGCCCGATTGTAAGGAGCACACTGCATGACCACGATAATTCCAGAAGCCGGTCCAACCCCGCAAAAAGGGCTTTGGTTTGATATCGCGGTAATTCTGTTCACAATCGCCTTTACAGGGCTTGTGACCTTCATTTCCGGCTTCGTCATCGAGAATGCGCTGGATGGAAGAGTCCGCGATCGGTCGATCTGGGGTATCCTGCTGATAGGCCTGAGCATTCCCAGTTGGCTTGTCTTGCTGTTTGTGATTCGCCGGCGAGCCAGTTATTCGGGCCCCGTTCCCGCTCGTCGCTGGCTCAACTTCGCCAAGCTTCCCGGAGTCTTCGTGGGTGTCTGGCTGCTGGTCTTTTTGGGGTATGCCGAGGTGGCGACTTCGAACTTCAGGCCGCTTATACCGCACACTCCCGTATTGGCGATTCGCTTCACAGATCAACTATCCCCTAGCATCTCGACTCGCGGCGATTTCGACACGACCGAGGGCGGAGCGAGCGAATCGCGATTCAACGGCGCTATAACGGGTACGATCCCCTTTCGTTTCCGTGCAACAAGCACAAGCATGGAGCCGAAGCAGATCACCATCACAGGCGAAGTGATCAATCCAAACAGCAAACGCCGAGAGACACGCATGGAACTGGTGCTGGAACAGAGGGCCCGTGTGCAGATTGAAGGATTGAATGACATGCTTATCACAATCGACGGCAAACCGAGCAATGCGAACTCTGAACTTGCCGCTGGAACTTATAAAGTTGTGATCGCTGGCGAACGATAACGCGGAAGGAGGCCGAAGCGCAGCGAGGCAGATCCAGCCTCGCTGCGCTTCGGCCTCCTTCTTACTTACACAACGTGAATTGAATCAAATCGAGGTGCGTGCTCCGGAAGTAACGGGCACAGCCCGTGAGATAGTGCATATAAGTGTCGTAGACATCCTGGGATGCAACCGCGATGGCCTTGTCTTTTGCAGCTTCCAAATTCTTGGCCCATTGATCGAGAGTCTTCGCGTAGTGCGGTTGCAACGAGTGCATCCGCGTCACTCTGAAGCCTGCTGCCTCCGCGTACTTCTTGGTCACTTGCGGCGGCCGAAGTTGTCCACCCGGAAAGATCTTCTTGATAATGAATTTGTTGAAGAGCACGTCCTCGTGAGTCAGTTCAATGCCGCGCTCGGTCAATTGTTCCGGGGAGGCCCGCGTGATCGTGTGCAACAGCATCCGGCCATCGGTCGGCATCAGGTTGTAGCACTTCGTGAAGAACGGGGCGAAGCGATCTTCGCGAAAGTGCTCGAAGGCTCCGATGCTGACGATGCGATCCACGGGCTCGTCGAATTCCTCCCAGCCTTGCAGGCGGATCTCGGCTTTGTCACCCAGGTGGGCAATTCGGCTGCGTGCGAGTGCGACCTGATTCTCGCTCAGCGTTAAGCCCACGGCCGTCACGCCGTACTGTTCGACCGCCCGCTTGACGACCCCGCCCCAGCCGCAACCGATATCGACGAGTCGGTGCCCCGGCTTCAAATCGATCTTGCCGAGCGCCAGGTCGATCTTCGCTCGCTGGGCCTCTTCGAGGGAGATGTTCTCCGGCTCGAAGTACGCACAGCTATAGACCATGGTCGGGTCGAGGAACAACTGAAAGAAGTCGTTCGATAGGTCGTAGTGGGCCTGAACGTTTTTGAAGAACGGCTTGAGAGAGTTCACGTACAAGGCTCCGGATCGGTATGGATCAGTCAACCAGCGAGGATGGTTCAAGCTTTTTATCAGCCGCCAGCGGCGGAATGTCCCGTGCTTCCAAAGCCGCCGCGAGAGACACCGGACGAGTGGCCCGCATTACTGCTCCCACCGACGTAACCGCTACGACCGCCGATATAGATCGGCCGATAGTAACTGCGGCTTCCAGTCCGCGTGGTAGTCCCACTCGATACCGCCGAACGCGGCACGGTCCTCCGCACGATAGTCGTCGGATGTGTGCCGTGCCACCAAATCACGAAAGGTCCGCCGATCAACTGCTCGGGTCCGCTGGGCGGCGGTTCGCCCTCCGTGACCTCTTCGACTTCTTCAGTGTCGTTCCCCTTGCAACCGCCGCACCCTGCAAGTCCAGGTAGCGACGAGAGCAACACGAGTGTGATGTGTCGCGACATACGCCGGCGACGCGGTTCATCGGCCATGAGAAACCTCCCGATCAATGAACCACATGGGCAGCAATATACGCGATCGAGAACAACAATGAACCGACGACAATGGCAACGGCCATGTTGCCCTTGTTCAACTGCTCGGCCACATCGATCTTCTTGGCAAGCACGTCGAACACAAAAAAGCCCACGATCAGCAGGCCGATGCCGATGAGCCCGAAAACGGCGGAAGCCATCGCGGCCTCGCCCAACGTCGATGTTGTTTGTCCGAAGATGACCGTGGGGAATGACATACGTGGCTCCTGAGGGTGTAAGATCGCTTGCGTGAGGCCTATAATACGGCGATTGTCCGAACGAGTGAACCCATGCAGATTGTTCAGTATCCCCACCCGGCCCTGCGACACAAGGCACAGCCGGTGTTGGCTATGTCGAAGGAAATCGAACTTCTGGCCGGCGGCATGTTGGAGTTGATGTACAAGCACGAAGGGCTCGGACTCGCCGCTCCGCAAGTGGCTTCGGCTCTTCGCGTGCTCGTCATCAATTTCGCGGCCGACCCGGAAAAGAAGGACCACGAGTTCGTGGCCATCAATCCCGTGATCGTGGAAACCTCGAAGGCGATCATCGACGACCGCGAAGGTTGTCTGAGTTTTCCAGAACTCTACGCGAAAGTGCGGCGGTTCAAAAAGGTCCGCGTGCAGGCGTACAACCTGAAGGGGGAGTTGTACGAGATGACTTGCGAAGACCTCCCGGCTCGCGTTTGGCAGCACGAAATCGATCATCTCGACGGCACGTTGTTCATCGACAAGATGGGCATGGTCGGCCGCATGAACAGCAAGAAGTACCTGAAGCAATTCGAGGAAGAGTTCTACGAAGCCCAGAAGAAGGGCGAGATTCCACCCGATCTGCCGCCCAAGTTTTAGCTCATAGCAATCGACATCGGCGAGCTTGTGAATAAATGCTCACGCGAAGGCGCTAAGACGCAAAGAAACACAAAAAGAATGGCCTTTATCGGATTTTCTTTGCGTCTTAGCGTCTTTGCGTGAGCTGATTTCTCTTTTCATAAAAGGCTCTCCGTATGCCAACGCTCGCGTCGGGCTACTATCAGGAAACATTCATGCGCATTGTCATGATGGGAACCGGCACCTTCGCGGAGCCGACGTTGGTGGCACTCTTGGCCGGCCCGGACCAGGTCGTAGGCGTGTTCACGCAACCCGATCGCGAGGGTGTTCACAAGCGAGGCAGCACCCGCCAGGTCGGTCGCGGCATGAAGGAGATCGCGGCCGAGAAAGGCGTTCCCGTCTTTCAGCCGGAGAAAGTGAATCTGCCCGATGGCGTGGCCATGTTGCATTCACTAAATCCGGACATGCTCGTCGTCGCGGCCTACGGCCAAATCCTGTCGAAGGAAGTGCTCTCGGTTCCGAAGCTGGGAGCGATCAACGTTCATGGCTCGCTGTTGCCGAAATATCGTGGGGCGGCACCCGTGGCCCACGCGATTCTGAACGGCGAAGCGGAAACCGGAGTGACCATCATCCGCATGTCGGTCGGCCTCGATGCAGGTGAAATGCTGGCGAAGGAGAGCATTCCCATTCAGGAAGAAACGGCCGGTGAGTTGGAGGCGAAGCTGGCACCGATTGGTGCGAAGCTGGCTGTGGAAACCGTTGCTCGAATAAAGGCCGGGCCAATAAGTGGTGAGAAACAGGATCCAGCGCTCGTGACGAAGGCCCCGAAGCTGACGAAGGAGATGGGGCTGATCGATTGGACCAAGCCGGCCGAGACCGTGCTTCGTCAAATTCGTGCCATGCAACCGTGGCCCACGGCATACACGTTTTTTCACCGCGATGGAAAGCCGGCACTGCGCTTCGTCATAGCCAAAGCCACAACGCTTGATGGCTTCTGGCTGCCCGAGTTCGATCGAGGTATGCCCGGAACGATCGCCCTTGGTCCCGGCGGGAGTTTGTGGGTTCAATCCAGTAATGCGACTGCCGTCAAGATTCTTGAACTTCAGCCGGCTGGCAAGAAGCGGATGGCCGCCGAGGAATTTCTGCGTGGTAACCTTGTGAAGTCGGGGGATCGATTCGGTGCTGAGGTGTTATGATGGACGTGGGAGGAATGCCGATGTCGATTGCGCTGGCTGATTCGCCGAAACTTGGAACGACGTCGACCCCGCAACGCGTATTGCCGCTATTGTGGGAAGACGAGGAGTACGAAATGGGGGAATCGTACATTCACGTTTTGACGGACGAGATTCTCCACGTTTGCCTCGAAGATTTTTTTTTGAAGGATCCGACGGTTCAAGTCTTCGCGAACATGAACTTGTTCTACACCACGCCGAACGACCCGGAGGATAAGGCGAGCCCGTACGTTTCGCCGGACCTGATGGTCGTTCGGCCCCATGCCCGCTTGCCGATCGAAGTCGCGTCATACCGTAACGATGTCGACGGCCCTTCGCCGCTCCTGGTTGCGGAGATTCTCTCGCAGCGATCTTACCAGCAACGCGACCTTCGCGAGAAGTTGGACGTCTACTCCATTCTGGGAATCTCCGAGTACATGCTGATTGACGTGACGGGCCGCTTCCTTCGACAGAAACTTCGGTTGCTGCGGTTACGAGCCGATGGCAGTTGGGAAGAATCGCAAGATGTGGACGGTGGTGTTACCAGCCGGCTTGGTTTTCGATTGATCGTCGAGGAGGATGGACTGCTTCGCGTCATCGATGCCGAGACGGGCCGACGCTTGATTCGTCCCTCGGAGGCGAATAGGCGGGCACAAGAATTGGAAAACCGCCTCGACGAACTGGAGGCCGAACTCGCCCGTTTGCGTCAAGGAGGCCAGTTATGAGCACAGCGACAAAGTCGCGTTCCATGCCGATCATTGCGATCGATATGCCCGTGATGTTCGAGGACGAGGGGTATGAAGAAATGGGCGAATCGCTCCCCCATAGCACTTCGGAAGCGATCATTCGCTTCGGCTTGATGGCCCACCTCCGTCGGCAGCCGGAACTGGAAGTCCTTTCGGACATGAACCTCCACTACCATCCGCTGAAACGCAAGGCCTATGTTTCACCGGACGTGATGGTGGTTCAGCCAAAGCATCCTCATCGGCCAGACCGCACTTCCTATCGCGTCGGCAAGGATGGCGCGATGCCGACGCTGATAGTGGAAATCCTTTCGAAGCGAACGCATCAGCAGGGGGATCTCACACTCAAGCCAGAAATCTACGCGGAGAACGGGGTGGCAGAATACATCCTTGTCGATGTCACCGGACAGTTCTTGCCGAAACTCTTGGAACTCCGCAAGCTTCAAACTAACGGCAAATGGTCCGTTAAACGCGATTCCGATGGCGGTGTGACCAGTAACCTGGGCTTTCGCATTCGCCGCATGGCCGATGGCCAGGTTCGCCTGTTCGACGTGCATACTGGTAACAGCTACCCACGTCCAGAGGAGGCCGCAGATGAGGCTGAAGCACGCCAGGATGCAGAACAACGAGCGAACATTGCGGAAGCCGAAGTCGCGCGATTGCGCGAACTACTGAAGAAAGCAACTGGTCAAGATTCTTAACTTGAAACTCGTAACCTGAAACCTGTAACTTCCATTGTCCGGCCCGGGCTCATACCCGGTCCCCCGGAACCTATCATGCACGATCGCACAAAAACTCTCTTCATCGAAACTGTTGGCTGCCAGATGAACGTGCTCGATAGCGAGCTGGTCGTCGGCAGTTTGCGCCGCCAGGGTTACGAACTCGTTCACGAGCCGACCGCTGCGGATGTCATCCTCTTCACCACATGTTCGGTGCGCGAACACGCCGAGGAGAAAACCTACTCCGCTCTCGGGCGACTCGCGCCGCACAAGAAGGCGAATCCCGATACGGTCATCGGCGTGCTCGGTTGCATGGCCCAGAAGGACCAGGAAGAAGTTCGTCGCCGGGCCCCGCATGTGGACATGGTCGTTGGCACCGGCCAACTTGCTCGTGTCCCAGAATTGGTCGCGGAGGTGCAACGAACGCGTGTGCCGCAATACGCCCCCAGCCTGGGCCGCAGCGATGGCGGCAAGCAATCCGTCACCGCCAGTTTCGAAAGTTTCGATCCGCCCCGCGATGCCTCCATGCGGCCAACGCCTTTCCAGGCTTTCGTGCGCATCCAGATCGGTTGCGATAAATTTTGCACCTATTGCGTTGTGCCCACCACTCGCGGCCCCGAACAAAGCCGTCATCCCGATCACCTTCTGGCCGAGTGCCGACAACTCGCGAACGAGGGCTGCAAGGAAGTCACGCTGATCGGCCAGACGGTGAATAGTTATGCGTTCGATCATGGCGACGGCCGACGAACGCGGCTCAGCGATCTCATCAGCCGCATCCACGACATCGAAAGCATCGAGCGCATTAAGTTCGTTACCAACTTCCCGAAGGACATGACTAACGACTTGCTCGATGCCGTGCGAGAATTGCCCAAGGCCGTGAAGTACTTACATGTGCCGGTGCAATCGGGTTGCGACGAAGTGCTCAAGCGCATGAAACGGCAATACTCGATTGATTCCTACCGTGAGATGCTATACCGCTGCCGAGAACGCGTGCCAGGCGTGGCGATCAGCAGCGACTTCATCGTCGGCTTCTGCGGTGAGTCGGAAGAATCATTCGGAAAGACGATGGACCTCGTCCGCGAGGCGAAGTTCAAGAACAGCTTCATCTTCAAGTACAGCACGAGACCGGGGACCAAGGCCGACGATCTCTATCCGGACGATATCCCCGAGGAGGTCAAGAAACGCCGCAATAACGATTTGCTCCAGGTGCAAAATGCGAACTGCCTGGAAGATCACAAGTCGCGAATCGGCCACACGGTGGAAGTGCTGGTGGAAGGCCCGAGCAAAGTCGGCGAACGGCAACCGCCAGGCCTA
>Ga0105046_10003084_pt1 | contig 26373 bp, 24 predicted proteins | sample MAT03_FD_78385 | JGI IMG/M metagenome (GOLD analysis project Ga0105046, IMG submission 78385) | Freshwater microbial communities from Lake Fryxell liftoff mats and glacier meltwater in Antarctica - MAT-03 (megahit assembly) | ecosystem: Environmental > Aquatic > Freshwater > Ice > Liftoff...
AGTCGCGCGGCACCCGCACGGCACCCGCAACGGACAGATAGGGCACCAATGGGACCGATTTCCCCTCCCTGTGGCCGACCACGACAGTACCGGTCCTCGGGCGCGACAACCTGATCCGGAAGCAAGGAGGCGGTGGGGCCGGCGGGGGGCCGGGTGGGGCCGCGGTGGGCCCTCGCGCCAGGTTCGAGGCGATCCGCCTCGCGCGCGCGAGGTCAACCGCTCCGCAGGTCCCGCGGCAGGTGCTCGACGTCGTTCATCGAGCGTAGGCTGAAGACGCAGGCCTCGCCCAGCGAGATCACGCGGACCCGGGCGAGCGAGGCATGGCCGAGAGCCAGACGCTCCCACTCCCAGGGGGCAGGCGGCAGGCCGAGCAGATGGCCAAGCGCCACGGCGTTGGTGCCGCCGTGCGCGACGACGACGATCCGCGACGGGGTCTCGGGCATGCGGGTGGCGTGCGGACCCGGGCCGCACTCTCGCTCGATCCCGCGGGCCCGCAGGATCTCCTCGATGCAGGAGGTCACGCGAATGTGGAAGTCCCGGAAGCTTTCGCCACCCTCGAGGCCCTCCCACCAGCTCGAAAGCGGACGGGCGCGCGCCGCGAGGAGCGTGCGAACCACGTCAGCAGGCGGCGTGTCCTCCCAGCTCGGCGGGAGGCGCAGCTCGGTGAGGTCGTCGATCACGGTCGGCGTGAGGCCGAGACGCGTCGCGAGCGGCGCGGCGGTTTCGACCGCCCGGCGCGCCGGCGAGACGAGGATCTCGGTCACCGGACGCCGCTCGCACACCATCCGATCGGCGACCAGCTCGGCCTGGCGCAAGCCCTTGTCGGTCAGGCGCGGATTGATGCGCCCGCGGCCACCGTCGACCCAGGCGGGCTCGCCATGGCGAAGAAAGATGATCTCCATCGAGGGTGGGCCTTCTTGTCGCTCAGTCGCCAGTCGAGCGCGGCTTCTCCGACGGAGCGGGCGGCGCCTCGATGCGGACGCGGCTCTTGCGGGTGGCGGGCTTTTCGCCAGGCGGTAGCGTCCGCTCCTCCAGCTTGCCGAGGCGCGAGATCTCGTCGAGGGCGTTGTAGCCGCCGATGAACTCGCCGCGCAGGTAGACCCAGGGGATCTCGTACTGCTTGGTGTCGCGCACGAGACGCATCTCGACGCCGAGGTTGTTGGGGTCGTCGAGATCGGTGAAGCGCGCCTCGATCCCGAGATCCTGGAAGAGCCGCACGGCGCGCCCGCTCCACATGTCGCTGCGCTTGCCGTAGATCTGCGCGGCGATCTGCGGGTCGCCCAGCGGCGCCTCCACCCTGACCGCTTTGGCCGTCGCCTCGTCCGCCGCGGCCTTCGCCGTGGCGATCGCCGCGTTGGCGGTCGCCGCCGTCGCCTTGGAGCTCGCGATGCGCGCGTCGGCCTCGGGGTCGGCCGCCTTGGCGATGAACGGATCAGGCGCCTCAATGGGCTCCGGAACCACCCCCAGGCGCTTGCGAGGGGTCTTGCGCACGCGGTCCAGCATGCGGTCCGCCGTGCTGAAGAGGCGATCCATCTTGTCGAACAAACTGCCCATGCGAATCCTCTACGCTTCCTGGTGGCGGCCTTCCGGTTGGGCGGAGTCTCATCGCAGCGAGGGCGCGTGGCAAGCGTCGCGGCCGCGCGACCGTCGCGGTGCGCCCGGCCGGCTCCGACTCACTCCAGCTGCATGTGGAAGTGCGGCGGGATCGCCTCGTACATCACGCTGATGCCTTTGGTGGAGAGCGCTCCATCGACGAACGTGCGGCGCTCGACCGGGCTCATGTCGATCGAGCGGATGTCGGCGGCGCCGGCCCGCAAGTGCGACGAGATGAAGACGCCGCGGGCGATCTGCTTCTTGAGCGTCGCCGCCATCGCGTCGACCGCGGCGGCCCGACCGCGGATGCGGTTCTTGTCGAATGCCAGCTTCACCTCGAGCGCTGCGGCCTTGCTCCGGTAGAGGCGGACGATGTCGTCGCCGCCGCTCAGCTTGTCGAAGATCGCCTCGGCCTGACTCTCCGGGTCACGGGTACCGCTGGTGACGACCAGCGTCTTGCCGGTGCGTCGGTGATACTGCTCGGCGATGCGCGCGAGCTTGTCGGCCACGCGTGGAGATAGGCTGACATCGGGCAAGGTTGCGTAGCGCCCTCCTTTCGCCATGACGAGCCCATCGTCTGAACCGCGGCCTCCGCCTCCTGCATACAAGGAGCAGCCTCCGTCGCAGGTCTCCACGCTTCCGCGGGCTGCGTCAGAGCCGCCGAGAAGGGCCCACGACGCGAGTCCGATGGCGGCCGCCGACAGGCGCGTCATCAGCCGTCCGGCCCGTACGCCGCGCCGTCTCCCTCGGGTGATCACTCGGTCACCTCGAAGGTGGTCTGCGCAACCAGGGCGCCCTCCTCGTCGAGCACGCGGACCTTCCACGTGCCCTCGACGAGCGGGCGCTTGGTGGTGGCCCAGGTGCGCCAGCGCGGCGCGGCGCCGACCTGGAGCGGAACGTCGAAGGAGGCCCCGGACGGCGGCTCGAACCGCATGACGATCTGGGTCGCCTCGCGGGCGTCGTTGGACAGCTCCACGAATGCGGCCACCTCGCCGACCTCCGACCCGTCGAACGAGCGCGACACGCCCATCGGCTCGCGACCGTCGATCTTGCGGGCGACGATGAGCCGCTTGGCGTGGAGTGAGGTCGATGCCGAGGTGGCGCGCTTGTCGCCTTGGTTGTCCTCAGCCACGCCACCGGTCCGCTTGCGGCCTTCCTTGCGGTGCTTGGCGGAGCGGCGGGTCTTGCCTTCCTCGGCGTCCACATCGTCGCTTCCGGCTTCGGGCAGCGAGGCATCAGCCCCGTCGTAGACGTCGGCGGCATCCGGGCTCTCGCCCTTGGAGGGCGCGGCGAGGTGGTCGGCCGCGCGGCGAGGATCCTGGCCGTGCTCGGCGCCGGGCCGCCGCGGCGTCTCGCGCGACAGCGATACCGGCTCGGGCCGGACTTCTTCTCCACGTCGCTCACATCCGGTTGCCATCACGGCGACCCAAGGAAGTAGCGCCCAGGCGAGCTTTGCCGATCCCACGACCAGGCGTTTGCCACGACGCGCGGATCAGCGCGAAGTTTTGACGGGATCCGCAAGCGCTTCGATAGGTGACGCCGAGGCACCTGCGGCCTTCACGATCGCCGCGGTGAGCACCGCGCCAGCGAGATCGCGCAGGGTCTGGATGGTCGGCTGACCCTGCCGCAACCAATCGAGCGCGATGGCCTCGACGAAGCCGATCCAGCCCCGAACCGCCGCACGAACGGCGACGTCGACGTGCGGAAGCGGCAACGCTCCGAAGATGCGATCGGCGATCTCTACGCGGGTCGCCTCGACCACGGCGGCCACCTCGGCATCGATCCCGACGCCGCTGCCCATCAAGGCGGCATAGGCCGCGCCGTGTTCCTCGACGTAGTCGAAGTAAGCGGCGAGGCCACGCTCCAGCCGCTCCACGGGCGGGACCTCGGGCGGCATGAACGTCCGCTCCAGGAGCAGGTCCGCGCCGCGCTGGACCGCCGCCCGATAGAGATCTTTCTTGGTCGGAAAGTAGTGGTAGAGCAGGCCCTTCGATGCGCCAGCGGCGCGCGCCACGTCCTCGATGCCGACCTCGTCGTAGGTCCTCTGGACGAAGAGATCGAACGCGGCGGCGAGAAGCTGCTCGCGGCGCACCTCGAGCTCGAGCCGCTGGCGGGGCACGCGGGCGGGGCGTGCTGCCTTCACGCCGCGAAGCCTCGCACGCGCTCGCGACGGATCACTATTGACCTTTGTTCAATAGCAACCTAAACCTCGTGGACGAGGGAGAACAGCCCATGTCCATGCAAGCAGTGGCGGCAGAAGGCGCTTCGAGGAGCTCGGCAAAGCCGGGCGCCACAGGCATCCGACCCCGAAAGTTCACCGAGCCTTTCGGGGCGCTGCCGCGCCATTGGCTCGGTGGGAGCGTGCTCGCCACCCACGTCGCCAACGGGGTCAACCTTCTCTTCCCGGCAGGCGAGCGCTTCTTCGTCCGGAGCGTTCGCCGCTACCTCGCAGACCTCGAAGCCGATCCCGAGCTCAAGGCGGCCGTCCGCGCCTTTGCCCAGCAGGAAGGGCATCACGCTCACGCGCACGAGAGGCTCTTTGCCGAGCTCGAGGGCCAGGGCTACGCGATCAAGCCCTTCCTGAAGGCCTACGATGCGGTCGCGTACGGCTTCATCGAGCGGGTCAGCTCGGACAAGCTCCGCCTTGCAACGACCGCGGCGGCGGAACACTTCACCGCCCTACTCGCCGAGGGCTTCCTCACCCGGGACGTCGGCGACCTCATGCCCGATCCCATCCGTCGTCTGCTGAGCTGGCACGCCGCCGAGGAGATCGAGCATCGCGCCGTCGCCTTCGAGGTCCTGCAGCGCGTCGACCCCAGTTACGGCCTTCGCCTTGCTGGGCTCGCGATGGCCTCGGCCACCCTGGCCGGCTTCTGGTTGGCCGCGACCACGTCGCTGATGCTTCAGGAGGAGGACATCGTGGGCGAATTCCACCGGGGGCGTCATCAGATGAAGGACAGGCATCCGTTCGGTGTCTTCTCGCGAGGTATCCGTGCCTACATCAAGCGCGACTTCCATCCGAGTCAGGCGACCCACCTCGACGAGATCGCCGCGCGTTACCTGCGCGAAGCTGGGTTTCCCGCGGCGGCCGAGCCCGTGAAGGGAGCCGTCGCAGCCTCGGAGCGGTCGGCCATCTGAGTTGGAGCGCGCGAAAAATCGACGTCCGCTTGCCCAGTTGGGCGCCGTCGCGGAAGACTGGAGCGTCGGTCACTGGGGTTTTCATCCCCCCACGCATGCTCATCCTCATCCTTGAAGACGACGACTCGATTCGCCGCATGGTCACGGTGCTGCTCGAGGCGCGTGGCTTTTCGGTCCACGCCGCCTCGAACGGCAAGGACGCGCTCGACTGGGCGATGGTGCGGCCGCCCGATCTTGCCGTCCTCGATCTGGCGATGCCCGGGCTCTACGACGGCTTCGAGGTGATCCGTCGTCTGCGAACGAGCCCGAACACCTCGCACACTCCCCTCATCGTGTTGTCGGCGCGCGACGACGAGACCTCGCGCACCCGCGCGCGAGATGCCGGGGCCGACAGCTTCTTGCCCAAACCCTTCTCCCCCGGCGCGCTCCTGCGGGAGATTGAGCGCTTTCGGCCGGGCACGCGCCGGCCCTGACCACGCCGCGAGACGCCCCGACCACGCTCGACCGGAGACGTCTTGGGCCGCGAGGGCGACTCGGCCCGCGCGCGAGTTTTGATGGCAGCCCCTTCGCTCTGCGGTTAGACGCGCGCTCATGAGGATCTACATCGCACGGTCGGCGCTCGCCTTTTCGACGTTCGCCGTCGCGGCCTGCGGCGGCAGCCCGACCGAGCCCGCTCAGGAGCCTGCGACGCCGAAGGCCACCGCGACCGCGGTCAGCCCCGCCCGGGCGCCCGAGCCGGCGGTGAGCCGCGTCTACAAGGACCTCGACCGGGCGACCTTCAACAAGATCGCCGTTCGGCTGAATCAGCCCGCCTATTGGGCCAGCGACGCCGATGGCGACGGCGCGATCGATCCGGACGAGCTGGCCACGCTGCTCTTTTACCCTGCGACGCCGAAGCTCACCGATGGCGGCGCGTTCACCCCCGCGTTCGACAAGCTCTACGGCGCCGTCGTCGAAGCGTCCAAGGCAACGGCTCCCGCCGGTCCCGACGCGAAGCGGCGCGGCCTGGTCACGCAGGAGCTCGACGACGCGGCCAGCGTGCTGGTGCGCACCGATCTCCGCAAGGAGACGTCCGAGACCAAGGAAGTCGTGCGCAAGATCCTGAGCGCGGCCGCCCTGGTCGACCAGCTCTACTTCGTGCAGAGCGGCGCCTCGTCGGTGGCCACCCAGATCGCTGCAGACAGCGAGAGCGCCAGCCTCTTCCGCCGCAACTGGGCCCCGCGCTGCCTGACGCCCAAGCTCGAGAAGAACGACGCCTGCACGGCGCTGCCCGGCACAGACGCGATGCTGGTCGACATCTATCCCGCGAGCATCCAGAAGGACGCCGGCTTCTGCAAGAAGCTCGAGGCCGACAAGGACGCCAAGACGCTCTTGGCTCCCTTCGTCGCGGTGCGCGAGGGGAAAGACGGCAATATGACAGCCGTACCATACAACCAGGTTTACGGCGATCTCATGCGCAAGGTCGCGGCCGAGCTGCGCGCCGCCGAGGCCGCCGTGAAGGACCCGAAGGAGGAGCACTTCCGCACGTACCTGCGGGCGGCCGCCCAGAGCTTCGAGACCAACGACTGGCAACCAGCCGACGAGGCCTGGGCCAAGATGAATGCGCGCAACTCCAAGTACTACCTGCGCATCGCGCCGGACGAGACGTACTGGGAGCCGTGCAGCCAGAAGGCGGGCTTCCACGTCAGCTTCGCGCTGATCGATCAGAGCTCGCTCGGCCTGCAAGACAAGCTCGCGCCGGTGCAGCAGGCGATGGAAGACGACCTCGCGAAGCTCATCGGCGCGCCCTACACCGCGCGCAAGGTGACCTTCCACCTGCCCGACTTCATCCGCATCGTGATCAACGCGGGCGACAGCCGCGACCCGATCGGCGGCACCATCGGGCAATCGCTGCCGAACTGGGGCCCGGTCGCAAGCGAGGGTCGCGGCCGCACCGTCGCGATGATCAACCTCTACACCGACCCCGACAGCATGAAGGTGAGGCGCGACAAAGCGGGCAGCATGTTGACGAAGGAGACGATGGCCTTCTATGCCGACGATCCGTCGCTCAGCAATCTCTCGACGGTGCTGCACGAGGCGACCCACAACCTCGGTCCGGCCCACGAGTACAAATACCAGGGCAAGAAGGACGACGAGGCCTTCGGCGGCGATCTCGCCAGCATGCTCGAGGAGCTCAAATCGCAGTCGGGCGCTCTTTACTACCTCCCCTGGGCCGCCAAGAAGGGCGTGTTCACCGAGGAGCAGGTCAAGAAGGCCTGGGTCGATTCGATCGTATGGGGCCTGAACCACATCTCGCGCGGCATGTACACGGCGAGCGGCCAGCGCAAGGCATACAGTCAGCTAGCCGCGATCCAGATGGGCTTTCTCATGGACGAGGGCGCGCTGATCTGGGACGCGACCGCGAAGTCGGCGAGCGGCGATGACACCGGCGCGTTCAAGGTCGACTTCGTCAAGATGGGCCCGGCGGTCGACAAGCTGATGAAGACGGTCGGCGCCATCAAAGCCAAGGGCGACAAGGCCGGCGCGCTCGCGCTCGCCAAGAAGTACGTCGACGGCCCCAAGGTCCCACAGAAGGCGATCACCGAGCGCATGTTGCGCTTCCCGCAGCCGAGCTTCGTCTACGCGATCGACTGGTGAGCGAGCTCGCTCGATCGGCGCGCCGATCGGGCACGACCGCCGCGAAACGGCACGGTGCGGCACAACTCCTTTCGTGAAGAAGGCCCAAATCCTTCGATTCGGGCCTTTCTCGTTGGGCATGCTCCCTGCTTACGATCTTGCGGGGAGATCCATCACCATGCTCAGCCCTCGCATCGTCCGTATCGACCGTTTCGGCTCCGCACTGTTCGCCGCCCTCGGGCTCGCTCCGATCGTGGGCTGCGGGAGCAGCGTGGAGAGCGATCCCGGAAGCGGAGGAGGCGGCAGCGGCACGGGCGGAGGCGACGCGACTTCGACCTCGTCGAGCGCCACCACCGGCTCCCCGACGTCGACGTCGACGGGGGGCATCAACGCCTGGACGTGCGTCGACCCCCAGGCAAGGGTGGTCGACGGCGTCGACACGGGGTTCGACACCTGCGCCGACGGGACGCTGCGTCGCCGCACGATCGTCGAGTGCCCTTCCCTGCTCCCGCGCGACGTCGAAGCCTGCGACGACGGCGGGTTCGGCGAGTGCAGGACGGACGCTGAGTGCCCGGGAGCCAACGCCTTCTGCGACCAGCAGTCCGACTTCGAGGGCGGGTGCGGCTGCGCGACCGGGTGCACCACCGACGCCGAATGTGGCGAGGGATCGATCTGCGTCTGCGGCGATCCGGTCGGTCAATGTGTCTCCGCCGACTGTGCGAGCGACTCCGAGTGCGGGGGACTCGAATGCCGCAGCTGGGACGCATCGCAGGGCTGCGGCTTCATCGCCTTCGCCTGCCAGACGGCTGGCGACGCCTGTGGCGGCGACTTCGACTGCGAAGGCCAGCTTTGCCAGGTGCTGGAAGACGGCACGCGCGCCTGTGAGGACGGCGGGTGCGCGATCGGTCGCCCCTTCCTCGTGGGCGATATCGAGCGCGTCGCGCCCGTCATGCGTCGCAACGACTGGCGTCAGAGCTACCCGAGCGGCGCCGTCCTGACGCCCGACGTGGAGAGCGTACCGCCCGAGCTGCGCGCCGACCTCGCCGCGCGCTGGACGCGCATCGCGCAGATGGAGCACGCGTCCATCGCCGCCTTTGCGCGCTTCGCGCTGCAGCTCCTCGCGGTGGGCGCGCCGCCCGACCTGGTGGAGCGCACGCACCGCGCGATGGCCGACGAGACGGCGCATGCGCGCGCCGCCTTTGCGATCGCGAGCGCCTATGCGCAGCGGCCCATCGGACCTGGGCTCCTGTCGCTGGCTGGCGCACTGCAAGACGCGACGGATCTCGCTTCGATCGTTCGGCTGGTCATCCGGGAGGGTTGCGTCGGCGAGACGGTCGCCGCCATCGAGGCCAACGAGGCGGAGGGGCGCTGCGTCGATCCGGTCGTGCGCTCGCTGCTCGCACGCATCGCCGAGGAGGAGGGCCAGCACGCCGAGCTGGCGTGGCGCACGGTGCGCTGGGCCCTCGAGCTGGGCGACCCGGGTGTGCGCGCGGCCGTCATCGACGAGCTGGCGCGCCTCCAGGCCGAGGTCGAAGTGCTGTCACCCCCTACCACGACGTCAGCGGACGAGTCGCTGCTGCAATGGGGCCTGGCGACCGACGCATTGCGCGCAGCCTTGCGCAGCAGCGCGGTGGAACGCTTGGTGATTCCCGGCCTCGCCGCCGCGCTCGCCCAGCCGGCGCAGAAGGCGGCTTGAAGGACAGCGGATTCTAAAGTTTCCGGTCTTCGCTGAGGTAGGAGACGGCTCGAGGACGCCCCCCGCCCTGGCGCACCCGCCGCAAGTGACGGTGCTCCACTGCACCCATCGACCATCACGCCTGGTAGAGCTCGCGCCGGATGGGGGGGCAGCGCGGCGACGACGGGGTCGGAACCTTCGGTCGCGAGGCATCTCGGAGAGAGCGGCTTCGTCGGCCGTGTCGACGAGATGTCGACGTCGCTGCGGCGCCGGGACCGCGCTGGAGCTCCAGCCGCACACGGGGTGCGGGCCCTACGTATTCGCCGAGGATGGGTCAGGGTCACGCCGCTACGATCTTCCGCGAGCTGTCAGCGGGCTCGACGGTCAGCCTCACCTCCAGCGGGAGTTTCCGCAATGGCTCGACCAGCGCGTCAAGGCGGGTGCCTTTCCGATGTCGCCCGAGCGGCGCGCCCAGGTCGAGCGTCGCATCGCGGAAGCCCGCGCCAAGCAGGTCGCCGACCGTGCAAGGCCACCTCACGGCCACCGGCGCAATCGCGATTCCTCCACTGGTGCACCTCGTGGCCCACGCTCACCCACGGGCGCAGCAGGTGGAACGGAACCTGCACGTTCTTGAACCACGGCAGGATCGACGCCCTTCGTGCGATCCGCAAGCTGGGATCGAGGATCAGCATCTTACGGGTGAACGTCAGGAGCGGGAGCACCACGAGGCAAAGGAGGATGGACTGGGCGCGCGGTGGTCCGCTGGAGACGAAGGCGATCAGCAGGGCGATCGCGACAACGATCTCCAGCAGGGCGCGAAAGGCCCATCGACCGGCGACATGGAGGACGACGGGCCCCGGGCCCGGAGCGGCAGGTTGATTTCCGTGGTGCGGATTCATGTTCGTCGGCTGCCGAACGAAGGGATCACCGGGCGACCGACATGCGCTTCTTCAGCTTCAGGATTCCGAAGAGCCCGCCCGCCAGCGCCAGCAGCGCGACGATGCCGGCGACGATGCTCGTCACGATCCGGGCCGAGCGGTCCTCCTCGGCGTCGTCCCGTTAACTGATGCGCGTCTTGCGCTCGGCCTCGTAGGCCGAGAGCGGCGGGCACGTGAAGTAGAAGTCCAGGCCGCGCGGGTGCACTCGCGCTTGCCAGGCGGAAGCGGGAAGCGGCCCGCGGCGACCGCGTCCCGCAGCCACGCGGGAAACTGCGCGAAGAACGCGCCCTGGGCGTCGAGCCCGTCGGCGGCGCGGTAGATGTCGTAGCGCTTGCTCGCGATGTCCTCCGACCCGCCCGCGAACGGTCCGCACAGCACGTGAGGGACGAGCGTCATCTCGACGACAGCGCCGCCCGAGTGCACGATCAGGCGGCGCGGCGACACCCAGGTCGACCCGCGCGATGTCGTGGTAGCGCCACTCCCAGACCGGCGGTGTCGCGACGGGCTTCAGCACGGGCGTGAGGACACCGCCGAGCTCCGTCGTCAGCACGATGAGCCGGCGATCGGTGGCGACGGCGAGGTGCTCGGTCTGCGCCTCGGGCGTGCCGAGCAGCTTGTTGAAGCGGTAGGGCTGCCGGATGTGCCCCATTCCCTGGATCTGCTCACCGGGCTCCAGACCCGGCGTCACGTGCGACTGCAAGAAGGAATCGATCGCGCCCATGTGCCGAGGCTCGCACGACGCGACGTTCACTCCGCCAACGACCTCCGGGCTCCGAGCGAAATTTCAGGTTCTGAAATCAGGCTCCTCCAACGGTCGCCTTTTCCCTTGGGGCCTTGCGGCGAAATAACCCATTCGAAGAACAGCTGCGCCCATGCAGGAGGTCGCGGCGCCGTCTCGAGCCCTTCCGCGCTCGGCCTGGCAGCTGTGCATGATCTTCGAGCACCGGCGTCACCCCCGCCAGGCACGTTTGACGAGCGCCTGAAGCCGCGCCGGCTCCGTCGCACTCGTCTTGCACATGAAGCCGCTCGCGTGCGCGAAGTGCACGTCCGGCTCCCCCTGGACGCGTGCGAAGTCGAGGCGTGGGTGGTCCTCGTAGCGGCCGATGCCGTACCCGCCACCGCGCCGATCGGGATACACGATCGCGGCGATGACGCCGTCGAGTCCCTCAGCGCGGATGTAGCCGCCGATCATCCCGCTCGGCTCGTCCGCCTCCTCGTCGGTTCGGGGCAGGAACAGCGTCTCGATCAGATCCTCACCCGACGGGATGGACCAGCGCTGCACGCGCGCTGCGGTGAAATCGAGCCGCGCGCGCGCATCGCGCAGATAAGTGAGGAGATCGTCGCCGACCATCTTCATGAACGCGTAGAGCGGGTCGGACGGCGAAAGGCGCGCCTCTCGCGCGAAGCGGCGCAGGAGCGTCATGTCGACCGGCGAGTGCAGCTGCGAGATCGCGCGGCGCGGCACGCCCAGCCACTCGCCCGTCTTCTTGGGCCCGCGCGAGTCGAACCACTCCGCCGTCTCGAGCCAGTCGCAGAACCGCTTCGCGTCCTCGTACAGCCCGAGGTGCGCCAGCACGAGGCTGAGCGCGCACGTCGGCGGATGCTCGCGCGGGAAATGGTGATGGTCGAAGTTGCCGCGCTCGGGCTCGTGACGGCCGCCGATATCGACGACGGCCACTTCGGGATCGTCGAGATCCGCCGTGGTTGGCTCCCGCCGCTCGACCGGGCAGTCGTGCAGCGCCGCCAGCACGCACACCGCGAGTAAGTCGTCTTTGTGGGAGCCGCCAGGATGGGTAACGATCGTTCGCAAGGGCTCCCGTCGTAGCAGCCTCGTGTGGAAACCGCCAAGACGCCGAAAACGCCGATTCACGAAGGCGAGGTTTCAGTGACCTCTTGGCGGCCTCGGCGCCCTGGCGATCTTCGGCTCGAGCCTACCGCGCGCCGAGCCTCATCCGACGGTAGACCACGTCGACCACGAGCACTGCCGCGATCGCGAGCGCAACCCAGGCCGCCGTGCTCGCTCCAGGTAGCGGCGCGCTCGATTGCTTCACGTAGACGGCTATCAGCCCCCAGAACGCTGCGACCGCGAAGGGAACATTGCCGCGCATCGTCGCGTCGAGGGCGAGGAGCAGCGCCGCGGCCAACGCGAAGAGCACCAGACTCCACGTGAGCATGGCGTCGACCGGCAGGAGCCGGTACGCGACGATGACCTGCGCGGTGTGGAGGAACGCTGCGAGCGACAGCCAACCCGCGTGAAGGGACAGCGGCACCCAAGCGAGCCAAGAGGTTTCGCGCGAACGGTGACGGCCGCGCGAGAGGATCACCGCGGCGCTCGCCATGCAGGCAAAGCTCGCCCAGATGATGGCGAGCGAGAGCCAGAACAGGCGGAGCGAAAAGACCGGCATCCACGCCGCGGTCAGGGCGAAGCCGGCGGCGGCCAGGGGCCTCACCCGGCGCATCGTCGCATCGCGCTGCGGATCGCGCACGAGCTGCCAGACGCCGAATGCCAGGTCCCAGAGGAAGATCAAACCCCAGATCGAAAAGGCATACCCCGACGCGATGAGCAGCGTCGGGTGTTGATCGCTGATGGTCTTGTTGTCCGGTCCGAACGCGGCGCGCTGCCAGATGTACGAGACCACCGGCATCGCCAGCGCGAACAAGATAACCAGGATGCGCATCGGGTCTGGTCTCACTGTGGGTTCGGCTCCCCACTAGAGCCAGAACCAGGCCACGAACTTGGGCCACCTCGAGCGCCGAAATGAGCCTGCGATGTCACCCGTGGCAGCGCAACGCCGCCTCGCCGGGGCGGCGTGACTCGCCCCGGCCGGACCGCGTCAGAAGACCGCAAGGCCCGCGCGCACGGTCAGCGCGATCAAGATCAGCGACGAGGTCACGAACAGGACGAAGCGCACCTCGATGCGGTTGTTCGTCGCCTGGAAGATGCTGTGGGCGATGCGGCTCGCGACGTACGCCCACGCCAGCGTCAGTTCGATGCCGTCACCTCGCCCGATGACCGCCAGCGCGAGTGCGACGGCGTAGAAGAGCGTCGGCTGCTCGAACAGGTGGTTGTAGTTGTCGGCCTTCCATCGGACCGATGGTGGCAATGTCGCCATCTGCTCGCCGCGCGGCGCGTTCGGATCGAGCCGCATCTTCGCCGTGCGTATCGCCGGGATGCGGGTCACGTACATCCACAGCCACATGATGAAGGTCCATGCGGCGAGCGCGATCACCGGGCGGACGATGGCTTGTTGGGGTGACATCTATTGCCTCGTTTTGCGCTGCTTGCTCGCGCGCCGATCGTCGCTCTCCTCGGCCTGCATCTCGTTCTCGGCTTGGTCGTCGCCGTCGAACCTGGACCCGCGCCCGATGCGCACGCGCTCGAGCCTGGGCTCGGTGCCCAGGTACTCGGCGACGCGCAAGGCGTCGCCCTCGAGGATGGGGTCGTGGGAATGCCGCCCGAGGGGCTGCTTGTCGGGCGCGCCGCGGGTGAACGCCATCACCGCGTGGATGCCGATGCCGATGCCCCAGGGGATCATCGTCCACTGGAACCACCACACCGAGGTCGGGTCGAAGACGTTCATGAGGAACAGTCCGAACGAGACGGCGAGCCAGATGCCCATGTGACGATAGAAGCCGCGCAGCGACTTCGTCCGCCGTTGGGGACGCGGCGCGACTGCACCGCGCCGCTCCAGCTGGTTCATCGCTTGCTCGAGGGAGTGACCGTCGATGCCGATCTCGCGCCCGGCGGCGGCGAGATCGTCGAAGGCATAGCCGCTGCGTTGCACGGCGAGCGCGCGATCGAAGATCTCCTCCAGCTCCAGGGCGGTGTACCGCCGCGAGAGCTGCGGTGGCGTCGGCGGCCGTGCAGTCGAGGCGCGAAGCGTCGGATTCGTGGGCGAGACCGGAGGCTCTGACCCGTGCGCGGGGTGCGGCGATGGCGGGGACGCGGGCGGTAGGGGCGCCGGCGACAGGCGCGCCGGGGGCTCGATGGCCCGCTCGATGATCGCTTCGAGCGCCGCGACGACTTCGCGCATGGTCGAGAAACGCTGCGCGGGATCTTTGTGGAGCGCGCGAAGGACGATCGCGCCGAGCGGTATGCCAGCCTTTTCGAGCGGCGGTGCGCTCTCGGTGAGGACCGCCGCCATGACCGCCATCGCATCGGCCCCACGAAAAGGTGGTCGACCTTCGAAAAGCTCGTAGGCGGTCACGGCCCAGGAGAACTGGTCCGAGCGACCGTCCACGATGCCGCCCTTGATCTGCTCCGGCGCCATGTAGCGCGGCGTCCCCAGCACGGTGCCGTCCTGGGTGAGCGTGGGCAGGTTCGGTCCAGCGGCGGCGGGCGCTAGCGCGTCGCACGGCACCGCCCGGGCGATCCCGAAATCGAGCACTTTGACTCGACCATCCGGCCTGACAATGACGTTCTCTGGCTTCACGTCGCGATGCACGATGCCCGCGTCATGGGCGGCGACGAGCGCGTTGGCCGCATCGCGCAGGATGCGGACGCGATCACCTTGTGACGCCGCATCGACGTCGATGAGCTCGCGCAAGGATGGGCCGGGCACGAGCTCCATCACGATGTACGGCCCCTCGGCGGTCTCGCCGACGTCGAACACCGACACGACGTTCGGATGGTCGAGCTTGGATGCAGCCCGCGCCTCGCGCACGAGGCGCTTTTTCGCCTCGATATTCTCTCCAACCGCACCACCCTGCGCAACGATCTTCACGGCGACCAGGCGATCGAGCCGCTCATCGTATGCGCGGTACACGCGGCCCATGCCGCCTTCGCCGATGAGCGCCTCGATCGTGTAGCGGTCGATGCGATCGCCAGGGCCGAGTAACCTCATCCGCCGGACGCGCCGCCGAGCAGATCGATGGCCATCGTGGAGCGGGGAACCTGCGCTGCACCGCCGCGCTCCAGGTGGGCGAGGACACCGAGCACGACATGCTCGTCCCAAGCGTCACCGATGATCTGCAGCCCGATGGGCAGCCCGTCGCAGTCGACGCCGACGGGGGCGGTCCCCGCAGGGACTCCGGTGAGGTTACCGATGAAGGCGTAGCGGCACATCGCATCGAGCGCGACCGGATCGCTGAACGCTCGCGTCTCGTCGGCCTGCGCATAGCGCGGCGCCGTCGTCGCGGTCGTCGGCAACGCCAGGACGTCGACCTCGCGCAGGGCTGCAGCGACCTGGAGGCGAAGCATCGAACGCAGGCGTTGCGCGTCGAGCTGCTCGGTCGCGGTGATGCCGGAGAGCACGGCGAAGGAGAGGCGCAGATCGTCGTTCATCCGGGAACGCAAAGGCAGATCGAGCCATTGATCGAGGTGCGCGGTCAGTGACTCCGGGCCAATGGTCAAGTAGCCGATTGGCGTCGCTTCGCGGGCCAGGTGGATCGAGACGTCGCTCACGATCGCACCCTCTTTCTCGAGCCAGCGGATGGCGTCGCGACAGGCGCGCGCCACCTCCGGGCTCGCGTCATCGAGCTCGCCGATTGGGATGCCGATACGCAAGCCCCGCACACCGGCGGCGATCCGCGAGCCGAACCCGCCGCGTGGCGGCGCCGGCGCCCACGAGGTGATCGCCTCCAGCTCGTCGTGATCGCTGGCGAAGGTGTCGAGGGCGAGCGCGAGATCGGCGGTCGACGCCGCCACCGGACCGCAATGCGCGACCGTACCTTTGAAGCCGTCACCGGCGCGGCTCACCCGCCCGAAGGTGGGCTTGATCCCGAAGATGCCGTTGAGCGCGGCCGGAATGCGGATCGATCCCCCGCCATCTCCGGCCAATGCAATGGGCCCGAGCCCGAGCGCCACGCCGACCGACGACCCGGTGGAGGAGCCGCCGGGAGCGCGCTCGGCGTGATGGGCATTGTGCGGCATGCGGCAGCGCGCATCATCCGACGCGCGACAGGCGTTGTTGCCGATCGGCGACATGCCCCACTCGGTGAGGACGGTCTTGCCGAGAACGACCGCGCCAGCCTCGCGGAGGCGGGCGACGATGGTCGCGTCGCGGCCTGCGGGGACATCGCTCTCGACCCGGGTGCCGAGCTTCGTCGGCAAACCCGCGATGTCGTACTCGTCCTTCACGAGGAACGGCACGCCGTCGAGTGGACCCTTGGCGCGGCCGGCGCGATGACGCGCCGCCGACTCCTCCGCGTCGCGTCGGGAAAGCTCCGGGCGCTGCATCGGCACCAGGAGGTTCATCGAGGGCTCGCGCGCCGTGAGCTCATCTAGCTTACGAAGTGCTAGCTCGACCACGTCGACTGGGCTGATCGCCCCCGACGCGTACGCCGCCACGTAGGCGGCGGACGGGCGCGGGTGCGCGCTGCGCGCCGGCGGCGGCAGGTCCTGCCGCGGCAGCTCGCGCGTCGCGGACGTCGCCCGAAGCGGTCGATGCTCCAGCGCGAAGTCGGCACGCAGCGCAGGATCGAGGGCGCGAAGCCGCACGATACCGAGGCTTTCGGTGAGCAGCCCGCGCAGCGCCGAGGCCGTCGCCGGTGTCTCCGCCGCGCTCCGCGCGATGGTGAGCGCAGCCCCTGACAGGCGAGGAGGCTTCAAGCGTTGGTCCCTTCATCGCGCGACAGGCCGCGCGAGGCGCGGGGCTTGCGGCGGGCGAATAGCGCCGCAAGCGCGAGCCCGATCGAGGCGAGCAACGGGCGCGAGGACGACGGCGCACCCGCTACCTCGCAGCCGCATCCGCCGTCGTCATCGAGGATCGCGTCATCGCCCCCGCCAACGCCGCCCGGGCCAGTCGAACCGGCCGGCCCGCTCGCCGAGCTGGAACTGCCGGTCGCTGCGGACTCGGTCCCCGAGGAGGATGATGCAACGATGCTCGTGGTCTGGGGAAAGCCGCCTTCGCCCTGGCCTCCACCGCCGCCCGCGCCGCCGCCGCCCGCGCCGCCGCCGTGGGTCAGCTCGATGCAGCCAAAGTTGCCGGCCAGATCGGTCGCGCACAGGCTGAAGTCGGTCGTCCCCTCGGGGACGACCACGCGATAGAGGTCACCGCCCATGAAAGTCGCCGGCACTGGCGACTCGGCATTGGGCAGCTGAGCTTCGGCACCAAGGATGCGCGGGCCCTCGTCGCTGGTCGCAGCATCCTGCAAGGCGAAGCGGACCTCCGGCCAGAACGATTCCATGTCGTGGGCGAAGATCTCGGGCGCGCTCACGTCGACCGCCACCTCGTCGGTGCCGAGGTAGAGCCGCTCGTTCTGGGGCGAGCCTTCCCCTTGGGCGGTGACGATGTCGAGCCGGCCGTCGCCGTTCACATCGCCCGCTTCCATCCACAGCGTCGGATCGGAGACAGTGCTGAAGGCCCCCGTGGCGCGCGTGAAGTTTCCCGTCCCGTCGTTCACGAAGAGACGTTCGGCGTTGGTCGACAGCGCCATGACGATGAAGTCGTTGTCGCCGTCGCCATCGAAGTCGAGGCAGACGATCCCGTTGTCGTCGGCGTTCGCAACGTTGCCGGTGATTCGGCTTGCACCTTCGGCGGTGAAGTTGCCGGCGCCGTCGTTGACCAGGATCTCCTCGCCGTAGCTGCCCGCGATGTTGTCCACCAGGATGTCGCGATCGCCGTCACCATCGATGTCGCAAGCGGCAGGGCCATAGTGGAACTGGGCGGAGGGATCGAGCGGAGGGAGGCGCGCGGAGACGTCGGTGAAGACGCCGCTGCCGTCGTTGAGCCACAGCGCGTTGTCGCCCGAGTGGGCGTCGACGTAGATGTCGAGATCGAAGTCGCCATCAATGTCGGCGAGGTCGACGTCGGTGGGATCGGTGCCTGCGATCGTCGTGGGCAGCGCGCCGAGCGCTTCGGTGAACACGCCTTCGGCGTCGTTGAGGTAGAGCCGCGCCGGGGGCGAGTCGGGCGAGGCGTAGCCGGCCCCGATCAGCAGATCGAGATCGCCGTCACCGTCGAGATCGCCGAAGCGCGTCGCCGCCGAGCGTGACGAGGTGCCGATGCGCGCAGCGGCCTGATCGGTGAAGCCGCCAAAGGCGTCCTGGATGAAGAGCCGATCGACGCCGCCCGATGCGCTGGGCAAGAAGATGTCGCTCCGTGTGTCACCGTTCACGTCGCCGATGGCCACGACGCGGTACGCGCCAGAGACGGCCTCGCCGAGCAAGGTGCTCGTGCCGGCGTCGAACTGCCCGGTACCGTCGTTGAGGTAGATCTCGAGCGGCTGGGCACCGGGGTCCGAGAAGAACCCCGACGCGTTGGGGAACACCGCGTCGAGATCGCCATCGCCGTCGACATCGCTCAGCCGGAGGTAGTTGGTCCAGCAACCTTCACCTCCGCACTGCTGGTCGGGGAACGGGTCGACCACGTCCTGGAAGTAGAGGACCTGCGCCGATGCCGCGCTGCTCGTCACAGACACGGCGAGCGCGATCGGGAACGAAAGAGCGCGCGCGCGCCGCGAAGAAGGTCGGATCACTTCGGTTTCTCCTTGCCCTTCTTCTTCTTTTTCGAGGGACCCGCATCGCTTGCGTCGGACGAGGACGACGCCGAAGCGGAAGGGGCTGGCACACCTGCGTCGCTCGCTTCGGGTGCGTCGCCGCCGGACGAGGACGACGCCGCGCTCGAGGCGCTCCCCTCGGCGAGCATCTCCTTGAGGAGCGCGTCCATGTCGCTCCCGCCGCTCGAGGTCGATGCGGCGCTCGATGCGTCCCCCATCATGTCCTTGAAGAGGTCGTCCATCGCCGCGTCCTTGGGAGCGGCCGATGCATCGGGCGTCGGCGTCGGCACGTCGGGCACAGGGTGGTTGGGCAGCTGCGTGCCGTCGACGCCGTACTTCGCGATGTCTTCCTTGCGGCAGGGGCGAGGGTTGTTTCGGTCCTCCTGCACGCACTCGAGCATCCAGGCATCACGCGGGGTGAGCCCGGCCGCCTCGGCCTCGGCGTGAAGGCGCGCCACGTCGTCATCGACGGTGAAGGTCGACAGCTTCGGGAAGAGGATGAAGATGACGAGGCCCGCCGTCAGCAGGTAGCAAAACGGCATGACCACGCGATAGATGACGTCGACCGGTTTGTTGAACCGGAAGCTCGCGATGTAGAGGTTGATGCCGATCGGCGGCGAGATGTACGCGATCTCGATGTTCAGGAGGAACATGACCGCGAGGTGATAGGGCGAGATGCCGAAGCGCGCGGCGAGCGGCATCACCAGCGGCAACGCCACGAGCAAGGCGCTGAACTCGTCCATCACGACGCCGAGGACGAAGAGGAAGAGGTTGAGGACGAGGATGAACTGCCAGGTCGAGTCCATCCCGTTTTTGATGAACCAATCGAGGATGTCCTGCGGGATGCGCTCCTGCACGATGTAGTTCGTCAGGGCGGTCGCCATCGCGAGGATGATGATGATCGCGCCGGCGAGGCTCATCGCTTCCTTCGCGATGCGGACGACGTCCTTCCAGGTGAGGTCCTTGTAGACGTAGACCTCGATGATGAGGACGTAGAGCGCGGCGCAAGCTGACGCCTCGTCGAGGCCCATGAGGCCACTGCCCATGCCGAGCCCGACCAGGAACGGCGCAGCGAGCTCCCATTTGACGGCCCACGCGCTGGCGAAGATCTCCTTCGCATCGACGCTGCCGCGCGGGATCTTGGCCTTGTGGCCCACATAGATCGCGTGCAGGCAGAGCACGATCATCAGCGACACGCCCGGCAGGAACGTCGCGACGTAGGCGCGCTGGATGTCGACGCCTGCGATGAAGGAATAGACCATCACCAGCGGGCTCGGGAAGAACAGGAGACCCACTGCGCCGGCGGCGGTGACGAGGCCGAGGGCGTACTTCTCGGGGTAGCCCTGCTTGACGAGCGCCGGAAAGAGCAGTCCGCCGATCGCGACGATGGTCACGCCGCTGCCACCGGTCATCGTCGTGAAGAACGCATTGGCCACGATGCACACGACCGCAAGGCCGCCGGGCATCCAACCGAGCGCGCTCGACGCGGCGCGCACGAGGCGATCAGGTGTCTTCGACTCGGCCATGAGGTAGCCGGCGAAGGTGAAGAGCGGGATCGTGACGAGGATCGGCGAGGCCGCGAAGCGGTCCTCGAGGACGTTCGGGGCAAGGAAGCGGAGAAAGCGATACTCCGGGTTGTCGTTGGACAGCCACGAGAGCTGAGCGATGCCGCCCATGACCGCGAACAGCGGCATGCCGAGCATTGCCAGCAGGCCGAGAAGGGTTCCGAGGACCTTGAACATCAGGCCACCTGCCCGCTCTCGGCGGCCTTGGCAGCGGGCGGCGCGTCGCCCTTCTTCGGGTCGGCTGCAGCCGCCGCGTCATCCTCCAGCTGTTCGTGGCCGGACATCACGAGGAGCAGGCGCAGGAGGAAGCGGACCGCGATGATCAGGAAGCCCAGCGGGAACATGAGGTTCATCGTCGGGATGAGCAGGTTGCGCGCCGAGCCCCCCCCCGGAACGACGACCAGTGGCACGCGGGACTCGCCCAGCTGGTCGGGTACCGAGCGAATGTCGTCGACCTCCTGCTTGGTGAACTTCTCCTCGAAGCCGTCGTCGAGAAGCGCGTTCCACTGGCGGCCGTTCAGCCGTGTCGGGTCGTCCCACTTGCTGCCGCCGAGCACGTGACCAAGCGCGCCGAGGTCGAGGCCGATCTGCTTGCGGTAGAGGAAGAGATGCTGGCCGACTCGCTTTTTCACGTAGGCGATCTCGTCGGACTTGGTCGTCTCGACGAACGCCTCGCCCTTATGGTGCTCCTGGAGCTGAGACGGTCGGTAGTTGAAGCTCTCGATCGCGATGTAGTCGAAGAAGCCCCAGGATGCGCCCAGCAGGACCGCGACGGTCGCCAAGGTCGACGTCGCGAACATCGGCACCTTCAGTCGATCCGGGGTGAAGCGCATCACGACGTCGATGTTGATGTGCTTGCCTGCGGCCGCGGCCAGCGAGCCGCCGAGGAGCGCGAGGAGGATCGTGATGCGCGTCCCGACGCCACGGAGTCCGCCGAGCATCGCGAGGCTCGAGCCTTCCTGGAGCCAGTTCTGGATATGCCCGAAGTACTCGACGCCGACCTTGCGCCAGGTGGGCGCCAGCGCGATCGCCGCGACGATCGCGACGGCGGTCAAGGCGGCCTTCGCGTTCTCGGAGAGGGCGAGCTTCTTGCCAAGCAGGCGCGAGAGGCCGCCGAGAACGATGGCGCCCAAGATGCCGCGAAACACCACGCCCGCCGCGGAGTCGGACTCGAGCGGAGCGGAGAGGCCGACGAGCGACACCCAGGCGACGAGCGCGAAGACGAGCCCGAAGAGGACGGCCGCGAGCAGGCGCGTCTCGAACCAATCGAAGCCGCGCGCGATCTTGGCGAATGGCTCGCCCCAGGCCGCGCCCCGGTGGTTCACCGGTGGCGCGACCTTGATCTCGGGACCAGGCGCGGCGACGGCCTTGGCCGGCGTGGGCTCAGGCGCGGCGACGGCCTTGGCCGGCGTGGGCTCGGCCGCTTCGTCGACGGGGCTCCCGGGCTCGGGGCTCTCGGCCTCGTCAGTGCCCGGCGCGGAAGGCACCTCGGAGGCGGGCTCGCCGTCCTTGTGTTCGTCCCCGCCGTCCCCGTCTGATCCCCGCGACCGCTTGCGGGCAGCCTTCTTCTTCGCCATCGCGCCAAACGTTAGGCGTCCTCTGGGGCTGCCGTCACCATCGAAGGCGACGGACGCGCTCGCGCGTCAGCGGCGACGGCGTGACGGGCGCTTGCCTCCCGGCGCGGTCGCCGGGTTCGAGCCGGGCTCGTCGCCGTCACCTCCCTCGGGAAGCGACGTGGCGTCCACCTCCCATGGATTGGTGCGTGCGAGCGGATCATCGTCCTCCCCGACCGATCGAAGCTCCTCCGGATCGACCAGCGTCGGCAGAGGCGCGCGGGCGCCTGGAGGCTCGGCGGCCTCTTCGTCAGCCATTTCGTTGGCCGACGACCCGCGCTCTCCGAAGGGCGTTGCCGATGGGCGTGCCGAGGCCGCCCCATAGGGCGAAGGTGCGATCGACGAGGGGCCGCGTGCGGCGGCAGAGCCGAGCTCACCTTCGTCGAAGCCCATCGCGCGCGCCGCCACGTCGAGCACCGGAACGAGGTCCTTGAGAGGGATGCTCGCGGCGATCAGCGCAGGCGGCGCGTGCGACAGATCGTGGCCGGCGTGGAACGGCTCGTTCGGGCGTTCTTTTTCGCGGCGCAGGCGCGCTTCGTCGATCTCGACGCGAACATCGAGCGGGATGCGCGAGTGCCAGACGCGCCCATCGATCGCGGTGCGAACGCTCCACGCGGAGAGGATCGGCGTGCGCGGCGAGCCGTCGAGCGCGCTCTTGTCGGCAAGCAACGCGCCGATCAACCAGCCCACCAGATCCTGGTGGGGCGTCGCGTCGTCTTCCCAGGGCATGCGCCGGCGAAAGAGTCGCCAGAGCTCGGCGGTCGGCCCGTAGACGGCGAGGTCCAGCGGATCGAAAGACGCCTCGAACTCCGCCGGCGAGATGTCGCCGTCGTCGATGACGCTGTCGATGAGCTCGGCCTGAAAACCAGGGGCCTTCCTCCGTGCAGCCTTGGGAGCGAGACCGGTCAGCTCGGTCGTCACGCGCTGGCGAACGTCGGGTCGGTCGACAAGCCAGCTCATGCGATCCTGCGCGCCGTAGGCCTTGCGCAGGTGCTCCGGCGTCCACCAGGGGAGCTGCATCTCACGCAGCCTCGTCAGCAGCTCGGCGATGAGCTGAAGCGCCGGCACCTTCGCGAGGTGCGTCGCAGCCTCTGCGGCGAGGCGCGCGTCGGACGTGTCAGCGCCGCCATGGGTCAAGCGATCGGGGCGGCTGTTGAGCTCGGGCACCATGGTCTCCTGTTGGGAGCGGGAGCGTACGGGGCCGCGCATGCGGGCGTCGAGCCCGCGCGCAACCATCCACGAAGCGGCAGGCCTGACTCACCCGAAGCCAGCGGCGTCCGATGCGAACAGGCGAGCTCGCATGGGCCCCCGTTCGGGCGGCCTCGCTGCCTGAATGGGGGTTGGCACGGCGAAGAGGCGACACCATGCTCTGCGCAATGTCGTGGAACGCGCTGGCTGAAGCCCGCATCCAGGAATGGCTCCGAGCTCCCGTCTCCGAGCGCCGCAACGCCGCGGACCCGGGTGGAGCGGAGCGACCGCTCGAGGTCGTCCTTATCGACCGCATCGAGCGCGAGCTCGGGCTCGCCGGGAGGCTCACCGACCCGATTTCGCGCAGCTCCGCGGAGCAGCACGTTCGAGATCTCGAAACCCAGCTGTTCGCCCTGCTGGACGCAACGGGTCGGTCGGTCCTCGCTCCGCTCTTTGCCGCCCGGATCGACGAGCTGCGGGCGGCACGGTAGTGCCGACTGCTCTGGGGGGCTCTCCTCCCGTTCTTTGGACTACGCTCCGCCGCCGATGGCGCCCATCGATCTTCGGTCCGACACGGTGACCCGCCCCGGCCCCGCGATGCGCGCGGCCATGGCCCACGCGGAGGTCGGCGACGACGTGTATGGCGAGGATCCGACCGTCCGGTTGCTGGAGAAACGAGTCGCGGAGCTGCTCGGGAAGGAGGCCGCGATCTTCGTCCCCAGCGGCACGATGTCGAACCAGATCGCCCTGCTTTGCCACACCCGCCGCGCCGACGAGGTGTACATCGGCGAGGGCGCGCACCTCGCCTACTACGAGTCGGGCGCTGGCGCCGCGTGGTCCGGGGTGCAGTTCGTCGAGGTCGGCAGGGGTGGCTGCTTCACGGCGGACGAGCTGGCCGCGGCGATCAAGCCCGAGGCCTACTACATGCCTCGGCCCCGCGTCGTGGCCCTCGAAAACACCCACAACCGCGCGGGCGGTCGCGTCTTTCCGCAACCTGCGATCGAGGCTATCGCCGCCGTCGCTCAGGGCCGCGGGCTCGCCCTGCACCTCGACGGCGCCCGCATCTGGAACGCCGCCGCGGCGAGCCATCTGACCGAGCAGCAACTCGCTGCGCCGTTCGACTCGGTGAGCGTGTGCTTCTCGAAGGGTCTCGGCGCCCCCGTGGGCTCAGCGCTCGTCGGCACGGCGAAGCTGGTGGAGGAGGCGCGGCGTTTCCGCAAGATGCTCGGCGGCGGGATGCGTCAGGTCGGTGTGCTCGCCGCCGGAGCACTCTTCGCCCTCGAGCACCACCGCGCGCGGATCGCGGCCGACCACGTCCACGCCGCGCTGTTCGCGAGCAGCCTCGCGTCCCTCTCCAAGGGCGCGACGATCGTCATGCCCGAGACGAACATCGTGAACGTGGATCTCGCGGTCGACGCCGCGCGCGTCGCAGACGAGGCCAGGCGCGCCGGCCTCCTCATCGCGCCGAGCGCGCCGAAGCGGCTGCGCGCGGTCTTCCACCTCGATGCCTCCAAGGACGATGCGATCCGGGCCGCAGCGATCCTCGCGGCAGCGATCGCGATGTGCGAGGTCCGCGCGTCGTGAAGCTCCGCCTCGGTCGCGCGCGCGTCGCCCTGCTGCTGCTTTTCGCCAGCAGCCCGATGGCCTGCGCGGGAAGCCCCTCGTACGCGCCGGGCTACCTCGAGGCATTCGAGTCGGGGCTCCGCGCGAAGAGCGCCGGTCGCATGGAGGAGGCGTGGCGGAGCTTCGACGAGGCCTACCGCACCGCCGACCGGGTCAAAGATCGCGACGAAGCGCTCTACCTGCGCGCCCGAACGGAGATCGCGATGAAGCGGCTCGGCGACGCGAACGCCACCTTGAAGCTCCTCGCCGCAGCGACCCCGCGTGGCCCACGCGCGAACCGAGCCGAGCTGGACCTCGCGGAGGTGGCGGGCGCATCGGGGGACGCGGCCCAGCAGGATCGACTCGAGCAAGCGTTCCTGGCGGCGCACCCGAGCGACGGCCTCGCGGTCGCAGCGCTCTCACGCGTGGTCTCGCGCAAGCGCGCCGAAGGCAACGGCGAGTCGCTGGTCCCCACGCTGGAAGCGCTCGTTCCGGGCAGCCGCGGGACGGACAACGAGCAGGCGGTCGACGTCGAGCTGGCCTACGCGCTCGAGGAGCGCGGCGACTTCGAGCGTGCTCTGGCCCTGCTCCTTGCAACCGCACGCGCCCACCCGTACCCCAAGGGTCCGCGCACCGACGACGCGCTCTACCGCGCGAGCATCATCGAAGAGCGTCTGGGGCGGCCTGCGCTCGGTATCGCCCACCTGCGCGAGATGCTCGAGCCACGGGAGATTTCCGGCATCGGCGGGAGCTATGAGCGACCGCACTTCGCCGAGGCCCGGATGCGCATCGCGACCCTGCTGCTCGCTCACTTCGACGATCACGCAGGAGCGCGACGCGAGCTTCGCCGCGTCTTCGACGACCACCCGGATTCGCGTCTGCGAGACGATGCGACGTGGCTTAGCGGCAAGATCGCGCTGAAGGACGGGGACGTCGAGGGCGCGTGCAGCGATGCGCGACGCATCGCGCAGTCGCTCGCCGAGTCGCGCTACGCGAGCTGCGTCGGACTGCTCTGCAGCTCGGTCGCCCCGCCGGCCAAGGCGAAGCGCTGCGCCGACTACATCACTCGCGAGCTGCGCACGCCGGACGTCGAGCCGCCCGGACCGACGCCCCCTCGAGCCACCGCGCACGGCGAGAGGCCGCACGACGGAGCGTCGAAGGAGTCGGAAGCCCCGCAATAGCGCGCACCGGGGTCGTGGCAAGCCGTAGCGACGGTGCGACGCCCGGAGGGATCGCGCCGCCTTCGGCCGTCAGACCTTCTCGGGAACTTCTTCTTCGACTTCTTCGACACCGTCGTCGTCGTCCTCGTCCTCGTCGTCCACATCGACGGGATCGTCCTCGTCCTCGTCGTCGCCCTCCTTGGGGGCGTACTTCAGGTCGACGCCCACGTCGCCGAGCTGGGTCTCGAGCAGCTCGAAGAGCTCGTCGGCGTCGTCGCCGCCCCACTCGTCGAGCACGTCCGACAGGAACTCGAAAAAGTCCCCATTGTCGAGGCGGCGCTCGATCTCTTCGACCTGCTCCTCGGAGAACGCCTCGAGGATGTCCTCGCGGAGCGACTCGGTGTCGCCCTCTTCGATGGCGTCCGTAGCCGAGAGGCGGATCTGTTTGACGGCCTTCTTGTCGAGATGGATCTCCATGGGGGCGCGATGCGTTTAGGCGACCGCGGGGGAATGATCAAGTCGGCGACGCTGCAAGGCCCGTTCGGGCTCCGACGATCTGGTATGAAAGACGGGTCGCGAGGCTCCTCAGCGAGGCGATTCGGTGCTGTGACATGGGGATTTCCTTGAGCCGATGGTCGGTGAGACACGCAGTTGCCTCGGCGACCGCGCTCGCGGCGTCGAGCGTGGCCGCGGGGGCGATCGCGCGACCCCCGGTCGACCCGTCGGCGATCCCGAGCGACCCGCCCTCGCCGTCGAGCACCCCCCTGCCGGCGACGCCGCCCGACGCGACCGCGCCGGCCCCCGCCAGCGCCGGAAGCACGTCTGCGTCGGACCTGCCCGACGACG
>Ga0105046_10003085_pt1 | contig 26371 bp, 26 predicted proteins | sample MAT03_FD_78385 | JGI IMG/M metagenome (GOLD analysis project Ga0105046, IMG submission 78385) | Freshwater microbial communities from Lake Fryxell liftoff mats and glacier meltwater in Antarctica - MAT-03 (megahit assembly) | ecosystem: Environmental > Aquatic > Freshwater > Ice > Liftoff...
ACTTCTGGCTATTGGTGGGCGCCACCCTGGTGGCGGGTTTCTACAGCGCCAACGCTTCGCTCTACCGCTTCGCCGGGCCGGAACTGGTGGCGCCGGCTTTCAAGGAACGTGCGATCTCGCTGGTGCTGGCCGGCGGCATCATCGGCGCCTTCGCCGGGCCCAACCTGGCCAGCGCCACGCGCAGCCTGCTCGGCGTGCCGTTTGCGGGGGCCTACGTGGCGCTGGTGGGCGTGGCCCTGCTGTCCATGCTGGCGCTCTCGTTCATCCGATTCCCGCCGCATGTGTCGCCGAAGGCTGGCGCCAGCACCGGGCGGCCGCTGTCGGAAATTGCTCGCCAGCCCGTGTTCATGGTGGCCGTGGCGGCCTCCGCCCTGGGATACGGCGTGATGAACCTGCTGATGGCCGCCACGCCTATCGCCATGCAGCAGTGCAAGCACCCTTTCGACAGCGCCGCGCTCGTGCTCGAATGGCATGTGCTGGGCATGTTCGTGCCGAGTTTCTTTACAGGCCACCTGATCAGGCGCTTCGGCGCCTTGCCCATCATGAGCGTGGGAGTGCTGCTCAACGTGGTCTGCATCGTGGTGGCGCTTTCGGGTGTCGACCTGATGCAGTTCCTGGTGGCGCTGTTCACGCTGGGTGTGGGCTGGAACTTCCTCTACACCGGTGGCACCACGCTGTTCACCGGTGCCTACAGGCCGGAAGAAAAGAACAAGGCGCAGGGCGCGATGGACTTCTGCGTGTTCTCGACGATGGCGGTGAGTTCATTCGCCTCGGGCGCGCTGATCACCACCCAGGGCTGGACCTGGCTGAACCTGGGTTCCTTGCTGCCGATCGCCGCAGTGGCGCTGGCGCTGCTGTGGCTGGCGAGGGGGCGGCACCTGGCGCGCCACGCGAGTTCGGGCGCGTCCTGAAGTGACCGCGCCGGTTCACGGCGCCAGTTCAGGGGGCAACCAAAGTGGGCCGTCTCTCAGCTTTCGCCGGCGCCCAGCTTTTCGAGCAGACTGTTCAGTTCGTCCAGTGACGCGAAGGCGATGGCAATCTCGCCCTGCTCGCCGCGGCGGGTGCGGCGCTGCACGCGGATCTCGACGGCCGCCGTCAACACATCGGCGAGCTTTTCTTCCAGCCGCAGGATGTCGCCCGGCTTGCCTTTGGCCGACCGCGGCGCCGCTGACGGGCGCGCGCTGACTGTGCGCGCGACGAGCTTTTCAGCCTCGCGCACGCTCAACTTGCGGGCGGCGATCTCGTGGGCCGTCATCACCTGCTGGGCTTTTTCCAGCGGCAGCAGCGCGCGGGCATGGCCCATGTCGAGGTCACCGGCCATCAGCATCTGCTGCACAGGCTCGGCCAGGTTGAGCAGGCGCAGCAGGTTGCTGGCGGCGCTACGCGAACGACCCACGGCCTGGGCCGCCTGTTCGTGAGTGAGCGCAAACTCCGTCACCAGCCGTTGCAACCCCTGGGCTTCTTCCAGCGGGTTCAGGTCTTCACGCTGGATGTTCTCGATCAGCGCCATGACGGCAGCGGCTTCGTCGGCCACCGGCTTGACGAGCACCGGCACCTCGGCCAGTCCGGCCAGGCGGGAGGCGCGCACGCGGCGCTCGCCGGCGATGATCTCGTAGCGGCCACCTTCCAGCGGGCGCACCAGCACCGGTTGCATCACGCCCTGGCTGCGGATGCTCTCGGCCAGTTCGTACAGCGAGCCTTCGTCCATGCGCGTGCGCGGCTGGTAGCGGCCAGGCTGCAGCAGGTCGAGCCGCAGCGATGACGGATACCCGGCGGCGTCACCCGGCGCGTCGCTGACCGTGGGGCCGAGCAGCGCTTCGAGGCCGAGGCCGAGGCCCTTGAGTTTTTTGGTCGCCATGCGGGCGATTGTCACCGAGCGCGGGTCAACCGGCACCACCCAGGCGCAGCAGCCAGCCCTGCCCTTGCGGCCAGTCGCCGAGCCCCGAATCGGCATTGATGTGGCCGGCAGCGGCCAGGCTGAGACATTCGGCGCCCCAGTCCGCCGCCAGCACCCGGGCCCGCCCGGCTGCGGAAAACGGATCGTCTTCGCTGATCACCACCGTGGTGCGGAACGGCAGGCGCTGGCGCGCGATGGGTCGCCAGTTGGACAACTGCGGCGGGGCGTCGTCACGTTCGGTGTCGGGTGGCGCCACCAGCAGGGCGCCGAGTACGCGCGCGGTGTGCGCCGAATGCGCCGCCCAGGCGGCCACCAGATGGCAGCCCAGGCTGTGTGCGGCAAGCAGCGTCGGGCGATCTTCCTCAATCAGCACTTCGTCGAGCCGGGCCATCCAGTCGCCGCGGCGCGGCCAAAACCAGTCGGCCTGCTCGACACGGCGCCAGCCGCGCTGCCTCTCCCACAGCGTCTGCCAGTGGCCGGGCCCGGAATCCTGCCAGCCGGGCAGCAGCAACACACGTGCCTGGGTCGTCATCTGCCTGCCTTATGCTCGGTCGCCATAGTTCATTTTGCGCGAGAGGTTCGTCATGACCCATACCGTCTTTGTCGACGGCCAGGAAGGCACCACCGGCCTGCGCATCCACGAGTACCTGGCGCAGCGCAGTGACATCGAGGTGCTGCGCATTGCGCCCGAACACCGCAAGGACGCGGCCGAGCGTGCGCGCCTGCTGAACGCCGCCGACGTGGCGTTCTTGTGCCTGCCCGACGCCGCCGCGCGCGAAGCCGCCGCGCTGATGACGAACCCGCGCACCTGCCTGATCGACGCCAGCACGGCGCACCGCACCGCGCCCGGCTGGGTATTCGGCCTGCCCGAACTGGCGCCCGGCCAGCGCGACCTGCTGCGTGCCAGCAAACGCATCAGCAACCCGGGCTGCCACGCCAGCGCGTTCATCCTGCTGTTGCGTCCGCTGGTCGATGCCGGGCTGGTGCCGGCCGGCCTGCCCGTGACGGCCACCTCGATCACCGGCTATTCCGGTGGCGGCAAGAAGATGATCGAGCAGTATCAGACACAGATGGAGCTGGCGCTCACTTCGCCGCGACCTTACGGCCTGCAACTGAATCACAAGCATGTGCCGGAGATGATGGCGCACACCGGCTTGAGCGTGGCGCCGCTGTTCATGCCGATCGTCGGCAACTTCTACAAGGGTCTGGCGGTCACCGTGCCGCTGCATTTGTCGCAGCTGAGGCCGGGCAGCACGGCCGCGGCGCTGCAACAGGCGTTCGAGCAGCGTTATGCAGGCGAGCGCTTCATCCACGTGAAACCGCTGTGCGACGCGGCCACGCTGGAAGCTGGCTTCTTCGATGTGCAGGCCAACAACGACAGCAACCAGGTCGACGTCTTCGTGTTTTCCAACGGCAGTCAGGTGTTGCTGATGGCGCGGCTGGACAACCTGGGCAAAGGCGCCAGCGGCGCGGCCGTGCAGGCCATGAACGTGCACCTGGGCTTGGACGAGGGGCTGGGGCTTTGATGCCGGGTGGTGCTGGCCTTGCCGTTCAGGCGGTTGATACGGGCAGCGCGTGATAGTGGTACGTGGCGGCGTCGGTGAAACCGAGCCGATCGTAGATGTGGCGGGCGTCGTGGTTGTCACCTTCCACCTGCAGATAGGCGACGCGGGCGCCCTGCCGGGCGGCCAGGGCCAGAATTTGCCGGCACAGGCTGCTGGCCAGGCCGCGGCCGCGCTCGTTATCCCTCGTGTGGACGTCGTACAGGCCCACCAGTTCGGCCTCGATGGCGAACTGGCCGCAAGCCAGCAGCCGGCCATCGGATTCGTCTTGCAAGGCCCAGCCTTGATAGCGCACGGGCGAATGTGCCAGCCGTTCCGCATGCGCCGCACGCTGGCGGGCGGGCGAACCACGAAGCGCTCCCACGGCTTCGGCGAAGGCCGCCCGGACAAGCATGACCAAGCGCAGGCGCGCGGGCAAGGCCGGCGCCGTGGTGGTGGGCATTTGCGTGCGGACCATCACGCACGTGTCGTCCACCACTGTCAGGCCACGGGCAGCGAGTTCGCCGCCCAGCCCTTCGGGCATCGAAAAAGGCGTGATACGAAAGACCAGCGGCAAGCCCGCTTCCTCGAACACCGCCTTGGCCAGTTCCAGCTTGTCGGCCAGCGGCAGCCAGCCCGGCGGCCACCGCGTTGATGCAGCGCGCCCGTTTCGCCTTGCCAGGCGGATAACGCAGCAGCCAGCCGTCGAGCCAGCGCTGCTGCGGCGGGGCGCTGGCGTTCAGGCCAGCGTCCTCGATGCGCGAGAGCAGCGTGTCGGTGAGCGGCGGTTACGCCTGCGTGGGGGTCTGTGCGCCGAGCCGCTGCACGATTTCACGCGCGAATTCGACGAAGGCGACCGCACCCTTGGAAGACGGGTCGAAGACGACGCCGGGCTGGCCGTAGCTGGGCGCCTCGGCCAGCCGCACGTTGCGCGGGATGACGCTGTCGAACACCTTGCTGCCGAAGTGTGACTTCAACTGCTCGCTGACCTGCTGCTGCAGCGTGATGCGCGGGTCGAACATCACGCGCAGCAGTCCGATGATCTGCAGTTCGGCGTTCAGGTTGGCGTGCACCTGCTTGATGGTGTTGACGAGATCGGACAGACCTTCGAGCGCGAAGTACTCGCACTGCATCGGCACGATCACGCCATGCGCTGCGCACAGGCCGTTCAGCGTCAACAGGCTCAGGGACGGCGGACAGTCGATGAGGACGAAGTCGTAGTCGCCTTTGACCGCCAGCAGAGCCGCTTTCAGGCGCTTCTCCCGCCGTTCGAGCTGCACCAGTTCGACTTCGGCGCCGGCAAGTTCGCGGTTGGCGCCGAGCACGTCATAGCCGCCTTTCGGGCTGCGCTGACGCGCCTCCACAATAGTCGAGGTTTCGAGCAGCACATCGTAGACGCTGAGTTCGAGCGCGCGCTTGTCGACGCCAGATCCCATGGTGGCATTGCCCTGCGGGTCGAGATCGACGACCAGCACGCGCTTTCCGACCTGCGCCAGGCCGGCAGCCAGGTTGACGGTGGTCGTCGTCTTCCCGACGCCGCCTTTCTGGTTGGCAACGCAGAAGATGCGGCTCATTGGGCGGCGAGCCGGATGCCGAAAGCGATCAGGAAGACGCCGGCCAGCCGTTCAAGTGCGCGCGCCAGACGCTGGTGGGCCCGCACCCGGGCGCCGACCGCCTTCGCAAAAGCGCAGAGCAGCAGGCAGTAGGCGGCAGTCAGGCAGGCGATGGTCAACGCCATGGCAGCGAAGGTGGCCACGCCGCGGTGTGTGGCGGGGTCGATGAACAGCGGGAAGAAGGCCATGTAGAACACGATGGCCTTGGGGTTCAGCAGCGTGATGAAAAATGCCTGACGGGTGTAATGATGCGGTTCGATGCGGACCGGCGAGGCGTTCCCAGGCTTTGCAAACAGCAGCTTCAGGCCGATCCATGCCAGGTACGCGGCGCCCAGCCACTGCACGCCGCGGAACCAGACCGGGTGCGCCACCAGCAAGGCGGCCACACCTGCCACAGCCAGCCACAGCAGCACCTGGTCACCGATGATGAGGCCCAGTGTGGCAGCAGCGCCACCCCGGAAGCCACCTTTGCCCGTGGACGTCAGCAGCGCGAACGTGCCGGGGCCGGGCAGGGCGAGGAACAAGAGGATGGCTGCGCAGAACGCGCCGTAGTCAGTGATGCCAAACATGGTTACCTTGGTGTCCCCGGAGCCAGGCGACTTGTTGGAGTGTTCAGTCGATTCATGGCTTGCTAGCCCTGCCCGGACATCGCAGCTTGGAGCGTATCGCAGTTTTTGCGTGCTCCGGTCGGGCAGAGGCCCGCCAGCGGTTCAATTGTTCACCTTCAGTCTCATCCACACGAGACAGCGCTGAGCATCCAGGCCGGGAACCTGCAGATGTTCCACGTGAAACACTTCCACATCGGCGGGCAGCGCGGCGATCTCTTCGCCCGGCAGCCGCCCTTTCATTGCCATCCAGGCTCCCTGCGGCAGCAGTTGCGCACGCGTCAGGCGGACGAGGTCAGCCAGCGATGAGAAAGCCCGGGAAGTGATGAGCGGAAACGGCTCGACATCGAGGTTCTCCACTCTCGAGTGCGCCGCATGCAGATTGTCCAGCCGAAAATTGCCCGCCACCTGGCGGACGAACGCCGTCTTTTTGCCCACTGCATCGACGCAGAGCACCTGAAGTTCGGGCATGAGGACCGCGAGAACCACACCCGGCAAGCCGCCACCACTGCCGACGTCGAGGACCCGCTGCGGGCCCGCGCCGCCAATGAGGTGGCGCCTGAGCGCTGGCACCACCGCCAGACAGTCGGCAAGATGCTGCGTGAACATGGCCGCCGGGTCCCGCACCGAGGTGAGGTTGTAGGCAATGTTCCAGTGTTGAAGCAGGCGCAGATACTTTAGCAGCGTCGTCGCCTGCTCGGCGCTGATCTGCAGGCCGAGAGACTTGCCGAGCAAATCCAATGCATCCAGCGCATCGACCGCCGCCAGTTGCACGGACCGCGCTGAATCTTCCGATGGGGCGCGTTCACTCATGCGGCCTTGCCTTCGTCCGCCCGCTCCGCCGGAAGGAAGCTGCGGGCACGGGTCTTCTTCAGGTGGACCAGCAGCAACGATATCGCCGCTGGCGTCACGCCCGACATTCGTGAAGCCTGCCCCAGCGTGGCCGGGCGGTGGCGCGTCAGAGTCTGGCGGACTTCGAACGAGAGTGCATTCACTGCACCGTAGTCCATCGCCTCGGGCAGACGCAGGTTCTCGAAGTGAGCCGCCCGCTCCACGTCGTCGTTCTGCCGGTTGATATAGCCGGCGTACTTCAGGCTGATCTCCGCCTGTTCGATGACGAGATCGGCCTCACGTTCACCGAGTTCCTGCCGAAGTGTTTCACGTGAAACAGCGTCGGCGGACCGCGCAGCGCTCGCCGAAGATACGGCACGCGCAATCTGGTTGAGCTCGCTGACCTCGTCGAAACCCACGCCGGGGCGGCGCATCAGGTCGGCCAAGTTGTATTCCCGCTCCAGCGCCTTGCCGAGCAGACGCTCGGCGTCGGCCGTCGGCACGGTGTCGGGCCGCACCCACGTGGAACGTAGGCGCTCCAGTTCCAGCGCCAGCCGGTCGCGCTTGCGGGAAAAGGCATCCCATCGCCGGTCATCCACCAGGCCGAGTTCGCGGCCCATCTCCGTCAGGCGCAGGTCGGCATTGTCTTCACGCAGTTGCAACCTGAACTCGGCGCGGCTGGTGAACATGCGGTAGGGCTCGGTCACGCCCTTGGTAACGAGGTCATCGACCAGCACACCCAGGTAAGCCTGGTCGCGGCGCGGCAGCCAGGGATCGCGCCCGCGCACCTGCAGCGCGGCGTTCAGCCCCGCGTAAAGGCCCTGGGCCGCCGCTTCCTCGTATCCTGTGGTGCCGTTGATCTGACCGGCGAAGAACAGGCCTGAAATCGCCTTCGTCTCGAAACTCGGGCGCAGCGCGCGCGGGTCGAAGAAGTCGTATTCGATGGCGTAACCCGGCCGAAGGATGTGCGCCTGCGCCATGCCCGCCATCGAACGAACGGCGGCCAGTTGAATGTCGAAGGGCAGCGAGGTGGAAATGCCGTTCGGGTAGAACTCGTGCGTCGTCAGCCCCTCGGGCTCCAGAAAGATCTGGTGCGAGTCCTTGTCGGCGAAGCGGTTCACCTTGTCTTCGATGCTCGGGCAATAGCGCGGCCCCACGCCTTCGATGGCACCAGTGAACATCGGGCTGCGGTCGAGGCCGCTGCGAATGATGTCGTGCGTGCGCTGGTTGGTGTGCGTGATCCAGCACGGCAGCTGGCGGGGATGCTGGCTCGCGTTGCCGAGGAAACTGAACACCGGCACCGGGGCGGTGGCCGGCGAACCATCAGCCGACGGCATGCCGTCACCTGGTTGCTCCTCAATCTGTGAAAAATCGATCGAGCGGCCGTCGATGCGCGGCGGCGTGCCCGTCTTCAGCCGCCCCTGCGGCAGCTTCAGCTCCTTCAAACGCGCCGACAGTCTCAGCGCCGGCGGGTCGCCAGCGCGCCCGCCGCTGAAGTTCTGCAAACCCACATGGATGCGACCGTCCAGAAAAGTGCCCGCCGTCAGCACCACGGTACGGCCACGGAAGCGCACGCCGACCTGGGTGACAGCGCCCACCACACGGTCACCTTCAAGCATCAAGTCATCCACCGCCTGCTGGAAAAGCCACAGGTTCGGCTGGTTCTCCAGCCGCTGGCGCACGGCGGCGCGGTAAAGCATGCGGTCGGCCTGCGCGCGCGTGGCGCGCACGGCCGGGCCCTTGGAACCATTGAGGATGCGGAACTGGATGCCCGCTTCGTCGGTAGCAGCCGCCATGGCGCCGCCGAGCGCATCGATCTCCTTGACGAGGTGGCCCTTGCCGATGCCGCCGATCGACGGGTTGCAGCTCATCTGACCCAGCGTCTCGATGTTGTGCGTCAGCAGCAGCGTGCTGCAGCCCATGCGGGCGGCGGCCAGCGCGGCCTCCGTGCCAGCGTGGCCGCCACCCACCACGATCACATCGAATTCCTGCGGATGCAACATCTGAACTCCCTCGGCGCCGGCCGGGCCCTGAAGAGCCGACGATCACGCGCAAACCTTTAATTTTACGACTTGGCCGGGGATTGGGCCACACCCGCCTATTAATGCGATTGCTTCTCGTTCTTATTGTCAAGGGCCACTCAAGCCAACGACAACACCAACGCTGATCGGCGACATGGCCGAGTGCAGAACCAGCGGCCGCCGATAATCACTCTATGGATTGCCGCCCACACTGCGGCGCGTGCTGCAACGCGCCGTCGATCACCTCGACCATCCCCGGCCAGCCTGGCGCGGGCGGCAAGCCAGCCGGCGTGCCCTGCGTGCAACTCGACGCGCAGCGGCGTTGCAAACTGTTCGGGCAGCCGTCGCGGCCGGCGGTCTGCAATTCGCTGCGCCCGTCGCCCGAGATGTGCGGAGCCAACCGCAGCCACGCGATGGCGTGGCTGACTCGGCTGGAATACAGCACAGCGCCGAGTCACTCATGACGAACGCCAGTCCCGCCATGCTGACGGCCGCGTTGGGCTCGCTCTACCCGGCCCTGGCCACCATGGCCCCGGCTGATTTGCAGGACGTGCTGACGCATGAAACCCGGCTTCTCAATGTCCCGGCAGGCACCATGCTTTTCGAGGAAGGCACGCCTTGCGCCGGCTTTCCGATGGTGCTGACAGGTGCCGTGCGGGTGGCACGCGGTTCACCGGGAGGGCGCACGCTGGAGCTGTACCGCGTCGGCCCGGGTGAACTCTGCGTCGTCTCCAGCTCCTGCCTCTTCGGCAGCGTGACACTGTCGGCCCATGGCCAGGCCACCGAACCCACCGAACTGGTGCTGCTGTCACCGGCCGGCTTCGCCCGCTGGGTGGACCATGTGCCGTTTCGCAGCTTCATCTTCGGGACCTTCGCCGACCGTCTGGCAGATTTGATGGCGCTGGCCGAAGCGGTGGCTTTCCAGCGGCTGGACCAGCGGCTGGCGGGCGCGCTGCTCGGTCAAGGCGGCACCGTGCGCAGCACGCACCAGGCACTGGCCGATGAACTGGGCACCGTGCGGGAGATCGTCACGCGTCTGCTGCGGCGCTTTGAACGTGCCGGATGGGTCTACCTGGCGCGCGAACGTATCGACGTGCTCGACGTCCGGGCGCTGCGCGCCATGGCCAACGGCGGCACACCGCTGCCGGCGGCTTGACTCTCAGGCCCGGCGGTGTGTGACCCAGGTCACCGAACTCCGCGCCGGCGCGGCGCACACTGCCTTCATCGGCGATCTTGCCGCTGTGCTTGCAGGAGCATGACCATGAAATCCAATATCGGCGGCATCGACCGCATTCTTCGCATCGTGCTGGGCCTGGTGCTGATCGGCCTCACGCTGAATGGCAGCATCGGCGTCTGGGGCTGGCTCGGGCTGATCCCGCTCGCCACGGCGGCCATCGGCTTCTGCCCGCTGTACACGGTGATTGGTATCAGCAGCTGCCCCATGAAAAAGACCTGAGGCCGCGCGAACCTTTAATGGAAGGGCGCCGCCGTCTGCACGCTGCGCAAGTCTTGCGCCACGCGCCCGTCCTGCAAAGCGATGACACGGCCGGCTGACGAGATGGTCTCCGGCCGGTGCGCGACGATCACCCGCGTCAGCGCCAGCTGGCGCACGGCCTGGTTGACGCTGCGCTCGCGCTCGATGTCGAGCGAACTCGTCGCCTCGTCCAGCAGCAGGATCTTCGGCCGCTTGTAGAGCGCGCGCGCCAGCAGCACGCGCTGCTTCTGGCCGCCAGACAAAGCCGCGCCCATGTCGCCGATCAGCGTGTGGTATCCCATCGGCATGGCCTCGATCTCCTCGTGCACCGAGGCGACACGGGCGCATTGCTGCAGCCACTCGGCGTCTGCCTGCGGGTCGAAGAAAGCAATGTTGTCGGCGATCGACCCGGAGAACAAGGGCTCGTCCTGCATCACCGTGCCGACCATGTCGCGCCAGGCACGCAGTCCGATGCGCGACAGCGCCACGCCGCCGACCCGCACCTCGCCCTCGCTGGGCTCCAGGATGCCGAGCATCACCTTCAGCAGCGTCGTCTTGCCGCAGCCCGACGGCCCGACGATCGCCACCGACTCGCCGGGCTCGATGCGCAGGCTGACGCCGCACAGCACCTCCGGCTCGCCATCGGCATAGCGGAAGCTGACGTCGACCAGCTCGATGCCGGGCGCCAGATCACGCGACCCGTCGCGGGCCGCGCCCGCGCGCGTGCCGGTGTCGGCCTCGGCCGGCGTCAGCACGATGTCGGCCAGCCGCTCGCCCTGCAGGCGCAGCATCTTCAACTCCACGGTCTTGTCGATGAGCGAACTGACCCGCAGTGCGAACTGTTCCTTGTAGGCAATGAACGCGAACAGCATGCCCACCGTCAGCCCGCCGTCGAGCACCAGCAAGGCGCCTATCCACAGCACCGCCACGCGCTCCAGGCCGAAAAGCAGCCGGTGCAGCACGCTGAACAGCAGCTCCAGCTTTCGGGCAGCGATGTTGGCGTTCATCGAGTCGACCACCAGGCTGGCGAAACGTGACTGCCGGTCGGCCTGGGCGTTGAACAGCTTGATGGCCATCACGCCCCGCAGAGACTCCAGAAAGTGGCTGGCCTGGCGCGACTCGAAGACCAGCGTTTCTTCGGTGGCTTCGCGCAGCGGCTTGAAAAAAGCCCATCGCAAGGCCGCATAGGCCAACACCGCGGCCAGCACCACGGCGCTCAGCGTCACGCTGTAGATGGCCATCATGATCAGCGTCAGCAGCACCAGAAGGCCGTCGAGCACGGCCTCGATGAAGCTGGTGGTGAGCGTGCGCTGAATCTGCTGCACTGAGCCGAAACGCGACCAGATGTCGCCGACATGGCGGCGCTCGAACCAGCCCACCGGCAGCCGCATCAGGTGCGCGAAGACGTTCACCAGCCATTGCAGGTTGAGCTGCGCCGACAGCACCAGCACCGACCAGGAGCGCACCGCCGCGGTGGCCGCCTGGATCAGCACCAGCAGCGCAAAGCCGATGCCCAGCGTGACGAGCAGATCGCGGTCGGCGCTGACCAGCACGCCGTCGACCATCAGCTGCATGAAGAACGGGCTCAGCAGCACGAAACTCTCGAGCGCCAGCGCCAGCACCAGGATCTGCACCAGCGAGCGCTTCAAGCCCGTCACCGGCCCGAGCAGCCGGGCCAGGCGGACGGGCTGGCGGTCACTGGCCGGTGTGAAGCCGGGCGCCGGCTGCAACTCGAGCGCCACGCCCGTGAAGTGGCGCGAGACCTCGTCGAGCTTGAGCCGGCGTTGCCCGCGCGCCGGGTCATGGATGATGGCCACGCCTCGGCGCACCGCCACCAGCACGACGAAGTGGTTCAGGTCCCAGTGCAGCACGCATGGCGTTTGCAGCTGCGGCAGTTCATCGAGCTCGGCGCGCAGCGCGCGCGACAGCAGCTGCAGCTCATCGGCCATGCGCACCAGGTCGACCAGCGTGGCGCCCTTCAGCGACACTGAAAAACGGTGGCGCAAGGCCGGCAGGTCGGTGCGGTGGCCGTGCGTCGAGGCCACCATCGCCAGGCAGGCCAGGCCGCATTCGGCGGCCTCGGTCTGCAGGATCACGGGCACTTTGCCGTGGCCGCCCATGCCGCCGAGCCCAAGCTTCAGGGCGTCGAGCAACGCCACTACAGTCGCCCCGACAAACCGGCCAGCGGCTCGAACAGCCACTCCGCCAGGCGCCGCCGGTCGAGCAGCACGTCGGCCTGCAGGCGCATGCCCGTCACCAGCGGCAAGGGCTCTGCGGAAGCTGCTGCGGGGTCCAGAGCGACCGTGATGCGGAACAGCGGCTCCCCCTTGCGGTCAGCGTCCATCGAGGCCAGCGAGAGCGTGGCGAGCTCACTGGCCGCCAACGGTGTGCGCGACACCTGCAGCACATGGCCGGGCAGATGACCGAACTTCTGGTACGGGAAAGCCTCGAAACGCAGCCGCACCGCCTGCCCCGGCCGCACGAAGCCGACCGCGCTGGACGGCGCATACAGATGCGCCTGCAGCTCGGCGCCGGCGGGCACCAGGCTGGCCAGCGCCGACGACGGCGAGACACTCTGCCCCGGCTCGGCCAGCACCGCGCTGACCATGCCGGCCTGCGGCGCGCGTACCACCAGCTGGCGCACGGCGTCCTGTTCGGCGGCCTCGCGCGAGAGCATGGCCAGATCGCGGTCGATGCCTCCCTGCGCGCCACGCGCCAGCACCGGCAGCCCGGCGCGCTCGCCTTCGAGCTCGGCACGTTCACGCACCAATGCGGCCTTCTGGCGAGACAGCGCCATGGCCTGCGCCCGCAGACCCAGCACCTCTTCGCTCTTGCCCTGCACCTGCGCCGAAGAGATGAACTGGTCGTTGCGAAGCGATTCCAGCCGCGCCAGCGCCTGCTGCGCCAGCGCCAGCCTTTGCGACTGCAACGCGGCTTCCGCGTCGAGCTGTGCCACCTCGACTTCCAGCGCCTGCAGCCGGCGGTCCATCGCCAGCTGGCGGCCGCTGGCCAGCTGGCGCTGCTGGCGGGCCGCATCTTCCAGGCTGCGCTGGCGTTCGTTCAGGCTGAGGCGCACCTGCGCCTGGGTGCCGGCGTCGAGCGTCGGTCGGTCGAGCGAGAGCACGAACAGCACCTCGCCAGCCTGCACCTGCTGACCCTCGGTGATGCGACGTTCCAGCACCGTGCCGGCGGCGGCCGGCACCAGACGGATCAAGCCGCGGTCAGGCGACAGAACGCCGGAGACCTGCGCCTTGCGCGTGTATTCGGCGCGCCACAGGAAAATCGCCACCGCCGATGCGGTCAGTACCACACCGAGCGTCAGCACACGCAATGAGAGCGGACGCACCAGTTGCACGCTGCCCAGCCCCTGCTGGCGCTGCGCTTCTACAGCTTCAGGCCGGAAAAGCAGGCGCATCTGGCCATTGCTGAGGAAATCTGGCGGGACAGTCAGGCGGGTCCACGCCGGCCAAAGCGCTCAATGGCGCATTACCATGTGCCCTTGGGCGAGCTCACCGTCGGCGGGGTTTCGGCTGCCCACGTGCCCTTCGGCGAGCCGCCGCCGATAAACTTGAAAAGCTTCGGATCGATCAGCGTCGGGCCAGCAGGCACCGTGCGCTGGGTCTCGGCCAACTTGGACAACTGAACGGGGCGGCTGGACTGGGAAAAGGTCATGGGTCGTGCTCCAACGTTGGCGGGTACGTGTTGTTTCACACGGTTCACGCCATTGAAGCAGCCAGCCGCGCGCGCGGACACTGTTATGTCTTACAGGTGGTCGCGGCTGCAACACATCACAGTGCCCGCACAGGGCTATTCGCGGCGCTGAAACAGGCCCGCCTCGACCCCGCCGGCAGGGCATCCGTTGCCCGGATCAGTGGATCAAACCCAGCCGCAGAGCCTTCAGCACCGCCAGGTGTTTGTTCGTGCAGTTCAGCTTGTGCATGGCGTTGTTGACGTGCAGCACCGCAGTGCGCTCGCTGATGCCCAGGATCGCGCCGACTTCCCAGGCCGTCTTGCCCTCCATCGTCCAACGCAGCGCTTCCAGCTCGCGCGGCGTCAATGAAGGGAGCTCGGGTTGCAGTGCGGGCGGCACCAGCAGCCGTACCGCAGCTTCCTGGGCGTGCACCGCGAAAAGCTGCAGGTCGGCCACCACACGCTGCAGTTCATTGGCGTCGGCAGGCAGGGCCTGGTCACGGTCGACACCCAGCATGAAGTGGCGGCCCTCGGGCAGGTGCAGCGCCATCGCGATGCCGGTGCTGTAGCCATGGGAGGCCTGCTGCTCCCAGACGTCGCCCTGGCCATGGCCCACGTAAGTGGCCTGATCCCAGATGATGGGAACGCTCTGCCGCCTGCAATGCTGCATCACCGGGTCCTTGCGCCCGGAGCTCGGGTCGACGAAGACCTGCACATAACCATCGGGCGTGTTGTCGATGGTGATGAAATCGCTCTGTCCGAGGCCATGGTCGATCACGGTCATGGCGGACACGGTATTGAAACCGAGCCTGTGCGTGAAGCGCACGACTTCGTCCCGGAACTCGTCTCGGTTCCGGGCTTGCAGCACCGACATGTAGCCACCGGGCAGCATCTGTTTCCTCTTGACCCGATCAGAAAAAGATCACAAAGACCTGCCATGTCGCCGTTGCCCTGAAAGGGTTTACAGCTTTCTCGCCAGGGCCACTTGCCGAAAGATAGCGGCATGCAACATACATCACCGACATCCGGGCTTCTTCAGGAGCCATTCCACCCATCGTTGTCGCCCTGGGCACTGCGTGCCTGGCCGCCACTATTGTGGCAGGCCGCACAGGCAGACGGGTTGCAACTGCAACACTTGCGTACGCGCATCACGATGAACGGCGAGTACAGCAGCGGCGGGGTGGCGGGCCAGACCCTGTGGGGCGGCAACTCGGGCAGCGGCCAGGCTGGCGTGGCCTGGGACTGGGTGCAGATTTCGCAAGGCGTGGTGGCCATGTCCGACCCGCTGTCGGTGATCTCCAACCTGCACCTGCTCGGCGACGAAGGCGAGGTGCTGACCTCCTGGCAGGCCGCGCGCTACCTGAACCAGATGGTGCACGCGCTGCCCTGGCAGGGCGAGGTGGCGCGCGCGCTGCGCGCCTCGCACTGAGAGCGCCCCCAGGCCGACGACATACGTCGTCCGCCCCCCGGGGGGGTATGAGCAAAGTGGCAGAGCCACATTTGCTCATGGAGCCCCCAGGCCGACGAGGTACATCGTCCGCCCCCCGGGGGGGGCATGAGCAAAGTGGCAGAGCCACATTTGCTCATGCGGGTCACGCGGCCGCGCGGCGCGCTACTTCAGCGCCGCGCTGCGCAGCGTGCGTGCCACGAAGACGATGCCGAGCAGCGCCAGCAGCGCACACACGGCGAACGGCAGCAGGACGTCCGGCGCAGCCACCGCCTCGCCCTTCAGCACACGCCCCATCAGCGTGACCTGCGCCAGCGCCGGCACCCAGAGGTGCCAGGGCGCTTCGCCTTCCTGGTTGAACAGCGTGAGCAACGGCAACAACGACACACCGAGCACGAGCACGGTGGCGCTGGCCTGCGCTTCCTTGATGCTCCTGCAGCGGATGGCGATCGCCATCAGCAGCGCCGCCAGCGCGCCGGCCAGCGGCAGCAGCAGGAAGATGAACCAGACCGCCTCGCGCGCGCCGAATCGGAACATCGCCGACAGCGTCTCGCTGCGCAACAGCCACTGGCCGGGCAGGAAGCTCAGGCAGCTCAGCACCGCGATCAGCATGCCCACGCTGGCCACTGCGCCCCATTTGCCGAGCACCAGCGCCAGCCGCGAGGTCGGGTTCATCAGCAGCGGCTCCAGCGAGCCGCGCTCGCGCTCGCCGGCAGTCGTGTCGAGCGCCGCATTCAGCGCGCCGTACAGCACCGCCATCAGCACGAAGAAAGGCACGATGCCCGCCCACAGCGCGGCGCGAGCCGCCGGGTCGGCAAGATCTCGCTCCTCGACGGACACGGCCTCCAGCGCCACCGGCGACACCCCGCGCATCGCCAGACGCAGCAACGCCTGCTCCTGGTTGTAACCCTGCAGCAGGCGCGCCAGCCGGGCCGCGTTGCCCTGCGCGCGCTGGTTGGTGCTGCTCGCCACCAGTTCCACCACCGGCAGCGCGCCGCTCGCCATTTCGGCCTCGAAGCCGGGCGATATCACCAGCACCGGCTCGCCGAGCTTGTTGTCTTTCAGCTGCTGCTCGAAGTCAGCCGGTGCGGCGCGCAGCGTGTAGGTCTGGCGCTCGAAGTAGTTGCGCAACGAGGGCGCGAATTCGATGCCCTGCACCACCAGTTCACGCTGCTCGGCGCGCTTCTCATAGCCCGACACCAGCGTGGAGATCAGCACCAGCAGAAGGGGCCCCACGGCTACCGAACTCAGCAGCACGGTGGCCAGGGTGCGGCGGTCGCGCAGGGCGTCGAGCAGCTCTTTGCGGAAGACGATCCAGGCCGCCTTCATGGCGCGCCGCCCAATATTGGCGCCGGGCGGCCGAAAGCCAGCTGGACGAAGGCCTCTTCGAAGTCGTTCTGGCCTGCCATCGCCATCAGCTCCGGCACCGTGCCGCTCGCCACCGTGCGGCCCGACGCCACCACCACCACCTCGTCACACAGACGTTCCACCTCCTGCATGATGTGGCTGGAGAAGACGATGCACTTGCCCCGCTCGTCGCGCAGCCGGCGCAGGGCATCGCGCAACGAGCGCGTGGCGAGCACGTCCAGGCCGTTGGTCGGCTCGTCGAGAACGATGTTCGGCGGGTCATGCACCAGCGCGCGCGCGAGCGCCGTCTTCATGCGCTCGCCCTGGCTGAAACCGTCGGTGCGGCGGTCGAGCAGCGGCCGCATGTCGAACAGCGCGGCCAGGGTCTCCGCGCGTCCGTTCGCGGCCGCCGCGTCCATGCCCTGCAGGCGGCCGTAGTAGACGATGTTCTCGCGCGCCGTCAGCCGCGGATAGAGGCCGCGCGCGTCGCTCAGCACGCCCAGGCGGGACAGCGCGGCGGTCGGCTGCCGGGCGACATCGAAACCGTCGACATCGATGTGGCCCGCGTCGGGCGCGATCAGCCCCGCCACCATGCGCAGCGTGGTCGTCTTGCCAGCACCGTTCGGCCCCAGCAGGCCGGTGATGCAGCCGTCGGCGGCGTGCCAGCTGACGTCCACCACCGCCTGCACGGTGCGCGCCTTCGCGCCGCGCCCTTGCGTGAAGGACTTGCTCAGTTGCCGCACATCGATCATCGCGTTGCCTCGACCGGCTTTGCCACCACGGCCACGAACGGCGGCGGCCGCGGCACCGCGGCGGCACAACTGGCGTCGACCTGCAGCGCCTCGCCATCGCTGGCGGCGTCGATGAAGCGGAACAGCAGGTCGCGATGGCAAGGCAGGCTCAGCACACCGTGGCCCGCATTCGCCACCATGACATCGCGCGCCAGCGGCCCCAGCGCCCGCGCCACGCGCTCGCCATGGCGTGGCGGCGTGGCAGGGTCGATGCCGCCCGACAGCACCAGCGTGGCAGCCGGCGCGCGGCCTATGCGGTAGAAATCGGCCGGCACCTCGCCACGCGGCCAGTCGGCGCAGACCTTCTGGTAGAGCTCGGCGAAGGATGTGCCGAAGTCGGCGCCCGGGCGTTCGGCACTGCCGTCCAGCCGCGGCACGTCTTCCGCGCAGACCACCGAAAAGTGCATGCCCCGGGCCAGCTGCCCAGCGCGCCGGCCGCCACCGCCCAGCGCACTGGCGAGGCCGAACAAGGGCGCGAACCGGCCCTCGGCCGCCGCCTCCAGCGCCGCCGGCAGCGCCGAAGCCAGCGCCGGCGCATACAGCGCCTGGCGCACCAGCCCGGTGACGATGTCGCGCGTCAGCAGCACCCGCTCTTCGACGTTCGTCACCGGGTGCGGCAGCGTCGCCTCAAGCGGCAAGCTGAGCAGCAGCGCCTGCCAGCGGCTGCGCAGCGCCGGGTAGCGTGCAGCGCAGCTTGCGTCGGCCTCGCAGGAGCGCAAGAGAGCATCGAAAGCGGCCTGCGCGTCGGCTGAAAAAGAGGCCGGCAGCACCATGTCGGGCGGCGCCGCGCCGTCGATCACGGCGCGCCGCACCGCCGCGGGAAACTGCCGCATGTACTCCAGCACCGCGCGCGTGCCGTAGGACGCGCCCACCAGGTTGATGCGCGCGGCACCGAGTTCGCGCCGCACGGCGTCGGCGTCCTGCATCGCGATGGTCGTCGTGTACTGGCGCAGGTCGCCGTGCGGCAGCGCCTGCAGTGTGCGCCGGCAGGCATCGATCAGCATGCGCTGGCGCGCCGGCTCCACCTGCTCCGTCAGCGGGCGTGCGGGTGACTCGTCGGCACACTGCAGCGGCGCGCTGCGGCCGGTGCCGCGCTGGTCGATCAGCACCACGTCACGCCGGTTCTGCAACCGCGCCAGCAAGCGGCTCAGCGGGCCGGCCAGCTCGATGGCGCTCTGCCCGGGGCCGCCGGCGAAGAAGAACACCGGGTCGGGCTTGCGCTGGCGCGCCAGCGCCGGCAGCACGGCGTAGTGCAGATCGATCTGACGGCCCGCGGGCAGGGCCGGGTCGAGCGGGCGCTGCAGCACACCACAAAGCGCGCCCTGTTCGACGCCTGCCAGCCGGCACGGCTTCAGCGCGGCCGCGCGCTCATCGGCATGCAGCGGGCCGGCGAGCAGCAGCGCCGCCAGCGCCAGACAGCGTGGCGACCATGCGCGCGCGGCGCGCAGACTGTTCATCAGCCGAGCAGCCGCTTCAGTTCACCGCTGGCGATCAGGGCCGACAATTCATCGGCGCCGCCGACCAGTTTGCCCTTGACGAAGACCATCGGGAAGGTGGGCCAGCCGCTCCACATCTTCAGCGCGTTGCGGCGACGCCAGTCGCCGAAGTAGCTGCCGTAGTTCAGGTCGTGGTGCGCCACTCCGGCGGCGTCGAGCGCCTTGCGGGCCTTCCTCGGATACGGGTTCTGGCGCATGCCCACCACCACCACCGGGTGGCTGGCGATGGCTTGCTGGACCTCGCTGACGATGGCGCCCTGGTAGCAGGCCACGCGCACGCGAATGGCGGGGTGGATGTGGGCTTCTTCGAGAATCGCACGTGCCATGGGCACCTCCTCTGGCGGAAGGTTAGCAGGCCGGGCCCGGCAGCGCCCAGGCAGGAAGTGCATCTCAGCAGCCGGCCACGCTTTCGGCTACCCTGCGATCCCCAAATTCCGAAGGTCGATGATGAAGCTCTACTACAGTCCCGGCGCCTGCTCGCTCAGCCCGCACATCGCGCTGCGCGAAGCCGGTTTGCCCTTCCAACTGGTGATGGCCAGCACGAAGACCAAGAAGCTCGCCGACGGCAGCGACTACCTCGCCATCAACCCGAAGGGCCAGGTGCCGCTGCTGGAACTGGACGACGGCGAGCGCCTGAGCGAAGGCCCGGCCATCATTCAATACATCGCCGACCAGGCGCCAGCCAGCGGCCTGGCCCCGGCGGCGGGCACGATGGCGCGCTACCGGCTGCAGGAGTGGCTGAACTTCATCACCAGCGAGCTGCACAAGGGTTTTTCACCGCTCTTCGATCCGGCCACGCCCGAGGACTACAAGCCGCTGGTGCGCACCCGCCTCGGCACCCAGTTCGCCTGGGTCGACAAGCAGCTCGAAGGCCACAGCTACCTGCTGGGCGACAGCTTCACGGTGGCCGACGGCTACCTCTTCACGGTGGCCGGCTGGGGCAAGTATGTCGACGTGGACATCAGCGGCCTGCCCAACCTGACGGCCTACCTGGCGCGCGTGGCCGCCCGGCCCGCCGTGCAGGAGGCGCTAAAGGCTGAAGGGCTGATCAAGTAGGCTCCGCCCGCCCGCCCGCCCGCCCGCCCGCCCGCCCGCGACGCGGGCGCTGCGACGCCCCCGCCTACTCGCTCACCTTGACCCCCTTCCAGAACGCAACCCGTCCCTTGATCTGAGCGGCGGCTTCTCTGGGGTTTGGGTAGAACCACACGGCGTCGGGGTTGGCGTTGCCGTCGACGAACAGCGTGTGGTAACTCGCCTGGCCTTTCCACGAGCACATGGTCTTCGTGTTGCTCGGCAGCAGGTATTCGCTTTTCAACGATTCAGGCGGGAAGTAGTGGTTGCCCTCGACCACCACGGTGTCGTCGCTCTCGGCGACGACGGCGCCGTTCCAGACTGCTTTCATGCGTTCGTTCCTTTCGGGTTGTGCGGACTGCGCCTGCTCAAAGGTCCATCGCCAGGCGCAGCCCGCTGAACTGCCAGCGTGTGGCCGGCGGGAAAAAGTTGCGGTAGGTGATGCGGGCGTGGCCGGCCGGCGTGGCGCTGCTGCTGCCCCGCAGCACGACCTGGCCGATCATGAACTTGCCGTTGTACTCGCCCACCGCGCCGGCCCAGGGCCGGAATTGGGGATAAGGGTCATACGACGAACGTGTCCACTGCCAGGCGGTGCCGAAAAGCTGCTGCAGACCGGCGCCGCCCTCCGCCACGGCCGAGGTGGCGGCCGCAGCCTCCCATTCGAACTCGGTCGGCAGGCGCGCGCCAGCCCACTCGGCATAGGCGGCGGCCTCGTAGAAACTCAGGTGGCGCACGGCCTCGTCCGGCCTCCAGGCGTGCTGGCCATGCAGGCCGAACGCGGAGACCGGCCCTTCTTCGGCCATCTCCCAATACATCGGCGCCCGCCAATCCTGGGCCTGCACGGCCACCCAGCCTTCGCTCAGCCAGAGTGAAGGCCGGCGGTAACCACCGTCAGCGATGAACGCGGCGTACTCGCGGTTCGTCACCAGGCGCCGCGCCAGCGCATGCGGCGCCAGCCAGACGCGGTGCCGCGGCGTCTCATTGTCGAACGCGAACCCGCCGGCGGCATGGCCGATGTCCACCAGGCCGCCAGGCTGTTCGGCCCAGCCCGCCACGGCCGCTTCGGCCGCTGGAGGCGCGCCAGTGCACACGGCCGGCCGCAACGGGTTCAACGAGAACGCATGCTGAATGTCGGTCAGCAGCAGTTCCTGGTGCTGCTGTTCATGGTTCAAGCCCAGTTCGAGCAGCGGCGCCGCCGCCGCCCAGGTGTCGGCGTCGGCATCCCGGATGAACCGGGCCAGCGCGTCGTCCACCGCGGCGCGGTAGGCACGCACACGTTCAGCCGATGGACGGCTGAGCAGGCCGCGCTGCGGGCGAGGGTGGCGCGGGCCCAGGCTTTCGTAGTAGGAGTTGAAGAGCAGCGCGAACTTCGCGTCGAACGGCCTGTAACCCGGCGCCAGAGCGCCCAGCACCAGGGTTTCGAAGAACCAGGTGGTGTGCGCCAGGTGCCACTTGGTGGGGCTGGCGTCGGGCATGGACTGCAGGCATTGGTCTTCGGCGCTCAAGTCAGCCGTCAGCGCCAGGCTGTGCTCACGCCCGGCCAGAATGCGGTGGAGCAGCGACTCGCGGTCAGCCGGGACGGAAGGGGAGACATTCATGTGGGCAAGAAGTCCAACGTAGCAACCAGTCGATCAGCCTACCACCCGCGGCACAAACGTGCTTTGCGCCGCCCGCGCGCCGAATCGCCGGCTTCGTTAAGCTGGCAGCTTCACACCTGCCGGGAAGCTTCCACATGACCCTCGACACCCGTGCCACCGAAACCGTCACCCGGCCTCGCAGCGTGGAACGTCTGGTGTCGGGCCAGGCCACCAGCGACGGCGCGGGCGTCAAGCTGATTCGCGTGCTGACGCAGGACGTGCAGCGCCGGCTCGACCCCTTTCTGATGCTCGACGCCTTCGGCACCGACAGCCCCGGCGACTACATCGGCGGCTTCCCCAGCCACCCGCACCGCGGTTTCGAGACCATCACCTATATGCTGCAGGGCCGTTTGCGCCACCGCGACAGCGCCGGCAATGAAGGCCTGCTGGTACCCGGCGGTGTGCAGTGGATGACCGCCGGCCGAGGCGTCATTCACAGTGAAATGCCAGAGCAGCAGGACGGCGCCATGGAAGGCTTCCAGCTCTGGCTCATCCTGCCCGCCCGTGACAAGATGTGCGCGCCCTGGTACCGCGACATCGCCGCGCAAGAGGTGCCCGAATGGCGGCAACCCGCCGCGACGGTGCGCGTGATTGCCGGCCATAGCCACGGCGTGGCCGGCGCGGTGCAGCGCGAGGCCACGCTGCCGCTGTACCTGGACATCCACCTCGACGCAGGCGCCAGCTTCGCGCAAGCCCTGCCTGCCACGCACAACGCGCTGCTCTACGTCTACCGTGGCGGCCTGACGGTGGCCGGCGCTGCCGTGCCGCGCCAGAAGATGGCGATTTTGGCCAACACGCCCGGCAGCGACGGCGTGGCGCTGCTGGCCGGCGATGAAGGCGCGCGCGTCATCCTGATCGCCGGCCGGCCGCTGAACGAACCCATCGCCCAGCACGGGCCCTTCGTGATGAACAGCCACGCCGAGATCCACCAGGCGGTGCAAGACTTCCAGGCCGGCCGGCTGGCTTGAAGAATTCACACACTGCGCCACAATGGTTTTGCCGCCGCGCGTCCGCGCTGCCCCGAACCCGGCACTCCCCCGTACACACCATGACTGAACCGAGCGCCGCCCCTGCGTCCGCACTCTCATCGCTGAAAGCCAGCCGATCGGCCGGGGCGCCCGCGCGGCGGCGTGGTCGGGGCTGGTGGTGGCTGGCGGCGCTGTTGCTGGTGGCCGGCGCCGCCACTTTCGCCATCAAGTCGCGGCCGCCCGAAGTGCAGGCCAGCGCGGTGATGACGGCTTACCCGTCGGCACAGTACGCGCAACTCACAGCCTCGGGTTACGTGGTGGCGCAACGCCGCGCTGCGGTGGCATCGAAGGCCACCGGGCGGCTGGTGGAATTGCGCGTGCGCGAGGGCAGCCCGGTGAAAGCCGGCGAGCTGATCGCGCGGCTGGACGCCGCCGACGTGATGGCCGCGCTGGCCGCCGCCGACGCCGGCGTGCGTCAGGCCGAGGCCGGCCAGCGGCAGGCCGAAGCGGCGCTGGGCCAGTCGCAGATCGAGTCGGCGAATGCGAACGCCGAACTGCAGCGCTCGCTGGCGCTGGAAAAGCAGGGCTTCGTGTCGGCGCAGGCGATCGACGCCACCCGGCGCCGCGCCGACAGCGCCCGCGCCGCCATTGCGTCGGCGCAGGCCGGCATTGCCGCCGCGGCGGCCGCCGTGGCGCAGGCGCGTGCCCAGGTCAGCGTGCAGCAGGTGGGCCGCGACAGCACCGAGATCCGCGCGCCGTTCGACGGCGTGGTGCTGGTGAAGAACGCCAACGTGGGCGACATGATCACGCCGTTTTCCAGCGCCGCCGGCTCGCAGGGCGCGGTGGTCACGATGGCCGACATGGGCACGCTGGAGGTGGAGGCCGACGTGGCCGAGAGCAACATCGGCAAGATCAAGCCTGACCAGCCGGTGGAGATCACGCTCGACGCGCTGCCCGAGTTGCGCTTTCGCGGCAGTGTGGCGCGCATCGTGCCCACGGTCGACCGCGCCAAGGCCACGGTGATGACGAAGATCCGTTTCGAACAGCTGGACCCGCGCATCCTGCCCGAAATGAGCGCCAAGGTCGTCTTCCTGTCGCAGGCCACGGCCGAGGCCGACCAGAAGCCGGTGACCGCGATCAACCCGAAAACGGTGGTCGAACGAGACGGCCGCAAGATCGTGTTCCGCATCAGCAGCGACAGCGTGGAGGCCGTGGCCATCACGCCCGGCCGCACGCTGGGCGACGCGCTTGAAGTGCCCGGCAGCGCGCTCAAACCCGGTGACAGGCTGGTGCTGAGCCCGGGCGACAAGCTGCAGGGCGGCGCCCGCGTCACGGTGGCGGGCAAGTGATGGCCCCGGCCGCGGGCGGGGCCCAGGCTGAGGAGCCGCTGATCCGCACCCGCGACCTCACCAAGATCTACCAGCGCGGCGCGCAGGACATCCCGGTGCTGCTCGGCATCGACCTCGACGTCATGCGCGGCGAATTCGTGGCGCTGATGGGCCCCAGTGGCTCGGGCAAGAGCACGCTGCTCAACCTGATCGCCGGCATCGACAAGCCTACCAGCGGCCGCATCGAGATCGGCGGCGTCGACATCGCCAGCCTCAGCGAAGGCCAGCTTGCCGACTGGCGCGCCGAGCATGTCGGCTTCATCTTCCAGTTCTATAACCTGATGCCGGTGTTGACCGCGTTCGAGAACGTCGAACTGCCGCTGCTGCTGACGCGGCTGTCGCCGCGCGAGCGCCGCGAACGCGTGGCGCAAATGCTGGCGCTGGTGTCGCTGGCCGACCGTGCCGACCATTACCCGAACGAACTTTCGGGTGGCCAGCAGCAGCGCGTGGCGATCGCCCGCGCCCTGGTGACCGACCCCACGCTGATCGTCGCCGACGAGCCCACCGGAGACCTCGACCGCCACACCGGCGAAGAAGTGCTGTCGCTGCTGGAACAGCTCGTCACGCAGATGGGAAAAACCATCGTGATGGTCACGCACGATCCGAAAGCCGCAGCCCGCGCCCGCCGCATGGTGCATCTTGAAAAAGGGGTGCTGGTCGACGAAGTCCCCGCCTGAAATGAGGCACCCAAGCTCACTTCGTTCGCTACCCACCACGGGGGGCGAGTCGGGCGACGAACAGTCCCTGCGGACTGTTCGTCGCCTACGAGCGCCAGCTGCGTCCCCGCCGTTGGCTCTTGCAGCAGCCCGGCAAAGCCGGCTCCGCGCAAGGCCTCGGTCTGTCGGATTCATGCATCGGTGGTTCCGCGTCGGCGCCATGGACAGCTGAGATGTTCCTCTTCCGGCTGCTGCTGAAAAACGCGTTCCGCCACAAGCTGCGCACGCTGCTGACGATGGTCGGGCTGGTGGTCGCCGTCAGCGCCTTCGGCCTCTTGCGCACCATCGTCGACGCCTGGTATGCCGGCGCCGAGGCCAGTTCCAGCACGCGCTTGATAGTGCGCAACGCCACCTCGCTGACGGTGCCGCTGCCGCTGGCCTACGCGCAGCGGCTGCGCGCCGTGGACGGCGTGACGGGGCTGAGCTGGTCGAACTGGTTCGGCGGCATCTACATCACCGAGCGCAACTTCTTCCCGCAGTTCGCGGTCGACCCGCCCAGCTACCTGGCGCTGTACCCCGAATTCCTCGTGTCGGACGATGAACGCGTGGCCTGGCTGCGTGACCGCAAGGGCGTGCTCGTCGGCCGCAACCTGGCGGACAAGTTCGGCTGGAAGGTGGGCGACCAGATCGCCCTGCGCGGCACCATCTACCCCGGCACCTGGAGCTTCACGCTGCGCGGCATCTACGACGGCGCCGACGCGGGCGTCGACCAGGGTCAGATGCTGCTGCACTGGGCCTACATCAACGAAACCGTGCGCCAGCGCGCCGGCCGCCGCGCCGATCAGGTGGGCGTCTTCATCGTCGGCATCCGCGACCCCAACAACGCGGCCGTCATCTCGCAGCGTGTCGACGCGCAATTCAAGAACTCGCTGGCCGAGACGTTGACCGAAACCGAAAAGGCCTTCCAGCTCGGTTTCGTCGCCATGAGCGAGGCCATCCTGGTGGCCTTGCAGGCGGTGAGTTTCATCATCGTCATCATCATCATGGCGGTAATGGCCAACACCATGACGATGACCGCGCGCGAGCGGCTGGCCGAATACGCCACGCTGAAGGCGCTGGGTTTCCCGCCCGCCTTCGTGGTGCGTCTGCTGTTCGGCGAGAGCCTGCTGATCGCGCTCGCAGGCGGGCTGGCCGGCCTGCTGCTGACGCTGCCACTGGCGAGCGCCTTCGCCGGCTTTGCCGGCACGTTGTTCCCGGTGTTTCGCGTCTCGGCCTCCACGATGGCGCTGCAACTCGGCGCGGCCGCACTGGTAGGCGTGGTGGCCGCCGCCTGGCCGGCGTGGAAGATGAGCCGGATCGACATCGTGGCTGGGTTGCGGCACGTGGCTTGAGCGGTGCTCTCTCAGGAGCCGGGAACGGAGGCCGCAGCGCCGGGTTCAGGGGCTGAAGGGATTCTGAATTCGACTGAGCTCCGCGCCAAAGAGCGTTCATCCCGGCTGAGGCCAGCCATAGCCCAGGTTTGACATCGCCAGAACCGCAGTCACGTCCATCCCACGAATGACAGCCCCCGCGGATATTCCCTTACGGGTTCGACCTGTCGTCAGTGCATGATTGATGACTTCCCTGCGTCCGACCGGCCGCCGATTTCGCCGGGATTGCATTCAACCAAGGCATGTCAGCTTTGTAACCATGTTGTCTACATCACGTTAGGCCACGAAGAAATCAGGTGCGTCAAAGTCTGAGCGTCTGAAAATGTTCAGCAGTTGAAATTCACGGTCCTTCAATCAACCTGCCAACCTCGCCCAGTCTTGTTCTTCTTGTTCTTCAAGCGCGCTTCGCGCAGCATTTGCCGGCAGTTGCGGGTATTCGTTTGGTCAGGCCGCAGAATTTATAGCACG
>Ga0105046_10003088_pt1 | contig 26362 bp, 22 predicted proteins | sample MAT03_FD_78385 | JGI IMG/M metagenome (GOLD analysis project Ga0105046, IMG submission 78385) | Freshwater microbial communities from Lake Fryxell liftoff mats and glacier meltwater in Antarctica - MAT-03 (megahit assembly) | ecosystem: Environmental > Aquatic > Freshwater > Ice > Liftoff...
AGTCGGATTTTGAGCAGTACCTGGCGTTAGTGCCGGAGGCCCGAGACCGTCAGCGGGTGGAAGATCAGATTGCGGCGCTGGAACGGTATTTGACGCGGGCCGGGGGCGGGTAGCGGGCTTGGTCGGGTATTTTCGCTAGATACGGAAATCGAAAAAATCCGTGTCACCATCCGCGTGAATCTTTCGCTTTTTATTTCGAGGAGATCGAAATGAAAGCGAAATGCATTTTCCTAATTTTATTGACTAGCGCCGGTTTGATGTCGCCGGCGTGCGCCCAGGAACCCGTTGGAACTCCGGCTGCTAAGCCTGTTGGGGGCGAGGTGGGCAACACCGTTACCGGTAATGGGGGCGGAGCAAAAACGAAGAAAGAGGACCCGGTCATCCCGCCCGATCCGGAAAATAAAATCCAGATTGTCGCGACCACTCGTTGTAATACGTCGCAGACATCCGATTGCGGGCTCACTGCCAAATGGGCCAGCGATATCGATTCAGACTTGCGCCGGCCAGCCGGATTAAGCAGTAACGGAATCGCCGCGGTGAAAGACCTTGTGGATGCCGTTATGAAAAAGGACGAACGGTACCAGAAGTCGTTCGGCGCCCTTGTTCATCTGGTGCGGTACGAGGATCCGAAGGTAACAGGCGATCCGGGGGTGGAACGGGACGTGTGGCTGGCCTGCAACCGTGGTGGAAAGGACCCGGCAAAGCCAGGCCAGCTATCATGTGGGACGGATCTTCGGCTTTATGGCCGAAAAAACGTGGCGGTGCTGTTTGTCCACACCAACGTAGCAGCGGATTCGGCCGAGGCGGTTTCCTCGCAGACGGCGTACTACGGTTTGGCGAAGAAAAAGTTGCCAACACCGCTGGAGAACCTGCAGGGATTGTTGCAGATATCTGCGGTTTTACAGACTGCGACAGTACTGAAGCCTCCCGTGAGCCTGCTGGGCTACGGTTTCTTCCACGATATGCCGGTGCCGTCGAACATAAACGTTCTGGGCGCGCGGAAGTTTGGGGAAGCGAAGTTGGAGCGGTTGGGGGCGAAGCTAGAACTGCTTAATGAGGGCCTCTACTTCCTTGATTTCACATTGGGCGTTCCGCTGACGAAGTTGTCGGCGACAGAATTTTCAGCCCCTGGACAGAACCTCCAACCGAAAACCATCAACCGGCAATCGGCCTACGGGATGGCGAGTATCTATTTCCTGCCGGTGGACTTGTCGGCCGGAACGCGACGTTATTGGATGCCGAGGGCGGTATTCGGAGTCGGAATCACGGGGAAACTCGGGCACAACTATATGGTCGGCGGCGCGATGGGGCCTCCATTCCTGCAGTTTTTCGTAGGTTCGGAGTTTGCCAGGAAGGACATGCTTCAATCCAATGGCATGGTGCAGGAGCAGTTTCGATCGCGAACTGTTTTCGGGCTGAATATACCTATAAAGAGTGCGCTCGAAAAGTTGAAAACCAAGGCGGCGGAGAAATAGAGATGCTTCGAACCGCTGCAGGCTTGAAGGTAACGGATATACGGAAAATGGTGGCGTCGTTGCGCCGCTTGGGGTTCAGAGCAGGGAAGGGCGCGACGGGCGCGCCCTTCCCTGCGGCCGCCTGGAGGGGACTGCCTTGGGGAACGATAATTTCGGGGTTTGCCGTCGGGGAGAAGATCTCGTCGGGGACGAGGACAGGGGAGTTGTGTTTGCGGGTTTATGTGCGGCGAAAAGTCGCGAAGTCGCGATTGGCTGCCGGCAGCGGAATTCCCGCCAAGATTGAAATTAGGAGAGGCGGGGCGCAATTCACGTTCGTTACGGACGTGGTTGAACTGCGGAACGATCCCGAGGCCCATCGAGTGACTGGCGCAATGGCGGCAATCGGGAGTTTTACGGGGATGACGGACGGAACATTGGGTTTGGCGGTGATCAGCCAAGCCGGAGACAAGTTTGCGTTGACGTGTAGACATGTTGTGGCTTTGTGGGATCGTAATCCGAACGGAGATGCGATCGAGTCGCCGCCGGATCCGGACGGACAGGCAGGTGTGAACACGATCGGCAACGTTTTCTCGTGGACCCGGCTAGCTCCGAATACGCTGCATATTAGCGATGCGGCGCTGGTGAGTCCGGGCACCGGAATCACTCTGTCGAACGAGCCGCTGCGACTGCAGGCAGGAGCGGCATTTGGAAATTTGACGCTCGGTGAATTTATGGCGCAACCGCGGGTCAGGGTCCAGACGTTTACGCGGCGAAAGGTCGTCAACGGGACTGTGGGAAGCATGCACAACCACTTTACGGTTGCCTTCATGGGCAACCGCTTCCATTTTCAGGACGTGGTGGAAGTGACCTACGACGACGAAGTGATGGGGGGAGACTCGGGGGCGGCGGTGGTGCAAACAAATACCAGGCAGGTTCTGGGGTTGCATTTTGCCGGATCCGGCCGCACGGGCTACTTTGTGACCGCGCAATCGATTTTGCAAGTCTTTTCGGGCTTCGGATTACGTCCGCTGTGATTCGAGTTTTAGTTCAGCGCCCAGCGGATGCCGGGTGCGTTGAAGACCTTTAGCCATTCTTCGTCGGTGGCGGGGAGGCCCTTTGGTTTGGTTCCCTTCGGGGTCATGGCGGCGGCGATCTTTGTCCATACGCCGGCTTCTTCCAGGCCGAGGAGTTCGGGTTTTTCGCCTTTCTGGTCTCGCCAGCGGAGGACGGTGAGAATGTCCTGGGTTCGTTCGGCGGCCTCGGACCGTTGAAACGTCAAATAGTGACGAGGTTTGAGGAGCATGCGCGGGGCCTTATAGGGTTCTAAGAGTACCACCGGCCGGCCTTTGGCGATGAGTTCCATAACCTTGGGGTCGGTCTCGGCGGCGCGGATTCCTTTGGGGTGTATGGCGATCACCGTCCGGCCCTTGCCGGCGAATTGACGTCCTTCAACGCGGTCAGCACGGCCGACGCGGGTGAGGGCGAATGTGGTGGCCGTTTCCTCGGCTTCGACTTGGGCGGGCCACTCGTTGTGGAGCGTCTGCAACAGCCTTTCGCGGGTGGACCCTTTGGTTAAGTTGGCTTTGAATTGCGCAAAGACCTGCGCGCCGGTGAGGGCTCCGGCCGGAAGTTCACGGCCCTCCAAGGACATGAGATCGGCTTTCGGGAAGACGGGTATATCCGACTCTTTGGGGCCACTGGGGAGGCCAAGCGCTTTGCGGGCGAAGAAGTCATAGACGGCTTCGCGGCTGGCCTGATTGTAGTTGTGCGGCGCGTCGAATTGGACCATCTCCACGGCGGATTCCTTGCCGTAAAGCGAATAGATTTTCTTGATAGCGGGGTATTCCTCGGCAGGCGTGTTCCTGGTCCAATCGCCGGTGGCGGCGACCATGAGCATGGGCCTGGGGGCGCTCATGGAGCCGATTTCAACATTGAACGTTCCGATGCGGAGGCCGGGGGCATTTTCGCACGGCGAGCCGCCCTGCATGATGCCGGAGATCATGTTGACGGGCGCGGACCACTTGATGCGGTCATCGACGGCCGTTAGAAGGAGGGTCTGTGTCGCGCCTCCGGAGGCTCCGGTGGCTCCCAGGCGGGCGGGGTCGACATCCGGCTGGGACTGGAGGAAATCGACGGCGCGGATGGAGTTCCAAAGTTGAAGGCCGAGCGGGCCCCAGTTCCATAGTTGCTCCGTTTCATTTCCGAAACCGTGAGAAGTCTGTTTGGTGTCGTTGTAGCCGACCATGTCATAGGTCAGGACGACGAAACCCATCCGGGCGAGCATGACGGCGCGGGCGGGCACGTTGGCTTCTTGCGTTTGTTCGGCACGGCCATCTTTCCAGTGGCCGTGCGGGCTGAGTATCGCCGGATGGCGTCCGGGAGTGAGAGGCCGGTAGAGATTAGCGCCGAGCCAATAATTAGGAGCGGTTTCAATTAGCACCTTTTCCACGGTGAATCCGTTATGGGCCGTTTTTCCGAAAATCTCAGCGCGCGGAGCGGCGCGTTTTACCGGTAACGGGTCGAGGCCGGCGGCGGTGAGGATTTGCTTTTGGAGTTCCTTGCGGCGGATCTCCCACTGCCCGAGGGAAATGCCTCCAGGCCAGCCGGAGTAGTGTCTTTCGAAGAACGGTGTGTTGGTATCGACGTGGTCAACGGCTCGATTATCCTTCGGCGCGACCGCGGCAAAGGTTAAACAGATGCCAAAAAGAGGGAAAAACACTAGGATTCGGCGCACGATTTTATTGTAAGATCAAATGGAGCACGAGAACTAGGTAACGTTACGGGAGTGAGTACGGGTACGCGGTTCGAAATATGATCAATACGACCCACAAGAAGGCTCCTGTCGAGCGGATGTCCCGACAGATTGAAGGATTGCCAGAACTGGACGCGGAAACAATTCTCTCGCAGTTTAATCGCTTGATGAATGAATTATTGCGCGGGAAATTAATACGAAATACGTTTCGGCCATGGGAAATCGAAGTGCTGCTGGATATTCAAACGTGCGATCTGCGGGACGGACAGAAGCGCGAGACATTGCGGCGGTATCAGCGGGCGGTACAGCGGCAGATGGAAAAGGGCTCACGAGATCCGATGAAGCTTTCCGAGTACCTGGCTGCAAATAAGGCGAAGCGAGTCGCCTTAGACCGTCCGGCTACGCTATCCTAATAGCTTCCTTCGGGAGGTTTTCATGTCTGACTCCAAATCCGTTCGTATGGTGATGTGCGCGAAGCTCCAGAAGGAGCTCCCCGGCCTTGATGAGAATCCGTTTGAAGCGCACCCGATGGGGCAGCGCATCTACGACACGGTTTCGAAAGACGCGTGGAAGATGTGGGTGGAACACATGAAGATGCTGATGAACGAGTATCGGCTGAATCTTGGGACGAAAGAGGCCCAGGAGTTCTTATTCCAGCAAATGGAACAGTTTTTCTTTGGCCAGGGCGTCGCGCTGCCCCCGGGTTTCACAAACGAAAAGTGAGCCAGGCCCAATTGGCCACACGATGTTCGCCTAACCTAAACGGTGCGGACGGTGCCGGGTTTCAACCGAGGCTCGGTGGCGTCCGCCCGTATTTTTACTTTTGACCCAATTTTCGGGCATGGGGAAACTATCCAATCCGCGGGCGGCGACGGCGGCTTATTCCCTTCTGCTGCTGGCGGTTAATCTCGTATTGATTTGGCCGCTGTTTTGGGTGGAGTATTCGGCGTATACGGGCTCGATTGAGGGGACGTTCATCGCGATTGCGCGCCTGATGGTCAAGTATCCGGGGGAACGGGCGTGGTGGCCGTTCTGGAATGGCGGGTTGCCGTTTGAGTTGTCGTATTTGCCTTTCACGCATTGGGTGACGGCGGGGATTACGGCGGTAACGGGACTATCCGCGGCGCGGAGCTATCACCTGTTTGCCGGGGCGGCGTATGCTTTGGGGCCGGTGACTGTTTTCTGGATGGCGGCGGGGCTGAGCGGGCGGCTGTTGACGAGTTTTGTGGCCGGTTTAGGCGTATCCTGCGTCTCGCTAACGACTTTGCTGTTTCCGGCTGCGGCGGTGGACGCCGGAGGCCCGCTCCATTTGCGGCGGTTGCAGGATTTGGTTGCGTATGGAGAGTCGCCTCATATTTTTGCGCTGGCTCTGTTGCCGTTGGCGGTGCTGGCGTTTGAACGGGCGTTGCGAATGCGGTCCGGGGCGTGGTCTATGGCGGCCGGTTGTGCCGCGGCGGCTGTCGTGTTGAGCAATGCATTTGGGGCGATGGGGCTGGTGGCGGTTTTGGTTTGTTTGCTGGCCATCGAGAGGGCCGGCTTTTTGCGGGTGGCGCTTATCGGGGCCGTTGCCTTTTGCGGGGTGATGCCGTGGGTGAGTCCGGCGCTTATCCGGGCGATTCAGGCGAATGCCGCGACGACGGGCGGCGACTACCGCTACACGGCTGCGACGTGGGTGACGGCGGTCGTGCTGGTAAGCGGGTTTGCTGGGGTTTGCGTGTTGACGAGGGCGTTGCCGGGGATGTTGCGGTTGTTCGTTTTGTTGGCGTATGTTCCCGCCGTGGTGGTCGTTTGCTGGCACACATTGCGGATCGCGGTGGTTCCTCAGCCGCACCGAATCAGCATGGAGATGGACATCGCGCTTTTGCTGGTGACGGTTTTCGGCGGAAGTGTTTGGCTTGCCCGGTTCGGGCCGCGGGTACGGGTTACCGTAGCGGTGGCTGTTTTGGCGGCGTTAGGGGCGCAGACCGTCCACATGTGGGTCCACGCGAGGCGCATCATTCGCGGTGTGGACGTGGCGCGGTTGAGTGAGTACAAGGTCGCCCGGTGGCTGGAGACGAATCGGCCCGGGGAACGGACCTTCGTCCCCGGTTCTGTTTCTCTGCTCCTCAATGCGTTCAGCGATGTTCCGCAATTGCATGGCGGGCACGATCAGCATACGCGCAACACGTTTATCCCGATCGCCTCGTTTACGATTTATAGCGGCATGAACGCGGGGGCGCGGGACGCGGAGTACTCGGTGTTCTGGTTGAAGGCGTTTGGCGTAGGGACCGTTGCGGTGACGGGGCCGAAGAGTACCGAAGTCTATAAGCCGTACGTGAATCCGGGCAAGTTTGAAGGGGTGCTGCCGCTGTTGTGGCGGGATGGGGATGACGCCATTTACGAAGTTCCGGGGCGGTCGCGGTCGTTGGCGCATGTGATTCCCCGGGAAGCCGTGGTTGGGCGGCGACCGGTGCATGGGTTGGATATCGCTCCGGTGGAGCGGTATTTGGACGCCCTGGAAGATCCGGGACTGCCGTTGGCGACAATGACTTGGAACAATCTGCACGAGGCGATGATTCGCGCTCCGATGGAGGCCGGGCGGGTGATCTCGGTGCAGGTGACCTATGACGAGGGGTGGGTGGCCGTCGCCAATGGGCGGAAGCAGCCGATTCGTTCCGATGCGATTGGTCAGATTGTTGTCGAGCCGGATTGCACGGGGCCCTGTGAGATATTGCTTACCTATAGGGGGAGCTAAGGTATTTATTCCAGAGGAATTCGCGGGAATCGCCGTATCGACTCTTCGGCCCGTCCCGCCTACGCTGAGGTATGAAGCTATTTCTGTTATTCCTGGCGGCGGTTTTGGTGTTGTGCGGGCAACAACCCTTGCCATTTGGCGCGAAGGTTTATATCCACCCGATGGATGGATTTGGCTCCTACGTCTACAATGCCTTTCGGATGAGAGGCGTACCGGTGGACCTGGTGGCGCGCCGGGAGTCGGCGGAGTATGAACTGTCCGGGAACGAGGAGCGAGAGGAAACCGCGAAAAAGGGGAAGCACATCCCGTTTTTACCGGCGGGCGGCGGGCGTAAGGTGGCGGTTCTGCGGTTACAGAAGGTGACGACGGGCGAAATTCTATTTACAAAGACCTATCCAACGGACGAGGCGAACAAGGGACGGCGGGGCGGCGCGGATGCTTGCGCGACGGATCTGGAACAGAAGATTCGCCGGGAGGGTGTACGGCGGGAGCCGGTTAAGGTGGCGGCGGCGGTTACGAAAGTGCGCTTTACGTCGCAGCCGGGGGACGCGGAACTGGAAGTGGATGGTGTGTACTTCGGGGTGACGCCGACGGTGGAAGTGACGCGACTGAAGCCGGGGGCGCACGTCATTGTCGTTAAGAAGTACGGCTATGAGCGCTGGGAGCAGAAGGTGGAATTGGCGGCTGGGGAGACGCGGCTTGTGAACGCGGAATTGCAGGGAGCGGCGGCGGCGCCAGGGAAAGCGCGGATCGTGGGGCTGGAGTAGCGGGTTCGGCGATCTAGCATGGACAGGGTCGAAAAACCACCTCCCAAACCGCTCCTACCGCTGCCATATTGCCAGTTTTTCATGGGATTTCGCGGGCCGAAGGCCCATCTAAACAGGCCGGGAGGCCTGTCCTACCCTACACCGGGAAGTTGGGTGATTTTGGGATGGCCTCTTTGCGGGTTTGCAGGTGGCCGGCTTTGACCCATTTTTCGCCGCGGACTTCGAGGTGATTCACCATTCGGTCGCGCCAGTTCTTGAGCGTTTTTGTGGAGGTGGTGTCAGAGGCGAGGTCGTTGATTTCGCCGGGGTCCTTGGCGAGGTCGAAGAGCTGTTCCTGGCCGTGATAGGCGTGGTAAATGTATTTCGTTTTGCCGTCCGTGAAGGCGTTCCAGTTGTTTTCGACGCTGTAGCAGACGCCGTGTTCGAGATCGATGGCGTCACGCCATTCGGCGTCTTTTTTCCGGGCGAGATTTAGAAGGCTGGCGCCGTCGATTTTGTTCTTGGGGGCGGTGCCGGCGGCGTCGAGGAACGTGGGGAGAATGTCGCGGAGTTCGACGGGTTTGTCGATGACCTGGCCGCGCGGTTGACTGACGAGGCCTTTGGGCCAGCGCATAGCCATGGGGATTCTCGCTGAAGACTCGTAGGCGTAGGATTTGCGCCAGAGGTTGTGGTCGCCGGTCATGTCGCCGTGATCGGAGGTGAAGACGATGAGGGTTTCTTCGAGCCAGCCGCGCTTTTCCAGGGCTTCGAGGATGCGGCCGATTTGCTCGTCGATGAAGCTGATGGAACCGTAGTAGCCCTGGCGGGAGGATCTTATTTGCTTGTCGCCGAGGGCGCCGCACCAGATGTCGTCTTTGTCGCTGTTTCGCTTTTCGAATTTCGCGGCCCATTTGCCGATGTTGGCTTTGGGGAGATTGGCGTCACGGTACTGGTCCATGAAGCGCTGGGGCGGATCGTAGGGGCTGTGGGGGCGGGCGAAGGAGACTTTGAGGAAGAAGGGTTCGGGGCGGTTGTAGCCGTTGAGGAAGTTGACGGCGGCTTGGCCGGTCCAGTGGGTGGGGTGGAGGTTTTCGGGGAGGACGTAGGCTTTGGCGGGGTAGTCGTTGAAGCCCACGCCGGTGGCGCCGGGGTTGAGATGGGGGGCTTGAGAGTAGAACCAGGCGCGGTAATCGGAGCGGAACTCGGGGTTGCCGGCGCGGCTACTTTCGTCGAGGATGGTTTGGTGGAAACCGTGGAGGGCGCGTTGGGGGTTGTAGTGCATCTTGCCGATGCCGGTGGTGTAATAACCCGCGTCGCGCATGGCTTGCGGCTTCATTTGTGGATATTTGGGGGCCATGCCGACCATGTGGAGCATGCCGTGATTCCAAGGGGCAAGGCCGGTGAGGAGCGCCGTTCGGGCCGGGGTACAGGTGGGGGTGGTGGAGTAGGCGCGGGTGAAGCGGGCGCCTTCGTTGCCGATGCGGTCGATGTTCGGGGTGTGGATGGCTTGGTTGCCGTCGGCGCGGGTGCAGTCGCCGCGATGTTGGTCGTCCATGATGAAGAGGATGTTGGGCCGGGCGGATTGGCGCGGTTGACCTTGGAGGAAAGCGGGAGCGAGAGCGGACTGGAGGGCGGCGCGGCGGGTAAATTGGGTCACAGGAATGAGGATATCCCGATTTTCCACTACAATTGAAGATTAGCCGCTGCGTACCGAATGCTCCTGTCGAGCTCTGTCTACTTCTTCTTTCTGATTGGTGTCTTCTTCCTGTATTGGCCGCTGTCGAGGTGGCGTGCGGCGGGGCTGGCCGTGCTGTTGTTTGCGAACTACTTCTTCTATGCGAAGTGGGATTTGTTCTATTTGGCATTGATCCCGATTGGGTCGTCGGTGGATTTTACGATTGGGCATCTGTTGGGGCGAGTTGAAAGGGCAGGGTGGCGGAAGCTGTTGGTGACGCTGTCGATCCTGTTGAATCTGGGGATTTTAGCGGTCTTTAAGTATGCGGGGTTCTTCCTCGAAATAGCGGGGCAGCCGGGGGGGAAGTGGGAGTGGACGTTCCCGCTGGGCATTTCTTTTTACTGTTTTCAGGCGCTGACGTACACGATTGATATTTACCGGCGGGACGCGAAACCGACGCCGAGCTATTTGGCGCATTTGACGGCGGTATCGTTCTTTCCGACGACGTTGGCCGGGCCAATTACGCGAGTGACGGATCTGGTGAAGCAGTTGGAAAAGCCGGGGAAGGAGTTATTGGCGGCGGATGGATCGCGCGGGTTGTTTTTGATCGGCATGGGGTTGATGAAGAAACTGCTGATCGCCGACTATCTGGGAGAAAACCTGGTGAACCGGGTGTTCGATTTTCCGGGGCTCTATTCGGGGGCGGAGGTGTTAACGGGAGTTTACGCGTACGCCTTTCAGTTGTATTTCGATTTTTCGGGGTATACGGATATCGCGATCGGGTCGGCGGCGTTGTTGGGACTGAAGCTGCCGATCAACTTCAACCAGCCGTATCTGGCGGCGAATATCAACGATTTCTGGCGGCGCTGGCATATCAGTTTGTCGAACTGGCTGCGGGACTACTTGTTCTTCTCCTTACCCGGGAAGCGGAACGCGGTGATGCCGTATTTGAATCTGGTGATTACGATGGCGTTGGGAGGGCTGTGGCATGGCGCGAGCTGGAACTTTGTAATTTGGGGGCTGTTACACGGAGCGGGACAGGCGGTTTCGCGGTACTGGCAGACGAAGCGGGGGAAGGCGACACCGTGGACGCCGGTCTGGTGGCGCACCTTTGTGACCGTCCAGTTTGTCTGTTTTTGCTGGATCTATTTCCGGGCGCCATCGATCGAACAGGCGAATTTGATGGTGGAGCGGATTGCGTCGGGGACGTGGGCGGTGGATAACGTTTCGGGCGGGTTATGGACCGTTTTGGCACTGGCGGTGGCGGGGCATTATGCACCGAAATCGTGGCTGGAGAAGCCGCGGGAGCTGTTTGTACGATCGCCTTTTTTCGCGCAGGCGGTGGTCTTACTGTTGTTGGCGGTAGCGATTCAGTACGTTGCGGCGACGGGCGCGGCGCCGTTCATCTACACGAAATTCTGATGGGGATACCGAAGAAAACATCGTTAACACTGGCTGCGCTGGCGGCGATGATGACGGCGCCGGATCTTCTGCCGGCGTTCAAGGATTATCGGATGCTCGATTGGACGACGGTGCCGCGCGTGGCGGAATTCCAGGTGCGTATCCGGTCGGAAGACCCGGTGGGGGATGAGCAGGTGCGACTGCGTCCGGATACGACGCCGGAGAAGGCGGATACGCCGAAGCTGGTGGATACGAAAGGCGATTTGCAGCGGTTTTATGCGGCGCTGCACGCGACGGAGCGGCGGGATGAAGGGGCGGTGACGCGAATTCTGCATTATGGTGATTCGCCGACGACGGCGGATTTGATCACGGCGGATGTGCGGGCGTTGTTTCAGAAAGAGTTTGGAGATGCCGGGCATGGGTTTGTGCTGGTCGCGAAGCCATGGGCTTGGTATGGACACCGGGGCGTGACGGTTAAGGGAGCGGGGTGGAAGATTGAACCGGCAAATACGGCGGAGTTGAGGGACGGGCAGTACGGGTTGGGGGCGGTGAGTTTCCGGGGCGGGGCGGGGGCGTCGTCGAAGATTTCCGTAAAAGACGCCGGGCACACGAAGTTTGAAGTGGCGTGGCTGTCACAGCCGGAGGGCGGTACGTTTATGGTGGCGGCGGACGGGCAGACGGTGGGGACGATCGACACGGGGAGTCCGGTGGTGACGCCGAGTTTTCAGACGTTTACGGTGCCGGAGGGGTTTAAGGAAGTGGCGATCGGACAGGTGACGGGCCGGGTTCGTTTGTATGGGATTCGTCTGATGAAGGATACGCCGGGGGTGGAGTACAGTTCGATGGGAGTGAACGGGGCGGCGATAACGATTTTGGCGCGGAATGTGGGGGAAGAACACTGGGGGGAGCAGTTGCGCCATGTAAAACCTGACTTGGTGGTGATCAACTATGGGACGAACGAGAGCGTCTATGCCAAGTATGTGGACACGGCTTTCGAGTTGGAATTGGTGCGAGCGGTGAAGCGGGTGCGGAAGGCGGTTCCGGAGGCGTCGATATTGATCATGAGCCCCATGGACCGGGGCCAGCGGATGCCGACTGGGGAGATTGGGACGGTGGCGCCGTTGAACCGATTGGTGGCGTTGGAGCAGCGGGTGGCGGCGGAATATGGGTGCGCGTTCTTCAATACGTTTGAAGCGATGGGCGGGCCGGGGACGATGGGGCGGTGGTATTTGACGGAGCCGCGGATGGTGGGGGCGGATCTGATTCATCCGATGCCGGCGGGGGCGAAGATTGTGGGGAATCTGCTATACAAGTCGTTGCAGGACGGTTACAGGCGTTACAAGCTGGCCTTGGCGAAGGAGAAGTTTGGGGCGCCGGGAAGTTTGAGACAATAAAGGGTCCGCTCAAAACTGCCGAACTAGTACCTAGGAGAGAATGCACCGTTTCGTTTTCAGCTTCGCTTGCGTCATTTTTGGTTTGATGGCCTCGTTGGGGGCAGTCACGCCGAAGAAAAAGGTTGTGCCGAGGAAGAAGGTGACTTCCGCGGTTCGTAAGAAAGCTCCAGCGAAGAAGCCGACGGTGGTGGCGCGGCGGCGGACACCGGCTCCAGTGCGGCGGGCGACGATCATGCCAGCGGCGGTGCGGGCGACGGCGAACGATTCGGTGGCGCAGTGGTTGAATGTTCCGGGATCGATGGAGAACCCGGCGGCGATGATTCCGTTTTTTGAGCAGTTGTATCGGTTGGAACGGCGGGAGACTAACGAGATTTTGCGGGTCTTTCATTACGGTGACTCGCATACTGCGGCCGATGAATGGTCGGGGACGCTGCGGTATTTGCTGCAGGCAAGATTTGGGGACGGCGGGAACGGGTATTCGCATGCGGGCCGGCCCTGGCTGGGCTACCGGCGTTTGGACCTGAAGAGCTGGAACTCGAACGGGTGGTATAGCGATGGACTGGCGGGCCGGGAGGGCGACGGGCTCTATGGGCTGGCCGGGGTGAGCATGTCGACGGAACGGGCCGGGGAAATGGTGAATTTGCAGACTGAGGCGACGCGCGCGGAGTTCCATTATTTACGACAACCGGAAGGGGGCCGGGTGGAGATTTCCGATAACGGCGCGGTTGTGGAGACGGTGAACACGGATGGCGCGGGGATGCCGATGGCGCTGAAATTGGCGCTAGGGCCGGGTTCCCATTTGCTGACAGCGCGGACGCTGGACCGGAAGCCGGTGCGGTTGCACGGGTGGGTGACGGAGAATTTGCGCGGGTTAACTTGGGAGATGATGGGGATTAACGGGGCGCAGGCGTCGATCGGATTGAAGTGGGAAGACGCGGGGCTGGCGCCGGTGTATCGGGATCATAACCCGGGGCTGATTGTATTGGCGTACGGGACAAATGAAGCGCGGAATAAGGACTGGACGTTCGAGAGCTACCGGGACATGTTTATTGCGCTGCTGGACAAGTACCGGCGGTTGGCGCCGGCAGCGTCGATATTGGTGATTGGACCGCCGGATCATCAAATTCGGACCCGTGTGGGCTGGGCTCCACACGAGAAGATCGACGTGATTTTAGAGGCGCAGCGGGCGGCATGCGCGGCGCGTGGCGCGGCGTTCTGGGACATTCGAGATCGCATGGGCGGAAAGGGCGCAATGCGCCAGTGGGTCTACGCGGGGATGGCGCAAGGGGACTACGTCCACTTCACCGGACCGGGCTACCGATTGCTTGGAGCGGCGCTTTATAAAGAACTGATGGGGCAATTTTCCACATTTGCCCGCGTGCGACGTGAGACGATGGAGCCTAAGACCGCGGCTTTTTCCGCGCCAGACCCAAATGGACAAACGATCACAAATCCTTGATATTATCCGCCGCGTAGCCGGGAAAGAGCCGCCGACGGCGACAGACGAGTCGCTGTTCGATAGCGGCGTGCTGGATTCATTTGGGTTGCAGGACCTGGTGACGGAGCTGGAACACGTCTTTGACGTTAAGATTCCGGACGGGGATCTGACGCCGCGGAAATTTGAGTCAGTGGAACGAATCGAAGCGTATTTAGAGGGGCACGGAAAATAGCGTGGCATTTCTGAAGGCATTTGGATCCTACCTGCCGGAACGGGTGGTGACCAACGCGGAGATCGGAGCCCGGGTCGGTTGCGACGCCGAGTGGATCCGCAATGTTTCAGGTATCGATGAGCGCCGATTTGCAAGGGACGATGAGTCAGTGACGGATCTGGCGTTTCGCGCGGCGCAGGACTGTTTGGAACGGGCGAAGGTGAAGCCGTCTGAATTGGGGATGATTCTGGTGGCGAGCGGGTCATCGGAGAGACAGTTTCCGGGGCCGGCCGCGTCGGTAGCAAACCGGTTGGGTTTGGATGCGACGCCTTGTTTGGATATGCCGATGGCGAGTGCGGGATCGTTGTTTGGAATTTCGCTGGCGTCACGGTTGTGCGCGTCTTTGGGGCCGATATTGGTGATCGGCGCGGAGAAGATGTCGCGGATTGTGGAACGGGAGCCGATGGAGCGGGGGGTCGCCATTCTGTTTGGGGATGGAGCGGGGGCCTGTCTGGTGGATCCGTCGAACGGGTTTGCGCGGATTCTTGATTGCGGGTTGTACTCCGACGGGGCTTATGCGGAGGATCTAAAGCTGCCGTTTACCTCTCCGTTGGAGATGAATGGGCGGTCGGTGATTTTGCAGGCTTCGCGGAAGATTCCGCGGGCGATTGCGACATTGTTGGAACAGCACCGGCGGCGAGCGGCGGATGTGGCGGTGTTCCTGATGCACCAGGCGAATCAGAATCTGATTGTGCGGGTGGCGCAGGCGCTGGAAGTGGCGGAAGACAAATTTTATTCGAATATTAGGCGGTTTGGAAATACGTCTTCGGCATCGATGTTGATTGCGGCGGCGGAGTGGTCGAGTGCGAATGAATTGGCGCCGGGGGAGACATTATGTTTCGCGGCGTTTGGGGCGGGATTCCATTGGGGAGCGTTGCTGGCCGAAGGGTCAGAGGCCTGATCGTATCGATGCCGTGAAGGCGTTGATTCCTTGATGATAGGATGGATGCCGTGAAGGCGTTGATTCCTTGATGATAGGATGGATGCCGTGAAGGCATCAGTAACTGAAATCAGGGAACGATTCGATAACGACGTTGAGCGGTTTTCGAATCTGGAAACAGGGCAGATAGCGGCGCAGGACGCGGCGCTGGTGATGGAGATGATCTCGGCGTCGGCAGCGCGCGTGACGCCGGAGGCGACGCGGTTGTTGGACTTGGGGTGTGGGGCGGGGAACTTCAGTTTGAAGTTTGCGCAGATGTTTTCGCTGCGGCAAGTCACGCTCGTTGATTTGAGCGCGAATATGTTGGATCGGGCGGTGGAGCGGTTGGGTGCAACTGGGGCGGAGCTTCACGCTCTTCAATGCGACGTGCGGGATTTGGATTTGGAGGCGGGGTCTCAGGATATTATTGTCGCGGCGGCGGTGTTGCATCATTTGCGCGCGGAAGTGGAGTGGGCGGCGGTTTTCCGGCAGTTGTATACGGTGTTGAGACCGGGAGGAAGCTTGTGGATCTGGGATTTGATTTCGCATGATATTCCGGGTGTGCAGGCGGAGATGTGGGAACGGTATGGGGTTTTCCTGGCTGACTTGAAGGGCGAGGAATATCGGGACAAGGTTTTGGCGTACGTGGAATACGAAGACTCGCCGCGGAGCGTGGCGTTTCAACTCCACCACTTACGGGCAGCCGGGTTCCAGGCGGATGTGATACATAAGAATGGCTGCTTTGCGGCGATTGGAGCATATAAGGCATGAAGCGACGAGAGTTTTTCACCCAAGCGACGGCGGCAGCGCCCTTCTTGCAAGCGGCCCAAGTCGGCGGGCGGGGGCCGTTGAAGATTACCGATGTGAAGTTGCATCTGATTGGATCCGGCGGCCGGAACTTCTGCATCGTGAAGATGGAGACCGATCAGGGGATTTCGGGGATTGGGGAGGCCTACTCGTGCGGGCCGGATGCGGCGATTGTGGAGGTCGTGAAAGACTTCCGCGGCTGGCTGATCGGTCAGGATCCGCGGAATATTGAGCATCTGTACTCGATGATGGTGAACTTCACGCGGTTCCCCGGCGGACTGGTGGTGAATGCGGCTATCAGCGGGATTGAGCATGCCTTGTGGGACATTGCGGGCAAGGCGGCGGGGTTGCCGGTCTATATGCTGCTCGGCGGAAAATGCCGGGATAAGATTCGGACTTATCAGAGCGCGGGGAATCCGGAGACGGCCAAGCGGCTGGTGGAAAAGTATGGGTATACCGCCATCAAGATGCGGCCGCAACCGGACGGGGATCAGTCGAAACCGTATAACGAGATTACCCGCGGCGCCGTGGCGCGCGTGAAGGCGATGCGCGAAATGTTGGGGCCGGATGTGGATATCGGGTGCGACATTCATGCGCGGTTCTTTGAAGTGACGCGGGCGGCGCGGTTGGCGGCGGCAATTGCTCCTTTTAATCCGATGTGGCTGGAGGAGCCGATTCGGCCGGAGAATGAGCACGCGATGAAAAAGTTGGCGGACCGCGTGACGATTCCACTGGCGAGCGGGGAGTGCAATTATCAGCGGCATGAGTTCCGGCGGTTATTGGAACTGGGGGCGTTGGATATTATTCAGCCCGATATCTGTTTGTGCGGCGGGTTGATGGAGATGAAGAAGATCGCGGCGATGGCGGAGGCGCATTATGTGACGGTTGCGCCGCACAATCCGATGGGGCCGGTGGCGAATGCGGTGAATGTGCATTTCGCGGCGTCCACTTCGAACTTCTTCATTTTGGAATATCACCCCGATGACGAGGGCGTACGAAAGGATTTGTTAAAAGAGCCGTTGATGGTGAAGGACGGGTACATTCCGCTGCCGACGAAGCCGGGGCTGGGAATTGAGTTGAATGAGGAGGCCATCCGGAAGTATCCGGCGGTTAGCTGGCATCGCGGGTTCGCTTATCGGGAAGATGGGAGTGTCGGGTATATTTAGCAGCGATCTTTTGTTCGCGCGGGACTCGCCTTCGGAGCCCGCGCGGCGGCGGTTACTGGAGGGCAACCTGGGGGTGGTTGTTTCGATTGCGCGGCGCTATCCAGATGCCGGTGTCCAGGTATTGGATCTGATTCAGACGGGCAAGAATGCGCTGCTTGCGGCGCTCGACACATTCGGCACGAGTTCGTTTGACCGGTTTCCCGATCATGCGGACTCTTGTGTCGAGCGGGCTATTCGGGCCTCGCTTCCACCGGGTACTTAGACTGGTTCCTGCACCGGCGGGTCGATGGGATCCGGGTCTTCGGAAGGCGGTCGTCTGGGGGGTGGATCCTCCTGCGGCGGTCCATCCGGCGCAGGGTCTTCCTTTGGGGGCATCGGGAGCGACGGCGGATCCACGGGAGAAGGCGGGATAGGATCTGGTTCTTGGATTGGTGTTTCGTCCATACGCATCGTAGATACGTGGGAGGCTTATTGAGATACCGGATTTCGAAATATATATTGATATAGAATCGTGGGATGCTGCGGCAAGAGTTTTTGCGTCTGGGGGCGTTGCCACTGCTTGGCGCGGTGGAACCCAAAACGGCTGGGTCCAATTGTATTTTGCTGATGATGGTGGGTGGGCCGTCACAGCTCGATACCTTCGACATGAAGCCGGATGCGCCGAGCGATGTTCGCGGACCGTTCCGGCCGATCCGGACGAATGTTCCGGGGATATCGATCTCAGAGATTTTCCCCCGGACGGCGCGTCAGACGGATAAGTTTTCGATCATTCGGTCCATGTATCACCACGGGCCGGCGACGCACGATGCAGGCCATCATTTGATGCAGACCGGGCGATTGTTTTCCGATGATTTGGCGCACCCGAGTTTGGGGTGTGTCGCGTCTCATTTTCGTGGCGAATCGCATGCGATGCTGCCGGGCCCGATTGGAGCTACGGGCGGGAACATGCCCCATGGCGATGGGCCGGGTTTTTTAGGGGAACGTTTCGCGCCGTCGATGATGGCTTGCGAGCAGGCGCCGGCGCGGTATGGAGATAGCCGGTTTGGCCGGAACTGTTACCGGGCACTGCGGCTGGTGGAGTCCGGAACGCGGTTTATTACCGTGAACATGTTTGAGACGGTGTTCGATGAGCTGACTTGGGACGCTCACGGCGCCAAGCCGTTTACGCCGATGGCGGCCTATCGGGATGTCGTCGGGCCGATGTTCGATATGGCGTACGCGAGCTTGCTGGAGGATCTGGCGGCGCGCGGATTACTGGCGACGACGATGGTGATAGCGATGGGGGAATTCGGCCGTACACCGCGGATCAACGCCACCGGAGGGCGGGATCACTGGACGAGCTGTTATTCGATACTGGCGGGCGGCGGGCCGCTAAAGGGCGGAACGGTGATTGGCTCCAGTGACGCCATTGGCGCGGAGCCGAAGGATCGTCCGGTGCATCCGGGGGAGTTGGCGGCGACGATTTACAAAGGAATGGGGATCCCGCTCGGGACAGAGTTGCGGCCGGGATTGGCGGTCGTCGAAGCGGGAGTGCAGCCTATCGCCGAGTTGTTCGCGTAGATGTTCCGGTGGTTGTTTGCGGCAACGGTTTTAGCAGGGCAGGGCTTTGAACGGGACTTGCAGCCGATCTTCAGCAAGCATTGCTATGGGTGTCACGCGGCCACGGTGAAGATGGGGAGTCTGGATGTGGAGACGCATGAGGGAATCATGCGGGGCGGGAATCAGGGGCCGATTGTGATGCCGGGGAAAGCCGTGGAGTCCCGGCTTTATTTGACTTTGACGGGGGCGATGGAACCGTTCATGCCGATGGGCGCAAAGCGGTTGGGTGCTGAGGAATTGGACGTTGTGAAGCGATGGATTGACGCGGGCGCGCGGCCGGATCCGGGCGGAGTGGTGTGGAAGGGTAGTGTGATCGCTGTTGGCTGGGGCGGAGAGATTTGGGTGCTGCATGAGAAGGGAAAACTTCTGCGCAAGATATCGGCGCACGTCGGCACGGTGCGGGGTGTGTGGCTTTCGGAGGATGGGCGGATGGTGGGTGCGACGGGGAACGGGGTTGAGCGTTCGTATGATGCAATGACCGGAACGGAAGTGAAGGTGAAAGGGAACGAATTTCAGACGGGGCTGACGGCAACGTCTCCGGACGGGCGGCGGCGAGCGGTGCTGGCGGAAGATGGGAGCGTGCGTATCCATGAACGGCAGTGAGTTCTTTCGATTGGCTAATGAGCGGGGGCGCGGCGTATTGCGATTGGCCCCGGCATGGGTGCCGCGAGCGTTGTTGCGGCCGGGTGGACGGCTGCGTTTGCATCCGAACGATTTGTACGCGCTAGGGGGGCAGCGTGGGGGCATTGATGAGCGGTGGCTGGCGTCGAACGTTGTCGCCGACAATGGGCCGGGGACGCCAGCCGATGAGGGGCTGAGTTACGTCGAGATGGATGGGGAATGCAGGCAACTGCTGGAGTTCACTGGGGATTCATGGCAAGTCTTATGCAAGCTATTCGACAACGCGGCGCCGATTCCTTTGCATGTGCATCCGAGCGACGCGCAGGCGGCGCCGATGGGCAAGCGCGGGAAGCCGGAGGCGTATTATTATCCGGCGCAGTACAACGCGAATCCGGGGGCGTTTCCGTATACTTTTTTCGGCTTGCAGGCGCACACATCCCGGGACGCCGTGCGGCGGTGTTTGCAGCGCTGGGAGGAGGGGGATAACGGGATCTTGTCGCTGTCGCAGGCTTATAAATTGAAACCAGGCACGGGCTGGCAGGTGGATACGAATGTGCTGCATGCGCCGGGGACGATGGTGACGTATGAACCGCAGGCGCCATCGGATGTGGGAGCGAAATTTGAATCGATGTGCGCGGGCGATCCGCTGCCGTGGGATGCGTTGACGGGGCAGATGCCGGAGGCCTCGCGGAACGATTTGGATTACATTTTGTCGTGGATCGATCTCGAAAAAAACACCGATCCGTTCTTTGCGCAGTTCAATTACAGGGAACCGGTGCGATGTTCGGAGAGCGATTTGTATTTGGAGAAGTGGATCGTTTATGGGAGCCCGCACTTTTCGGCGCGGGAACTGGCCGTAGCGCCCGGATCGACCGTCGAGATTCGGGATTCGCGAGCCTATGGAGCGCTGGTGGTGCAGGGGCGCGGCGCGCTGAACGGGCTGGATTGTGAAGTGCCGACTCTGGTGCGGTTTGGGCAGATGACGGCGGATGAATTTTTTGTCTCCGCCGAGGCGGCGGCTACTGGAGTTACGATAACCAATGCGAGCCGGACGGAGCCGCTGGTGATCTTGAAATGTTTTGGGCCCGGACATCCCGCGGCAGAGGAGTTTATCGAATGCAAATCGGAGTGAATACACTGCTGTGGACGGCGGGGTTTACGGAAGCGCATTTTCCGTTGATTGCGAAGGCTCGCGAACTGGGACTGGACGGGATCGAACTCGCGACTTTTGACTTTGCAAGCTTCCCGGCGGCGGCGGCGCGGAGAGAACTGGAGGCATTGGCGACGCCTGGGATATTGTGCAGCGCATTGGTTGGGGGGATGAGTCTGGCAACGGAGGATGCGGCGCTGCGGTCGCGGTCGCTGGAGTTCTTGAAATCCGGCGTGCGGACGACAGCGGAAGCGGGGATGTCGCTGTTCATCGGGCCGTTTTGCAGTGCTGTCGGTTTCCTGCCGGGACGGAGGCGAACGGGGGATGAGTGGTCGCGATGCGTGGATGGATTGCGAGCGCTTGGCGAGTACGCGGATGGGTTTGGAGTACGCGTGGCGGTGGAGCCATTGAACCGGTTCGAGACCTTCTTCTTGAATACGGCGGCCGATGCCGTCCAACTTTGCGAGGAAGTCGCGCATCCGCGGATTGGAATTCTATACGATACGTTCCACGCCAATATCGAGGAGAAAAATCAGGCAGCGGCGATCCGGTTATTGGGCAAGCATATCTTCCACGTGCATACTTGCGAGAATGACCGGGGCATTCCGGGGAGCGGGCCGATCGACTGGCCGGGAGTGGTTAACGCCCTGCGGGAAATCGGCTATGACGACTGGCTGGTGATCGAGAGTTTTGGTCCGGGCATCAAGGAGATCGCGGCCGCGGCTTGCATTTGGCGGGATCTGTCGGATTCGCCGGATGACATACCCCGGATTGGAGCCCGGAATTTGCGGGCGTTATTGGAGGCACCAGACAAATTTTGAGACGCCCGATCAAGCCCGGCGCCCGATAAGTTGCTAAGTTCTCCATGAGCGATCATGGCCGCGAGCAAACTTGCCACCGTCGTCACACAGGGCCTCGACGAACCTAAAACGGTCAAGACGCTCGGGCGGGATACCCGTCACAGCCGTTCCCACTTCTTCCGCCTATTCCGCGCGCTCAACACCGGACCTCCCGCCGCCATGCACCGCCGCCTGTTGCTCGAACGCGCCGCGTGGTCACTCACCAACACCCATCAAAGGGGCTTCAAGCTCTCCCCGAGTCTCTATCGCCGTGTTCGAGAAGACGGCCGGCGAAGCGGTCAAAGAGGTCCATATTGGTGTTTCCTTTCGTGGTTAAGAAGTGAATGCCGTTGGGGGCGTTGAGGTGAAAGTGCGTGGGCGCGAAGCGGGGGTGAAGCCCGAACGCAATGTCCGGCGGTGAAATGCCACAGTGCCCGCCCGGCAGACTCTTAAGCAGTTTTCAAAAGCCCGACGCCGAGTTCCACTCTACCTTCAACGATGTCCGCAACCGCGGCGCATGGGACGATACCTTCGTCGACGCGTTTTGCGAGCCGCCCGAAAAGTTCTCCTTCGGCAGCACCTTCGCGCACGTCATTACGTTCCATACACACCGGCGGTTGACGGCCCTCGATGCCCTCCGCCGGCTCGGCGTGGACATCGAAGGCTTCGGTTGCCCGCCGGAATTTGAGGCCGCTAGCGCAGTCTCACAATAAACGGCTGCGATGTGCCCACCGCGTTCGTCAAGGTCACCGTCACCGACTCAATATCGGTCAGCGCGCCTGTCACCGTAAAGGGCAGCGTCAGCCGGAACTGACCGCCGAACGGCGCTGCCGCTGTGCTCTGGTACCAGGCTGTAAACGTCGCGCCCACCGCCACCGGAACATCTGTTGTCACCAGCGGCGCGCCGGCAGTTGGCGTCAAGCGGAACGTCGCCGATGCGATTTCGCGAGTATTGCTGAAGCCGTCGATCAGAAGCGTGAATGTTCCAGTTCCGGCCTGCGCGGTCCCCGCCGTAATCACCGGAACGCTGCGCGTAATCGGTACCGTCGAATCGGGCACCGGCGTCGCCGAATCCGGCACGGTCACGGTTCGGATTCGAATCGTCCCCGCCACCGTTCCGGACAGTATCCGCAGCGGCGAAACCGGGAAGATTCCACTTGTCTGGCCTGCGGGAATAGTAAACGTCACCGTCCGCCCGCCGCTCGAAAACTGCACGGCCGGATCGTCGGCGTTGTTCACCGCGTTCGGTTCAAATACGAGGGTCAGCGTGCCTGTCACCGTCACCGGGAACGGCTGCGCCAACTGAATCGTGATGTTCGTCTGCGTTCCGGGCGGCAGAGTCTGCGGCAAGCCGCTAATCACCACCGGCGGTAGCGGCGGCAGCACGATCAGGATCGAAAGTGCTTGTGTCGCCGCCGTTCCCGCGGCGTCCGTTATCCGCACCGTGAAGGTTGCCGTCCCGGGCGCTGTCGGAATACCGGTAATTGTCCCATCGGGAGCCAGCGAGAGGCCCGCCGGCAACGCTCCGGCGGCTATCGACCACGTGCCCAATGGCGCCTCGCCGCCCGTCGCCGCCACGGGTGCGGTGTAGGCGATTCCTGCCGTACCGGCCGGCAGCGAAGTCGTCGTCACCGTCAGCGTAGCCACTACGCGCAGTGTGGCCGATTGGGTTGTGATATTGCCCAATGCATCCGTCGCCTGCACCGTAAATGGATAGGCGCCGGGTGTCGTCGGAGTGCCCGAAATTACCCCGGCGCTGTTCATCGTCAGCCCGGCCGGCAAGGCGCCACTGCTCAGGACCAGCGTCACCGGCGTCTTCCCACCCTGCGTCGCGAAAGCGAAGCTGAAGGCCTGGCCCGGAACCAGCGGCACAGCCGCGGGAGTGTTTGCGATCTCCAGCGGAGGGTAGATCGTGATGGAGAATGATGCGGTCGCCGTCAGCCGTTGCGAATCTTGCACCGTGACGGCGAAGGGATAAATGCCCGCCGCCGTTGGCGTTCCGGACAGCGTTCCGCTCGCAATGTCGAATGCCAGACCTGCCGGCGCGGCGCCGTTCAGGCTCCACGCAAAGGGCGCTTTTCCGCCGGCCGCGGTAAACGTAACGGCGTAGGTTTTGCCCACTGTCCCTTCGGGTAGCGGCGGCTGCGTTGTGATGCGCAGGTCCCCTGTGAAGGTGATGCCGAAGGAGCGACTCGCCTTCGTTCCCAGCGAATCGGTCGCCTCTACGTTGAGTGTAAACGCGCCGCCTTGCGAGGGTGTTCCGCTCAACAGTCCGGATGAGTTGGAACTCATTCCCGGCGGCGGATTCGCGATCGTGAAAGTGTATGGACCCTTCCCGCCCGTCGCGCCAAATTGCAGCGACAATGCCTGTCCCACTGGCGCTGCCGGCGCGATCGACGCGGGTGTCACCACCAGCGGAAGAGGCGCCGCTTCAATCACCACCGTGTAGGAATTGCCCGCCACCCGTCCGGCGGAGTCGGTAGCGTTCACCGTGAAGCGGAACGTGCCCTCTTGCGAAGGCGTACCGGCGAGTGTACCGGAAGCCAGTGAAAGCCCTGGCGGCACTTGGCCCTGCGCAACGGCGAAAGCGTATCCGGGCGTTCCGCCGGTTGCCGAGAACGCGGCGCTATAGCTCTGCCCCACTCGCCCGTTTGGCAAAGATCCGGGCCCCACGGAGAGCGACGGCGGCGCGGGTAAGGTTACTGCCAGCGGCACAGTCCTGCGCGCCACGCGGCCGCGGGAATCCGTTACCACGGCGTTCTGCGCGAATGATCCCTCGGGAACACTCGTGTTGCCCGTGATCTGGCCAGTGGCCGCGTTCAGCGAAAGTCCGGACGGCAGCGCAGTTCCGGAAAGTGACCAAACGTATGGCGATCGTCCGCCCGCCGCCCTCAAAACGCCGGTGAACGCCGAGCCTTGTATCGCCTCGCCCAGTGTCTGCGTTGTGATCGTCAGGGACTCCACCACCAGGATCGAGAACGCTCGCGACGCCTGTTGTCCCAACGCGTTCGTTACCCGCACCGTGAAAGGATATGTGCCATGGACCGACGTGGATCCGGAGATTACGCCGCTCGCGCTGAGCGCCAATCCCGGCGGAAGTGAACCGTTGATAATCGTCCAGTTGAAAGTCGTGAGAGCCGTGCTGTTCGTCGTCAATGTGGCCGAGTAGGAGTCCTGCTCTGTCCCGTCGGGGAGAGATGTTGTTGTAATCGACAGTGGATCCACGACGGTCATCGTGTAAGCCCGTTGCCCGGCCTGTCCGAGTGAATCCGTCGCATGCACGGTGAAGGCGAAAACTCCCGGCGCCCCCGGTGTTCCGCCCAACACTCCGGTACTCGCGCCCAGTGTTAATCCCGCCGGCAATGAACCCGCCGTCACCGACCAGGAAACCGCCGCCGTCGTCGGCGTGGCCGTGAGCGCCTGGCTATACGCCGTGCCCACCGTCCCATCGGGAAGTATCGCCGGCGCGATCGTCAGCACATTCAGGATCCGCACGGTGTACTGGCGCTGCGCCGATTGCTGCAGCGAATCCAAGGCGTTAACCGTGAAGGTTTGGGCTCCCGCGAGTGCCGGCGTGCCGCTAATCAATCCCGTCGCACTGTTCAGCGTCAACCCGGCGGGCAAGGCGCCTGTTCCAATGGACCACGACACCGCTCCCGTCGCGCCTGTGACGGTCAGTTGCTGGCTATACGCCGTGCCAACCGTTCCGTTCGGTAATGACGGCGGAGCGATCGTCAAGACGTTGAAGATCCGCACCGTGTACTGGCGCTGCGCGGATTGCCCTTGCGAATCCAGAAATTGAACTATGAATGTGTAGAGGCCCGCCAATGTCGGCGTGCCGCTAATCAATCCCGTTGCACTGTTCAGCGTCAACCCGGCGGGCAATGTGCCTGTTCCAATGGACCACGACACGGCGCCGGCCGCACCCGTGACGGTTAGTTGCTGACTATACGCCGTGCCAACTGCTCCGCTCGGCAATGTCTGTGGAGCGATCGTCAAGACACTGAAAATCCCCACGGTGTACTGCCGCTGCGCGGATTGCCCTTGCGAATCCAGAACTTGAACTATGAATGTATAGAAGCCCGCCAAAGCCGGCGTTCCGCTGATTAATCCCGTCGAACTGTTCAATACCAGCCCGGCTGGCAGCGTGCCGGATCCAATCGACCACGACACGGTCCCCGGCGCGGCGCCCGTCACCGCCAACGGCTGGCTGTAAGGTACACCCAATGTCCCATTGGGCAGTTCCGGCGGCGCGATCGTCAGGGTCGAGACGATATTCAAGGCGTATGCCCTCGCCCCGGTCTGACCGCCGCTGGCAGTCACCGTTACTGTAAAGGAAGCCGCCTCGGCTGTCGACGGTGTTCCGCCGATCAACCCCGTCGTTGCGCCCAGCGTCAATCCCGCCGGAAGCGCGCCGGTGCTCACGTTCCACACAACGCCGGTTACCGGCGGACCACCCACCGTTCCCGCCGCGGTCAGGGTTTGGTTGTAGGCTACTCCAACGTTCCCGCCCGGCAACGTCGCAGGCGCGATCGTCAACGCACCGCCGACCGCCATCGAATAGGCACGAGAGCCAGTCTGGCTCAACGAATCCGTTGCCACTACGGTGAACGAGAACGCTCCCGCGGCCGTTGGTGCGCCGCTGATCGTACCCGACGTAGCGCCCAGCGTCAGCCCGCCTGGCAATGCTCCCGTTGTCACTGCCCAGGTAACCGCGCCGGTCGCGCCGGTTGCCGTTAACGTTTGCAGGTAAGCAACGCCGGCGTTTCCGTCCGGGAGCGTCGTGGGCGAGATCGACAACACGCCAGCCACCGTCATGGAGTAGGCTCTGGCGCCGGTCTGGCCGATAGTATCCGTCGCCCCCACGGTGAACGTAAATGTGCCTGCTGTCGTTGGAGCACCGGTAATCGCTCCCGATGTCGCTCCCAGCGTGAGCCCGCCGGGAAGCGCCCCGGCGGTAATCGCCCAGGTAACCGCGCCCGTTCCGCCGGTAGCCGTCAGTGTTTGCACGTACGACGCGCCCACCGTTCCGTTTGGAATCGTTGTGGGCGCAATCGCCAGCACGCCCGCCACCGTCACTGAGTAAGCGCGCGTCCCGGTCTGGGCCAGCGAATCGGTCGCCTGTACCGTGAACGTAGCCGTACCACTCGCCGTCGGCGTGCCGCTGATAATTCCCGTCCCCGCGCCCAGGTTTAGCCCGGCGGGTAGAGTCCCAACCGTAACCGCCCATGAGACCGCACCGGTCGCATTTGTAGCCGCCAGCGCTTGGTTATACGCCGTTCCCACGGTCCCATTCGGAACCGTTGCGGGCGTAATGTTCAACACTTCGAGAACCGTTATCGAGTACGCACGTGTTCCGGTCTGGGCCAGGGAATCCGTCGCCATGACCGTGAACG